>Ga0179591_1298804_pt1 | contig 10273 bp, 6 predicted proteins | sample CZOMad2_1_08_16f_FD_182891 | JGI IMG/M metagenome (GOLD analysis project Ga0179591, IMG submission 182891) | Vadose zone soil fungal communities from Angelo Coast Range Reserve, California, USA - CZOMad2_1_08_16fungal (PacBio error correction) | ecosystem: Environmental > Terrestrial > Soil >... | reverse complement strand
GTTGAGTGCTGATCTTTTTTTGCTTGCTTACGGTTTTGCCCCGTTTGCTGGAATTTTTTTCTGTGGGCTTTTGCGGACCAGTGCCCACCCCTTTCCCCCAGCTTGGACCGCTGGATGTCTTGTTCCTCGCGGAACAACAGGGGGCACGCTTTCGGCGTCCCCGCTCGTTTTTTTCGGGCCCCTTATTTTGCCGTTTCGGTCTACGCACCGTCGTGTTCGCGCTTTTCGTTAGTCCGACTTTGTCGGTTTTTCTACGCGGCTGCATGTTCTCTTCCGTTTGTCTTTGTCCTTTTGCTAAGCCTACGGTCTTGTCGGACCCGGTTGACAGCGTGGACCCCACCAGTTTTTGCCACCTTTTGACTTTTTTTGGGCCGTTTACTTTTTCTCCCGCGTCTTCTGATTTCTCCCTAGCCCTTCGAAAACCCCCGGTCAAAGCCCGCCCTTCTGCTTTTTTTGGCTCTTTTCACGTTTCCGTGCACTTTTTTCCACCGAGCTTCGCGTTTGGCGGGCGTGCTGCAAGCAACTTCTTGCTTGTAAAGATTTCTTGTTTTGACGACTTCTGGTCACCCCAACAATTTGTCCACCCAATTCATCGGTTTCTGTTCCCTTTTTTTGGACTTCTTTGCGGGCTTGTGGCTGTCGTCCTTTTCGTCTTCCCACCCAAACTGGTGGTTTTTTGGAAGTTCCCGTTTAACTGGCCGATTTTTTTTTTTCTGCCCCCAAGAACCCCGTCTTTTGTTTACCCAACAGTTATGCCTTACCGGTTCCTTTGCATCCTGCAACCCACTTCTCCGGGTCGCTTTTTCGACTTAGACCCGGGGCCTGCCCCCCCTCGTCGTTTCTTAAACCTTTTTCTGGGGCGAAGTTGGCTGTTTCTCACCGATTTAACCGAAATCCCGATTTCGATCCGCCCCTGAGTGAATTTTTTTGCTGTTGGGCAACCTTTTTTTGGTGCGGGTTCAACCCTTAAACCCGACATGTTTCTCCCCCTTCTCCCGGCCCACTGCTGGGGCTACCCCCAGAATTGTCGTTTCACATGTGACTTACTGTCCCAGACACAGTCGACCCAGCAGGGGTTCGTTTTCTACCAATGGGCTCGGCATTTGTCCCTGTTCGATCCGCCGCGGGAACCGCGTCTACACACCTTTTGAGGCCTTTGTGTTGTTCCCCCCCTATTCACGACCAACTGAGGTTTTCCAAACACCTGAAAGAAAGCAGCTTTTCGGAGTAGGGGGGCTTTGTCCCGGAGGTTCGACCCACCACTCCCTGTTTGTCGCGCTGCCCCCTGTTCCACGATTCTCCCCTCTAGTATTTTTTGAGCCCATGTTTTTTATTTTTTTGGTCTGGACTCCGACTTGCATGACCCAGTTTCCTGTTTGTTTGCTGGACAGTTGCAGCCTTTACTGGCCCCCAACGTGGCACCAACGTCTTCCCCTGAAAGTCGTCGTGTTTTATTTTTTCGTATGTTCTTTCGGTTCTCTTCCGGTCGCTCGAGACGTTCGATGCCCCTTTTCTTCGGAATTGAGGCTGGTTTTTCTTCCCGGTGTCTTCCCCCCCAAGTTTCTCTACCTTCTCCGTCCGGTTTTTCTTTTTTTCGTTTTGGCCGTGACGAGGCTAAGCCACCACCTCCCCCCACGATTTTTGACACCTTTAATCAGGTTTTCTTCGGGCACTTTTTTTTTTTCTCGAAGACGTAGGCGTTTCTCCCGGTTTGGGTTCCGTCAATCTTTTATTCGGAGCGAGTTCCTTTACCCCCGTTTCTCTTCCCTCCCCGATTTACGTGTCAGTCCTTTCGCCCCTTTGAAATTTTTTATTGTTCCCCCCCCACTCCCCCGGGATCCTGGCATCACTTCCTGAACAATCCCTCCCGATTGTGACCTTGGGACGGCGCCTTTGAAGACCGCGCTGACACCTCACTCCGATCCTTCCTCCGATTGCTTTACACCCTGCCATGCGGTTGATGGAAGGACTGCGTTTTTATTCGGGTTCCGGGGTTGGTTTGCTTTACGAGAGGCACGTCCCCTCTGCCCACCCCCCCCTCCTCCCCCTTGGTTTTTTGGGTTGCTTTTGGCTTCACGTTATGTGACTTTGCGGTTCTTTTGCCTCTCGGTTGCGACATCCTCTTGTGGGCGTGGCGGACAGTTACACGATTTTTCACGCTGTTGCCTCCTTCTCTTTTGTTTTGGTCAAACCGTTTTTTTTCGTTTTGGAGCCATTCGGTTCCCGCCCCCAGTTTCCCGCCGGAGCGCATTTTTCGGCTTTTCTTCCCCTTTAAGTGACCGGAGTGTGTCCCCCGGGGAACCAACGTTCTGTGTTAACGCGGCTCTGTTTGTTTCCTAGCTACCAAAGGCTCGTGTGATGAGTTGCTCCCGATCTTACAGACGCTCCGTACCCCCTTGTTGCAGAGAGGCCCAAGTCCCATTTTCGACTTTCGGTGAATGGAAGTCGTCCCTCGTTTCGGTTTGAAGTCCCCTCGGTAGGATCACTGTCTCCCTTTGGTGGGCTGCGTGCCAGTTAGGTCCCCCCCTCTTCCAGTTCGAAGGGGACCCCATGACACCTCGCCGTTTTGATGGCTTGCTTTTTGGCTGCGACGCTTTGGGCGAGCTTTGTCAGGCACTGTGACGCAAGCATCTTTCTCCCCGACATGCCCCGTGTGGCGACAATCGTTTCCGGAGAGTTTTTACATCGAGAACACTCCTACCCCTTTTGTACGGCTCGCTTCCATACTGTGGGTACTTCCCGTTTGGACATGTTTTGTACACTGCGGTTTTAAGGATAACTTTTGCCTTTTTTTCTCCGCCTGGTTCTCCGTTCTTCATGACAGGATTTTTGTCAAGCCTTATTTAGGTAGGTAAATTTTGTAGCCCCTCAACCCCGATGGTTGGTTTTAAGCCAGAAACCCGCTTTCGATGCTTTCCCCTGCTGCCATCGAACGTGTCTTGTCTTGCTGGATATGGTCCTTGGCGTGTTTGCCAATTTTTTTCCGGCGTGCCCAGCTCTTGCGCCTCCATTCGCCGGCCTTACCGCCCTTGCTTTGCGGCCACCGAAGCTCCGTTTCTTCCCAACTTTCACTTCCTGAGGTGGGTTTTGGTTGTGTGTTTTGTTTTGTGGCTGTTTTTGTCCAGACACACGACTTCCTCTTGGGACCACCTATCCCCGGCTACTTCACTTCTTTCCTTCCGCCCACCGCTTTTTTTTTCTGCATTGCCGTGGAGCGGTTAATGGTGGGTTTTTCTGAAACCCGTCAAACCAGTCCCTGATTCTTTCCGATCACAAGACATTTTGGTGAACCCCCCCTTCAACACTTGTGAGCCCACCACATTCACCCCCCTTTTTTTTCGGGTGTCTGGTCCTTACAGTTTTCTGACTTGGTGGACCCACATTTTAGACTTTTTTAGTTTTTTTTTCAGGGTCGGTCGGATTATTTTCCACGGGTCCCCCCTCGCAAAAGATTGCCGCGTTTTTTGGAGACTGATCCATCGGAAGTTCCCTTTCCTTTCTTTTTTTCTGTTTTGGGGTTCGGGGGTTTCTGGGTTTCAGACTCTCTTTGGGGGCTTGCTGTGTGAGTTTGGCCGTCTTCTGGTCGTCCACAGTTTTTTTCTCAGCTTGGTTCGCCCGGAAATCTCCTCTTGGCTCCTTTTAGGGTCTCGCGGCTTTAGGTGCCCCATTTTGTCGTTTTCCTCCCCGGTTTGGCAGTTTTCACCTCTCCCTTCTTGGAATCACTGAGGGACTTGAGGACGTACGGTCTGTCCAGGCTCTGGTCTCCACCCCCCCTGTCGTTTTTTTTTATTCAGACCAGCTTCACCCTTTTCCCGCAGTTTGCTCTCTTTCGCATGTTTTTGTGTTGTGTGCTTCTCTTTCAAGGCGCGATCCTTTGGCGGCATGTGCATTTGCCCCTCAATTCCCCTGCACCCCTTTCTTTTTTTTGGACCTTGGCCCCACAGGTCAGTCTGTAGAACAAAGGGTCCCCCACCGTCTTTCTCCGACCCCTTTAGGTCTGGCTGCCGGCCAGGCTCCGACCCACTGTGGGCTCCCAATTCCCGGGTCTTGTTTGCATAAGGATCCCATCGCTTTTTTTTTTTTTCCCAGTTTGTTTTTTCTCACTTTGTCCTCTGTTTTTTTTCCCCTTTTTTTGACCTTCTCGCTGTTTCTGGTGCTTCCCACCTGCTGACATCTTACTGGCGTGCCGCGCCCTTTTTTGACTTCCACGCGACTTGCATGCTGTTTGCTAACTTCCTTCTCTCTTCTTTTCTCTGTGGATCAGAGTGATTTTTTTTTTTTGCCATGCGGCCTCTCGTGTTGAACCTGTTGCGGCGCGCCGAGTTCATGCGGTACAGCAACCCTTTCCAGCCCCTCTGAAGATGTCTTTTCCCCCCGGGCTTCCCCACTCTTCTCCGTGACTGCCTACCCTTTTTGTTGTGCGTCCCGCCTTTTTTTTTTTTTTTGATTGTCCCAGCATAATTGGCTTTTTGAAATGATCCCGGTTTGCCGTTACCAGTGCGAGGCGTTCTGTGCTGCCATCCGAACTCGTTGATCCTAGTGATTTGTCTTTTTTCTCGTCCTGGCATTTTCGCACGGACCCTTTTGGGCTGTTTTTTCCTTGGCCGTTTGACTTACCTCCTCTGGTGGATCTTTTTTTTTGAGGCGGACATCATCATTGTGCCTGATTTCGTGAGCTTTCTTTGTTTTCCCTGGGTGATTTTGTCGCGAAAACACCTCGACCTACTTACGGACAGCCCCCTGTCCCAGGTATTCCTCAGTTTATACTTTTATTCAGATTCGATGGCTTTTTGGGCTGAGAAACGTGTGGAGATTTTGATGTTCTGCCTTTAACCCGAATAGACTTCGGAGATTGGACCTTTTTTTTAACCATTGTATTTGAGGCATTTTACCCCCCCCCCCCCCCCCCCCCAACTTTCTTTTTTTCTGAATCCTTTGTTTATTTTTTCTCAGGACCTGTTTTTCGACTCTTCCACCACTCCCCACGAACCATCCACTTTTCTGTTTTCAATGTTCGTCTGCTGTACCTTTTTTTTTTATCTTCCCTCCTTCTTTCGATTTCCCATAATACCCCTTTTTGACCTCTTTCCCCCCCCCCCCCACGCGACTGTTTCCACTTCTTTGTCCCTCCCCCCCAAGACGGCTGTTTGGGCGCCCTCCCTGTGTTTCCCAGTACCCCCCTTTTTTGTTTTCGGGGGTAGCTTCATGTTGTTTACTTTTTTTGACTTGTTCCACTGTTTCTGACCCAACCCCCCGGCCCACTACCCTGTGGCTTTTCAGTTGCGCGGTAGTTCTTGTCTTCCCTTCGTGTAGTTTTTTACAGGTGGCCCTCCGGTTTCCATGGCTTTTTTTGGCACCGTGTAGTTGAGTCGGGCCAAAAAACCCAATGCCTTTTTCCAACACGCTTTTTTGGTTTGACCAGGGAGTGTTCTTTCCGCCATTCCTATGGGCCCTCCGCCAACTGCAGCGAAGACAACTTGGAACGCGACCCGTGGGTCTTGTCCTCTTGCGGGTTTTTTCCTTTCGCTAGATTCTTCATTTCTAGTAGTACCCCCCAAACGGGGGGGAGACGTGTCCTTTTTTTGCTCACTACCGACCCACGTTAGTAGACCAGCTTATATTTCATGTAGAAGGACCTGTTTTGGGGAGGGTTCACCGTCCCCGTTCCTCCTGCCCCTGACCCCCTGGTCCGATTCCCCCAGCTGTTTGATCTTTGGGCGCCGTTCCGTCCCCCACAGATGGTGAGGTGATCGTTCGTTGTACATTCTCACGGTGATTTTTTGAAACCCTTCCGTTTGTATTGGCCCATATGATTTTCTTGCCCTTATCCCCCCCGCGAATTCCTCCCAATTCTGCGAGAAGGATGCTTACTTTTGTTTTCCCCGGTCTTTGGGTTCAGGAACCCCTCGCCCGCCGGCGGAAGTTTTACAAGGTTTAGTCGAGCTGCCCCCTCGCTCATTGGGTCCCTTCCCTGGATTCCCGTCCCCCTTTTTCCCCCCGGACTTTTATAATTAACTCACCGTTTCTAACCGGGGCCTTTGCTTTTTCCACTTCATTGTTCGGCTGTTTTTTTCTTTCTCTGCACGATCATCCTGCTTGACCACCTCGTTTTTCCTTTGGTCCTGCGGCACGGGTAGTTGTCCCTGCGGGGACTTCTTTTTGGCTTCTCTCGAGTTTTACCGCTCCCCTCTCCGGGTCTCGGTTTTTTTCTTTTTTGCTGGACACGCCAGCCTCTTTTTCCCACGCGCCGCTGCTTTTCTCGTTTTTTGCCCAGGGGCTTGCCCCAGCGCGAACCCAGCGGTTTTGAGGGCAGGTTGGTGGCCGACCCCGCCTATTCGGAATTCCTCCTTTTTGCGTTTCGTGTCGCCTTTTTGAAAAAGTGTTCATTCGACCTTTGGGACCAGTTTTTCTTTTGGCCGCCCGCTTGTGTCCGTTCTGCGCCTCTTATTGCCCGCTTCATTGACCTTGCGTTGTCTTAGTCGCTTTTGTTTTTTTCGGCGGCGTCCTGAGTTTTGCTTCGAGCTTTTGTCTAGCGGACTTTTTGTTTCGTTTCACCATTCTTTTTGTGCGCCGGGGTGGTCTGGGACCTTTTTTTTACCTGTCTTCCCGCCGTTGTTTTTTTGAAATAGAATTAGACCGGGCCCCACTGGCGCCCATTTTCGCCGCGGGCGCCCTCTTTTTTTCCCCCCCCACTGGGTTGTTTTTTCCCTCCTTTTGCGACGCCATGGGTTCACTTTGACGGTGTCCTCCGTTTTCCAGTTTGGGTCTTTTCGCCCTGATCCTTTCCCCTTTGACACGGTTCAGTTCTTGTCTTTTTCGGTTGTCAGGTAACCCGGTTTGCGTCAATAGCCCCGAAAGCGTGTTCTTTTATTCGAAAGTCTTTTTTTTTTCTCCTCCTCGCCAACGTGGCTTTCCTTCCCTCTGACCCCCCCCGACGTTTTCGGCCCTTGCCGGGGTTTGACGTTGCTTCCTTTGGTCTTGGTCGTGCTCGTCGCGCAACATTTGTCCGGTCCTTCGTCGGTCCCCGACCCAGAATAAAGACTGGTTCTTCTTTTGATAATCTTGTTTTACTCTTATCTTTGTGCATCCGCTTACCTAGGTTAGACCTTTTCCCTTCCTTCCGACGACCTCTCTTATTGGATGTCAGGTATAGTTTGGTTTTTTTTCCGTTTGATCTGGACACAACCGCTCACTGTTCGCCTCTTCTGGCGCGCTCTACAAAAACCACTGGTTCGTCCCGATTAGACGGCCTTCTTGGTTCGGCTGCTTCCCTGGCTTGTTCTGAACTCTTTTTGGTTCGCTCTTTGGGCTGATTCTTCACCATGGTCTTGGCTTGGTTTTTGACCCTTTTGCCACACGTTTTTTGTTGCCTGACGCTCGGCGTAGCTTTTTTACGCGTCCTTTTCCGGGGCTTTCTGAGTTTCTCCAGACCCAACCCACCCTCGCCGCAACCCTGCTTCCCACAATCCTGATTTTTGATGGTGTTGACAGCAGGGGTTCCCCGTGACGTTTCGCCGACCCACGTTGGTCCTGCTTTCCCCGGCCCGATGCTCCCTGTCATGATTATAGCATATTGTTTGTCTACGATGAACTTTTCTTCATCCTATGATTCCCTTGGCCGTTAAATCCCCCCCAAATTCTATGGGCATTTGCCTTCTTCCCGAAAGCCCCAAACCCGCGTGATTTCTGCCGACTGTCTGTATTTTGGGGTTGGCCTCTGAGCAACAGATTGCCAGGTTGCCGGCGCCCCTCCCCCCGGCTCCCGCCTCTTTGCCTGCCTGTTCCTCGTGAGACACGCCGGAGGTTTGAGTCTGAACAGCCTGTGTTTTTTTCCTGACTTGTCTTTTATAATAGTGTGTAAGATACACCCCCCCACACCATTTTCCTGTTTGTTTGTCGCCCCCCGTGTCCCCTTTTTTTCCCCCGCCCGCCGTTTATGTCCCCATGCGTTTGAACACCAGCGACTCCGTTGAACTCGCTCCCATGCGGGTGACCCTCCCCCCCCTTTCGGATCAGAAACACTTTTCCTAAAAGGTCCCCACATGTGGGGTTTGAATCAATTGATATTTCGGGTCCAGTAATACTTCCCCCCCCCCCAGGGTCTTGCCGCGTCCGAATCGATGGCACCCTAAAGTGCCTTTTGGCTGCGGGACGGTGTCATCCTCCCGTCCATGCCCTGTTTGTCTTGACGTTACGTCCCACCATACCCCCCCTGGTCGATCCATGCCCCCTAATCTTCTACCATGCCCCAGCTGTCTTCCGGTTGACGGGGTGTTTCACTTTTTCTCCCACGAAAGGTTTTCTTCCGACGTTGGGTGTAAAAGGGACAGCGCACCGTTACATAAATGCTCCCCTGTTTCGGCCACGCACGTCTCCTAAACACCTTTGTCCCGGGGTTTTGTGGTGGGATCTCTATTTCTCCTATACAGGTTTTTAGTCAACCCGCCCCCCTGGTTGGTCTAAGCTGTTTTTTTTTTCCCGGGCAGCTTTGTTTTGCCGTTTCCGCCTTATTGGGCCTTTACAGGCCCAGTGCAACGGCCACCTTTTGACCCTGTTTTTCCCCGTGGGCCCACCATTTCCAACTTGCTTGCCCAATTGACCCCTTGATTCGACACCCCACCCCAAACAATCCCGTTGTCTGATTCCGCCGAGTATTGGGTGACTTCCGCCGCAAGGTGTTGGACGTCTCGGGCGGGCGACCGGTCCACCTCGCCTGCCCCCCCCCTGCCCCGCTTGCCCCAGCGTTTTGATGTTCCTTCCCGAGGCGGCAAGTTCCCCCCCCTACCTGGGCATCGTTTTATCCTACAGCTGGGCGGGGTCTTTCGGGGAACACTTTTCCAAGTTGGGTTTTGAACTCCCCTTGGTTTTTTCTAACTTTTTTTTTTTTCGGTCTCCCGAAAAGATCGTTTCAGACTCCCCCGCTGATTAGATTGCAGCGCTTGTTTTCCGGCTCCCGCGAAGGGGCTGGAGTGATCGCATGATGTGACCCCGACTCCGGGGGTTGGCCGGGCCTTTCTAATGCGTGACTCTGATGGTCATCGAGTGTCCGACCAATCCCCCCCTTGCGTTATTGGTTGAACTCATAGGATGTTAGTTTCAGCGTCTTACGTTTCCAGGACCACCAAATCCTCCCTTCGGGACCCTGTCGGGCGGGTGGGCGCCCCTTGGCGACTGGCGACCTTTTGGATCGGGCCGTGTCCCAACCGGTGCACAATCCCCCCTCTGGTTGCAGCTCGTCTTTTTGCTTTCCGACTTCCGGTAAGACCGGTGGTTGGGTTCCTTCAGCCCTCACCCCATTTTTTTTCTTCTTTTTTTTCTCCCTGACCACCCTCCTATTCCCGTCAGCCCGTTACCCCCTTGACTAAGTACGTATAAGGCGGATTGTCCAGGACAACCAACCCTGGTCGTACTCGTCTCCCCCCCCCTCGTTCACCCTTCCCTGGATGGTTTGTGAGGACCCAAATTTTTTCCGTGTCCGACGGTGTTTTTGATCCCCGATTTTCCCCCACCTTTACAGACTCGCCTTTCTACTTTGGCGCTGTCAGGGTTTCGTTCCCCCTTGGAGTGTCAACAGCGGAACCCCCCCTTTTTGTAGTGAGATACCATCCCCATGACGCAGTAACTGCTTTCGCGTTCACTGTTCAACCCTCAAACAGCCCGACCCCCGAACGTTGCACTGATTATACCCCATCGGTGCCGCCAGTTCTTTTCCCGCGGACTTTTGCTCCCACTGGTCGTGCGGGTTTTTTTTTCCCACCCTGTTTTCTCCACCGTCCCACCCACTGATTCCTGGTCCAGAGTTATTTTGAAGTTTTGACCTGCAGGTGAGTCGGTTGAGCTTCAACTTTCTCCACACTTCCTAGCTTGCCCCAGAGCTTTCTTTACCTATTTCCCCTGAGTCCTACCCGCGCTTTTTCTTTTCTTGTTTGCGATTACTTTCCCCCTTCCTCTGTTTCCGCGCGCGGTCGGTCACTCCCCCCACCGTTCTTGCCAAAAGTCCCCGTTGCCCCTTACCGCGAGTCTGGCGTCATGCTGTGCGGCCCCAGGTTTTTTTTTTTCTGCGGCGACCACCGTCCCAGTTCCCGTTCGACCCTCAAAGCGTTTGACCACTTTCCACGTGTTGTTCTTACCCCCCACTCCTCCTGAAATGGCCCATGTTACCCCCGTTGATTTGGCCCTTCTAAGTTGAGTTGCGCACCTCCTTCCAGGTGATGCCACCATTTTTTTTCCAAGTTCAGAGGTCTGTTCGTCCGGGACAGGTTCGGATGTGTGA
>Ga0179591_1336997_pt1 | contig 10274 bp, 12 predicted proteins | sample CZOMad2_1_08_16f_FD_182891 | JGI IMG/M metagenome (GOLD analysis project Ga0179591, IMG submission 182891) | Vadose zone soil fungal communities from Angelo Coast Range Reserve, California, USA - CZOMad2_1_08_16fungal (PacBio error correction) | ecosystem: Environmental > Terrestrial > Soil >... | reverse complement strand
GTTCGGACGGCCTGATCGACACCGTCACCGGCTCGGCACGGCTCGAAACGCCGGAACTGCAAGTGCTCACGGGGAGGCGGACCGGTTCGGTAATGGATCTCGTAGGAGAGGAAGACGAGGGCGAGCGCCGATGCCCGGGCACCGGCACCTACGATCATGAGCGCGATCGCGGAACGGGAAACCTGGGCACAAGGGGAGGCGTGGTCGGCTAGTCGAGCGCCAGCGCGGGTAATTGCGCGCCCCCAGTAACTGACTCACGTCCCGATAGGATCGAGGCGCTCGTCAAGGCGAAACTGCTCCTGGCTGCCGATTTCGGCCGACCTATCGCCGGCGCTCGTACTGGACGTCTGCCCGAGTCCAGGCCGTCGGATCGGCCAGCTCGCTCGAGGATTGCCCAAGAGCGCCGAGCCTCCGCCGTCGGGACGGCCACGACCCACGCCACTCGCCGCCGCAGATTCCGCGGACGCCAATCCGCGGACCCGATGTAGTAGCGGTGCTAGCCCCCGCGGGCGAAGTGGTAGACCGGGCATGCTCGAGAAACCGACAGGATGCTGACGACCCTGATCCGGCTGGATGGCACCAGGCAACCCGGCCGACAGAGTGCACAAGCCTCGTACCAACAGCTCCACCTCGACTCGCCGCCGAAGCGCGGTACAGAGCCTGGATCACCTCGGCGTCGGAGAGCCCGTGATTCTTGGGCGCGAATCTCGCCTCAAGGCCGGCGCGCGCATGACCGATCTCGTTGGCGATGCGGCCGCGCAGCCAGGAAGAAGGCGGGCCGCGTTGGGGGGGGCGACGACGATTCGCCGTAATCCCCAACCGGCGGATGACTCGACCCGGTGAGCTCGTTGAAGAGGTCGTTAACATCGCGCCGAGATCGGGACGGCGTAGAACAAGCAGAGGGCGGTGTACGCCGGGCGGTGGGCGGTTGTAGTTCCCGCTGCCGATGTGTACGTCGCGCCCCCGGCAAACCTCTTCCCTCCGGCGCAGGACCCGACCCAACTCGCGTGATTCTTGAGGGCCGACGACCGCCATAAACGGACCGTCGCGCCCGCATCCTCGAGTCGTGCACCCAGGCGATGTTCCGCGCTCAATCGAAGCGCGCCTTCAGCTCCACGATAGAGAATCACTTCCTTCCCCGCTGTGCGCGCTCGAGAAAACGCATCCACGATGGGAGAGCGGTCGGCGACACGGTAGAGCGTAGCCGTATCGAGAGCCACCAGGGGGTCATCCGACGCTCGTCGAAGAACCGCACGCGCTCGCCCCGAAATCCTCGTACGGTGCATGCCCAGGACATCGCCGTTCCCGAGCCGTTCCCAGGACGTCTGGGTCCCGGTGCGAAGGATCCCGGGCCAACGAGCGGAGGACCGGCCGCCCGAAATCGGCGAGTCGGTCAGCTCGCGCAAGGATCGGAGATCGAGAATCCCGTCAACTTCGTAGACGTCGCCCTCGCCCACGCCAGTTCCTCGGGCCCCAGCTCGAAGCGGAGCTCCCATTCGAAATCCGGTCTCGAACGTGCCGAGGCATTTCCGTTCGACTCGAGGCGTACCAAGGGCGTTGGACGCGCGACTCTTTACCGTCCACCACCGCCTGTAACAGATTCCATGACTCCATGATTCGTCCAGGTCGATTTCGGCGGCCCTGGGGCGAAAGATGTGTACACCGCGATCGTCCGATCCGGATAGAAGGTCGCGGAAGTTCGGCGAGACCACTCCTCCACCGAATCACGTCGCCCCCTCGCCGATTGGGCGGAAGCGGGGGAGCGGTCGGGAATGCGCAAATAGGCGAAGTGGATCGGCCCGCTTCGTCGTCGGCCCGGGCGAAGCAAGGCCGAGCGTGAGATGCGGCAGGAGCGGAACCGGAATCCGACTCATCGTGATCGCGCGGGGGTGAGCAGCGGAAGATTCGGCGGAACAGTTCCAGGAGCGGCGCCCGGGACAAATCGTCCAGCTGTCCACCGGCGGATGCCGATCTTTGGGAAAACCCCCCCGATGCTTACCAGGCTCCTGAGACATTCCGACACAGGAGTACTGCCCCCCCCCCCCCCCCACCACTCCAGGACGGGCCAAGGCGCAGAGTTACCGGGCCCCCAGACGACTCTCCTGGGCTCCCGCCAGCCCGCAGAGCGTCACCATGAAGAATCGTCGAGGTTCGCGCTGACGATGGCGAGGAAACCGCGGCGCCGAGCACGGGGGTCCGCCGACTCGGCGAAGCCGCCAGGACGCGAGAGTGAATTGCCAACAGGCTCAGATCCGGATCCGAGGAGCGGGGTGTTTCCTCAGGTCTTCGCTCGACGGCGCCGCGACACCCACGCGATCGCGACGCGGCGTCGATGCGACGACGGGCTCGGGGCCCACGCCGGCGGAGCGCGAAGCGATCGCGGCGAGGTGTCTCGGGGATCGAGCCCGGGCCCGCGGCGCCCGCGATCAGCTTCCTCGAGGGAAGCAAGCGAGCTCTCCGCCCCATCCCGATCGCTTCTGACCCGCCGCGCGACCCACACGTCCAGCAAGATGCATCGTCCCGGACGCGGGAACGTGCCGAGGAAGCGAGATCACCCACAATGCTCCCGAGCGTCTAGCTGAGGAGTGGCGACAGGCAGCCTACCTGGCCATCGCAACGGGCCAGCCGGAGACGGCCGCCCGCGCCTCAGGGAGCGCCACTCGCCACGGTCGGTGCCAGAAGCGCCGTGGTGCGGCGGACGACGAGGAGCGCGAGAGAGCTTCGCGCTCGAGCTCGACGAAACCGCTAGCCCTGTGCCAGCTTGCTCTCGAGGATCGACGGGCCACCACGTCGCGATTGGCGGCGCTGATCTTCTACGAGCGATGGGGTACCGGCGCGGAGGCGGCCGTGACCTTGAGTCTCCTGGAAGGCACGGACGATCCCGCTGCGGAGCACCAAGACGGCATCGGACGACGCCGAAGGTGTCCCCGCCAGGGCCAGGGGGACAGCGAATGGCGACCGAGCCGCTCGAATTTTCAATTCGGCGAGCACTGCGGGCGGCCGGATCGGGCTCCACGCGCAGGAGGGAGCCGCCTCGCTCGCTCGGCAAAGGCGGCGCCGGCGGTCGGCCGCGGCGTGTCGGAGACGACGATATCGCGAAAGGGAAGCCGACGCGGGCGGCGGCGGTCATCCGCTCCGACGCGCCAACGGCACACGAGCCCTCGCCGCGAACAGGAGCCGTACCGCAGTGTCGAAATAGAGGTCTCGGTGGACGGACCGGGTGACGGGCGAGTGAAGGGAAAACCGGAGGGGGAGCCTTCTCGAGAGCTACCGCAGGAGTTCCGGGTGGCACGTCCCACCACACACCTCCTTTTCCAAACAACCTTCCCAAACTGGTTTTTCTTTTCACCCCCCCCACTTGAGCTCGCGTTGTCGCAGGAACCGCTCATCGTCCGCCGGCGCGCCGTGTGGGGCCTCCTCCACGATCCTGGTCATGAACCAATGCTCAACGCCTAGTGCTTTTTGACGAGCTTCACTGCGGTGAGCGGCGGCATCCTGAATCTCTTATCTGTGCGGGATTAAGCGCGATTGCCCTTGTCAAAGAAAGCCCGCCACGCAGCGTTGTCATCGGAATCGATGAGCGTGTTGAGCGCCTGCAACCAGGTGCCAAGGGGACTGTCCACCTGTGCCTCCAGGCTGGAGTGAACATATGTTTGGGCATCGTCCCCTCGCTATCCGCTGGAACCGTTCAAGCTCAACTACCGCCCTTGCGCCTAGTGATATGAATGCTCCATCCGCAGTCATGACCAGCTTATGGAATGAACACATCCAATGCATTTCTTCAACGCAGAGGGGACCTTGGGGTTGGAGGACACCTCCGGAAAGTGGGTCGATCCGATCTCTTCTTCCCTTCAAAGACGAGCACGAGATTTACGCGGCAAACTTTTTCCCCGCTGTCTTGAAGGCATGGAGGGCGCCGAGGAAGGCCGTTTCAGGACTTTCTGGTTTACAGCCCGCGACCGACGACGTCCCGCCCAATCCTTCTTTTTCCACGATCCGCCCTTCGAGTGCGCGAAGACCAATCCGAAGGGTCAAACTGTTTTACGTCGTACATAAATAGATGCCTACGGTGGTGCCGCGCCGGCTCCAGAGTGACGAAGGACCCCAGGCTTGCGAGTGGCACAAAAAAATTTTGACATCGAGAATCCTGCTCGCGAAGCGATTGTGCCAATAGTCAGGGCCTGCGGATAGTTGGGTTCTCGGACGCGATCGAAGGCAAGCGATCCAGTTCTGCAACCGCTTATGTTCTCGTCATGCATCTTCGCGTATTGGCTCAGCACGACGGGAAGGTCGGGTTGTATGCAGGTGAAAGCAGCGACTGGCAAGCGGCGACGGCCCAGCAAGTGCGTCCGTGGATGAACTCTCGCGATGAACGCGTTATTGTTCGAATCAGTCAAGCGTCCCCCCTGCGAGAACTAAGAGAGTATCCGTGGTTGGCATGAAAATCAATTCCAGGGAAGGAAAACTTCTCCCTTGTATCGGGCCATCATACCAGTTGGCTCTCAACGCCAGCAATTTTCTAACGGGGCAGAGAGATAATACCCGTTTGTCGGCAATCGGAACCCGCTCAGGTGCGAATTGGCGCGCATGTTTGGACCGGGTTGCGGAGGGTTCCGGTAAACTGGAGTTCGGGGAAGAGAGCGAGCCGTCTGATCATGAAAGACGAGGGGGGAAAAACACAGGGACGGGAGGAGTGCGAGTTGCGGTTGCGCCATAGCCGACGGAGTTATTTGCACGTGGGCGGAGCGCGGACGCGCTTGTTAATTGGATGATTGCGCGCAAAGGGCGCGGGGCGAGGATCCTCGCGATGAGGAGGATCGGACGCGGAGCGGAAACAAGGCCGGCGGAGCTGTGACCGGAATCATCGAGGGGCTGAAATGGATCTGGGAGTGGATTGGGATGAAGGGCACTATTTACCAGTCGCAGGCGGACGGAGTTTTACCGCGAGAGATGGGGAAAAAGCTGCTGGCGAGCGGGAGCGCATTTTTGTGTTTGTTATGCCCGCAGAGAAAAATATTGGGGGGGGACCACGCGGAAGGGGAGGCGAGGGCCGAAGGTGCGGGCGAATTGTGCGTTGCACTTGCCGCGCGGGAAGCCTTCGACGCCGGGAACGAGCCGGCGTCGAAGGCTCCCGTCGCGGGCAAGTTGCAACGCACAATTCGAGCGCACCTTCGTGCCCTCGCCTCCTCTCCGCGCTGGTCCCCCCACATATTTTTCCGGCGGGCAATAACAACAAAAATGCGCTCCCGATCGCCAGCAGCTTTTTCCCCATCTCGCGGTTTAAAACTCGGTCAGCTGCGACTGGTAATAGGGACCTCATCCCAATAAACGACAGCCATTTCAGCCCCGTGATTTCGGTCAGCAGCTCGGCTTGTTCCGGCTCCGCGTCCGTATCCTCATCCGCAGGATCATCGCCACGCGCTCTTGAGCGCAAGCAGCCAATTAACAGCGCGTCCGCGCTCCGCCCCACGTGCAAATAACCCGTCGGCGATGGCGCAAACAGCAATCGCACGCATCCCGCCTGTGTTTCCCCGCGCTGTCGATGATCAGTAAGGTCTCGCTCTCTTCCCCGAAAAATCCGTTTACCGGAACCCTCCCGCAACCCGTCCAAAACAGGCCGCAGTTCGGCACCTGAGCGGGTACCGATTGCCGACAAACTGGGAAAATTATTCGTGCCTGCCGTTAGGACAAATTGCTGTGGTCGTTGGAGAGCCAACTTGTATGATGGCCTCCGATAAAAAGGAGAAAGTTTTCTTCATGGAATTGAGTAGTTCAGGCCAACCACGGATACTCATCTTTAGTTCTCGCAAAGGGGGACGCATGACTGAGTCGAAACAATAAAGCGTTTCAATCGTATCGAAGAGTTCCCCGGCGCAATGCGGTTGCCGACTTCGCCGCGTTGCCAGTCGCTGCTTTCCCTGCAGACAATCCCCTGACCTCCAGTCGGTGCTGAGCCAAATACCGAAGATGCTATGACGAGAACATGAAAGCGGTTGCAGAAACTGGATCGCTTTGCCTTCGATCGCGGCAACGAGCCAGCACCCACCCCCGACCACTTATCCAGCAGGGCCGACTATTATGGCACACTCGCTCGCGATGCAGGATCGCGGGAAAATGGTCGCAATTGTGCCAACATCGGAGCCTGGGGGTCTTCGCAATCTGGATGCCGGCGCGGCAACCACCGTAGGCATACTATTTTATGTCGACGTAAAACGTTTGACCCTTCGGGTGGTCTTCGCCGCCGCTCGGAAGGGCGGTCGTGGAAAAAGAAGGATGTGGCGGGACTTGCGTCGGGTCGCGGCGCTTGTAAACCAGAAAGTGTCCTGATGAAACGGCCTTCCTCGGCGCCCTCCATGCCTTCAAGACAGCGGGGAAAAAGTTGCCCGTTAAATCTCGTGGCTTCGTCTGTGAAGGGAAAGAAGAGGATCGGATCGACCCACTTTCCGGAGGTTGTCCTCCAACCCAAGGTCACCTCTGCGTTGAAAAGAAATGCATGGGGTGTTCATTCCAGAAGCGGGGGTAGGACGGGATGGAGGCATTCAGATATCACTAGGCGCCAAGGGCCGAGTTGAGCTTGAATGAACTGGTTTCATCGGAGAGCGATGGGGACGAGGCCCAACATGATGTTCACTCCAGCCTGGAGGCACTAGTGGACAGTCCCATTGGCACCTGGTGCAGGCGCTCAAACAGCTATCGATTCCGATGGAAACACGCATGCTGTGGGGGCTTCTTGACAAGGTTCAAGCCGCTTACGACCGCACAGTAAAGATGCTTCAGGAGCCGCCGCTCACCGCAGTGATGAAGTATTGTAAAAAAGCAGCTAGGGCGTTGCCATTGGTGCATGACCAATGATCGTGGAGGAGGTCCACACACGGGAGGCGGCGGCGGGACGATGAGCGCCCATTCCTGCGACACGCGAGCTCAAGTGGGAAGTGCCGACACGGACTCCGCGGGAGCTCTCGGAGAGGGTCCACCTCCGGTTGGCCTCATCGCCCGCTCAACCCGTCCTTCACCGAGACCTCTTTTCGACATCCGACGGCTCCTGTCGCGGAGAGGGGATCGATGTGGCCGTTGGCGCGTCGGAAGCGGATGACCGACGCCGGCCTCAGCGTCGGCTTCCCTGGCGCGGGATATCGTCGTCTCCGACACGCCGGAGGCCGACGCCGGCGCGCCTTTGCCGGAGCGAGCGAGGCGGGGCCGACTGCGCGGGGGGCCGATAACGAGCCCGCCCTGAGGTGCTCGCCGAATGGAAAGCGGGGCTCGGTCGCCAGTCGATGTCACTGGCCATGGCGGGGAACTTCGGCTTGTCTACGATGACCGTCTTGGTGCGCCGCAGCGGGCATCGTCCGTGGCTTCCAGAGCTCAAGGTCAGGCGCCTCAGCCGCCGGTACCCAGTCGCTCGAGAAGATCGCGCCGCAATCGCGACGTCGGGGGCGTCCGATCAGAGAGCAAGCTGGCACGGGACACTCAGCGGTTGTCGTCGGAGCTCGAGCGCGAAAGCGCTCTCGGCGCTCCATCGCGTCCGGCCGCACAACGGCGCTGATGGAACTCGCCGTGGGTCGAGTGGCGCTCCTGAGCGCGGGCGGCCGTCTCCGGACGCAGTTGGCGATGGGCAGGGGGAGGTGCCTGTCGACATCTCATCAGCGAGACGATCGGGGCAGGTGGGTGATTCGCCTTCTCGGCACGGTTCCGCGTCGGGACGAGCATATGCTGGACGTGTGGGTCGCGCGGCGGGTCCGCATCGAGCGGGAGGGGCGGAGGGAGCTCGCGTGGCTTCGCCCTCGAGGACGATTTCCGCGGGCGCCGGCGGGCCGGGCCTCGATGACGCCGAGACACTCGCCGCTGATTTCGCGTTCGGCGCTCCGGTCCGGCGCGTGGCCCCCGAGCCCGTCGTCGCATCGACGCCGCGTCGCGATCGCCTGGTCGCGGCGCCGTCGAGCGAAGACTGAGGAAACACCCCGCTCCTCGATCCGGATCTGAGCCTGGTGGAATTCAACTCTCGCGTTCTGGCGCTCGCCGAGGATGCGCGGACCCCGGCTCGAGCGCCTCGGGTTCTCTCCATCGTCAGCGCGAACATCGCGATTCTTCGGTGAAACGTCGGCGTGACGAAGCGGGAAGCCCAGGAGAGTCGTCTGGGGGCGGTACAACTTCTGCGCCTTGGGCACCGTCCTGGAGCGCAGTACGCGCTGTGTTCCGCGAATGTCTCGAGGAGCGGTAAAGCATCGGGTCGGCATACCAGCCGTGGGGACGAGCTGGACGATTTGTCCAGGGCGCCGCTCCTGAAAGGTTCCGCGGGAGAATCTTCCCGCTGCTCACGCCACCGCGCGGATTCACGATGAGTTCAGGAGCCCGGTTCCGCTCCTGCCGCATCTCCGCTCTGCCTATTGGCTGTCTCCCTGGCCGACGACGAAGCGGGGCGAGCCACTTAGCCTCTATTTGCGCATTCCGACCGGCTACCCGTTCTCGAATCGGCGCGAGGGGGGGGGGGGGGCGACGTGATTCCCGGTGGAGGAAGTGGGTCCGCGCGAAAACGTCGCGACCTTATATCAGGTCGGACGATCGCTGGTGTACAATCTGTCGCTCCACCCAGGGCAGCCGAAATCGAAATGGACGATCAGGGAGCAATGGAATATGTTACAGGCGGGTGGGGGAGGCTGGGTGGTTAAAGAGTCGCGCGGTCCAACGCCGTGGTTCGACTCGAGGTTCGAACGGAAAATGCCTCGGCACGTTCGAGACCGGAGCGATTGGGAGGTCCGTTCGAGAGGGGCGCCGAGGAATGGGCGTGGGCGGAGGGCCGACGTCTACGAAGTGGCCGGGATGCTCAGATCTCGATCATTCGAGAGCTGACCGACGCGGCCGATTTCGGGCGGCCGGCGGTCCTCCCGCTCGTTGGCCCCCGGGATCCCTTCGCACGGGAGGACGCCAGGCGTCTGGGAACGGCTGGGCAACGGCGATGTCGTACATCACCCGTTACGAGGATTTGGGGGCGAGCGGGCGAGCGTTCGTGCGGTTATTCGACGAGGGCGGCGGATGACCACCTGGTGGCTCGATCCGGATGGACCTCTCTACCGTGTCGGCGGACGCTCTCCAATGTGGATCGTTGCGGCGAGGCAGCGCACAGCGGGGAAGGAAGTGATTCTCTTCGTGGAGCTGAAGGCGCGCTTCGATGAAGCGCGGAACATCGCCTGGGTGTGTTTGAAGAGACGAGGATGCGGGCGCGACGGTCGTTTATGGCGTCGTCGGCCTCAAGAAATCACGCGAAGGCTGGTGGGTTCCGCGCGGGGGGAGATGGGTTGCGGCGACGCTACGTACACATCGCAGCGTGAACTACAAACGCGGCCACGCCGGGGGGAATACACCGACTGGCTTGTTTCGGCCGATCACGAATTCGGCGCGGATGTTAACGACCTCTTCAACGAGCTCAACGGGTCGAGTCATCGCCGGTGGGTGAAGTACGAGAATCGTCGCTAGCACCGGCCCGCCTGCTGCCTGGTGTCGCCGCCATCGAAACACGAGATCGTCATGCGCGCGCCGGCCGTGAGGCGAGGATTCGCGCCAAGATCACCGGGCCGCGACGCCGAGGGTGATCCAGGCGCTGTACCGCGCGTCGGAGGCGGGAGTCGAGGTGGAGCTTTGGTACGAGGCTTGTGCACGATGCGGCCCGGGTTGCCTGGTGCATCCAGCGGATCGGGATCAGGGTCGTCAGCATCTGGGCGGTTTCTAGAGCATGCAAGGATCTACCACTTCGCCAGCGTGGGCGAAAGCACCGCTACTAATCGGGGTCGCGGATTGGCGTCGCGGAATCTGACGGCGGCGAGTGGAGGATGTCGTGGCCCGTCCCGACGGCGGAGGGCGGGCGCGTCTTGGGCCAATACCTCGATGCGGAGCTGGCCGATCGACGGCCTGGGACCTCGGTTGGGCACGACGGCAAGTACGAGCGCGGGCCGAGAGGGGCGGCCGAATCGGCAGCAAGGAGCAGGGTTCGACTGACGAGCGACTCGATCATATCGGACGTGAGTCAGCTCTGGGCGGCGGAGCAATACCGGCGCTGCGCCTCCACGAAGCCGACCACCTCCCTTGTGCCCAGGTTCCCCGTTCCGATTTACGCGCCTCAGGGATCGTAGGTGCCGGTGACGGTCATCGGCGCTGAGCCATCGTCTTCTCTCCTACGAAGGATCCATGGACCGAAACGGTCCGCCTCCCGTGCGCACGTGCAGGTTCCGGCGTTCGAGCGCCGAGCCGGTGACGGTGAGCGATCAGGCCGTCGAACATTT
>Ga0179591_1282485_pt1 | contig 10274 bp, 9 predicted proteins | sample CZOMad2_1_08_16f_FD_182891 | JGI IMG/M metagenome (GOLD analysis project Ga0179591, IMG submission 182891) | Vadose zone soil fungal communities from Angelo Coast Range Reserve, California, USA - CZOMad2_1_08_16fungal (PacBio error correction) | ecosystem: Environmental > Terrestrial > Soil >... | reverse complement strand
TCGTAAACCCTGACTCGCGCTCGGCTGCATCTGTTTCCCCCCCCCCCCCAAGTTTCCTTCCTTTGTCATGACGGCAACCCGCCAAAGTTCCCTGCGGCCTTTGTCGCTTTTTGTTCGTTGATTCAGCGAATTTTGCCCTTTTTGTCTTTTTTTCCTTTTGGCTCCTTTTTGGTTTGTTGGAATCCTCCAACGTCCGCGTATGTCAGTAGCTTTCCCCTATTTTAGGTTAATCCCCCCCCCGTTTCTGTCGTGCTTGTCGCCCGCGCCAACCGACCGAGTTTGTCTCGACCATTCGGTTTCAATCGCGACTGTTGTGTCTGACTTCTGCTCCTTATAAAAACGGTGGACCCCCCACCTTCCTGCGACCATGTTCGTATGAGAGTCTGACCAATGCCCTTCGATTCGTGGTTCGGTGTAGCTTTCCGATATTGGTTTGTTCCACGACCATCGTATTCCCACCGCTTGATTCCGTTTCCGCCTCGGCCCCACAGCCTTTGCCCGTCGCCCATAACCGCTGACTTGTTGGTTTTGGTGTTTTTTCTTCTCACCCTCTATGGGTACAATTTACCGAGTTGCGTGTTCTCCTTCCAGTGGCGATTCCATTCGAGCCCCAGACCTTAGTTTACCTGCTCTTACAGGTCTCATTTCCCAATGAAACGTGTTTCAAGGGTTGCCGTGCCTAGAACGGACCCCTCTTATTCTTGATCTTCTGAGGTCAGGAATTTTAGTCTCTTTTGCTTTTTTTTTTTCAAATTTGCTTTCCCTTAACCCCCGATTCTCTGCGGGACTCTTGTCTTGTTGGTCCAACCCCCTGTCGGTCCCTTTTCTTCCCTCTTATATGGTCCCTTAATGGTGGAGGAGGCCAGCGCTCACATCGATGTTCCACTCGGGCACCATCGGTTTTGCACCCACTCTGTCTAATGATCAGATTTGCAATCTGTTCCTTCCTCCGTTGTTCTGAAGATGTGACCCCCTTCCCCTTTTCAATGTGCCCTCACTCTTAGCCCCGTCCGGTGACCGTTTCAATTCTAACTCCAACCAGAGGCCATTCGTCCCACTTTTCCCTACTGGTCCCAATTTCCTGTTTTTTCTTTTGCTGACCCACCCAACCCAATAGGAACCATCTGGTATATTGTGATTCCAGGAGACACCCACAGGTCACGAACACAAGACATTCCCTTCAGAATTTTCGAAGAACCCCCATCTTCCCCCTATTAAGTTTTCGGCCTTGACCCCCTTCCCTCCCTTTTCCGCACTGTTAATTGATGCAATGTTTTCCACTCTATTTTAACGGCGCGTTATCGGGAGGCCATGAGGACCACTTTTCCTCCTCCCTTATCTTGGACGAAATTCTTTAGGCGCGTTTAGCTGGGCCCCAAAGTGGAGCTTGCTTCCAGCCCCCCCCTCCCATCCGAAAAGGACTCCTTCTGGTCGGCGGGCTATACCAACCCCCCTTAGTGCACTCCTTAGCAATTTTGGCCTGCCCCCCTCGCCAGGGGGCTTTGTCCTCTCTCAATCTCTGTTTTTACGTTTCTATGTTGATTAAACTGGACCGGAGACCACCACCCCCAACACTGATGATTTTGAGAGTCCCCCACAATCTGTTCCTCTCCCTAATAAGCTTTGAGGTCGCGCTGCCAAAAGCTCAGAGACAGGTTCTAACCAACCCCCCCCCCCCCCCAAATAGCGTCGGGCCTGTCCTCAAGACGCTCGGTTCGCTTCAAACACAACCTAAGGATCCCAATAGAACGACCCCCCCTGCCCATCATTCTTTTTCTCTATAACTCAACCCGAACAGACTCGTTTGCTTTTCATGAAACCCCAGGCTTTCTTGCTCGTTTGGCCCTTGTTATGTAAGCCGCGTATCTTACACTCACGTGGATTGTTCCCCAGACTCCTCTACCTAGTCACTTGCGACTGGAAATGGAGAATTTCTTTTGTGTTTTTCTGTTATCAGACGTTTTCTCAAACTATTTTTTCATCCCTTCCGACCCGTTCTCTGGACGATTCCACTCACTGGACCCAGCCGACAAGCGGGCACGCAGTCGTCACGTATTATATGTCCCTCCTGACTTCCTTTGACCCCTCCCCCCTCTCACTTGTTGCTGGGCTGTTGACGGTTTTCTGCTCGGACTTCACTTTTTCTGGCGCCACTTCCAAGGTTAGAGCAGGATGATGCACTTGGAACGTACCTTGTTTAGATTTCGTCGTTTTGAAAATTGGTTTTTATGAAATTCGTACGAGCCAAGTCGGCAGTTGTGACAAGACGCTTTCATGGGACTCCTCGTGGCGACCGGGTTTTCCACTTCCGCGCACCACCTGTCAACTATCATTTTTCGGACTCTTTAACGACGTTTAGCGTCCTCCGATCCCGAATAGCGCAAACCCGCCCCCACACTCCTTTAACTAAGGATCCCCTCAATCTATTCCACAGACACGACGATGCACATGTAGGACATGTGCTTCATTGAGACCCCCTCTTGATAGGTTCTCGAGACCAACTGAAGAAGTTCGGCTGTTAGACCATCGGGGTGTGACGCTCCTTCCTCGGATGAAGAAGGAACAAGCGAAAGAGGCCCCCAAAGAAAGAGGTTGCTCACGCCTTGAGGTTTCCCCAATGAAAGCAGAGTAGCGTTTTTTAATTACCCTCATCCCTATATGGAGGATCCGTTGAAGGCCCAGATATTTTTCTTTAGTTTCACATATCTGGTGACTTGCCGCTCTAGTTTAGAGTTGTCCTGAACACGCGTCTCCGCCCTTTTGAAAGCACGAACTGTAAACTTTCAGGGTTCTGAACCAGAATTGAACCTGTCTAATTTCCCTGTTCCTCTAGGTTTGCTTTCAAGCCCAGGCGAGGACCCCAAAATGTACCGCAGAGTGAATGGTGTGTTGGCTTCATAACTTAACCATCCGCAGGAAAGGGTCAGACGTAAGTTTGATTGAGCGTCGCCCCCCATCGTCTTGGTTCCAAATGCTTTCGACGGACTCCCAGTTGTTCCCCAATATCTCGGGGTATGATCCAATGGAGAAAATACTATGAACAATGCTGACTCTTTCCACCGGAGGGGGTTTCCTCAGCCCCCCAAGTAAAAAAACCTGATAACAAGTCTGTAAAAGAATGGGGCCCAAGTTGTAGATCCCCCCATACCAACAATGACAACATTTCTCGCCTCAACGGAAATAACAATTTTCATCCCCAGGGACGTTGAACCCCCGACTTTTGCCCGACGCTAAGCCTCTGCGCGTAGTTTTGTCCGAGAACTGTTAAACCCTCCGGTGACCCCCGTCCCAGGCAAAGAGGAACGGCACGCAGATGTGTGGCATCAGTCCCCATCACCGCTCTCAGAACCGAAGACATTTCGAAAATGCCCCCTCCCCGAAAAGGACAACAAGTTCTAAAAAGAGCATCCAGTTTAGATACATTGCGTGGGCCCAAGCAAGCATAGCCCCACCCTAGGACGCCTCCACCGGCGCCGGCCCAACGCCACTTGCTTCACGAGCAATCAAACATCACCGCTGTCGCCATAAACCTGCGTTCAAACTCTATCGACCCTCACCTGTACCAGCCTTGATGAACCAGTCGACATAGATGACATTAGATCACGAAAAGTAGAAGGCCAGGTGCCCAGGACACAATGGCAACACCACCCACAATGGCAAAGAACCTCTCTTACTTTAAAAGGTACATCATCGGGCGCTCATCCCAGGTGATCTCGCGGCACAGGGCCCCTACAGCTTTATAGAGCCCCGGTCTCCCCCCCACCTTGCAGAACTGAGAAGTTTGTCGCGCAAGTTTTTTAGGGCGACGTATCGTTAATTCTTGAAACCAAACTTTGACCTTTTTCATAGTTACCAACTAGCAAAGAGAATCTTTGAAAGTACCGGTTGACTTCGGAGTGTAGTATTACGTGAGATTTCTCCGCCAACTGTAACTTGACTCCCGTATGTCCATTTTAGTTTCCACGGGCTTGTTGCGGCCAATTCGTGAGATAGCTTTTTCTCTGGGTTGAACGTTACCTTTTTTTGCTAGAATGAGGCTTGAGCCCATAACCCATGCCATAACAGGTTTCATTCTGCCCCTCCCCTTGCCCCCACCCGGAACACGAGAAGTTGCGTCTACTTTTTTTTTTTTCCCAAATCAGTCCGACAACCCTTTCAATGTCCCCCCCCCTTCTTCGAGCTTCCTCGCCACCTTTCCTTTCCTTTTTTTCTTTCCCTCCCGTTGTTGTTGTGAGTCGCTCTGGTGCGGCCTACTTCGCAAGCCTTGGTTTTCAAAGGGTCCGTACAGTATTTTTTTCTTCGCTCAACTTCGGGGCTCGTTTATGTCATGGATTCTCGACCCGCCCCTTTTTTAATGTCTCTTCATTCCCCATCCCCCCCCTTCATCCTCGCTTCCCATCTCCCCTTGCGACCCCCGCCAGATTCGTTTATACACTGTGGCACAAACGCCCTTGTTAAACTTTATCCCCCCTGTCGTGGTAGAAGAATCCCCCTCCCCAATACATACTAAGATAATCTCCCCCTTCCCCTTTCTTCCCCCTTTACCCGCAGTGATCTTTCGATGGTACTCTGCAAAAACTCCTAAGTGTGTTTCTCCTTCGAGAACCTGGATTCCAACCCTGTTCTCTCCCTTCCGGCATCGTCCAGAAACAGTCCCCGAAGAAACAAACTAATTGCTAAACCTATTTTCCTTTCAACTTCTATCTGAGCATGTTTTCACAGTTCCTCCCTCTTTCTTGATTGTTATTGTAGTTGTATTCCGTATGTTATCCCAGGAGTAACCCTTTGCGTATCTTCCTCCCGTGTCCCTTTCCCCCTTCACGCCTTCGAGATATTCACGACCTGCTTGCGATAGATTATTTGGTTTTTCTGTGCGCGAGACATACTTTTCCCCCACCCAGTACCATTTTTCGCGCAGTTCCGGCCCCTTTTTGTTTTCAGCGAAAGCGTTACCTCACTTTAGACTGATACGTCCCTGTTCGCAGGCATCTCTCACTTGTCCCTTGACTGGTTTCCTTTTTCTCCTCCCTTTTTTCCTTGGCTGATTTACACGCTTGCACCCATTTTTATTGTATTTGGGTTCCTTTTTAGCTTGCAAAAGCAGCAGTTCTCATCCGCATTGGTTTCATAGTAGGTGCGAGGCTGTTGAGAAAATACCCAACAGACCTAACTTTTGGACACCTCGTCCGTCGACCTCATTTCCCCCCTCCTCTCTTTCGACATCTTTATGACTCCACTTTCTTCTGTGCACTCCAGATTAACTGTATCTTTTCTGTGAGTATCCATCAACACCCACACGTTACCTGTCCAATGTTTACTTGTGTAGAATGCGCTTGCGCACCCCCCATTCCCTTCGTACCCAATCATCATGGTGGGTGAACACCCCACTCTACATTTACCCGTCGTTCCAAGACGGCTAGCCCGGATGGTTGTCTCCCGTCGCTTACCACCCCACCGGTTTCAACGTCAATAGTTTTCACGACATCTTCCACCTTCTTGATTACCCTATCGTAACATCATGGTTACCTTAACTTTGTTAGCCCCTCCTTCTGTGCCACGTGAAAGGACAGCCTGGTCGGGGGCATTTCGTTCCTCAGGATAATCAAGTCCCCCCTTTACATCCTCCCTCCGTCTCCCTTAGTGTAGTCTTCCTTTCCTCAATCTAACATCCGAAATGAGACCGACGTCTAGTGGCGCCCAAGTCTAGGTCCTTTTTCTTTTTCTATTCCATGAAGAGCAAGACCCGTAAATCCATGTGCGTAGTGGTCCACCTTTTAAACCCATTTCTGCCTCTTCGTCCTTTTTCCCCAGAGGAATTGGCCACCTGTTAATTGTTTTCCTTTTTCGCACGGAAAGTAGACTACGGAATACCAATTTAGGTTAACCCACCCCCCCCCCCCCCCCCCCCCCCCCCCCCCAACCCCCCCCCACCCATCCCCACACACCCCCCACCCCCCCCCCCCCCCCCCAACCCCCCCCCCCCCCCCCCCCCCCCCCCCCCCCCCCCCCCCCCCCCCCCCCCCCACCCCACCCCCCCAACCCCCCCCCCCCCCCCCCCCCCACCCCCCCCCCCCCCCCCCCCCCCCCCCCCCCCCCGCTACTGCTCGGTCTTGGCCTCGGACTCCCCGCCAAGGGCTTTACCGCACGACAAGCAATGCCCTCTCCAGCACCCTGGAGTCGGTTAAGATTATTCGGAGCCCTTCCTATTTTGATTTGTTCGCTTTCTTACTTCTTGATTGTCCTGTGGGTCCTGTGTTGTGCCTTCGTCTCCTTGGCTCAAGTAGTCTCCTATGACATCCCAGATCTTTGTTAGAAGCTCCCCAATCCTTTCCTTCCCTGTACTCTTTCTCGTTTTAAAAGTCGTCGAATGACTTTTTTAGCCTGCTTGAATCTTTACCCCCCCCCTCTGACACCGCCTTTTTGTCATGCCCGGAACTTCAAAGTTAAATCAGAGGTTTCTGGCTTTAGAGATCCTCTTGTCCCGGTTGGCTTTCCTTTTTGTTTTTTCTTTTCTTAGTTGGGTCTGTTTTGAACCTCGAACTTCCCTTGATGCAGCCCGGTAGCGATTTTCGCTTTTCGTTCGTGTTGACGCGCAACCTCGGCTGAATTCAATCGGGCTGGCGTTTTACTCTTTCCCTCTCAGTGTGAGGGTGTCGCTCCTTCTCTCAAGAGTCTTTGACCCCACCCCCCCTTTTCCCCCTAGCCGAGTCTGGCGCGATTCAACATTCACTGTGCGAGTCGTTCCCAGCTTTTTCGGTTTTAGCAGTATGGCATCTTCCCTACGACCCCCCAGCGTTTCCTTTTGTTTTCTCTTTTTTTCTCCTTTCTGGCCCATATCCTTTTGCCAGTAGATTAACACGCGCAATTCTCCGGAATCGAAAACGTTGATTGATTTATGGCCCCCTTCCTCCCCTAGATCCATCGCGAGCCGTCCCTTTTTCAGTTTTTTCTACCCATTCATCACTTAACCTTTGCGGCACGCGGCTTGACGTTTCGGCGAAAAGGGGTGAAGATGGCATATTTATGTCTTCACTTTTTTCGTATTCTTTTGTTGGCTTTTCCTTTCGCTCCCTTTTCATTCCCAATCTCCCGCGAGGGGCTCTTGGTTTTGTTGTCAGCTCAAACTTGCCGAGTTTTTACAACGTCCATGGGCATACTTGTTCTGGCCCTCGAATCACATAGCTGGAAAAGGGTCACCTAGGTTTTTTCCACCCGCGATTACCCATTCTTTGATCCGTCCCTTTCCCACCCCATCTTCATAATCCTTTTTTGTTTGACTCTCCCTGTTGACACCGTAAATCCTTGATTACCCCTTTCCTCCTGCAATCCGTCTTGCGCGGAATTTTTTCCCCCTCCTACTTGATATCTTGGCACTACAACCACTGCGGCCATAGATCTGAAGACCTGTGTCCTCATTGTTTTTGAGACCCAGTTAGGAACATAGCGGTTCTATTTCTTTCAGGAGAAAGACATGTTCAATCCGCCACCCCCCTCCTCCTAAAATTTCCCTACTAGACTTCAAAAGATAAATCTTGTTAACGCGAGAATCGGACTGTTTTTCACGTTCCGTCTAAACAAACCCAACCCCCCCCCCCCCCCCCCCCCCCCCCCCCCCCCCCTTGATATACCTTCGTTCAGCTCTCTTTCGGACGAATGGGCACGACCCCCGGGCTAATACTAATTGACGCATTGTACATTTTAGTTTCTCTCCTGTCCAGGCTCTTTCCTAATCTTCAGACCTCCCTACGACAATCTTAATTCCTCTGGTTTCTTCTTCTCTACATTTTGCAAATATCTTCACCAAGTAAAGCACAACCTGTGGGACGCCCCGCCACAGGGGCTTTGCGTATACGCGCCTACTTTTCGCGAGTGAAAATGTTTTTGAGACCTCTCAGACCCCACGCCCCCCATAAACCCCCTCTCCTTGCCTATTACCCCAGCAAGCCCCGAGTTAATTCGCCCCGAATAAGTTCTGTGCAGTGCTCAAGCAAGCAGTTGCACCAACCGTATCTCGTGCTGCCTCAAGAGTTCGAGTTTACACTTCCACCTCAGCCGCACACACAACTTCAAGCCCCCACCTCCAAATCATTCCTCGATACAATTCCAACTCCGGAATCCTCTCCCCCCTTTTGGAGTGGAATCCCCCGGCTGACAGAGTTGGTCCCCTCTGACTCTCGATCTGAATATACCGCTTCGAGGTTTAGAAGCCCCCCATGGTTTACTGATCCCTATTTCCATTGATTGTTTCTTCTTTCGCGACGAAGATGTTTTTATTATCAATTAAAATCGATGACCCTGTCACTCCCTTCCCAGTCCGACTCACCCGCCAAGACCCTCTCGAGTCATCACGAATTTCTGGCAGAGCCCCCTGACAGTCTTCTCAACTTTTTGCGGCGGAGTCTTATTTTGTCTTTTCCGGACTGAGCAACTTTTTCTGGCGGCTATTCCCTCGCCAATTTGGCCACCATCCCTTTCCATATTACGTCCAACTTTCCCTTCGGTCCGTCTCAATTTCTGCCAGTGTTTCCAATTAATTGGTTTGTAGTCACAGCTGTTTAATCTCGAAATCCCCTGTTCCCTGGTAGTCGTTCTACCTCGCTTGCCTCCCAGTCCAGCTCACGATATAGAATCCGACCGACATTCGGTTGTCTATGAGGACTAAGGCCCCATATGCTGGGGGTACTTTAGTGTTCTTAGTCCTATCCTTCTTGATGCCTTTCATAGAACCATTGTCAACACCAGATTCACAACTAGACATAGGAGTTCGTTTAACAGAACTACCTTCGGGCACGACGGCGACACAGAAAACACTCACTCTAAATCTCGGAGGACAGTGACCGGCTACCGCACAGACAGGTGGCGATCCTGCGCTGGAGTTTCCCCCATAGAGGAGGTGGAAAGGCAATCCTAGGTTAAACTACAGGCACCTGCCAAACAGACTCTCGAGAATTCTATAAGGCTAGCGCACAGGGTTCGAAACCGCCCTGCTCCCTCCCGGTCCCTTAAGGAATGATTAGTTTGCGGTCTCAAAAAGCCTTCCAGGGAAAGTTGCATATAGTAAAAGCACATCGTGGGGATATTCTCAAAGTCTAGGATCAACAGGCCCCGAATTTCGGGAAAGTGGCACCGGTGGAGTATGAATTAAACCAAGCAGAAGTTCCAGTTTGATCCTTATTGACGACGAAAGGACATAGAGTCGAACTATAGTATTGTAAATATGGTTTCCCCCCCCCATATCATTCCAGTTTATATGTTTAAACTTGAAGTACCCCGCCTGAAAATTACTCAACTTGAACTTGACACTATCAAATTCCACACACAATCCTCAAATTTTCTCTTCACAAGTGATTGTTCATCTAATACAACTTACAAAAAGCGAAGGACCCCACCTTTTTACAAGTAACGTCAAAAATATTATTAGAACCATTCAACTAGAGGAGAGCTTTCTACCCCGTTTTTGTTTTTCGTGGGGTATTTTTTGGGGTTGGTTTGACCTTTGGTGGGTTTGTGGGGGTGGATTCGGTGGCACAGGTTGTTTGGTGGGGCGGTTTGGTGGTTTGGGGTTTCGTTGTGTCATCTTACCCACCATCAGGTTCCGTTTCAATTTCTCTCCCCTGCGAATACCCCCTTTCGGTCGTTTATTTTTTACACAATTACCTTCCCCAACCCATCTTTTTTTCTCCTTAGGGCCTAATGTCGAAGGTCCCCCTGTATTTTATGCACGCTGACGAGTAGCCTTTTTTGTGTATCCCCGCATTCGGCCCCCGGGGACGTACCCCACCTCTAAATTTTCTCTGACAACCAGGCAGCCTATGCTCCTTTCCCCATTCTGTGGCCAAGTTTGGAAAGGCTCGATCCAGGGGTTTGTCAAGAGTTTTTAGTTTCGCTACCTTTTTCTCTTGACCTCCCTTCTCCTCTACCGGATGACACACCACTGGCGTTCATCTTACCAATCTGAAAGCACTGCTTCACTTCTACGTGATTAGATATTATTCATAGTTTCTTTTCTGATATGTCTTCTACACTCCCCTACATGGTACCGACCTTATGTTATCCGCCAGTAGTGGTACCTTGGCTCTTGTCCTTTTTCGCGCATTCTTGCGGTTGCCGGTTTTCCCCGCGACTGAATGATTTACTTGTTAATATTCAATTCCTCCCCCTCACCATGGTTTCCGACCCCCGTTTGAGTTTTCCATCCACTTGACACTGGACTTGTCTTTAGTCCTCCCTCATTCGGCTTTTCTTGACATGACTCCCCCAATGCTCGATAGTCC
>Ga0179591_1256718_pt1 | contig 10274 bp, 11 predicted proteins | sample CZOMad2_1_08_16f_FD_182891 | JGI IMG/M metagenome (GOLD analysis project Ga0179591, IMG submission 182891) | Vadose zone soil fungal communities from Angelo Coast Range Reserve, California, USA - CZOMad2_1_08_16fungal (PacBio error correction) | ecosystem: Environmental > Terrestrial > Soil >... | reverse complement strand
TTCATCGTACACAACCGGGAACCCCCAAACTAAGCCGTTGGAATTCTTCCAAAAGTCTTTCTTATTTTACCCCCCCATTGCCCACCTGTTTTCACCAATATTGCCTTCCCGTCCACTTTTTTATACATGATGTAATAAATGCCACGCAACCCCCCACAGCTGTTACTACCGTTGCAGGTCTCAAAGGGTACTTCTTAGCGTGGTGACCGATTTACTGATTCTGGTTTGATCGGGCACCAAAGTGCTTTCAAATTCCCGGAGATGAGTCTGTTTTGCGTCCCGTCCAATCCTAAGGATGATCGTTAAGATTTCCCAACATCTTATTCTCTAAGTCTGTTTAGGGCGGAAAGGACACAACAACAATATCATATCAGGCATTTATGCGGGATACCCAAAGAAGGCCGAGATTCTTTATCCACCTTCTAAAAAAAAGCAGAAACTCGACTCAAATCGGCCCGTGAATCTCCGGCTTGGTAAATTATAAAAGTTTATGCTCGAATTCAGCAACTGGCTGTCCCCGGAGGTTCACATCTCCCCTGGTACAATTGAGTTAACAAAAAGTTCCCAATACTTCGGCTGCATCAACACGGTCTTTCCTTCATCAACTGCGTTCCAGCCGCGTTTCATTCCGCTTCTTTTTCTGCGGTCAGCAAAACACCAGCGGCCAGTCTCTTGTGTCAATTCCCCCCCCCAGATCCCCCTGCCACCAATGCCATCAATGTGAGTGCATGCACAATTACGTCTTTTCCATATCACCTAACATGAGAAGCCCATAGTCTGTACACCTTTTGTCGACTTTTTTGGCCATAAGTTTTTTTTCCTTGCCGAGTTTAAAACCCCAGTACTGCACCCCCCCAACGCGGCCACCAACAATTTAACCCACCCACTGGGGGTGGTTAGCACCCAATAGCCCAAAATGATTCTTTTACTAGGTAGATCCCGATTTACCTCCGAGATTCCCAACACAATTTCACTTTTTGAGGAGTACCTATGATGTGAAAATGTATTATGATAAGTTCTTCAAACTGGAATGCATTTTTTTTCCCCCTCCCCAAACACGCAGTCTACCGTTAATACGGTTTCAAACAGCTGCTCCAACTGGAAATTGCCTTCCATTCACGACCCTGCAGCAAAATGTACACCTCTCCGTTTGGGCCGAAACGACCCTGTGGCCCCTACTTTAGTCCGAAAAACACGCGTATCACCTTGTCGTGATTTGTGAATTCTGTTAAACTCTCTTGTTACCCGCGCTCTACTTCGATTCTCCTCAGGACGTCCAGGTCAGTTGACTTATCAACGTCCCTTAGCTAAGCGTTCCGGCAATACCATAGACACTGATTTAAGAGTGGTACTGCAAATGAACAACATTCCCCCTTCTTTCCTGAGGGTATTTTCTGAGTCGGCCTGAGCATGTTTTTCTCTGGCTAAACGCATTTCGCAATCTAATTGACAGAACAGCTCCCCATTAATGATGATCTGAGTCAAATATCCTCTACTAAGTTTCTCGCTTATCGGGGCCCTTAGGAATTCAACGGTTTTGCTGTACTTAGCTACCTTTACCGTAAGTTCCATTCCTTCTCGCTCGTACCCCCTTGAGTAATTTATCCTTTTGTGGGAATAGATACCCCCCACGTCATTGGTCTTTTATGGACAATACCTATGCAGAATTCCCCCCCCCTCGTCAACTTATACCCTTATTCTCATAGGGCGAACTTTCATACAGTCAGGTCTTTGTTCAGAGGTCCCCCTTGAACACGTTCCGCGGTCACCCATGCGGGTTTGTCTTCCTTTTTCACCACCAAAAAAAATCTTAAAAGTCCGTTGAATTCTTGCCCCGAAATTATCACATTGCTCAAAAAAGGCCACCTCAGTTTTCTTCCGAGGTGCCCAATATTTAAAAAATGGGAACCTAAGCGACTTTGAACTCCTTAGGTTCTCCTGGAAGGCATAATTTCAAGCGCGTGTTTCCGGTCGTCTGTTTCTCTCTCTTAGACCAGATGGGACTGCACCATTCACACTTTCTACACTCTCTGCTCTATCTTCTGTATCAAATCCGGTTCTTCCCCTAGATTCCCCAGGCCACTCTCTCCTTTTTACCCAGCAATTCCTTTCCCCCAGGTAATGCGATGCGTACTTGCTGTCCATCTTGAAACCTGTTCTCAAACAAGGCCTTCGAGACCCACCGGTCACAACCCACCCCCCCGCACTTATATGTGAACCCTAATTTGTTCCGGATTAAAAAGCCCCGGCTGGGCAATTCCAGGCTCCTCGATCCGCCAATAGCCGGTGACCGCTTTGGAGTAGAACCGACTTCTTCTGGCGACCAAATGCGAACACGAGGAGAAACTTTGCCCCCGGAATATTATTTTTCCTCCATACTTTCGAGACTGCCCCCCTATGAACCTGGGAGCCTGTTTTAGCCCATCGGTCTCCGACCAGCGTGCCTCCACCCAAAGAGGTGCTATACCGAGGTACCGGCCCCCTTTGAAGCCCTGGACTCCCCCCGGACCATGCGTTTTGCGCCACCTCCTATGTGTCTTGATTAGTTGTCTTAGCCACTGTTTGAGAACCTTGTTTTCACACTCCTGTTTGACATTCAGCAGCCAACCTTAAATCACGCGTACTTCCGCATGAACGGGTCATGGACGTACCGATTGATTGGCTGCAATTTCTCGGAGCGCAACTTCTTTGATCAAGCGCTTTTCTAAGTCTCGGTCAAGAAGAATTGTCGGGAGCCAATAGTCCTCAGGTGACCACTAGAAACAGACTGTCACACTCACACGCCGTCAAATATATACGCCATGGTCCCCTCGTTTTCCAAAAGGGAATTGCTGCGTATTTCCCTTACATTCAATCACATTTCCACCGCCCTCTTTCCCCCAAATCTAGGAATGGAAGTGTGGCCCACACTTTGGCTAGCAAGGCCTCCCCTCCCTGCCGGCCATCCCCCCCCCCCCCTTTGACCCGTTTGGGATATTGAACAACCAGGAAACAACCCTCAACCATTTTTTTACCTGGAGCTTTGGTCGACCTTCTCAACAAGGCCTTCTTTGCTTTATCCAATGGTTATCGCCCTTAAGCCTTGTGAAATTGGATAAAATAGCCCTAGTCTTCATTGCTTCTTCAAATCATGATTTCTTTCCAAGCCACAATCCCTTTGATAACTCACCGATGCTTCAAAGAACCAATGACCTATGATGACCCCCCAAGTGGTCGAGCTCCTCGCCGCCTGGCACCTGCCCAGGTAACGTTTACCGACCCTACACGCCCCAATCCTCAGTAAGGCCGACTGCTAGCACCCCCCCTGAGAATTCCTAAACCCGCCCCCGGAATCATGGATACCTACAGCCGTTCAAAGGTCACCGTGCGGAAGTATTTTCGATGCTCTCCTCAAACCAGTAGAAACCCACGGTCCCAATTTCGGCCCACCCCCCCCTTCCCAACTTTAAGAGACCCCAAACAAAAGTGCTCCTCGACTTCTTTCCGGTGACAGCAATTGCAACTCCCTTTCCCCCGAGACTTTTAATGGCCTGTAATCTTTTAGTAAAGTGCAAATGGAGTCCCCATTTCCTGAACTTTACGGCGAATATCGCGACTCTGTAACACGAACGCTTCCTCCTTTTAGGAATTTCCAAGTCAACCTCCCCCCCAAGTGATTACTCTTTGATTTCGACTCCTCAGACCAAATCTATGTCCCAAAACGAGGCATGAACCCCACCGTATTGACCCTTTCCATAGGGAGTCCGTCTGAGCAGCTTCAGTTTTTTCTGGGTCTCCTCCCCAACTAACTAGGACATGGAGTTCCGTTTTGCGTGATGCATCAGCTTTGGACCCCAAAACTGAGCATTGTCCTAAAGGCCCTTTCCTAGGATTCCCAGTTTGGGAAGATCGGGATTGAAATGATCTCACGATCGATTCAACCTTTATCTCCTTTTACGGTGTGCGAACCCCCCGCCGCCCGTCGATCCCCTTTGCTTTTTTAAAGAGTTGGTTTATTAAATGGGTTTGAACCTTCCACAATGGTCCCAAGTAACAACCCCCCCATCAAAAATTTTTAACCCCACGCTTTGGACCCTTTTGAAAAAGCCCCCTGGAATCTATGGTGCCAGTGCATTTCTACGATCTTCCAATCAGTAGTTGACGGAGTAGGTAACCACTATACTGGCCTCGGTGTGTGCCTTCCCCCTTTTCTCATTTCCTGAACAATAATTGCCAAAAAGGATCAACGGGAAACGCTTTCGTTTCCGGTGATGCTGACCCTTCTGGTTTCCGCCCTCCTTTTTACGGCCTGTAGATTTTCATAACAGGTGCCACGAATGGAGGCCGGGCGAGCCCGTACAATTTTAATATGAAGCTGTGATAGGAAGTCTCCTTGCCTCGGTGACCTGGCCCCTCTTATTCCCGACATTAGTTTTTCATCAAGTGGTACGAACACAAGCGACCCCAGTGCATGGTTTGGGATCTTCCCGGCAACTTTTTGGTGGTTCAAAAAGCTGGTTTTTTTTGTGCTGGCGAGACCGGGAAACACGCACTTCGCGAACGTATTTTTCATCTACTCATTCTTTGCGAATAAATTACTTTGGGGATTAACACCCCCCCCAGCAAGGTCCTATTTCATTTGCCTTTTGAAAAGTGACGGGCCCCCCCCGAAAACCGGCATCTGCCAAATATTTCACTTCTCACTTCATACCCCGCCCCTGGTAGTATCGCTCCTCGTGTCTGACATCAATGAAAACCAAATTGGTTTTAAACCTTAACAGGGAAAGCTTCGCGTCAGTTTAGTCCCTGTGTGGACGAAGAAATCTTTGTTTGCAGAACCTCTCCCCTGCGCGTCGGTTGGGTGCCCTCCCTAGCGGTCTCTAGATTTTTTTACATCGTCGTATTTTCAAGAATAAGTTGGGGGTTGATAGAGATCCGTGTAACCACTTAAAAACTTCATTTACACGCTAGAGTTTGCCCCAAACCCCTCGTTATCCACAACTTTTATGATTCCAAACAACTGCTTTGCACCACCCCCCCTGAACCCTCATTTGCAAACGTTTCCTTTTTCCCACCCCCTTTTTGTCTTATCTAGCAAAGGAGATGCTTAAAGATTGGGCAATGTATTGACCCCTGTTTACCCCCATTTTCTCCCTACTGCTTTGACCAGCCTTTCTGGTAGTTTTTTATTTGCAAAAAGGTCAAAATTCCAAGTATAGAGGCTGTTTATTTCAATTCAAAATAATCGTGCCCTGACCCTGTCAGTCTGAAAACCTATTAGCTCACTTCATTGTTGTTTTATTACTTGCTCTTACACTGAAACACCACAAACACTACTTCATAGACTTCCCCCCTGAGCCGTCTATAAAAACCAAGCCGTTTTACCCATCCTTTTACGGCCCGTTTGACCTTTTGAACCAAGAATTTCCAGCCCCCCCCGTAGGCACCCTTTCACCTGGCTTGCATTCACTGTCATCTCCCTTTGTTCCCTTACACTTTGTCGATAGCACGAAACTAGTGGGAAAGGACTTTTCGACAGCTTGGTGATACATTTAACTTTTGTTCCCCACAAATTTGTAGTGTTCCCCCCCCCCACCTATGAATAACCAAGAGTCCCCTGGCGAAAAGGTTCTCTCGCCGGTTGTACAATGGCTGTTTTATCTGCCGGATACCTTTTTCAATTTTCAAAAACCGCGACAGTCTTTGGTCCCTCCATCCTTCCTCTCCCCCCACTCCATTACTTCCCCCATTTAGAGCTTCATGCACTTCCCCCATTGACCTCTGCATTCTTGTTTTCAGTCCCCAAACATTTTTCACTTATTTTCCTTTGGCAAAATTTGGACGGGTGTGTTTTTGACGTTCACACAGCCTTTGCGCTCACGGTTCAACCCACCTTTCGCAAACCCATTTTCCCACAACGGAGGGGGAGGAACTGAAACACATGTTCCCGTTCTTTTGTTTCTCTTGCGCAAACTACCGCAAGATTCGCTCATGATTCGATTTTTATGCTTGTAAAGAACCCTTAGCTTACCAAACCTTTACCTTCCTATTTTTCCGCATCGTGACACTTCTGTTCTACGTTGTTCACACAACTTGTGCTTCTGCCCCTTGCTCTCCGTAAACCACCCTCCCGTTACCCCCCCCCAGTCTCCTTACTGTTAACACCACGTAGCCCCCATGGAATTCCCCTACCCCCATCGATTCACTAATTCCCTTCAAATGCACCCTTCACTTTGCAACTTGAACCTCACTGATGAAGATTTTGTCCCCCATATGATTTAATTCTTCGCTCTCGTTCCCTGCGTAATAACCCGGTTTCAGATTCTTTCCCTTGTCCTGTGAACTCGGCTTTTACAGCCTCAAGAGTCTCTATTCGTCCGTGAAACTTTTCATTTTTTACTTATTGCGAAATTTCAAAGGTACTGCCCAGGCCAAAAAGCTTATTTCCCTGATGTTCTGATTTGATTTTCCCCATTTTAAAACTCTCACCCCACCTTTTTTTTTTTTGTCAAATCTTTTCCTTCAATTTTTAAGTTTCCCCTTACTTGTTCTTTTTTGGTGCTAACGTACATCCCCAAAATGAACCTACTGCTACATTCATTCTTCTTTTTCATTTTCTGTCCTTAGTTTACCTTTTAATAGAGGCTGGTACAAATAGGCAGGACCTTCTTGATTTCTTAATCATCTCCAGCTTTCCCGTCTTTTCCATTGGCCCTCCTTCCTTCTAAGGAGAGAGACCAATTGTTCATCTTAACGTCTGTAATGTTGGGGTGGGGTAGTCCTCTCTTTCTTTTCCCTCAAGGTAATTGACTCTGTCTGTCCCTCCATATGTCATAAATACTCCTCCTCCTTCCCTATTTTTTCCCTTCCCCCGGATCGATGTTCACACACTATGTTCCGGCTACTTCAAGCTTCCCTTTCTGTTTCCTACTGGTCTTTACCATCATAGTCCCTTGAAGTAAAGGAGGGAGGTTTTTGTATGTTGTCCTCTCCCCAAAACTTTATCCGTCTTCCCAGGTATGTTCCTCGTCCCCCGCAAGAGGACTGGAGAAAATTTTTCCCAACGGCCAGGCCATCGTCGAGGGGGGCACCAGGTGGAAAAGTGAATTCTTTAAACAAACCTTTTAACCATCTTTCCTTCCCCCATAAGACATTAACGGGGTTACTCGTCGGGCTCTTGACGTCTCTTTCATGTCCGCGGTCGGCTTGGGTTGAGATTGGAAGACTTTGAACAAGATTGGTCGTCCTCCAGTGTCCCAGAGGTACTGCCTCCTTCTTGTCCCATTCACTCTTGCGAGCCGCGTGGTTCCTTTATAAAGTCTCTTTTCCCAGGAATCAAGGTCCTTGAAAAGGTTAAGGATTTCGGAGAAGTATTTCCATTCCCTTGCTATATTCTTTCCTGAGTTGTTTTCCAACGTGGAAACCATGGGAGGAAAACTGGTTACCCTTTTTCACCCACCTCCTCCCTCCTCTTATCCCCCGCCTCTCCAGTAGTAAAGTCCCCTGACCGGGCAATGTTCCTTTAACGATGCCCCCCCTCACTTTCTGTTACTGATTTTTCTTTATACCCACCCGTATTTGCTCCCCCCAAAGGTCTAAAACGGCTCCTTATAAGGGTTTTTTTTTTGTTTTGACTTTAATTAAGACTCGGTGGTTTTCTTTCTGATGATCCCCCTGAAAGAAATTCCTGTTCTCCTTGCTTACACTGGAGGATCATTTGTTTCACTATCTCCCGTACTTGCTCCCCCACCCCCTTAAAATACACAAGCTGGTATGCCCCCCTATCCAGTCCCCTGCAAAGCGGTCCCCCCCGCAAAGGAGTTTTATCCAACAACAATATTTCTGTCCATTATTGTGAAGTGGTGAAGTTGTCCTCCTCCTAGTTTGCCCACCTGTTGCACCACCAAACAACTGGAAATATGCCGCACGTAAATCACGAGCTCCTCATGAAAGGCCCAAGTAATTTTGGAACTTATGATTAAATGTCTGGAATAGAGGATCTGACGGATTTGCTTCCAAAAGAGAGTCTCTCCCCTTTGCGTTTTTTTTTACTCCTCCATTTGGCGTTGACTGCCCAAATAGTGGTAGGATGCCCCCACCTCCTAAAACCATAAGTACCCCCCCTAACCACCGTCCAATTATATAATGCCCGGAATCACCTCTTTACCCCCCGGCGCACAATTGATTCTTATGAGTCTCGTTTACCCTCGTTTAAATTTTAAACATTCTTTCACAAAATGCCCGCTTTGGTAATTTCCCCACCTTTCAATTCCGCTGTAGCCTCTTTCCAAGAAAGGCCAGGGTCCTTCATTTGTTATGAAACCCCCCCCACAACTCAAACATTTCCTGAACTCTTCCCCTGGATGTCCTCCCCACTTCTCCACGAAATGGAATGTAGTACCCATGGTTTAGAGACTTCCCTCCTGGACATTGTACGCTATCCCTATGCCCGAGTCTTCTTTCTCCTCCCATAAGGTCTGTTGAAAGAATAAAAGTTTCGCACTCCCCCCTAAATCTTCTTCCTCCACAACTTCCATCGCCTATGACCACTTGGATTAACGACAAGAACCTTACCCATAACCCGGGCCCCTGTTTTTTCTATCGGTATGTCCCCAGAACTTTTTCCCTCAGTCCTTCCTGTGCCAAGTTGAGTCCTACTTATTTAATGCTTTTCAAACCTTTGTTCCCTAACTCTACGACTCTCGAAGCTAGGCCCCTGGACTTTTTTTTTGACTTATTGCTATTCTGTTCGCCCCCTTCACCATGCTCCCCCTCCCCGACCATTCTGGCTCCCCCCCAACTAAAAGAAAACTCCTCTTCAACCAAACAAAGTGATTGTAGAATTTAATTCGCTGTCCCCATCCAAAACTCAGGCCAACTCGTTTAATGGCTCGCTCTTTTCTTCCCTTATCCCCTGATGAGAATTTCAGAATCCAATTGTAAGGATTTTGACATAGCAATTTCTTTTACCCCAGACTTTTTCTCCTACCGATACTCCCCCACCTTGTACTAATCTCACCAACTGTGACGGAAGAGCGATTACTTTTTTTTCGAAGACTCCTTTATTAAATTCATGGCACCACAATGCATGGAACTTTTCCTGCCCCAATTTAGCCTTTTTTTCTTCACATATTCCCCGATTGAGACAGATTAAGTTTTCTGATCTTGGGCAACTAATTTTTTTTATAATACTTCTTAGTTAGTTTTTTGCTGTTTAGAAGCGTTGAAAACCTCTTCCCTCATACCACTCTGTCCATCCATCCCCTCTCTCTCAGGGTACATCTTTTTCTTTTTAAAGTTCTCGCTTGGCATATCTACGGATTGCTGCATGTGCTGACAGGGAGATCTGGGGGGCCAAACAAACGTCCAGGGTGTGGCTCCCGCTCCTCCGGTTGTAGCTTTGTCTAATCCGGGTTTAGAACCTCAGAACTCTGCTTTCCCGTCCCCACAAAAAAAACAATTTCACAACTGTGCACTATTCGCTTGGAAGTTGTTCCCCTGAGAAACCGCTAAGTCGGAGATCCGCCTTTACCCCCTGTTGTGACCTTCATCTGGTGAGGGGATTGGTTTGGGAAACCCGAGAAGGTCGAGTTTCGGATCCCAGGGAAGGACCCCGCCCATGCGGGGAAATCAACCCCACGCGCCTCGTGAACCTCTTTCTTCCCAGATTGTTGATGCGAATGTGGGTTTAAGTAATTGTTGGACCACCCAGTATGTTTTCTCCCCCGCTGCAGACCCTCCGTTGCCACTGAATGGGCGGGAGAACCCCCAACTTTTATTGAACTGCAGGGTCCAAGGTTATCGTGACCGGGCCGACGGAGGGACGGAGCCATGCGTTTTTATCAACGGATACCGAACGCGGAACCCCTGGCATGTGTTGGGACTCAGCAACGGCTATCGGCTATTCCGAGTGTTTGTGTTTGCGGCCCTGACCAACAAACGCCTTTCTCGAATGCATTCATGACGCATTTTTGAGCTCAATGATTATCTTTGAGGAAGCCAACACACGCAGCTAACAAGATGGATTTAAAGTGGCCCTAGTCGCCCATCGTTCGTGAATTCCAACAATAGGTTTCACCTGTCGACGCAAATTTTCAACCGTCCCATAAAAGACCCAGATAGTCTCGGTTGCCCTCTTCTGCATCGAAATGGGTGGACACATTTTCAAACCGGGTCCCCTTATTTCCTGTTTTTGTTTCGAATGAAGGTTTTTCGCCCTGCGGTTTTTTTCTCCTCCAACTGTAGTTGGTGACGCGAAGAGGTGAAATCTTTCGGTTGCTCCCTTCCTTATACGG
>Ga0179591_1349390_pt1 | contig 10275 bp, 8 predicted proteins | sample CZOMad2_1_08_16f_FD_182891 | JGI IMG/M metagenome (GOLD analysis project Ga0179591, IMG submission 182891) | Vadose zone soil fungal communities from Angelo Coast Range Reserve, California, USA - CZOMad2_1_08_16fungal (PacBio error correction) | ecosystem: Environmental > Terrestrial > Soil >... | reverse complement strand
TTCCTCCCCTCCCCTTACTAAAGGGTCGGGGCCACGTTTCTTTTCTGTCCGGTTTCTCAAGTTTTTTCTGTGACCCTCGTTTCTCCCCATCCTGATTGTCCCGTGGAAATTTAGCGGGAGCTTATATTTTTACCTTTTCTGTTTTATTGCTTATACCGCGACCTGATCTTCGTCTAAGAGGTTCAATCTTTCCCAAACTGTCTCACATCTAGCTGTCCTTCTAAAGTCCCTTCCAAACCTTCTTCCTCGTTAATTGGCTTTTTGTTCCTTCTTCTAAAGTTTGACGGTCTCTCCGACGTCTTCTTTCCCATATAGCTACCAGGTCTCTTTTCTCGCCCCGCCTGTCTTTGAACGGCTTTTGAGATTACATGACCCCCCTTCCCTAGTGTTCCCTTTCGATTTTGTTTTCGTCACCCAATCCCCCTGTGCTGCTTTTTTTCTTTGGCTCTCTCGTTACCGCCGCCCCCCCTCTGAGGCGGCCTCTAAACGTCTGATTCTTCCCCGTCGTCAGTATCTTCACTTTTGTATTTCCTCTTCAACCATTCTTTCTTTTTTTTTTTTTTTCTTTTTTTTTTTTTTTTTTTTCTTTCTTTTAGCCTTTCTTGATTCCCGACGAAGTCTCCCTTTTCTTTTCTTTTGTAGCCGGCACGCGATTGGCATCAGCGAGATCTGTCTCGTGTCGGGACTTTATAGTTTGCTGCGGGCCCTCATTTCTCCAACTCCTACCTCCCTGCTTCTTCTTTTAGGTTACCTAGATTCCAAGTGGATGTCTGGTTATGGTCAATGAGCAGGTAGATTCAACCTCAGTGCACTTCTGAGGTGGTTTCCCTCACAGACCGGAAGATTTCGCTTGAAATCTCCTTTTTAGAAGGACTGTGCTATACGTCCCTTCCCCCCCCCTCTTTTTTACGAGTACCCCGTTTAGGTATAGTTTTCTTTTCTATTGAAAGGCTTCACCTAACATTCGGTTCCGAGAAATCCCCGTACGTTGGATCTACTCGGGTGCGGATTTCGGCATGACCCATTCCAGAATTTTCCCCGATGCACCGAGAGGATCCCCCTTCGGTCAAGTTTTTCCCTCTATTCCGGTCTACGTACATGGTCTTCCATATCTTAGATACTAGGCGTTTCACAGGAGTTTCTTTTACCCCTTTGCCTACCTGTCCGCTACCCACCCTTGAGGATCTGCCTCGGAGCCAGTCCTCCATTGAGTATGTTATTAGATTGCCGGGAGTGTCCGGACCCCCTGGCCCTTAGAGTAAATCCAGAATTTCCTCCCTCTAAGCCGACCGCGATCCCTGAGTCGGCCGCCTCCGAAGATTCCCCCACGATTTTTTTCTGGTTGGACGGTTCCCCCGCCTCCACAAGTTCTTTCGGTCCCTTTTAGAGGATATCGTACGGAACCCTCCCTCTTCTTTTTGAGTCCGATAAGGTTAACCCCGGCTCTCGGCTTTTTAATAACCCCCCCCCCCTTTCAGTAGGCGTGAATTAGGGCCCTTTTTTCGTCCCACTCTCTTCCCCCTTTCTCCGAAGAGTTCAAGCTCCTTTAGATGGCGTCGGCTTAGGAGGCATCCCTTGAATCCTTCTCAACCCCACTTAGACTTCAATTATACTACCATGATTCCTCCAAGCGGAAAAGTATCCCCTTCTTATAGAACTGTCTACTGATATCTGAAGACGCCCCCCTCAGATTCCTCCCTTACCTCCTCATCTTTCGACGTCAAAGATCGCGACCCCTCACGATGATGAATGAGTGCCGTCTTTGTCGCGTTTCCTGTTAGTAGCGCATTCCTTGGTTAGGCTTTCACCCGCAATTCATCCCTTTTATTATTCCGCCTTCAAAGCCCTACCCGTACCCCCCGTTTCCCTGTCACAACCTCCCCTTATAGTAGGCTTACCTTACACTTAGTTTCTTTTTCCGAGTTTATAGTCTATGAGTATCTGCTTCTAAGTTCTCTGTTTTCGGGATCCCCAGTATTCTGCCGGCGGTGCCAATGTTTCGAAACGATGGGAACCACTCCTCCCCGGTCGCCCCTCTTTGGACAGTTTTTTGCTGGTCACTTCCGAGTGGCAGCTACGTCAGGTGGCTCCCTGATCACCCTTCCCTTATTGTCTCCCTTCGCCTCGTGAACGGACTCGACCTTGCCATCCTCCGGGCGGTCCCTCTGCTGTAAAGTCCTTTCCCCTTTTCTCCTCCTCTAGCTAGGAGATAGGAACGTTCTTTCGGTCCGTACGTGTTATCTGGCATTTTTTGACCGCCGTGCTGCTTCGCGGCGATGACGTTTTTTGACCTTTTCTTGCTTCCCTCGTCGTCGTCCCAAGGCGCCTTGGTTCGAGAAAGATGCTCAGAGGCGAGAGCTAGTTGGGACAGTCCCGAGACACTGACCTCGTAGATGGGTTTCAGTATTTTTTACACCGGGACTCGGATGAACTGCGCCGGCTGTCGTGCTACGACCCTGGATCACCCCAAAAGGGGGGAGACGCCAAAAACACGGTTTTGTGTGGCAACCCCCTCCTCTCCAAAAACCAAACCCCTCCCCCCCCCCCCCCCCCCCCCCCCCCCCCCCCCCCCCCCCCCCCCCCCCCCCCCCCCCCCCCCACCCCCCCCCCCCCCCCACCACCCCCAATGAGAGGGAGGCTTATCCCAGGACTTTCAGAGGATCTAGAGGATTTGATGTTCCCGTCCTGAGTAACTGACTGCCCAACCTCTCTCTCTTTTTTTTTTTTTTTAACCTGCTTTCTGCTCCCTCCCCTTGAAGCCCAGAACGATCCTATGCGCTGACTCGCCTCCCCCCCCTCTCCCCTCTGACGAGGAAACTTCCTCGTCCGAGACCCGAAGAGGTCGTACTTCCCAGACGTCGTCTATGTGAGCGCATTCCCCCCCTTTCCTCCTTTCCGTAGCGCTACCTCCCTAGAGCCCCCGGCTCTCTGATCCCCGGTCTGCGAGACCCGCACTCTTCGACTCTTTGGACTCCGTTTCTCATTGCCCCCCCCGCTTTGACCTCCCTGCGCCGCGTTTAATGAGCCGTACTTCTACCATTTTTTCGTCTCCTTTCGGACCCACTTAGGAGTTCGTCTTCCGCCCCGGGTTCCTATTCACCCTGTCGTGAATTGCTGAAACCTCGGCCGAGTGACCTGCTAGAAATCCTCTTTTCAGGTACTCCCCGTAGTCAGTGACGAGATCTATAATTCCTGATGATGCCCAGGAGAGGACTCCTACCAAGCGCCTCCGTTCCCCCCATTCCTATCCCCTGCGCCCCATAGGGAGATGTTTGACTCCCAGAAGATCCCTTCCCCCCCCCACCCCCCCCCCTTCCGAAATTTTCTTTCTTGGCGTCTTCAGGTCTCGTAGCTCTTTTTTGCTAAGGAAAAAACCCCGTTCCCTACCCCTTCGATTTGTTTGATGAAGTGACTGAGTTTTCTCCTCCATTCCTTCCTTGAAACCAAGGCATGGTCCTTATTTTGTCTTCTTTTTCTTTTCCTAATGTGACTTTCTTCCTAAGTGATTGACGAGGTGTACGGTCCTCACTCATCTCTGCCTCCGCAAGGCTATCCTTTTTTTTTGGTTGGCAGTCGTTTTTTCTCCATTACTTTTCCTCCTCCGTTGTTGTTTGTTTTGATTTTCTCTCGACATCGCTCACGAAGAACCCCAGACTCTTCACGAGTCGATTCGCTTCGTCCTATTAGGATTCTTTTTCACGCAACCTTTCCCCTCAAAGTATTGCCCCCTCCGTAACTGTTACCGTACTTCCCATCATCCCCACTTGCGAACAAGGGTTAAGTAGGGTTTCCCCCCCCTTTCAAATTTTCCAAAAATCTCTAATTTGTTAGGGCCAACGGTGTGTTTATGGATTCCAGGCCCATCTTTCGAATACATTTCCTTCACGCGAGGACTAAGTATGGTTTTTTTAGCTTGTCACCTGATTTGGGGGCTCAGGCGTCTCCATTTCCCCCTGCTCGAATTGTATTTGTCGCTAGCTTCACTACCCCTCCCCTATTAGTAACGTCAGTCTCGTCCTCACTTCTCTGGTCTTTCCATAGGCCGTCTGCCTTCTCGTCTTTTTCCCGATCGTACACAGTCTCGAACACCCTCTTAGTAATCTCTCTTATACTCTTTTCTTCATTCGCTGATTTAATCCTGTTCGGATGCAGTCTGCATCGTTTTTCAATTATTCTTTCTCCGGTGGGTGTATTGGGAGACTGGAAGATTGGGATTGCATTTACTAGCTCCTCCCTTAAACCGTCTCTCCCCAGAAGTGCGGTGGTTCGCCCTTCTTCCGCCCGAAGGGCTCCGTTTCTCTCCTAGCTGCTTTTTGAGGAAGCCGTCTGAGTACATTCTCCCATAGTAAGGTTTTCCTTCGCCACGTCCCATTGGGCGCTGTCGACAAATGACGCGTGTCCTCTTTTACTTCTCAGAGACCCTTCTTGTCAGACCACTTTAGGTTTCGGGTTTTTCTTTCGGATTTATCGCCATTTCCTCCTCTCACGTATGGTCTACAAAGGTCTATGAGAAGTCCCCATTCCCCCCAACCCTATTGCGCACTAGCGTCCTGAACCTGCTTTGGTGTGGACGAGCGTTTTTACATTTTTCCCTACTCCGACTGAGACCTTGAGTTTGATAAGAATGCCCTTCTTTTTTTGTCCCCCTTGCCGCCAGCGCTTGCACCGACCTTTTTTGGGTACACGGGTTGAGTTTTTTACGAAGAGGAACTTCAGCCGACGCTCCCTAGACTCTCCGCCAGAAACCGTGACCGGACTTCGTGACAGACCCCCCGAACGTTACCTTTCTCTTTCTGCGAGAGTATGACAGGTTCTCTCTCGAACTTTCTAGATCTCCCCTCACTGATAGCTGCGGCGGAGACCATCCTTGGCATTCAGTCTCTAAGTAAGAATGGGAGATCTTACAGAGTCACATTTCCGTTCAAGTAGTCCGCCGGACCCTTCTTGTACCCCATCGGCGATACGTAAGGAACCTTTTTAGGGACCTTTCCTTTTAAGATATTCCCTTCCTCTTTCACTCCCCTCTCCCCTAGTTGAATCCTTTCGATTTTCTCTCTTTTTTATTTTAGGTCCTTTCTAGTTTTTTAGGGTTCGTTTCTTCCCGTTACGTTCTTGAGGCGAGACCTCTCCGGTTTTGTCGACAGCTTGATCATTTACAACCTAGAGACCCCGCCTCTTGAAACTTCCCCCCCCGGGCCCCCATCCCCCTTCCTATGTAAGTAGGCGGACTTGGTTTTTCGAAACCTTTTCAACGAGGAACCTTGGGGTTCATAGATACTAGCAACCCCCTCGACGTAGAAGCCGGTAGCACGCTGCTATCCCCCCGTCCAAGATCCGAATGAGGAGTGTAAAGTTCTCTTTCGCCTTTAGTGTGCTTGGGACATTTCCCAGGTCAAGGCCTCTGTCGTACGCCCTGAGATTTCGTTATGTTTGGGGGGAGAACGAGGCTGCGGGAAAGGTCTGGCGATAGAAAAGAGGAGTTGAATGTTGTGTCTTTAGAAGGAAAGCGACGAAAACTTCATTGCGGTGCGATAAAATTTCCCTTTTTAACACGCGATTGACGTCCCAGTAAGGAGTTATTTTTTTCTAATATCTTCTTTTTAGAGGATCAGTTTGATTACTGAATGCCGGATTGGGTCACGAGGCTTTTTATTCTGCGATAGACTTGAGGATGATTTGGATAGGCTCTTTCCCTTTTAGGAGCCATATGGTTGAACGGTACTATGTCTTCTCCTATTGAGATTGGATAGAGGCTTTGAGAAGTAGTCCCGGCTGTCCTCCACCTAAGTCAATATCGCCATCCCCCCCACTTTTTTGCAATTCCCTCTCTCCCCCTCCCTCCCAATCCTCCCTCCACACCTTAATACCACCTTCTACCCTTCTCTCCAATCCCCCCTTCTCCCCTTCAATCCCTCTCCTCCCGACCTTAGTATCCCCCTCTTTTCCCCCCGGTTCCTTCCATCTTTTTTGTACCTCCCCCTTTTTTCCTACTCCTTCTTTTCTTCCATTCTCCTCTTCCTTCCTTCTTTTTCGACACACCTTCCCCTCCCTATCGTTTCTTCCTTTTCCCTCTTCCCGTCCACCCATCCCAGCCCTTCCTCCCCTCACTCTACCCTCCCCGCTTCTCTTCTTTACTTTTCTTTCCCCGCTTCTCACCTCTATCCTTTTCCCTTGTTCTTCTTTCCTTTCCTTTCCCCCTCTTCTTATCTCCCTCCTCTTCCCCCCCTAAGACCCCCCCTTTTATAATGTCCACGCCCCCCCCCCTCTTTATCTTACCTACTTACTTTTATTTTTATAACATCTTCTCTTCCCTCTCTCCCTCTTCCTCCCCCTATCCCACTCTCCCCTTTCCATTTTTATCTCTCTTTTCCCGCTTTTCCTCCTCTCTCTATTTTTTCTTCTCTTTCCTCCTCTTTTCATTTCCTCTCGGTGATCTCTGTCATCCCCTAGAAGATCAGGTCTTTTCCTGACGCCCCTTCTCCTTTAGCTGTGAACAGCTCCGCATCAGTTGATTCGAAGATTCCTTAGGTTAAGCTTGTTTCCTGTCTTCCGTGTTGTTCCGCGCGATGAGGTCGTTTTCTGGTAACAACTAGAGGGCGTTTCCGTAGATCCGCCCCTCCCCTCAGAACCCCCCGCCACCACTCCCCTAGTGCCCTGGCGTGCTTTAACTTCACCCTGCCCCCAACCAATCTGTGGACCCCATTCTTTTTTAGGTTTCTTCGCCGCAATTGAATCTACTTGGGTTTTTCTCCTTTTCCGGAGGCAACCGTAGTTGTATCTAGGGACAGTTTCGTTTCCGGGAACCTCCCGAGATTCCACCTACCTGGCTCGCCCTACGATCTTGGACATTTTCGCCCCCCAGCTCCCCTGATTGAGGGCACCCCTTTTTTTTGTTCGGCCCCCCTGTTTGCAGTGTTTGAGAACCCGCCTTTTCCAAACCGATGCCCCTGTAGTTTTCTCCGAGTTTCCTCAGGGTAAACGTATACCCTGGATTGAGAGATCGCACATTAGCCCACGATTGGAAGTAAGTTCGATCTGTCATCAGGTCTTTTCATTTTGCATATTCCCTGAAAATAGACGCCGGATCACCCCACGTGAGAGGGGATCTCCTCCCGGTCACACACCCTTCCCAGAGCGGGACTTTTAATTGCCCGGTTGGTCTTCCTTTCCTGTCCGAAGAGCCCCTGGTTGCTTTCGTTCTTGTCCGTTCTTGGACACGGGACCCCCCCAGTGACAGATGGTTAGCCTGATCCCGGAGCATCCTAACGTCTTTTCTCTTTCTCCCCCCCTTTGCTTCCTGTCTTGCCTTTACTTTTCAAGCTTCTATTCTATTATCGCAGGACTGCTAGGATCGGAGGTAAACACGGACCCGCTTCTCCTCTTGGATTGGCTGGCTCACCCGAAAGAAGGCACCATCTGCATAACGAATTATTTTCTCGAATGAGAAACTCAACGAAACGACTCAATTATACTATTTTCCCACGGCATGATCCGACTCCCCCTAAGACAGTCTGCCCGAAGCACCTAATCCTGCCTCTTCCCCCTGCATCCGCTCCTTTGAGCCCGGTCCTCGGAGAACAGGAGGGGACACTCGACAAGAACCGAAAGGAATATCGAGAGCACTTGACCGGGCGTATTTATCGCAAAATGCCTCGACACCGAGTCATAGACACGGAGTATGTCCTTCTAAATCAGTGAGATTGTGCTTTAGGAGCCTCCGTCGATACTTCTCCTGGATATCTTTTTATAGAGTAGCCTGCACCGAGTGACCTTCGTAAGTCCAATGGAGATACTTCTCAGTGCCTTCTCGTTATCTAGACCCGAATAGGATCTCCCCCAAACGTTCCGGATTTCATTGGGCGTGGTACTTGGCTCGAACCCAATCCCACAGCCCGTGTCCCAGATCTCCGGCTCGCGTGCAGGCTTACGATATCCTTTGTTTAGCCCCCAGTAATTAACCCATGGCAGCTCGGTTCAGTTTGAACCTGCCCTCGGGATGTGATCCAGACTCCGATCCTCACTGCCTCAATGTCGCGCGGTACTTCGACGTTTTTGTGCCGTCAACTGTAGTCTACTGTGACTTCCCGTTTTTTTCCAGGGAACACAGCCCTACGCTCGATGGACTTCGTCTCGAGACGGGAGGTCTACCTGTTGAAGGGACTGTTGGATTACCATGAGATCCCGCGGAAAGGATCTTTCTCGATGATTGTGATTCCCCCTTCTAAGCCCCGAAGTCTCTCTCCGTGCCTTCATCTCCTCCGCCCTCCCTTTCGCTTTTGTTTTGCCCTTTCTTGGGGAGATCCTTCACGTGATTCTCGCAATAGTCCCGCAGAAACTTTGGCTCATGTTCCTGGAAGCCCTGCTTCGCTCCGGACGTAATGAGGTCAAGGCCAAACAAAAGGCTGCGATGGACGCGTGTAGTCGCTAGTACCGGGCGCAAAGCTCAGGCCCGGACTATTCTAAGATTTTGGGAATCCGTCCCTGAGAGATAGGGGGAAGCTTCATCTTCGCTAAGTGTCCCGGCTAAGAGAAATGCGGTCGGCCCTGCCGTGTATTTAACGCGAGCACTCTTTTCGACCCGCCAGACGGGTCCCCCCTTCCCAACCCTTTCGTTCCTCCAGTTAAGTCCCTCCGATGATTAAACGTTTTGTTGACCCATTTTTTCCCCAGCCATCCCCCTTTCTGATTTTGTGACACCTCGTTCTTCGTTTCCAGTCTCCCCCCTCTTTTTCCGCATCCACTGACGTTCTGCAGACGGCCAGTTTCTTTCTTGACTGGCCCGCACAGCTGCGCACCCCTCTTTAGGACCCCCGCTGTCCCGATGGTTCCCTCCCACGAGTCGGCGTTTCCAATTTTTCAGGTGCATCTTAACCCCCATTCCTTCAGGTTGAATCCTCTTCCCCCTGGGAAAACCTCATTTTTTTCTCCCCGAGTTTTCGCCCCTCCCCTTGCGCCTGCAAACCTTTGCCGTTGACGCAGAGTTCCTTTACCCCTGGCTTAGTCTAATACCTATTTCTTCACCTTTTTTAAACCTTTATTTGTTAGTCTCATTTGTCCCCCTACTCTTGTTTTTTTTTGTAGTTTTTGACATTTCTGGTTTTTTCAGAATCCCCCCGGTTCTTTTCGTTTCCTTGTCAAGGAGTTCTCTGTTTTCCTCCCTTCTCTGTGACTACTTCGGATAGGCTTCCCTTCGGTATTGATCGTTATCAGTTCTGCCCCCCCCCCTTTTTTTCGTCAACCCGAGTTCCTCTGAGCGCCCTTCCAACTTCGTCTTAATGTGCAACCAGCTCCCAGAACTGAGTTTACCGAGCTGGCCCTGTACCACTGTACACCCTTTTTCCCCTGCCTTTTCTTCTAATTTTTTTCCTGAACGTGTTTTTACTCTATGGTTTTTTGAGGACGTTCTTGTTATCGTATTTTTTGTTCCTACTCGCCGTCTTTTCTCGCCCCCCTGAAACGTCGTGGACATGGGTTATATGTCCTCCGTCCGTTTTTGTGGTTGGTTATTATCCCGTTTTTTTTTCAAAATGACGTTCTTTAGCTGACACTGCTGGAAGATTTTTTTTTTCTCGATAACTACCCCTCCAGGGCCCCACAAAACCTTACACTCATTGGGCCTTTTGTTCCCTTCAATCGAAGGCCCCCTTACCTTTTCGTGTCAACCGTGGTTGTTTAGGCTTGGTGCCGGTGTTTCCCACAGGTTCAGCTTTGTCAAACCGTCACCCCCTTTTCTTTTTTTTCTCTCAATGTTTCTTATTCTCCGCACGTCCCCTCTGATAACCCCCATTTGCAGTGCCAACATTTACCCCCACTGGGTCTATCTGATAATTCTTTCCTCTTTTACCCCCAAGTTCCCCCCAGGCGGATCAGAAGGCTTCCTTTTCTTTCCCGGCTTTTCCCCTCCGGCCCTTTCTCCGGCCGAACTTTGACGAAATCACCCCAAGCCCCCCGATTCTCTTTCCCCAGTGTTGAGGTATTGTTTCCCCCAAAACCTTCCCTTGGACGCTTTTCATTTTTGTCCGCATCTGAACCACCCGGTCTTGTTTTTTTTGACCCTGCTCCCCACTCTTTTTGGTTTCCCCAATACCGAACCCGGTCGCCTGTTTTTTTTTTTTTCGACGGGTTGACTTAACACCCCCCTTGCTTTTTTTGCGCGTTTTGGGTCTTTTTTCCAATCTGTTCCACCACGCACGCTCCTCACAGCCGTTCAGGCTACTGCTAAGATATTTCTTCCCTGAGTAGATCTGACTGTAACATTTCCAGTGAGGATCAAAG
>Ga0179591_1188443_pt1 | contig 10275 bp, 14 predicted proteins | sample CZOMad2_1_08_16f_FD_182891 | JGI IMG/M metagenome (GOLD analysis project Ga0179591, IMG submission 182891) | Vadose zone soil fungal communities from Angelo Coast Range Reserve, California, USA - CZOMad2_1_08_16fungal (PacBio error correction) | ecosystem: Environmental > Terrestrial > Soil >... | reverse complement strand
TTCGCCTTTCAAGCCTTCGAGTTGCTTTGCCTACGTCAAAGCCTTGTGTTCTTTTTCGACCAAAACCTTCTTCGACGCGGATTCCCCCTTCCCCCTGCCCTCCCTCCGCAAGGCAAATGAAAACCTCCTAATTCTCGCCAGATCGCTCGCGACCCCTCTTTCTTCTTCATTTCCCACTCACGGGGGGAGAATACACCCAATTCCTTCATCGAGAGTTGCCTTTCCGACTTCATTCCCTTCTGTCCCCCCTTCCTTGTTGCGGCTTCACTTCGACTGAGCAGTCCCGTCTCCTTGACAGATAATCGACAACGAACCTTGTTGGTTCCCCTTTTTTTAGGTGGTATTTTGTCTCTTGTATCCACTCTCTTTCCCCTTTGGGTTCAGTTTTTTCTTCTCCCAATCCCGAGAATTTGCAATCGCGGCGCCTTTCCCTTACTGAGGTACTTCCCCCACCTTTTCCCCTTTGTGAAGTGTCCCCTGGCTGTCTTCTTCTCTGCAGCTTTTTTCCTAAGGGGTAAAATGTTGTCCTATGTGAATTCACTTCATTTTTATTCGTCCCGGGGTCACCATTCTCCCACGTACCGTCTCTCAGTTGTTGTGTTCTTCGAGATCGGGTCGTTCTTCCCCCCCTCTTCCTACGTCCTTCCCCATCACTGCATGTGTTCCTTGAATTCCCCCCGAATTTAACCTTCCCTTTCCGCTGTCTGAAGCCGACGCAACCGACTTTAGACACGCGGGTGAATCTTTCTCCGACGCTCTGTGCCTTTGGTCTGCGGCCTTGCTTCGGAGTCGTCAAACCTCACAGTGTTTCTTCGTTCACCGCGATCCCACAGGCAACATTTAAAACCGCATCAACCTGATGTGTCGAGGAGTTCTACCTGTTTCTCCCGCACATTTAGACGATTACTTCCTCCCCTTTCCTTTCAAAGAAGCAGGCGCATGACGCTTTTTAACTGTCTATTCCTTTGCACAGATTGGAGCCCACCTTGTCTTCCCCTTTGGCTGGCTATTTTTTTTCGCTTCTTCTTCCTCCTCTTCGAGACTCTTCTTTTTTGGCCGAAGTAACTCTTTTTTTTTCTTTTTTGGTTGTTCTGTTTAGATGGGATCCCTCCGTTTTATAGCCAGTGCTGTTCCTCTTTCTCTCCTCCAACATTTTCCTTATCAAAGACCACGAAGATCGGACGTTCCTGGACGGCGAAATGTCCCCTCTCCCTCTTTTTTTGGATGAGACACCCCTTGATTCTCCTCCTCGGGTTTTTTCAGAATTCCGGGGCTTTCTTTCCCCCCTCCTTCTTTGGCATTGTTTTGAGTTTTCAACAGGTCTAAATTTTGTATTACAGCAGTTGACGCTCACGGTCTGCTATCGGCACTTCCCTATCTCAGACCGCATGTTTCTCCTCTCAAAGCTCTCGCCATGATGCTCACCTCCGAAGCTGTGTTTCGACCGCCCTCTTCCAAGTGCGGCGGTCACGGACCCTCCCTGCTTCGCGCTTCGGATTTATTTGCTCCTATCCGCTCGCGCGGAGGCATCTTGCCGCTGCTTGACTTCCCTCTTCTTTTCCAAAATTGCTTTAAAGAAAGGTCTTTTTTGACTGTTGTGGAGCCGCAAGGACACCGTTCGCATCCTTCTCCCACTACCTTCCTGCCGTAGGCGGTACGAGCACGGCAAGATTCGACTCCCTTCTTCTGTGAGCGTTTGTTCATCCTGAGCTTTGCTGTCCCTGTATTGTGTTCCTCCCCCATCCCCCTCACCCCCCATGACTTCGTCAGCCGTGGAGCCATCCTCCCTTTTCTCACATCTTAATCCGTCATTCCCGCGCTTTCTTTCCTCCTCTCATTCCTCTCGAAGAGAGACCATTCGGTTTTTCTCGGTTGGTCTGCTCTTGCAGGTCTGTTACACGGTCCCTCATTTTTCCTTTTCCCTTCCCTTTTCGCATCCCTTTCTTTTTTACGGTGGTAGGGCCCTTATTTGGCATTAACTTGTGACAAATGTCACCCTCCCCCCTTCCCTTCCCTGCCAGTTCACGGCGTTGCGGGTCTTTTTTCTTTCATGCGTCCCTATGCGAAGATGGCGTTGCTCTCTTCATTTTCCCTCTCTGCCCGTTTCCCGCTTGGCTCTTTCTCCGTTACAAAAGACCCGGCTCCGCCCCCCCCCGTCTTTTTTTCCACGGTTTCGATCACAAGTGCTTTTCCTTTCCTTGTCATGGGCCGTTGAACCTCTTTTATGTTGCTTGGACTGCTGTATTTTTGCGATTGTCCCCCCTCCCCCCCCTTCCATTACAGCTCCCCCTTCCCCTCGTGACTATCAAAAAGGTCTTTGCTGTTTCCTGTTCTTGATTTTTAATGACTCTCAAGTTTGCCTTTTCTTTTTGCGTCACTCAAGGGAGTTCTCATTTGTCCGTCCTATTCTCTCTTGGAACGAAGCGATGCCTTTTCCCCATCCTCCTCCTATGACGTCCCCCCCCCCTTTTCCCCCCGCCCGCCTTATTTCCGTCGGCGACTGCGAAGATATCGAAAGTTCACTTGCGATCCCTCCTGGCTTGTCTATTTCAAGTTTTTTCTAATACCGGCTCTTCCCTTCCGACGTCTTTAGGAGTTCGTTTGATCTCCTTCTCCTTCGTCGAATTTGGCAGATGACAGGCTCTCCGGTCGTGTTTCCCCCCCCTGCGAGCACATGCACGAGGAAGCCCTACCCATTCGTTTCAGCGTTCTCAGAGGGGTTGCGCCGCGGGTCCCTATCCCTTTGCTCCCCTTCTTGCGTTGGCTCGAAGTCCAGGCAGGCTTCCCTTTTGGGCAAGGCGCTCTGCTTGCGCCGACTCACCTTTTCTCCTCTCAAACCAAACCCTTTTCCCGCGCCTTTTAGATCCTCGCTTTCATCACCGCCTTTCGATCATTCCTCCGAAGATCTTAGTAAAAGGGTTGTCTCGCCGACGACCCGGTTTGCCGTTTTTCCCTCCCGTTTCATGCGGATAACTGCTGCTTTGTTTCGATTTCCCACTCTTCCCTCTTCGCTTTCTTGCGTCTTCTTTTTTTTCCCGCCTGGGATACAGACGCGTCCTTTGCCCCCCTTTTGACCCCTGGTGTTCCCTTTAAATTGGTTTGGTTCTTTTTTCTTTCTTTCCCGGTATCTTTCGGACCTCTTTTCCCTTCTGTCACTGAGCACAGCAGACTCTCTTCTGGGTAGTCTCTTCGCGCTTTCGAGAAAGAAATCCCTTTCCCTTTTTCCTGCTTTTCAGTAAGGAAAATCTTCCTTGGTTCCCTTCGTTGTTTTTTTGAATTGAAACCCTATAATGGCCCTCTGATGGCGTCTGGCGCATTGTTCGTCTTTATGTCTTCAGTTTTCGCGGGAGAGAGGAGCAAGTTCTCTCCCAAAACTTTTTCGAAGGGATGGGATGACGGCCGCCTTCCCCCTGACTGCCTTCCGGCAGGTGGTAGCTTCCTTTCTCCATCTAGCCTGACTTAGGATGGATCTATTTGACTCTTTGCCGGGCCAAAGAAGAGGAACGATCTCAGTCCTTCGTTTCTAAGTGATCGCGCGTTCACCTCCCTATTTTTCCTTCTTCTCCGGTTTTTTTTAGTTACTTTTCATTAGTGGTCCAGGACATTGTTTTGGTTTCCTCCCTCCATTCGTTTTCTTCGAAATTTTTTAATCCCGCCGAATCTGACCGGTCTCCCCGTGATATCGTCCCGCTGAACTCAAACCTCCGTCTTCTCTTCTCGGCTTTAAGCGAAATCGAGGGCTCCCTCTCCCTCCTCCCCCACCGGTCCGGTTCTCCCCTTCCTTTCTGAAGACGAGTCCCCCTTATCTCCCTTCCCTCCTCCCCGTTGTGTTTTTTGTCTCGATTCCTTCATCGATCTCCAAAATGTTAATGACCTTTTCCTTTTTTTCTGCCTCGCGAATTGGAGCGGGACGATGCCCCCTCTTCTCTGTTGCGGCCCCTGTTGTTTTTATTGGTTTCGGGACTATGACGAAATGGATTTTCTTCTCGGTTCTCTCGCGGCTACGACTTCGGCTTTTAAATTGATGCCCATCAGGCCCCCTTTTTTTTTTTTTTCGCCTGTCTGGAATAACGTCCTGGCCCCTTTTACGCGGGTTGACAGCTTGTCCTATTTGAGGAATTTCTCTAGGTACTTGCCGTGCTGACATCGGCGGTGCGTTTACCTCGGTTGATCCGAATGAGAGACTTTTGTCTGTCTTTCTTTTTGACCAAATTCCTGTGAGGAAGGAGCGTCATACCGGTCCGTTTCCCCTTTTTGGGCTCTTTCACTTGCTTCTACTCTCTCCCAGTGTGACTGAGTGCAGTCACCTATTCGCCTAGCTTTCTCCCAATGCGCCATCTAGTCTTCGCAATGGTAGCTTCCCCTCGCGGCAAGTTTTTGCACCGGGGCCCCTTTCCCTTGCCTCTCCCCAGAGCTTGACGCAAAGGAGTGATTCCCGCGACCGGCGGAGGTTCATCGTCGTCTCTCCCGGCGAGTTGATGGGCATTTCTTCCTGTTTCCCCAGATACAATGCGGCATCCCGTTCTCCCCCTTCCCTCTTTCCCCCCGAACCTGCCCTTTTTTACTTTGGTCAGACCCTTCGTTCGCGTCGCGGGTCTTCTTTCCCCCCCGCTATGCTCAGCGAAGGCCCGAACTGCCGCTTCCTGACGTCGCCCTTAGAGGAGTCCTTCACCTTCCCCCCTTCCCTCGTCCAAGAATTTCACCAGTGGCTCCGCACACCCCCTTTCTCGGGTTTTTTCTTCCTCCTTTCAGTGAGGTGTGCTTTCATACGCGATCTTTCCCTCCCTCGTCGTAGTCCTCGCTGGGTTCCTTTTTTTTTTTTAATAAGGCCGATAGACATATTTGCCGAATTCCGCGTACCCTTGCAACTATAGCTGACGGTTCTTTTTTTCGCTCCCTCTCCCACCTTTTTATCTCCAGCGGGGCAACCCCCCTGCCGGTCTTCTTATCGTCTGTTATAGAATCTGCCTCACTTGTGGGTTCTCTTGTTGTTCCCCCCACTACTTTTCTTCTTGCCTAGTGAGGCGAAAACGCTGTTCGGTCCTCTCTAGAAACAAGTCCCCGAATTGGAGTGGTTTCGTATCGCCCCCTCTCGCGGAAACGGGAGCTCCCCTTTAATTTTTCTCGCTACTCTCCCTGCTCTCTTTTTTCTCAGCCTCGTGCGCTTTAAGGGACTTCTCCTGCCACCTTTTTTCTCTGCCTCTCTGAGTGCAGACGATTAGGAGCTCCCTCGAGTCCCCTTTAAATTACTTCTTTCCTTTTCCGTTCTCCAATTGCAAACTTGATGAGCCTCCTTTCTTTCAGACACAGGACCCCACCTCCCTTTTGACCCTCAAGACACATTTCCTCCGCTGTTCTCCGATGGTTGACACATAGAGTCTCCGGCTGCTTCCTAGAGGGTTTAACGTGCACCTGATTTTCCTGCACTTATATTGGGGATCCGATGTCCCCTCGTTTCTGATTTTTTTTTTTGAATAAGAGATTACCCTCTACCGCCTGACGACTATGACCTGAGAAACCGCCAAGTGCTTTCCGCATCGGCGCAGCACCTAATCTTTTCCCGCCCCCCTTTGTGCCTGCTAATTGTTAAACGTGGCGTGGGTGTGAAAGGTCACAAGGGGCACACTGCACGTGTTAAATTTGGGACAATGAAGACCGTCGCCATTTCTGGAGCCAAGTAGACCCCCCCCCCTCCCCCCCACAAAAAACCCCAAAACCCCCACAAAGCACCCCCCCCAACGACACCCCAACAACCAACCACACACCAACCCTCCAACCCTCAAACCCCCCCACAACAACCCACAAACCCCCCCAAACCACACCCCCCCCCCCCCCCCCCCCCCCTGCTATCCCCGAACTCCAATTTTACGTTTTCCACTGCCTTCATGAACCAATCCGATGTCTTCTGCCTTGTCGTCGCGGTTAGAGAGGCCTTCTCTTCTCCTCATTGCGCGTGCCCTTCCTCTTTTCCCTTCGGTCACCGACCCTACACTGCTTCTCCCGAAGTCCTTTGTTCAGTTGCTTATGACCACCTGCCTCACCAGACAGATCACCTTTTTCTCCAACTCGTCCAGAAGATCGCGCTCGTTTTCCCTTACGTGTCTTCTACGTGAGCCTTTCGAATGGTTCTAGACCGCGCGAGTTGCCTTAGATCCCCGGTACTCCCACCTTCTGGGAAAGTTTTTTTTACGCCTCTGAGCGCGTCTTCTCTTTTTACGGCTCTAGCAGCAAGACCAGAAATCTTACGCGCTTTTTTGTCGGAGGTTGGAGCTCCTTTCTCTGGCCGTCCCGAATTTCGGTTTCATGCTTTACCCCCGTGCACGCCTCTGTAAGCATGCCTCTTCTCTTTTCTTTAGAAAGTTTTCTTCCTTTTCTTTCTGGGGATGCGAGACCTGCTGCACACTGATTTTTTTTCCTTGCTTGAAACCAGTGGAGATCTTTCCTTGAACAGGAGCAGCACCCTTCTCCTTTCCCTGGAGGAACCTTTCCTTTTCCGATTTTATCTCTGCGAGATGGATCGCGATCTCCCCCGTTGTGTCGCCGATCATCTCGACCTGCTGCGTTTGCCGTCCCAAATGTGGAGCGACCCCCCACTCTTTAGTTACCGCAGGAGACTCTCCCTCTACCTTTTCCGAATCTCCACGGCAAGAACCCCTCGCAAGTTCGCCAGATCGTTCGATGAGCAGGCCTTGACCGAGCTCACTTTTCTCTACCAATGAGCATCGAGCTTCTCGTGCAACTGGGCGACCTCTTTGGCCTAGTCCGTCGTCATTTTGAGGTATGGCCTTTTGACTGAGCCGTCGGCGTCCTCTGACTTAACTGACACCTCCCTTGTTAGTCTTTTTAGGTGGCCGGGGTCGCTGTCCCCCGCTCTGGTGTGGCTTTTTTTTCTAAATCTTGGCCCCGCTCTGCCCGTCCTCGTCTCCGGGACCGCGCGCTGTCTTGTATACTTTTGGGAAGGGGATAATTTTTTCTTCCCTTTGCGAAGAAGCAGAAGGTCTTATCTTTTGGCCTTCACTTAACAATACACCGCTGACCGCCGGGGTAGTAAACTTATCCCCGATTTACTCCTCCGTTTTTTTTTTTCCTTCCGATACGGTGTCTTGGATGCCTGCGGGAAACCGTCTTTGATTAATTGCTTACCGCTGCCACAGGTTCCCCCGCGGCCTGCTTCCCCTCTCCTCCGCCCGAACGGAAAGGTTCCACTTCACCGGGTACTTAGATTCATGCGGGGAACGGCCGAACTTGGGGCCGGCCGGCCTGAGTCGTGCCCCTGCACGGGTCTTTCGTTCACCCTTCCTCCCTACATACAACAGGCCCCACGGTTCTGGTGGAGATGAGTTCATCTTGTCATTCAAGGTTACGACGGTCTCCGCCTCCGGCGGTGAAAACCCCACGCTTTTGCCCCCTGTACCTGGTATTGCTTAGAGTTCCTCCCCCCCCTGGTCCGATTTCCTTAGCTGCTGACCTGTTCATTTCCCAGGGTTTTACGTTTTTCTTCTTTTTTATCGTCCTGCTCGGATATGGCGTTAAAGACTGGTAATGCTCTGATTTCCTTGCCTTGTTTGCGGGCGGTTTCCGTTTCGAGGAAAGTTCCTCCCGGTTCTTTCCTGTGCTGTTTTGTCTGAGAGCGCCACACGCGTACGTCGTAGCCCAGCAGCAGCCTTTTGTCTGGACTTTTCTGCACCCTACTTTTCCTCCACCAGGTGCTCCTTGAGGCCTTCTATCTGGGACGGATTGGGAGGCTTCTCTGTGTTTTTTTGCGGCCTTTTAGATAGGATCCAGTCGATTTCTACCCTTTTTTTCTTACCCATCCAGGAGGATCTCTGATCAAGGTTTTTGCGATGTTGGTCATAAACAATAACTCACTCCCCCCTCATTTTACGCTCTGACTCTCTCGCCCATGATCTCCTTACGGACTACTCGAAACCGGCCGTTCCATGTTCGCTTGCCCCTTTTTTTTCAGCGACCCGAAGGCCTTCTCAGAGCGTCAGCCTGTCTTTGGTGCGTTCTCTCTTCGTATTAGGAGGAATATGCTCTGCGCATTCCCTCCTCCCTATAAGCCACCCTAGGCTCCTGGTTATTGCGCTTCCGGATTGTTTCTGGACGCAATTCCTCCCTTTCTTCTAGACCCCAGGACATATGCCGTCGCCCGCTCCGCGCTGTAAGTTCATTTTCTGATCCTCAGAATCTTTCGGTGTAAGCGTTCTGTAATCTCCGTTTTCCTTGCTGGAGGTAGTACGGTTTTTGTGGTTCCGCATCACCCCCCCCGTAGTATTTATTGGAGCTCTTGTTCACGCAATACTTGTCGTCCCCCCTCCTGGGGAAGTCACTCCTCTTTAACCTCCTGTATCCCCCAATTGCGGTTCCTGCAATAGGATTGCAAGCACGCGTTTTTGGCCGGACCGGAACTTTTCCACTTATTTTTGCGCCTTTCCCTTCCCATTTTTTTGATTGCGAGGTGAAGTCGGTGGGTCAAGATGGGACATGCGGCATGCCCCTTTGTGACACCTTGTCCAGCCCCGTCCACAGTGCCAGTATCCCGGACCGGCCTTTTTCTGGTGTATCGCCCTTTCGGTACTGCTGCCTCCTCCTCCCTTGCCCCTTTTCGATTACCATATGCGGCCTTTCGTTCCTCTGGGTGGATCACAATACCTTCGGCTGACATAAGATCCCACCTTCCCCTCCCCTTTTTTTTTTGCTGTCCTGTTTCCCTGGTCCATCTGAAGAGACGTTTTCGTTCGTAGAAATTTCATATTGGCAACTATGCCCCCTGGCTCCGTCTTTCAAAGGTTCGGTTGTGCAGGTCCTTGTCCACGCCTTCGTTTTTCCTCATAGTTCTTGACCCCGCTCGGCCTTTCTCCTTTTCGTGTCCTTTCTCTCGTTTCCTCCCCCCTTCCTTCGGACCTTAGCGGGTGCCCCGCCGACTCCGTCTCCGTCCCCACACCTCTGTCGTCTTTGAGAGGCTCACAGTTATTCAGGTCCATGTTTCTAGTCCGTCCTGTTTAGCGGCTATTTTTTTAGACTCGCTTTCCGACGGCTCCGGTTTTTTTATGGCACCGTTTCTTTCCTCATAACGCTTTTTAGCGCAGCTCGTCGGACTTCTTTGCCCCTGGTCGTTCCTTTAACCCTTCTCTTCTCACTTCGACTTTTTTTCATTCTCCCTGCGTCGGCGGTCTGCGGTTAGATTTTTTCCGTGATCTCTGGGGCTTGAACCCGACCTGGCAGGGATCTATTTTTCTTTGACCGCGGACGGTCTCGGCTTGAATCCATTTGTCCTTATCATACAAAAAACAGTAAGTAGGTTCATATCTCCTGCCCCTTCGCGCTTGACCCTCAGACTTTTCCTTTCTACCGGGATCCTCCCGCAGATTTGGGCCCCCTCCCCCGTTCTAGACTCCTTTCATTCATTTGCCCGTCTTTTAGCTTCCCGTCTGCAACTCAAGGTCCCGGCAGGCCTTTCCCCGCGGTCCTCCTTCTCCGAGACAGAGATTTTCCTCTTGCGCGGATCCTCTTCCGTCTTCCCCTCTTTTTTTATTCCCGTCATTTGCTTACCTTCTTTCCTCTGCCCCTTATATGCGTCATTTCTGCTTCCTCTAATTTGATGCTGGAAGTGCCCCGCGCCCAAGTTTTTGAATCCGGCGGTAGAGGCGACTCCCTCCGTGCTGTCGACAAGCCTTTTTCGGCAGAACTTTTGAAGTCTGTCTCTCTCCGCGGGTCTTTCCGCTTCCCGCTCCCTCCCTGGCCTGAGATCTTCAAGGCCATGGAGGATTTGGTGATTATATTTATTCTTCACTTTTTGCTCTTAAGAGTCACTTTTATATTCGTATCGCAGGCCTTCCCACACTATTACCCGGGGTCTTCGGCCGCGTTCTTCCCTCAGGTCCCTTCTGTTTTCTTCAAATCCTCCTGCAGAATTCGTTTATATCTTGAGAACGCGTCTGGTCTACTTTTTGCGCCGATTTAAGAGCAACGGCCAGTCCTTTTTTCTCCCCATGCGCTATATCGCCCCCCTCCCCTCCCGTGTTCAAGCGGACTTTCGAGTTTTCCATCTCTTTCCCGTCCCTTGTGCTTTTTTTTTTCATCGACCTAGGTGTCGTCTATTCTTCCGCTTTCCCTCTCCCGAGACCTACGGAGCCAGTGCCCGTGGCATCGTTTTTTCTCCCGCTCCAGATAAGGTTTATATTCCTTTGCTTTTGCCGACTTGAGCGAGTTGCACTAAAACGCCGACAAAAGGTCCCTTTTGCGTAACCTTGTCAGTGCAGGAATGAGGCT
>Ga0179591_1310681_pt1 | contig 10276 bp, 10 predicted proteins | sample CZOMad2_1_08_16f_FD_182891 | JGI IMG/M metagenome (GOLD analysis project Ga0179591, IMG submission 182891) | Vadose zone soil fungal communities from Angelo Coast Range Reserve, California, USA - CZOMad2_1_08_16fungal (PacBio error correction) | ecosystem: Environmental > Terrestrial > Soil >... | reverse complement strand
AAATGTCAGTCACGTCTTTCCCCTGACGTAAGATGATCATCCTTCTTCGAAAAATTCATATAATACGTAGTTTTGGGGCCCTCGTCACACTGATGGGACTAACCTCGCCATAACGCTTCCGAATTCAAGGCGAACCGTCTTTTCTAATTCCCCGTCTCTCTATGTTCCTCTATCCTTCTAGTTATTTTCTGTGCAGGTATTACCAAAAACCAGAGTAATCCCCCATCCGAAACCCGCTTTCTTAGGCCCACTTCACGTATTACAATCGACTCCAGGAACCCCCCCCCCTTTCACATCAGTCGATAATAGAACAATCTTCTCTTCCCTAGTTAGGGTCTTTTCTCTCCCCCAGGGCCCTTTTCCTTCCTAATTTAGGGTTCTATCGTTTCGGGGCCACCGTTAATGATTCTGTCGGGTGGCCGTCCCCCTCCAGTTGAGTGAGCAGTCTGATCTAGCCCTCCCCCAGATCCGAGTGGTGGCCAGTGACGGGACCGTGTTCCCCCTAGCCCTCTTACAACTTTTTTGCATACCTCCGGATTTTTCGTGGTTGGTCCCCCCCGACGAGTCCTCTCTTGCAGATCGAAAGAATTCCAGCTTCTTCCTCAGGAACCGTTCGCATCTTCCCCAGTTTGTTCCCCCTCTTCATCTGTCCACGACGGGAGTGCGTATCTCTTCAGACGTCCCGAGGAGTGGCGTTAGTTTCGTTTTTTCCCCTTCGCCTCCACCTCGTTTTCAACGGCTTCTGGCACTAACCCCGATTAGACCAGTTGCTTTTTCCAATTCAAAGTATTCTTCCCCCTTGACCCCAAGCGTTTGCTTCTTAATCGATCGTCTGTATCCTAAAGATTGCCTCCTTCCTTTTCGTAGAGACGCTCCCCGTGGCATCCTCTCTACCTCTTTGATAGATCCAGGCGCGTTCGACCCGCAACGCATTCGTACATGGAAATTGGTGACTTTATAAGATACTTCTTGCTAGGCTTTCTCTCCACGCCCCGACTCCCGCTGACGATTGCCTACCTTACTTTCCCGCTGGGATTTCCCTCACTGTCTTTGAAACTTTCCCCGCCTTTTAACTTCCAAGATCAGGGGCGTGGCGAGTTCCCTTTTCGCCCTCGGTCGGCTCAGTCTGCTTGACTCGGTACCGCTTCTTTTTGCACCCCTCATTACAGTTTCAATTTTTGTCCGAAGTCACCACGGATTCAAGTCTTAAAAGTTCGTTCTCGGTGTCCCTCTCTAGGTTGCTCTATGCTTCCGCGTCTTTCCCCCTTTTCCCCTTTCAAAGTCATGCGTTTCCCCGTTTTTCCCCATGTCATAGCACGCTTTCCGAGCACGTTGTCTAGCCCTCGACTTTGGTTCTTGACAATTTTTTCCTGGCAGTAGGTCTTGTGATAACAGGTACCACCCAGCCCTACAAACGAGGCCCCTAGATGTTGCTTGCCCTCTTTATGGTCTTGGCTGTTGGCCTTTGATTGCTCATTCTGTCCGCCAATTTCCCTTCTCTCTCTAAGGAGTGCCTCGCCCCCCCACCGATTTGCTTCCCCTCCTCCAAGCACCCGCGCCGGATTGCAATGATGGGAAGAGAAGTTTCTTTGGCACAACTGAGCCCCCACAAACTTCCGCAAAAGGGAGATGTCTACTCTCACGCCGCCCGGGATGTAAATAGAGTCTTAGATCTCCCGTCCCCCGACGCCCCCCCCCCCCAGTGAGCTACCAGAGTGCCTCTTTTCCCATGTTTGCGGTCCTCCGATCTTCCTTTTCAAACTGGGCGCTTTTTTTCCCCTCAACAGCTTTCCTTAGTCAACAGTACTGGACCCCCGTTGCTGATCATTGTAAGATATTTATGAAGAACGCATTCCCTCCCCCCTGCATCGTCAAGACCCGCCTTTTTTTTTTTCATCTCCGAGACAACAGGGACTGCCCTTCCTACCTACTTGCATTCCGCCCCCCTTTCAGGTAAATCAACCTTCGGTACTCCTTCTTTCTTGGGATTTTTCTCATGGTTTCCCACAGGCTTCATCGACAATATTTTTTCTCTTGACGTAGCCTTTCTTACCATAGAAGAGGACGGTAAACCGCACTTTTTTTCTCCGTCTTTTTACCTGACCTCTAGCTCTACAGTACGGCGTAAGTCTATTTCCGAAACGTGGACGTCAATTTTCCTCAACGGAATACTTCCGGACCTCCCCTTGACTTATTGGCATCTGCTTCAGACGCCCGATGCCACCCAATAAGCGGCGACAGTAAAAGGACCAAAATTTATTCCCGGTGCTCGCCCGATTCTTATTCGCCACTGATGGCGCCTCGATAAACCCATTTTCGCGACAAGTATGGTCTGTTGTAGTTTTCGTTGAAACATGTCCTTCCCCTGACGGGTTAATAAACCGGAAGGCCTCTCCAATTGTACAAACAATTCATTTGAAGGCAGCGCACTTTTTTCACTGTTCATTTCCCCCTTTTTCCGAAAGACCCTCCCGCCCCTTCAACTGTACGGATAACAAGAACGAGACATCCCAATCCCTCTCTAGGGCAATGTCTTCTATTCAAATTTTCGACTCTCTCTTTTTGCGAGGCACGGACGCTAGTTTTGACAGCTTTTTCACTGTATCACGCAGTAGCCCATATTTTAATATTAAGAACGAACGGTTCTCTTTACGTTCCTTCCTCCTTTCAGCCGAAAGACCTTCCTCCGAGGAGCTTGACTTACAAAAAACCCCTTTCTCCCTGGAGCCCTGATCCCCTTTCCCATGGCATGTGAGTTTCTAATTTGTCCTCCCCCTCCATCCGCGTGCCATTACTAATGAAGGAGGATCTAATTTGCGACGGACCCTAAGACTACTTGCTGTTCCAACCCCCCCAACCTTAATGGATGAAGTCCTCCTTGCCTTTTAAATGTAGTCATATATCTCACGCTGATGACGGATCCTGATTTGCATTTCGCCACCTGTCGGTTAAATTGAGCACTGCACCTCCTCGTTTAAATTGCTGGCAACTCCTCCTCTCTGTTCTTCAAACTGCCCATTTCGTATGAATGGCACCACCGCTTTTAGCATTTGTTTTTGATGATTGCATCCTTCAGTAATTGCCCCCCCCCCCCCTTCTCCAACGGCGGCAGGAGTGCTTTTTTACAACTCGTCTACGGGAGCACAGTCCGTTCTTGTTTTTTTTTTGAAACGGGTAAAAAGAGTTTGCTCACTTCCGCTGCTGTTATTCTATCCATTTTCCTTTTTCTATAAAACCCGATTTCAGTTTACGGCCAAGCGAACTTTCTGTTACCCCCCCTCCTCGTTGAGACCGGCGGTCTTGTTTAACCAGCGTTTCCGAGCTCTGTTTGAACGGATACGTTGGATTTTCTCCCCCCCCCTCCCTATCCTAGGTTCTTTAACATCCGACTCTTCTTTTACCCCTTTTTATCGGTCCCCTGCAACCCTTCTTGGCTAAAAGGAACCCGTCGTTTTCCTTTTAGATTGTTACGGCCCCCAACCCCTTGGCCCTGCAGAAAGGTCACCCGGGTTACCTCACCTCCGTCCACTATTGGTATCCACAGTCCCTGATTCTACTTCTCACCTGGAACAATAGTTTTTTCCCCGCGTATGATGACGGACGCCCCATTGGAAATCCTAACTCTTCCCCCAATTTTGCGAGATGCTTGCTCTGGCACCAACCGTTCCCCCCCTTTCAGAGTGACTCCCTCGTGATGATCACCCCTTTTTAAGTTCCCTTCACGTCATGGGCCGTTCCTTCCCGTGAATGAGACTTTCCCCCTCTATGGATTCAATACGCACTCTAAACTCCCTTTTTTTTGTTCTCTCGTGCTCGGGAATGCAGCAGAAGGGTTACCCTTTATTTCTGCATTATTCCCAGCAAAAAATGGAAAGACATTTATCCTTCAGAGATTTTTGGCACCGATTTGAATTAAAACTCCATGAAACTTGACGTTTTTCCCCCTTTGCAGTTTTACAGAAAAAGCGTGACTCGCCCCGCACTGAGGGGAATGTGTGAGTCAACTTTACAATTTTTTACGTCATAATTTACCTATGAGTCAGCAATGGTCCTATATTCCACCCCTCCGCAAAAGAGTCTTGCTGTAGTGGTATTTACCCCATGAGTTGCGGCTTCAGAGATCCGTTTGGGGGTCCGATACTTTCTCTTTCGTAAACTTTTCATCGCCCCCCTTTCCCCCCCAAAACGGTTCCGTATCTGCCATGTTCCCCCCCTTAGAGAGGGTCTTTTACCCGACATGGCTTAACTACCGCTCTTTCTTTGCTGATGCTCAATTGGTTTAGTCTCCGTGACCTTCGAAGCGGGAAACTGCTTGTTCCGTCTCTCCCCCTGAAAGTTTTTTAGACGTTACTTTTTCTTAAGAGCACAGTCTCTTTGCCGTCAAACTGACGTCTGCGGCGTCACCTTCACCACATGGGATTTCCCCCTCCCTACAAGTAGGAAAAGTCTTGAGCTGATTGCCTCCGACGTCTCCCTTAACGCGTGATACCCCCTGCCCAGTCCGCCCTTCCCGTTTTAGACCCAGTCCCTTTTTTGGTTCTGCAATGACTCCATCTTTCTCGGCAAGTTAACACCTGTCTTTAAAGCGGCGTTTCTCCATTCATTCACTAAAATTGCAGGTTTTCACTATAGAGGGAGACGATTCCCCAGATTCTCTTCCGTCGCCTTTAAAGTCACTGGATGGACGACTTCCACTTCGGGATACGTAGAAGGGCGTGTCTACTGAACGTGATGATACCTCAACCGATCATTGCCGTGTTCCTCAGGTTTCGTTGGCTGGGGTGCCTAAATCAGTCGGATTTTCGTAGATTTTATCCCCGCTCTTTTCCCCGTTCGACTTTGTGACTCCTGACCTGATTTGGCGAACCCCCCTACAACCATCCACAGGGCCAGCGGTTCCCTAGTACCTTTCCGTTTGGGTTGGTTCTTTTCAAGTCCCATCCTCTCGCCTCCTCCTTGTCTTTGATGAAAAGGAACGGAAACGCCACGGTCTGCAGGACTCATGAATTTCCTCGCATTCTGCGACTCTTCACGCGCCGGGTTTGAATTCCCCTCCCGAAGAAGTGGAGTCTCAATTAACTAATTCTTTTTCTTTCAATCGTTGTCGTTTTGGAAGGTAATTTTGAAAGTGTCACTGCGGTCTTTGGTAGAGACCTTGCCTCCCCTTTTCCGATGCTTTCAAATGTTTCCCAATTTCGTTGTTCACCGACGTTTCCTCCTGGCTCTTATGCAAAAAGATTGGCACTCATGTTTCACCCCACGCTTCCCTCCCCATTCAATTACATTTGCTCTACTATTTATTGATCGCAAGGGAATCTGATTCCTACTCAGTCCGATAGTCATATACACCTAAGTACCCGACCCTTTACTCGAGCACGATAGTTGTGGGTGTCCATCGCGTGTTCTCCCGGAAGATGAACTTTCCCCTTCCGTCGTCCGGCCAGATGTTGTCACCTGAGTTCCCCCTTTTATATAGTCATTAGGGGACAGTCATTTTCCGATTTTTTCTTTTGCACTCGACTACACTCGCACTTTTTTCCGGTTACCCGTCGCGTTTTCCTTCCCCTCGGACTTCCTTAGTGACTAAGCCAGCCTTTGATGCCTTTTGTCATTACCAAAGCGTGTTCTCCCTCCCAATGCAAGGAGTATCAGTAAAAGGGTTGGCCTTCTGACACGGTTTTGATCTCCCTGACATCTGGTCAGTCCAGACGTCTGTTGGCTTCGTCTCTATAATCCCCAACTTTCTTTTGGAGGGAAACGTATGGTAATGCTTTTCCCGGCCCAACCATCCCTTTTTCCTTTAATTGTCGGTTTTGTATACGGTTGTCGCTGACTGCTTGTTTCAGAGTTCCCAGAGAACTGGTTCCCCTGTCCTCTTTGTGTCCACAGAAAATTGAAGAATTCTGCTGTGAACTCCTTCTTGTCTCTGGCTCCGGCTATTTTTATCCGCGTTTCCTCCGTTGTCGCGCGTCGGTACTTCCTCCCCCCTCGTTGAGGATTTTTGCGTTCCAGGAGACGGTCCTTTTCCTTATTCGTGCTATAGTTTGCTTTTTGAGATCGGGCCGCATGCCCGTTAGCGTCCAATTCGAGCGATTCGAGCGATCTTCCCCCTTGCGCAATTTGTCAAAAAACCACCCCCCCCCCAAACACAGCCCACTGTCCCCTCTCTCATTTTTTATAAAATATATTGGCCCTGTTGCTGGCTTTTTAACTGTTTTTACCTCTTTGCAGTCAGAGCCCCTCTTCCAGTAATAACCCCAGTTCCGAGCAGGTCCCTCCCCCCACAGAGGAATGATTAATTCAGATTTCCATGTTCATGTGCGGCCATCATAACTTCCGCAGAAGTCCTCTTTCCTTTTGCGATCACAGTGTTAATAACGTGCACTATTGTCACTCTTTCGTCTTGCCGGTTGAGAGTCCCCCCCCTTTATGCTTCCCCCATCCACCCAAACTGTCTCCCGGTGGATTATGAATTCGATTAGTGCCAACCGTGCCTCTTCCCACCCCCCCATGTGGGTCCTTTCTTTTCCGTTTTATGCCATTCTCGGCCTGTTCATTCGGCACCGACGCTAGTGTTATTCTTTTGCAACCTCGTATTCCAGATTGGCACACTACCACTGCGGTCACTAGCCCAGTTCCCCTTTTTCAGCACCCACCCACCCACCCCCTCCACACATCCCCTTTTTCTCAGGTTGTTTTCTTTTTAAACCCCGTGGCTTGGTTACCCTCTTCTCCACAATTAGAGTGATTAATTCCCTTGGTCAGTTCGTTTCCTGACGGCACGTCTTTGATGCGCGACATACTCTAGTGTTCCGACTTTTCCCTTTTCTTTCTCCTGTCTAATATCCCAAGTGAACCTTTTGGTGACCTCTTTATTTCTCTGAATTTACGACAGGCTGCTTGGACGTCCGTAGTGCAACCTTCGACTGATACCCCAGTCGTCGTCCCATCATCCCTTAAATGATTTCATATTTACCGATAATACGAGTCCTTTATTTTTACCCAGCCCCGTTTTCCCTCAACTGTTAAGATTCCCGTGAATTGGTCTCCAAGAGTTTCTCCTGGGTACTAGGTTGTCAAAGTCAAGCCTGTTTTTGCTGCGACGGTGGAGACTTCAACCATTCCCCGCCACTCCCCTGCTTGATTTCCTTTTCTTTATTTGAACCCCCTCGCCGTGCCCGCTTCCTTAAGTACAACGCTCGTCTAAGGCCACTTGACAATCATTCCCATTTCTTTCTCCTTCTTCACTTCTGCCCGGCTTTTGGCCACCACACGAGTTCCGGAGGGATGCGCTGTAGCTTTTCTATGCCCCTTTCCAATCTTCCACCCTCCTTTCATTGTTCCCCCCGAATCGCACAAAGAGCGAGGGACACCCCCCTTCCGTCACACGCCCCTTGACCAATGCCTAACCGTGGAGCAACGGACTACCCCTCTTCCCCTCTCAGTACAGTCTCTATTCACCTCGAAAAACCGATCTTCTCTTTATGTGTTCTTTTGCGTAGCTCAGGCCCGAATCGTTTCCAACTTATGTTGAATAAGGTCGATTACTTGTTCCCACTGGACTAGGTTTCAAGGACTCCTTCTCTGGGATGCCCCCCTCTTTTTGAATTGCGTGGGGAACCTCTCAAAATGCCCCCTCCGCCTTATCTCCCCCCCACTTATTTGCATGCTGCAAGAGGAGCCACTTCCGGCTCCCCCTCTTTAGGGCGCTTTGTTTTCAGGATCCGGGCGCTCTTGACCCCCTTTCGTTAATTGATTTATGCCCCCATCTGTCTCATCTTCTTTCAGTTCCCCCAACGTTTTGCCAAGCGTGCAGGGGTCTTCATTCTCCCCCTCAGATCGTCACTCGTACCTCTTAATTGGAGGGTAAAGAAAATTCCCGGTCCGTTAATTCCTGGATGGAGGCCCCCTTGCAGGACTGCTCTCCTCTCTGGGAAGACCTCCGTTGTTGTTTGTGGTTCTCTCTTCTTGGAACTTACCTAAAGGACATACCCCTCCCCTTACGGAATTAAAGGAGTCATTTTTAGACTGTTCCCGAAAGGGAAGTCCGTGGGACGTTGCCTCCTCCCTTCCCAGGGATGTAGTAAATGCCGGCACTAGTTGAAAGCCGGTCTCTCCCAATTAAACTCTCCTTGTATTAGAGACTTTAGACCCCCAAGCGTACTTGTCAAGTAGTTACGTCCGGGAAGAAAAGCACAGAACGCTGATCCCTGCCCATTGTTTCCCTTTTTTCTCGCCCTCGATCCCCTTAATTTTTTCTTGTTGAGAGAGGAGATGATTATCATTTCTAAACCAAAAGCTTTTTTACTTCCACCCCAAGTTATCGGCAAATACCAGCGTCTTCCATAAGTGCAAAAATCTCCCTTTGATAACTCTACCTTTTCCTCAAAACCCCCTCCTAAAAGAAGATGGAGGAGGTTTAGACTCATTAACACCAGAAAATCCCAAACAAAAACTGCCGTCCTTTCGTTCTTGTTTCGAGTATTTACTCTGCCGTTCCTGCCCTTTATTAAGCGGTACTACACTTTCTCTTCATTTTTGCATTTGCCCTGGCGGCTTTGCCGTAACCGCGTGGCGCGCGCGTGTGATTGCTTTGTGTCGATCCAAATAGATGAATTGTTTTTTCACATGTCATGCCCTTTCGATGCGCTCTACAGCCATCATCGGTCCCTCGTGTTGTTTGGTCCCCCGACCGACGGCCGAGGACTTCGTTCCCGTTTCAGTCCTTGATCCAGAAGTTGCCCCTTCTCCTCCGATAAGCTTTTTTTTTTTAAGAGGGCCAGAGGGAGTTCTTTTCTTTTCCTCATATAGGGGTATTGGATGGGAAGGTTCCTTTTCTCTTAGCATCACCTGTATTCTTCACAACTTCTTCTGTCCCCCCCACTTTCTTCTTCCGGAGAAGTTTTCAACCTTCACAAGTATTCTGACCTGAGAGCAACTCGGGTTTGGTCCTTAATCGGCTTCTCTGTCTACTCCTCTTTTTTTTACAAGCCTGTTCTAGTAATCTTGAAGACGACGTGGTGCTTTTGATTATTCCTTCGTGCCCATGACCCCCGGCCAGTCTCTTCATCAGCAATCACAGTGCACTTTTACATTCATAGAAGGCGCCGGACAATCTAAGGCCCTTCAGCACGAATAAGATGAAACGGTGGGTGGGGGGGGACTGATACTGTTTTTTCAGAGGGGCCCCCTCCAAGTACCGCGCACGCCCCCTTCTTGTGAAAACCCCCTTTCCCGTACATTTTTTTTCCTTTCTATTCTCCCTTCCGCCCTCGAGAGTTTAATGCTTGATTGAACCCGCTACGCATACTCCCAATCGTGCGAGTCCCCCACTCCACGAGCAAGGCCTTCCCTCGGGTCGGTTTTTGCCCTTCTCTGGTTCCTTTCTCCCATGGTCCGTAGAATGTCTCTTTCACGTTATTCACCCAGTCCTTTCGCATTTCGAACGTCTGGTTTACATCCGCTTGCTGAGTAAGCTCGCTTTGAATCACTCGCCTGTCTTCCTGCCGGTGCTCGGCCCCTTTTCCGGGCTTGTTTTGAACTGGGAACCAAAATTACCTCCCCGTCACCCGCCCATAGATGATGCGCAACTGACTCCGTTCTTTTCGGCTGTGGACGGTTTGTTTGCCATTGCTCCGTCTGTCCCCCAGGTTCTCTACGAATCATCTGGTAGTGTCTCCCTTCGATTCTTGTAGCGTCTCCCCAAGAACTGAGGACTGGTTCAGAGGACCTTCGCGCTGTTTCACCTGACGCAACCCCCCCCCAAACCTTCAGCACACCTTATCCCTTTGTCTCCTCTTTCTAATTGCGACCTATGGATTTCCCCTAGTTCGTTATCCCCTTTGATTTCCCTTCTTTTCCTTCAAAGAAGAGCCCCATCCCTGCGGTCCCATCTTTTTCTTCGGTGTCGCGGGTTCCGCCTTCTTTCTTCCCTTTACATGGTCTTGGACAGTGAAACCTCGGCAGGCTTTTTTCAAACCAGTCTGACCACTCCTTTTTTCTTTATTGCTAATTGTTTGTCTTCCTTTTTTTCCCCCCCTCTTCTGACGCAGTGCCTTACTTGCTTTCCTCCATTCCAACCACCCCTTTTCTTCCTTTTCAGTTCCCCCTGTCCCCTTTAAACTTAATTTACTCTTTACTTCTTTTAGTGTTCTTATTACGCCATTTGCACAGGCCTCTCTTTCGCCAGATTTTTTTTGCGATTTTCGATAGACAATGCATATGTTTTTATACTTTAAACCCTTTACTGGGGTATGGCTATTCCATTTTGGAAGGA
>Ga0179591_1444495_pt1 | contig 10277 bp, 13 predicted proteins | sample CZOMad2_1_08_16f_FD_182891 | JGI IMG/M metagenome (GOLD analysis project Ga0179591, IMG submission 182891) | Vadose zone soil fungal communities from Angelo Coast Range Reserve, California, USA - CZOMad2_1_08_16fungal (PacBio error correction) | ecosystem: Environmental > Terrestrial > Soil >... | reverse complement strand
AAATATACTAATAGGTGAGCGGGCACGACTCTTGCCATGAGTCGTAGCGGGTTCATAACGCCAGAATTGTGTTGCGTTAGGCTATAGAGTAAGAGCTGATAGTAGATCGGGCCGGTGCTCTTATATCAGCTGGCGAAGTAGTAAATTAAGTCGGAGGGCAAGAACGGTGCTTTAATGGAGTTCGCTATGTTGCATTAGACTTTATACGCGGGTGTGTTTTCTAGGAGTCACACAGGTATAGCCACAAGTCGGGAATCTTAATACAACCCAATGGCTGAATCATGAGCATAAATAACGACTAGAGGTGTACCGTCCGGGGCTCCTGGATAATAAATGAACCGGAGGTATAGACAAGTGTTGGGGGATGGTGGTGGACGAGAAGAGCTGGGCTGCGTTGTTTGGGGAACAAACAGCGAACTGCTGTGTTGTAGGAGGTAGGGGGGAGAGATACCGTGCTCAGTGCGCGTCTATGGGGGAATTGAAACTCGCTGACGAAGTATTGTCCATATACTGAGAGTGACGACCAGGTTGATAGGTGAAGGTAGGCTCGAGCTTGATTAAGAGGGTGCTGGAATGGGGGAAGTAGTCCATGAATCCGGGTGCTACTGTATGTGTTAGTTTAGAGTCAAGGTAAAGCACGTCGTAAGTCGCAAGGTACTCACGCTAAGAATAGAACCGAGAGGTGGAATCGGCGGGGCTGTCCGAGTGAGCGTATATGCGTCATGTCAGCAGGAGGGAATTTATGAGGTTGGGTAAAAATTGGACTAAGGGACGACGCTTACTTTCGTTGTACCCTTGAAGTCAGCTGGGACTTGTAATACTTTCGTATAAGTATCTAGAATGAACTTCTCCTGCTTAATCTCGGTCGCCACGGAATGATAGTATCGGTTGTCAAAGATCACAGTCCAATGGAGGTTGTTTTGTTGTAAATTTGGCGCTAATTATAGCCAGTGAAACGGGGATGGGCATGATTTGGGGCGAAGCTACAATTAAAGGGGGTCTAGGAAGTGTATGGCCAGTGTACTTGAAAATATGGATGAATAAGAGTTGTTCTGGGGTAAGCGAGCGGGGTGTGGCTACGAGTAGGTAGGCACATCAATTGTAGGAAAGAATAGATGTACGTAATGAGAATATTTACGCCCTGGTTTGCTAGATAGTCTTATGATGGACAGGTAGGAGAGGTAGGTAGTGAGTCTTGGAGGGAGGTCGCAGAGAGTCGGCACGGGATAAAAGTTTTCGGTTGTGTAGCTAATACTTACTGGACTGGGGTAGGGGTGAGACGATGCGGTACTAACAAGGAGGCATAAAGGAGGCCTAGCTGTTCATCGTGAACGGGGCTAGTAAGAAAGTCAAAAACGGTGCCTAAAGGAAACTGACCGAGGGAAGATGAAACTGAGTAAGGAGAAAGAGGGCGGCACGTACCATAGTTATTCCAAGGTGTATGACGTCGAAGGTCTAGGGTAACTAAATGGGATATTAATATTAACAGAAAATGACAAGTTCGATTATATGGGTATAAACGCTACTTTAGCTAAGGAGGAGATGCGCTAGCAGTAAAGATTATGTCTATAAGCAAGGGACGAGGCTGCGTGAATCGGGATGCTAAATACTCTAAACCGAAGCGGAGACTCCCAAGAGAGTAGAAATATATCCAGGAACTGTTTGATGTTTAGTCTAGTCGACTATTACTATGCATTTTGTTGGTGTTAGGGGAAGTCGATAATGATGTGTAAGGCGCATTGGTATAGTTCTCAGGCGAAACAGGACATACTTTCACGGTGTTTTGGAGCGATGGTGATTCCGTTAGCAGCGTAAGCAGTGGTGGATACCGTGTGCGAGGAGTACACGACATCAATGCCTCGATTCGAGTTTAATGTTGTGATAAAGACTTAAAGCAGCTGGCGAGGGACATTTGAAGGGAACGCGTTGGGATATATAGCGCAGGGATTCGAGGAGCGGAGACCGCACATGAGTCGCATAGATAGGATGCTAAGATGGCCCCGTGTTGATTAGTAGCGAATCGATCTACACTTTGAGCATCGAGTTCCATAATTATCACAGGCCCTTCGTTCAGTGCCCAGGGGCCCAGGGTGTAGGGTATCATTTGTGAGTGGGGAGCGGGCGTATGGGTAGATAGCAGAGCGACCATATACTGTGTTAGACAGACTTCTCACACTGCGGATTTCATGGGTGATAGTTCGAGTCGCTCCTGTCTGGTGACCGATAATTTCTTTGGGTGAGTTGATGATGTCCTCGGCTGGGTTATGGAACCGTTCATGACAGATTATTTTCCAAGTAAGGCTCGGTACGGGTGAGAGCTTGGGCGGGGGTGGGCGAGCCACACAATATAATATTTTGACTTGTGGTAAGAGCATAGGCTTGTATATGACTCCGGTCGAAGCTAGTTCGCTCTGGGTTAGGGATTATGACTAGGCAGGTACGTCGTACCTGTGATTTGACTAATCTAACCGGCAGTTGGAGCCATCTTAGATGGGCTATCATCCCGAATCGGTAGATTAACGTAGAGTTGAAGCCGATAGTAATTAATTATAGTTTGTGTTCTGCAGTACGGAGGTCATGCGAGTGACTAATTTTTATACCGGGTCCTAGCACATAAGCGGTGGGGTGAGACGTGCGTGCTCAGAGTTTTATATAAGGATGTAACCATAGATAGGTAAGATCGATATGTGAGCCATAAAGGTGACGAGATGATGATAAAGTGAGGAAATCGAGCTATAGAGCCAAATAAATCAAAATGCCAAAGCTTAGTTGCGAGGGAGGCGAAACTTAAAGATCAATGATAGGTAGCGTAAGCTATAAGGCGGGTGGCCTCACGCATAATAATGCCCCCGCCCCCCCCCAGACGTAGGAATGGTGTCTATTAGATGATGCGCATTCGGGTAACATAAAAACCGAGGATGGTGCAAATCTAGTATAGTGAAAAAGAGAACAGAAGACCAGTCCGGGGGGAGGTATGATTAGCCCAAGTGTACTGTGGGTGAGGAGCAAACATTAGCGATTGTAACACTAGCCTGCGTGGAACTGAGAGAAGGAATCTACACGTGTTGGGGGGCCCAAAAGCCTGATGGGGTTACGACTAGAGGATCTAAAGGCATAGAAGGGGGTGGGAGGGGCAAGTGGGGTTTGTCAAGTGTCCGGCCGGGCTGAGCAATTCAGACTCCGGCACGTCAATGTGAATGACACAGCGTCTAGCAAAGGCCGTAAAGGAGAGGGGCAGCCTAATACGGAGGATGGTGCTAGGTAAGGGGGCGGGGGCGGTGGGGTTCGTCGGGGGGGTGAGCCGGAGAAATGTCGAGCGGTGGAGACGGCGGCCTAGTGTCGGACGATATGGGAGGGGGAGTGGAGAAGGGCGTTGCAGGGGGGGGCGGACACGATCAGTTGAGGTGTATACTAGGGGGGTGAGTTGAAGTGGGACCACCTGAGAGGAGTAGAAGGTGAAATTAGCTTTCGTAGGGAAAAGAAATTAATGGGTCGGGGGGGAAGGAGGAGGGCGGCGAGCGGAGAGCGAAAGTCAGTAGGGGGACCAACGGGCGGACGTCAAAGGAGCCGGCGGATTACTGGACCGGTGGGTAGGATTAGTGGGGACCAGAAGCGTGATAAAGGCGGGTGGGGGTGGCCCGGGGAGGGGGAAGATAATGGAGGGTGCTAGGGGGAGTGGAGGCGGGGATGGTTGGTGATCTTTGGTGGTGGTCAGGGGTAGGGGACGTTGGGGAGTGATTGAAGAATTGTAATTGATCGGGGGACAGCTGGAGCGGATGAAAAGGCGCGGAGTCCGTGGGGTGGAAGGTGGCAGGATTAGGTACTAGAAAGAGGAGAGGGGGGAGAACTCCAAAGTGGACGGAAGGGTGACGGAGGCACGGCAAAGAGGGATGGCGAAGTGTGCGGCGGTGGGGAAGACAGGTAGGGAGACGCAGGAGTGGGGAACAGCTCGAGTGTAGGACGAGGGTATAAATGGGCGGGGGGTGGTAATTAGGACCGGGGGAGATGGGAAGGGAGAAGGAGTGGGTGTGAAGAAGAAGAGTACACGCTGGAGGCTGCCGGGAGGGATGGAGAAGTGGTCTTAGTTATGCGAAGGGGTGATAGAGGGCCATCTGGAATGGAACGAAGCAAGACGTCGTTATGGCGCGCAGGCTGGAAGTCGTTCATTGAGTGGACATAGGGTGGTCCGGTGTGGGCAGATCCAAGTAGTAACGAGTAGATAGGGCGGAAGTGGGGGTGGTGGAGGTGGTGGGGGGTTCCGACGCAGGGGGATCATAGGGCGAGGCGTAAACCCAAGCGAGTAAAAAGAGGTAGCGGGCTATTAGAAGGATGAAGTGGGCTACGGTATTCGATAAGAGAACTAAGCTATGGCAAGGTGGGCGGGGTTCGAGCGAGGGGGCAGGGGCGGGAGACGGAAGGAGAAAACTGGGAAGTGAGCGGGGAGTCGAACAGTGCCGTGGCAGATGACAGAGGGCGGAGTGGAGATTTGGGGAGAGGCTTGGCGTGACCGAATACGAGTTTGGGCCGGTAAGGAGAGAGGGGCAGCGACTCAGGGGGTAGGGGCGGGGAAGGAAGACAGGGAGAGGGAGGGCAGGCATGAGAGGTGCTGCCGGGGGAAGACAAGTGAGGGGGACTGGAAGGGCAGAGCGGGCGGAGGGATGCGGAGGGGGTGGGGTGTGACGCAAGATCCGAGGGAACTACGCGACAAAGGGCGAGGGGCGCGACTGGGTGAGGCAGGACGAGGGTAGGGGGGGGGTAGCTGCATGTGATCTCGGGCGTGGGAAAGGTTAATAGGGAGACGCGTACGGTTAGTGGACGAAGAGGGACAGGGTTAGGAATCAACGTGTTGACCTCGGTCAATGGGACACGACATCAAAGGCATATGTGAGCGAAAAGGGCCAGATCAGGGGGGTGCCTTAGTGAGGGTGGATGATTGGCGTTAGGTACGTGAATCTGCGCTATGGCGGTGGGGCACTAGCATCGTGTGACGACATACAGGTATTAATGATGGAGGTTGGGTGAGATGTTTGCCAACTGGTGGATTGGGAGCCTGTGCTGGAGGAGATACGGGGGCGCGGCGTTTCGCGGTTGCGATCGAGTTGGGGGAATGGCTGCATGAACTCCGATGGGGAAGACGTTGGAGAGCGATGTAGGCGTTTAGGAAAGTGGGGAGCTGGTCCGGAGCTAGCAGGTAGAAGGTGTGGGCAGAGTGCGTAATGTGTAGGTCGTAGCTTAGGGGGTGGCAGGATTAGCATCGGATGTTATGAGTCTTAGTTGGGAAGTGGGGTGTGATGGCGGGGTCGGCAGGGGGAAGGGGGACGGCGCAGAGTAGGTGGCGTGAGGGAAAGAACTCGAGAGGATGGAGCGTTAAGGGGGTCGCGAGGCGCGGGGCGGTGAGTTCGGCCTGTGGAATTAGGTCAGTGGAGGGAGAGAGATGTACAGCCGGAGAGGGATGAGTGGCAGAAGATTGGGGAGGAGGGAAATGGGGGGGCAAACGGAAAGGTGCAAGAGGGGGGCCGAGACGGTCATGAGAGGATGGGGGGTTGCGTGACAGGTCGTTGTAGGTTCGGCGGCGTATTGGGCTCTGGTGGGGTGCCGCAGGAGATCAGGGGCGGGGCAAGGGTGGTGGCTGGGGAGGAAGCGTGAGAGGGTTGTAAAGGATGGAGAAGGGGTTGGAGAGACTCGGAGAGGGGCGCATAGAGCAGATGGCGGTGGGTCGCCGATGGGGGAGACGCGACATGGTAGCGCGGTTTTCCGGGTGAGAGGGGGTGGGAGGCTCAGAGATGTCCCAGACGGGAGGGCCACCGGAGGATGATGGCAGGGAAAGGCCGGAATGTGTAAAACAGGGGAGCTGAGGGCGGACGGAAGAGGAAGACTAGTTTTGCTTAAGATAGTGTCGGGTATACACCGGAGAGGTGGCACAGCCGTGATGGGGCGGAATGTATAAAAGTAAAGAGAGGAAAGCAGGTTGGTAAATAAGGGGGGGAGAGAATCAGGTGGGGTCATTGAGTTCCAGATACTCGATTCGGTGGTGCGCTTACGATGAGACCGAGGTCTTGGAATTAGATTGAGGCCGATCTCAGAGTAAAGGAGCAGGGAAGCCTCTTCAGTTTACGGGGAACAAAAGAGCACGAGCGCATACAGAGATCGGAGAAGGACGGGCACACAGAACGCTCGGACGCGAAAGGTGCAAGGGGTGCTCGGAGGGAGGAAGGTGGGAGGTAGGGAGTAGATATAGGGTATTGAAAGAAAGGATAAAGGGTGTGGCGGTGGGGCTATAAAGGGGGAAGGAGGCAGGAAGACGGCGATCGGAAGGCGAGGTGAGGTGAGTTGAGACGAGGTACTCGGATCTGTTCATTAAGGGTGGCTTCAGAGGCGAGTGAGGGGAAGAATCGGAAAGGAGAGTAGACGGAGACTGGGAAGTAGTGGAAGGACGGGGGTTGGGAGGAGCGGGGTGAGTTTTGGCGGTGTTGTGTGGGGTGTCGCAGCTGTGTTCTAGTTTTTCGCGGGTATTTGTTGAGTGTTATGGGATAGGTGACCTGGAGAAGAGAGGGTTGGTTCATAATGGCATGTAACGTGGAGAGAGATTAGCCAGATTAGCGAGTGTGAGTGGTTTATATTTTGGGGATTAATAGTGGGCGCCGAGGGACGGGGAAGCCTGTAAGAGGTAAAGTGGCCTATTTCGCGGCGGACAGAGGAGAGGCGTGATGAACAAGGGGGGGGCGCATGGCCGGTGGCGGTGATACATGCCTGCGGATCGGTGATTATGCATGGAGCGGTTGGAGGAGAGGCACGTTGGCGATCGGGAACCATTGATGGTCATGCAAGAGGACGAGATTGGAGATGTTGGTAGTGTTGCTGAGGCGGGCCAAAATGTCCGGGGAGATGCTCACAAGGTGGCTGTCTGAGTTGGCTACGGGAGCGAGGAGCGGGGTGAATTTCGAAAGCGGGGCAGAGGTACATAGAGCCCCGTGGAACTTATTTGGAGGGGGGCTTTGCCGGGCAGGGCATGTAATCTTATTAGAGGTTCTCCAAGGGTGGCTGAGGACTTGTCTCTGTAAGGTCTTTAGTACAGAGGGAGGGGGGAACTGGGTGAAAATGATCGGTGAAGTAGCTGCGGTAGTGGCGGGGACAATAAAGACGAGCCGGATGCGAGTGTGTTGAGAATTGGAAGACTCATTGCGGTAAGTCGCCGCATGGTGCTTCAGATAGTGTCATACGGTCGCGAAGTGGAAGCGGGCTAAGTGTGTGATTGTTCCTCGGGCAGTGGGAGGCCGGTGGGGGTGAGATGGAAAGTGGGGCCCGAGGACGCAGAATTGTCGGAAGTCGGAAAGGGAGGGGATCAGTAGCAGCAGGCATCAGGTATAGAGCGGGGTATTAGCGTAGATCAGTAGATTGAACAAGGTGGGAACGTACTTTGGTGAGTTGTCTTGTGGAGAGGGAGAAGTGGTGGGCCGAGACAGACAGCTGATGCGGTAATATGGGCTTGGTAAGTTCGTGAAGGTTAAGTGATTGGGGCTTCAGGTGGGTGGCGTAATAAAGATGAACTGGGGGTGGGTGGGCGTTTTGGTGAAGAACCAACGGGTGTAATAAAGAAAGGGGCAGCAGAAAGCTAGTGGTAAGGGCAGATATTTGTCTAACCTGTTCGTTGCGAAGTAGAGGCCTAGGCGGGCTCGGGGCGCGGACATAGCGAAGTGATGAGTGGTCTACCGACTGGCTTGAGACGTGCCAATTGACTATCGCCGAACCGGTTCGGGCAGTCAGACGCAGTACGGCGCACTTCTGGAGTTGTAGGGAATTTTTAGGTGTGAAGGGGTGTGGGCAAGAGGGATGTGAAGGTGAGAGGGGTAACGTACCTAGATCGACGGGGGGGAGGGGAGGTGGGCTCGAGCTGTTAGAGCTTAGTGGCGCAGGTAAGAATAAGCAGTGGGGGGAGGAAGGTTGTTATGGGTCCTTAGCGGGGAGGTGGGAGAGTGAGGTGGAGTGAAGTGGAGAAGAGAGATATGGCAAGGGGACCTTCGGGGTCCCCGTTGGGGTAGGCTTGGGCAGCGTTTGGGCACTTACGGCGAACGTGACGCGAGGTGGGCCAGAGCGCGAGTAGTACACGGTTTATTGGTGAGCGTCTTGAAGTGACATACGCGAGCTGAAGCATGCGTGAAGGAGGGGCAGGGGTTGGGTCATGGGCAGGGGCCGGGATATGCGGAAGCGTCTAGAGCAGTAGAGGGGGGAGTGCAGAAGTTGGCTAAGATAGTTTGGGGGCCTTGGGAGTCGGGTGACGACGTGGTCTGTGAGATTGGAGAGTGCATGATGGGATGGCGAGTAGCCGGGGTGATCGTGACCCACCATGTGTAGGTATTTGCTAAGCGCCGCGTAGGCGGCTGGGAGAAGCAGCCTGGAGGCTCGTGGGTGGGCGTGTATGTAAAGCTACCGATTGCTGCTGGGGGTAGGTCGGTGGGGAGTTCCGGATGGTCCTCAGTGAGCGCACCCACGGCGAGAGGGTGGAACAAATGCGTTGCGATGCGTCATGATGTAACGGGAGGGAGAAGGTGTGACGTGCGTCCGAGCGCTGAGAGGCGACGGAGAAGTCCCATAAGCAAGAGGTTCAGGGGTAGTGATGAGGTTTCGCATGAGCGCAATAGTCGGCGTAGGGGGGCAGAGGATGAGAAGGTTCAACATCGGTGGGGAGTCGGGGGGGGGGGTAAGACTTTGGGTGAAATATGGTGACGGACGGACGGAGACAGTTTGTTGGCTTTTCAAGGATAAGCAATGGGGGTTGAGGAAAGGAGGGGACGATTTTAGCGGGAACGACCGCAGGAGGAGGGGTGTGCGGTAGCAGGTCGGACCGCAAGCGCGCAGGCGGGTAAAGTCTCCCAAAGGGCATCTGGGAACCGCAGGTGGCATTATAACTTGGTCTTGGGCTTGGATGATAAGGGGGCAATGTCAGGAGAGGTGAAATAGGGTTTTGAGGGGGCCGCGGCAGCATACCGTGACGCAGTGGCAATGGATTCAAGACGATTGCGGGGAGGACTCGCGTCACCGCAGGGGGGAACGGAATGATTCGTATGATAGGTAGGCATTCTTCTCGGTCGCAGGGGTGTGAGACATGTCCACATGGCGACTAGTAAGATGGGTTTAGGATGGGTTGAGTATCAGATGTGAGTGATAAAGGCTACGGGAGGGGCTAGTTTGAAGTCAAGAACCACAGTCCATCTCCACGAGTAATAACGTGGCGGGAGGGCAGAAGGATCTACGACGCTGGGATGTCTGGAGGGCGTGGACCAGTTGGAGGTTGGAGGGCACTGTGGCCGTCGTCGTAACTAGGGTGACAGGGTTGGAGAGGAATAGTGGGCAGTGTATGTGCGGTAGGAGGATAAGAGGGCGTACGTCAGTCGCGGGAGGGAACGCGTGACACTGGGTGCGAGGCGTCGATGGGAAGGCGGGGTGAAGAGTGAAGGCGGGGCTTCAAATGCCCTGGGGAGAGGGGAATCAACGGCGCGCAGGACGGAGCCAATCTGCTGAGCGCCGAGTAGGCAGCCATGGCTCCTGGCGGGAGGGCAAAGGAGAGGGTGTGGCAGAGTAGTACTGGGTGTGAGGACGGCAGGGGTGGGGGTGAGCGGGCGACCCGCGCGTATGGGGTGATGGGGGGGGACTCAGAAAGCGGGGTTGGGTAGCCGGAGGAATTGGGAGAGATGTGGACAAGGGGTCGCGCGGGGATAACGGGGCAGAGGTGTGGAGGAGGCCTGAGAGATCGGGTGGGTGGGGGGTGTGAGGGGGGTACGTTAAGGATTGGTGGTGAGGCGGGTGTGGGTGAGACGCAGTGGCGCGCAGGCGAATGACGAGGTGGGGGGCCCGGCGGAGGCGGTGTACGAAGGTGCCGTCCCGGCATAGTGCCGGGCAGGTGTGGACTACCAAGAGCTGTGGTGGGGGCGGCGCGCAGTACGTAGTGTGGTGGGGACTGCCGTGGGGATGACGTGCGTGAATTATTGGTTGGAAGGGGCACGCGCTGTGGGGCAAGGAAGGTTCGGGATGATGGCGGGGGCGGATCTATTGTACGGAGTTAGGCGACTCACCTGAGTACGGAGGGCGTGGGGGCACTCGGGTATCGTAGACGGCAATACAGGAATATGATCAGCAGACTTGCGCGAAGCGTGTGCATAAATCCCAAAGGAGAAAGTAGAAGAGTGAGGAGAGATGTGTAAGAGTTCGAGGTGCTAGTTGGGAGAGTTAAGTCGGAGCCAGGAGGGTAGCGTTGACGGGCCGGGGGGAACGTAGCATCG
>Ga0179591_1312056_pt1 | contig 10278 bp, 12 predicted proteins | sample CZOMad2_1_08_16f_FD_182891 | JGI IMG/M metagenome (GOLD analysis project Ga0179591, IMG submission 182891) | Vadose zone soil fungal communities from Angelo Coast Range Reserve, California, USA - CZOMad2_1_08_16fungal (PacBio error correction) | ecosystem: Environmental > Terrestrial > Soil >... | reverse complement strand
GGTATACGGCTTCCTTCAGACTCTTGATTCCGTGCATTTTCTCTTTTTCCGTACGATGTAGTTCGCCCTGAGCGACCGTGAAGGTCTTTTATCGAGGTGATTATTACCTCTCCTTCCTCGGCGGGTCGTACTTTTCACCATCTTCTTTCCCTTGCGGATGCGACTGCGTTTTACGAAGGCGGAATACCTTCACCGCCATAGATTCTTTGGTTGGAGTCCTCTGGCGGACGAGGGCTGTTTCTTTTTCCAGATGCGTCTTCTTTCTTGTTCGTCGTCGCGTTTCCTACCGGGAACGTACTTTTATTTCCTTGTTCACGATGAGTGAGAGGTCCTTCGTCTACGAACCTTAGATAGCCCCCCTTTTTTTTTTTTTTTTTTTTCATAGGTCGGTTCACTTTCTCGGGTGGCAATCCCTGCTTCGGATTTTTTTTCTCGTCTTCCCGTACTTTCTTTCCCGTTCCGTGTTCTTCCCCCCTTGCCCCAGAAGAAAGAGTTCTTGGGGGGCGGTGATTTCCCCCGCTCCGTCTTCTTTTTTTGGACTTCTTCCTTTTCTATTAGGTTTTAGAATACCCCCCTTCCCCCTTTTCCTTTCCTTCGTCTGTCGTCTCCGGGGAAAGCGTTTTTCCGAGAGAATCTCTTCTGTCCTTTTTTCTTGTCTTCAGCTTTCCCTCTGTTCTAACACACCCTCCGATGGCGGGTCCCTTCCTCTTTGAGGCCGTAAATCCCGCTGTTCCTTCTCTGCCTTGCGGCCAGACCTCCTCGCTAAAACGTCTACGTTCTTTCCGGATTGTTGGCGGCGTTTTGTTTTTCCTTTTGTGCAAGACCGCAACTTGGCTTTCGCCCCCAGAGGCTCTTTTGTTATTTTGCCTCCCCTCGGAGGTATGCTTCCCTGTTTTTCGTTCTCAGGGGTGCATTCTTTTTGGAAGTGTAGGTCCCTTCTTTACATGGTCCTTTTCTTGTTTCGGCAGTTTTCTTTCCCGATTCCCCACGACGGTCCCCCCCCAGGGGCTTTTTTTTGTGGGCAAGTGTCCCCCTTTCAAGGCCGACTCCCCTTCCCCTCCACCTTCAACTCTTCACCCCCTGCAAGAGCGTTCCTATTCCAGCCAGTCACCTCCCTTGGGGGGAATCTCATGTACTTCGTAGAGTTTAGTTTCCAGTCCGCTCCTTTGGTGCCTTCCTTTCTTTTCAGTAGATTGTGCCTTTGCGCGGAACTTTTTCTTTTTTCCCCCCCTCTTTCAGTATCTCCTGTGTTTACGACGAAACTTTTTCCTTAAACGTTATGGAAAGCCTCCAGCGCCCTCCCACTGTCGATAGGCACCTCTTATTTTTGACACCCCCCCCTCCTTAAATTCTTTTCACTGGCAGCGAGCCCAAGGGCGGGGTTTTTTCGGTAAGACTCCCGTCCGCTTTGATTTCCCCTTCCTTAGAACTCCCTCTCCTCAGACCCCTTTCTTTTCCCAACGGGTAGCTTTCCTCTCGCGCTTTGTATTTAGTCCCCCTCCCCCCCCCTTTTTTTTCCGCGGAAGGGAAGTTCTTGCTTCAGCTCTGGTGAACATCCCCGGATGTCGTTCCTTCCCTTTGCGGGAGCGGCACAGTGTGTGGAACCCCCTCCGCGGACTTCGTTTTTTTTTTAGTTCTTTTCAAACTGCCGTCATCCATCCGTAATTCCGGGGCCTTCCGACATATCTTACTCCTTCCAACGGTCATCAGTCCTCTCACGGACCCTCTCATCAGCGGGCCCTTTCCCACTGGGAACCTCCCCGTAGACATTCCCTTCAACCAGGAACTGCATAAGTTACCATTCGCCTTCCCTCTTTGCTGGTACTGAAACACTCCATCCGGGCGCTGTTTCTGGAAATAGGCCCGGGCTTTGATTTCCTGCTGCAAGGCTTCTCGAAGAGGCTCTTTCTTTTTCTGGGTTCTCCCCTCCTCCACTTTCTTTTTACCTGTAACCCCCTGCGAGTTTCCCCTTTTTACCGTGGGAACGTCACCACTCTCCCCAAGTTTCTTTTTCCCCCTATACTCGAGGTTGTGAGTGTGATTTTCTTCCCTGTTTTTTTTTTTCCTTCGACTGGGGGTACCGTGCTACCCCCAGAAAAAATTTTGCCGCGTTTAAGAGGCTGTACGTTTTTTTGCGTCCGCCGGGGATTCTTTGTTCCTCGACCAGGCCTCTTTGTACTTCCTCGCCCCTGAAAGCTTTCCTTTTTCACTTTAGTACCGACTTTTGCACTCAAGGATGTTACGACCCCCCTCACGTCTTTCCCCCCCGGACCTTTTTTTTTAGGGCTTTTTTGCAGTCTTTCTTCTGTGGCGATTGGCCTTCAAGATCCCTTTCCTTTTTCGGCCATTCCGCATGCTTTCCTTTGAGCCAAACGACCTTTGACTCTCCACCTCTCCCGCCAGGCGTGTTTTTTTACTTTGCCCTTTTTTGGGACTTCTCTTCCTCCAGGGCCTTTTCATTTTCCCTCTTTAATCTTCCTTTTTGAATGGACTGTCGATTGGAACAACTTTTTTTTCCCGGAACTGCGGTGCGGTTCCCTTTCCTTCCAACGCTTCTTTGCAGCGGTTCGGCGACACCCCCAACACACTCGGGTCGTTTTCCCTTATCACTTTCCCCCTTTCACGAGAACCTTTTTTTTTGAAATCCCAACTGAGCCATCTGGATTCTAAGGGGCAACGCCAAAGTTTTTTTCCCCTGGCAGCTTTTTCCTTTATCTGTTGTGAAACCATCCCTTTGCTTTGGTCTTTAAATTAGCCGGCAGGGGTGCGATATTCCTTTTACGTTATTAATCTGGATTTCCCCCTCAGTGAACGTGGCTTTTTTAACGTGCGCTCTTTCTTTGACTAAGGGCTCCCCCCCCCCAACGGCGGTATCACTTCCCTTTTTCTGTGGTTCCTGTTTTTCATTGACATCGCAAATCCCCCCCAAGCCTCCTCGGTCCAACCGACTTTCTCCGTTCCAAAAATAAATCCCCCTGTTTTAAGTACCCTTTTTCGAAGACGTTGAGGAATGTTCCCGTTTAAAGTTTTCCTCGTTGGCACGAGAATTCTTACCTTTCCGGTTAAAGGCTATGCGAGTTGTCCTTGGGACCTTTCCACGTAGAGATCTTCTTTCGCTCAACCTTTTCCTCTCTAGGATGCCAAAGCCGAAGTGCTCCGGTTTCAGCTTTCGCGCAGACTCCTGTTGAGACTTTTTTTCCGCAGAAGACCTTACGTTCAAAACCAGATGAAATGCTTTCCCGTTTTCTTTCTCATTAAAGGTCCTGGGGATTTTCTCCGTCGCTCTTTTTACAGATGAGTATAATAGTCTTTTCCTCAACCGATGCCCCCTAAGGGTATATCTATTTCAGAGGAAGACTACCTAATTCGTAATGGCACGTCAGAACAGGCTCTTTTCCCTAAGAGGAAGACCGAACCCCCTTCCGAATAGAAGAAAGACCCCCGTGAGTTTGACCCGGAACCCCGGGCCCCTCTACTTCCTCTTTTCCCAACCGCTCCGCTCCTGTTGCCTGCGCGGTTCTTCCTGTTCTGACTGCTCCCCAGGTGCTTTCACTCTACCCTTGGAGGTTCTCCGGCGATTGTTTTCATTGAAGGAAGTAAGACCGAGGACGGTACCTATGGTTCCTTCCCGTCTGTGACGGAGGAGAACATTTCCCCTTCTTCCGTCCTGTGGTGCGCACGGCCGGCTTTCTCATGTCTTCTTTTTCTGAGATTTATGTAAGTGAAATAACCTGGGGAACTCCCTTTTCAGGTCGTTCCCTAGTGCTAATGTCCCTTTCTTTAGAGTTCCATCTCCCCGTTGGACCTTGGCTTCTCAAGTCTTTAGCGATTGTGAAGTCCCCAGGACCCTCCTAATTGGTAAGCGGGCTTCTCCTAGTTAGGGTTCAGTAGTAATAGAAACTTACCATACAGGACCTATTTTAGATTGTCTTCCCATTGGGAGGACTGGTTCGTTTTCCGTCATTAAGTGGAATATTCGTCCACTCCATACCCTGGAGGAGGTAAGCCTTCCTTTTCCCAATTTCTATTACTTTTTTTCGAGGAATCCTCTTAAGGGCGTCCCGGCCTGGAACCCTCCTCTCCTCCTGACCTTCACGATGACACTGGTCCTAATTTCCCTTTGCGACAGGGGGCACCTCAGAATGTGGAGGCCTCTCCGCCCGAGAAGGAGTTTGGCTGCCATTTCGTTGTTCTTGAACTTCGGTCAATGTTTCCCTCCAACCTCATTTCATGGGATTCCTTTCACTCCCTCTACTGACGGAGTTCCCTCTTAACGTCTCACTGAGTCTCCATCCCTCGCTGACCTCGTCGACAGACTGGACGCCCCTCAGACGCACTCCTTCTAGCCCGCTCCCTAAGAGTTTAAACTCTGGACTTTCTCCCTCTGACGTTGGTATTCTTCTTATAACTCCCCCTTCCCGAGTCGCTACTTTTTAAAGCGGATAACCTTAATCGGTCGCTCCTGGGAAAGGCTGGTTTTCCTGCGCGACTTCGATAGCGCTCTTCTGGTATTCCCCCAGCCCGTTTCTTGTGATTAGTTCACTATCCTTATCACGATTAAGCGAGCGTTATCTATTGTAGATCGTGTTTCCCTTCGACTTGACCCCGCGTTTCTCCTGGGAGAGCCTCTTTAACTTCTCGAGGATTTAACCTCAGTGGAACTCACCTCCTGGCCCTCGTTCAGCTCGTTCCCCATCTTCGAGGTTGGTTCGCGGACAAAACACCACTACCTTTCCCGGCTCCTTCGATTCGTAGAATCTCTTTCATTCTGAGTCCGCGCCCTCACGTAAGCGTTTTTCCTTGAAGTTTAGAGATTTTCCGTCCCGCCTCACTGAAGCTTTTCTTCCGGGGAAATATTCACTTCTCCCAATTCTATTTTGTACCGTGCAGGAATTCATCTGGCGTCCCCCCCGCTGGAAGTCTTCTTTCTTTTATCGTGGGCTCGCGCCTGGTCTCCTCCTTTTTCTCTGTCACCGAATTTCTCTATCCTTTTCCCCCCTCCTTTTTGTTTTTTGTTTTGAGTCTCCCTGGTATATTCTTCCAAAGCTCGTTTACGTCCGCTGTCGTTTCGTCTTCCTTTTTCCTCAGGTTCCAGCACCCCCTTTCGTCCTGAGAGGTTCGCGTATCTTCCCGGAGTTTTTCTGTGGTAAGGATTCTGAGGACCCGGCGTTGTCCTCTTACCGCTTACGAAGTTTTTCCACTCTTCTCGTCCTCTCTCTCTAAAGCTCGTGGGTGTTTTCCCTCGACCGCTTTCCTTTGGAACTTTCGATGCGCTTTTTAGGAGGGTTTTTTTTTTTTGCCACTTGAGAATTTCTCTCCCTGAGAGTTGACGCGTGTCAAGCGTCTTCAAAGACTTTTCCTCACAATCTTTTCTTCTTTTTTTCAACCCGGCGCGTTTTTTTTTTCCCCGGTTATCGAACTGCTTCTTTCCCTTCCTTTCCCGTAAATAGAGGAACTGTCTCGACCAGGGAATTTTCCTCCATCTTTTCTCTCTGGCCGGGTGTTTCTTCCCAAAAAAATTTTTTTTTTTTTTTTTTTTCCCTCCGGCGTGGTTTTCTTCCTTTTACTTCCTCTGACGTGCTGTCCCTTGAACGACCCTTTCTTTGTACTACGTCTTCTCCCAGTTGGACACTCGTAGTCTCCTCTCTTTTTGGACGATTTAGTTCTCGGCCTTTTTTTTAGAAATAGGTCGAAATTCCACCTTCCTCGAGTCTTCTTCTAGGACTCCCCTGACCCGTAGTCTGGGCGGCCAGTTCTATCTAAAGTCTTGACGCTCTTCTTCTTTTTCGCGTGTAGGGGGGTTTGCCCCCCCCAAGGACGCTTCCCTTCTCAGCCTTTTTCTCTTCGTTCGGGACCCATTGCCGCCTCTCGGGCTGTTTTCTCTTGGTTTTTTGGAATAGTTTTTCGCCTTATCAGTCCCCCTTCACTTAGTCCTTTCTCGCCGCTTCTTCCATTCTCGAGGCGTTTCCAGATGTTTGGAACGACGACCTTAACTTCTCTTCCGACGCGTGACTTTTTTTTTAGCTTCCAAGTGTATTTTTTTTTCCCCTTCGCCACCTTTTCTTTGAACTCGTCACTCTTCTGTCTGTCTTGTTCTGGCTTCCTTTTTTTCGGGACGACGACAGTCGCCTCCTTACCTCCGCCTCCCCCTCCTTGTTTTCTGAGATTTCTTCAGTAGCGGACCCCTTTTGTTCGAGTCTTCTTTTTTGGGATGCGGACCCTCCATCTCCTTAATACGCACTTTTTCCCCCTTAAACGTCCTTTTCTTCCTTCGCCGTCCTCTTCAAGGGAACCATCCTGCCTCTTCTTCCCCCCCAGGGATCGCCCTCGTTAGAACGACGTTCTATGAGCTTTTCCAAGGCGGGAGGCTGGTCCTCCTAATTCGGCCGTCAGCTTTTTCCCTTAGCCCCGAGCCATACCCTTTTCTTCGAAATACAAGAGGTAGCGTTTTCTTCCGCAGACCTTTTTTCCCCCTTAAGCTCAGTCGATCTTCGGGTCACGGACACACTTCCCATCTTTTTATTTCGTTAGTCAGTTTTTTCAAGGGTCTTCCGGAGCCCACGGCTCCTGGCTCCTTGGTAGTCTCTCTCCCCGAGTTAAAGTTTCCAACCATTGCCGCTTCCTTTTAGAACCTCTCGGGAGGTTCTAGAAAAAACCCTCCTTCCAGCGGACTTTTCCATCTTCCCTGAGACGAAGAGGGCCCTCTCTCACTCCCCCCTTTTTAAGTCTTTTTCAAACCCCGTTCATTCAGGTTGACGTACCCCTTTTTTCTGATTTTTTAGTCCGGCGTCTGCCCCAAGTAAGCGTCGCTTCTAGCAGATTGTTTTCCCTTGACTTGCCTCTCCTCAGCCGTTTTGTGCCCTTAGAAACGCTTTTTGAGCGCCGGAGTGTTCCCTCCCCCTCCATGACCACTTTTTTAATGTCCCCCCCCCCCCAAGCGCGTGCCTTTTTCCTTGGGAACCCAGTGACCCTTTTTACTCAACTTCTTCTCCAAGGTAGGAAAAACTCTCCTTTCCGCCAGGTGTTTTCCTCCTTTCGAGCCTTTCCCTCTGTCGATTCGTTGATCACTTCCCCCCAACCAGCCCGTTTTCCCGGTCCCGAAAAGGATGTTTTCTTCTCCTTACTAGACTTTCTCCGGTTTTGTAGGGCAGTCGAGACGTCCCTTTTTTTTAACGCTCATCGACCCTCCCGCAAGTCTTACTTCGACGAGCTCCCCCCGTGTCCGTTTCAGCCCCACATTCCTTCTTTCGGTTCCTCTAAGGACTCTCCTCTTTTTTTTTGGGGTGTTGTTTTGGGTGGGGTGGGGTTGGGGGGTGGGTTTTTTTTTTTTTGTGGTTTTTTCTTTTTTTTCTTCTTTCCTTTCTTTTTTTTTTTTCTTTTTCCCCGTCCGTAGTCTTTTTTTGCGAACTTGTCCCTCGTCCGATCAGGTTCTACCTTTAGGGTCTCCCCTTCAACCCCCCCCTTTGTGGGCCTTTTTCCTTCTTTCTCTCGGGAAGTGAATTTTGGGGGACCACGCTTTGAAGCTCAACGAGCCCTGTAGTTTTCCCTTTTTGACGACCGTCTTCTCAGGATTCCTCTATATTTCCCAATTAGTGTTGTGTTGACTCTCTTGATCGATGTTTCTCGGCCGCGCGGTTCAGAGGCCACCCTCACCTCCGGGTACTGGCTGGTTTTTCTTTTTCTTTTTTTCGGTAAACCCTTTTTTTCGTTTCCTGAATATCAAGGTCCCGGACCCAGATCATTCTTCCACAATTTTTTTAAAAGGAACCCCCGTGAGCCTTTCCCAAGTTTCTCGATTTTAAGGGGAACTACAACAAAAACACTCCCCACCTAACGGGAGCTCCTTAATCTAGGGACTCTCTTTTCCCAAGCACCTTCTCCCTTTTCCTGTGGGGATTACCTTTTTTTTGAAGCCGGCGTATCTTTCCTTTTTTCGAACCTGGAAGGAGAGGGGGCTGTCTGTCTTTTTCTAGGGGACTTCTGAGATTAGTTTACGTCTGCCGCGAACACCATCTTTTTTGAGATTCCCTATTGGGGTTCACTCTAGGCCCCGTTTGCACGGTGGATTTTCCCGGAGAACCCCCCCTTTACCTTTTTTTCGTTCCCCCCCCCTTTGCTCTCAGTAGATAATCCCCCCAGATTAGTTTCCGTCTTGGGAGAAGGCGTCTAGGAATGTTTTTTTTCCCTAAAGGTTTCCCCCCCCCCTTCTTTCCCTGGGGAACGAGTCCAGTAGGGTTAAAGGTTGAGTTTCTTTGCGTAGGCTTCGAACGTCAGGATCTCCGTTTCTTGTTAAGTGTCTTTCCGGATGATGAACTGACACCGTCCTTTTTCCCAATCCGAGGGACCTAGTTTTAATTTCCTTTAGAAGCGGACCTTTTACTTGAGGTTTAGAAGCTTTTTTTTCCCTGCGTCGCACTGTCTTTGGTTTCCCCCCCCCTGAGAACCCCCGGTTCCTTCTTCTAGACTTCGGTACAGGGTAATTCTCCTGTCGGGGTGTGAACTTCACAAGGACCCAAAGTCAGTTCCTTCCAGGTCTTCCCTTTCTGAAGTTCGTTCTGATGTCGGGTTTTCCCTTTGAACCCAGCAAAGGTTTGTCTTTCACCCCGAAACCCTTCCCCGCAGGGCTCGTTTCCGGCTTTTTTTTCGTGCACCTCCCCCCCACCACTCAACCGTGATCGGCCGGCGCCCCGCGTGAACCTTCCGTTAAGACGTCCTCTTCTCTGGTACGTGACGAGACCCCTCGCCCCCCGCCTGCCTGCCGGTCCCTGGAGAATTCATTGTTCCCTTTTCCTAAAAACCCAAGCTTTTTCTGCGGGTCGGGACCTGCTCCCCAGCTTGGAGGGCTCAGAGGGGTAGTACGACGTCGTTGATAATCCCACCGCGTCTTTTCGTCTGACCTTTTTTGAAGCTCCCTGTGGAACCTCGCGCGCAGTCGCTCCGGCTCTTTTTTCTGTTTTCGAAGCTTTTTTCGGCCGATCCCGTTTCCTAGTTGACTTTGATCGTGTCAGTTTGAAAGGCTTTCCTTTCCGTATTCAGTTCCGGCAGACCCTTCCGAATTCAAGGGCTTTCCTTTTTTTTCCCCCCCTCGGGCCTGCGCGGACTGCTTCGCCTTTCTTTTTTTTTCCCCGGGCGGCGCCTTTTTCTTTTTTTCCTTAGGTTACCCACCGGGCTCTGCCAGTTTTCGACGGGCTTTCGTCCCTCTCACCTTCAATGACGACCCCCCTGGCCCCCGAGAGTTGTGAGTGCACTCATTGGCGACGTGCCTTCTTGCCAGGAATTTTTTTATTTTCCAGGCAACTTTCCCTTAGGCTTTTTTTCCGTTTCTGCACTCTTTCCCCTACGAGAATGAGTCGCGGGCGCCCGACGGACGCGTCCTCCTTCAGAACCCCTTTTTCCAAGATGAACCGCATCCCCTGGGAGAGCTCGGGCACGATCCCTTGCTCTTCAGAGCTCGGCGGCAGCCTCGAGTTCGTTTTGCCAAACCGCGCCACGTCAGCCTGCTTTAGCGGTTCAGTCTACGTAGTTCTTTCGCTCTCTTTCTTCGGGGAAGAGATGTCCGAGCAGGCAAAGAGGTCCCGTCGTCTCTACCGTTTTCCCGATGGTATTTTTTTTTTCAGTCCCCTCAGTCTTCCCGTAGAAGCTCGACGTCTCTTCTTTCCAACCGTTCTCACGGTTTTTTGCCCTGTTTCGACTGACTTCCCTTTTTTCATCCTTTTTGAATCGTCCTGAGCCCGTTTCGGCTAACCACGAGGAATCCTGGGTCGATGTAGGCAGCCGTTCCGGGGCGGTGAGGTTCTGGTGGCCCGGCTTTTCTCATTGGGACCACGGCGGCCGCGTCAAACGCCTGCCGAGCCAGGTGCTGCCGCGCCCTTTTACGATCCGCGAGTACTTTTTTCTTCGAGTTCCTCTAGTTTTGTCGTATCTGCCTCGCTTGACGTCCGCCTCAGAGGAAGGCCTGATCGTTTTGACAACGGGATAGTAGTTCCCTCCGAACTTCCTTCTGCAGAGAAATTCGTCCTTTTAGAGTTTTCCCACGCATAGTCAGGCCTTTTCGCGGCCCACGAGGCTCTAGTCTTCGACCAAGAGGCGGTGATCTTTCCCTTCGTTTTTGAAAGCGCCGCGTTTTTTCCGTCAAGATAAGGGTGGAAAGTTCTCTTTCTCCCTGCCAATCCCCCTTTCCTCTTCTTGATATTAGGAGTGTCCCAATGCTCCCTCGATGAAGGGTCCGTCTGAATTCGTCGTTATATGCGCGAAAGACCCTGCTCTTCGTCCCGCGGG
>Ga0179591_1306646_pt1 | contig 10278 bp, 7 predicted proteins | sample CZOMad2_1_08_16f_FD_182891 | JGI IMG/M metagenome (GOLD analysis project Ga0179591, IMG submission 182891) | Vadose zone soil fungal communities from Angelo Coast Range Reserve, California, USA - CZOMad2_1_08_16fungal (PacBio error correction) | ecosystem: Environmental > Terrestrial > Soil >... | reverse complement strand
GGTTGTTTAAAAGTCAGGGGCGTTTTCTCAACCCCCCTCCCCTGTAGGAAACCCAACCTCGGTTTCACGAAGTTTCTCTGCGTTTTGCTGGTTCCATCAGTGTCCTTCTCAGTCCCTGCTTCTTTTCCGTATAGTGTTTCAGGTTTTTTATTAATCTTCTTCAACAGGGCCCTACGAGATATGTTGACTTCCCTTGTCTACTCGCCCCCTGGACCACTATTAGACGTCTCGCCAATTAACTTCTCTTTACTTTTGCGTCGTTTCGTTTTCTAGTTTGGAATGCTTTTTTGCGCTGCATAGCGTCCCGCTGAATGTATTTCGAAGCAAAAATAATCTTTCCCTCTTCCTGCCTCATCTTTTCTCCTCCTGGTTGTGTGGGCGGGATAACCTGTCTGAAGGTCACTCATCTGAAGTTTCTCCTTTTTGGAGCGCCTTGGCTTTTGTTTCTCTCTTGCTGCATTTCCTAATTTTCCCCCCTTTGGTGGAACCTTGCGAGTAATTCTAATGCGGAGCGATGCTCCCCGATTTTTAATGTGGGTTCAAAGGGACTACTTCTCGAGTTTTGTTCGCCTTCATGCCAACCCCTTCTTTTTTTTTTTTTCGAGGCCTTCTGCCCTTTTTGAGGGCGGCTGTTTGCGGATTTATTCCCCCCGCGTAAAACATCTCGAAGCTCCGCCCGTCCCCCCCACCGGCTACCATTTGACACTGGAATAATTAGTTTTTCTCCTCGACAGTCTAATTTCCTTGTCCCCCTCCTTGAACTCCTCTCTCCAAAGGGCTGTTTCCTGGTTTCTTATATTGTCAGTTATTATACATGCGCCCCCACCCCAGTTGTCTTCGGCAAAATTCTTTTGGTTGCCAGATTAATCCTTCTGGGTTCGTGAGTGCGGTTCCGCAGACGCCCGCTTCAACTTTGACGCCCCTAAGAGTGGATTCTAATCGCTTGCCTCACCTAAAGGATTCCGTGAGGAAGTCGTAGCCGCGTGAACGAGCTTTTTTTTTTTTCTGAGGTCTTCCATCACGTAATCCTCATAGTTGCCTCTGTTGAACGCCAACTGACCCCGCTCTCTCTTCTTTCGGCCCCCCTTTTCCGATCCCCCCGTAACCCCATGTCCCTTCCAGTTCGAACTGTTTTTTTCCTTTGGATAATTCCTTTTTTCCTCCTCTGGGGGTCCCCCGCCGCGATCCTTCGAGCCGAATTTACGTTTTTAGGTTTTGTCTTTCCCTTTGTTATAATTTGTTCTTGGTTTTGCTGTGAGTGGCGCTTCGGTTTACGCCGCCCTTTGTCACTTCGTTACCTTAAAGTCGGGACACCCATGCGGAGGCAGGCTCCTGATGATTTTCCCTCGTTCAGACATACGGAGTGCTTCTCTTTGTAACTTGATTTTCCCTCGTGGTACCCATTACTTCTTCTTCGGCTCGAGACACAGATTTGGCGTTGTTTCCATCTACGTTTTTCGGTCCACTCAGTAAATTATGCGCATTCCCTCGGGAGAGCGCCCTGGTCGTAAGTTTAATTTTTTTTTTGGATTAGGTACCTTAGTAATCCTTTTTTCTTGATGGGCCCCTTCTGTTTCTGTCCTGGGAGTTAGTTTCAGAGTCGCTGCCCTGACCCCCCATTTTTAATTTTTTCTTTTCCTCGATGCAGCCCGGAGGGGCGATTGTACTTTCTCTTCCCCCCAATTCTGCCATATTTTATTTGCGGCCCGTTTTTTGATGGTTTTTTTTTCCCCCTCTTTTCCCTTTTGGCCGATTAATATGGTTTTTTTTCTTGTTTTTTGAATTCTTTGTGCCCTTCTACCCGCAAGGCCGCTTTTTTTTTTTTTCTTTATTTTTCAGAGTTGGGTTGCGGTCAGATTGATCCTCTGCGATTTCCATTGGCGTTGTTCAAGTCTGGGAGGTAAAGTGCAATTGCTAAGTTCCCCCCTTTTCGGGTTCTCATTTCCCTTGTTTGAGCTTTGGTGACGAGTTCCAATGATTCAATCCCGAAACTGGATTTTCGTGCTTCAATGGTTGATCCTCTTTTCGTTATGGCAGAGCCGGTCTTGACAAGTCGGGTCCCTGCGACGCTATTCTTTGGAGAAGTTCCAATTCAAGAGAGTCAACAATCTTTTGTGAGTCCAATCTTTTTTTCCCGGGAAGGCCCCGGTCGCCCTGGCAATAATCCAGAGTTCCTCAGAAACCACGTTTTTTTCTCATCCTCCTTTTTTCGATCAGGTACTATTTTTTGCATTGAATGACAACAACTCTCCTTTACTCTCCCCCTTGGTTTTTTCCCCCATCCCACATCTACTACCTCTCCCTCTCTTCTAGCTACTAAGTTGTTTGGTGTTGAGCTCATTTCTTACTGTTTCTTTTTCCGCGCCCCCCCAAGGTAATTGCTATCTCCATAATGCCTATTTCGAATCTCCCCGGTTTTTTCTTTCCAAGGCCATTTGTGAACTGGTTAGGACTATGTTGATTATGCCCATTGAGACGTGTATTCTATTTCCCCATTAGTAGACGCAAGGTTGGTTTAGAAGCTGGCACGTTTACGTCGGCCAAACCCAGAGTAGTCATTTCCGACTTTGCTCATCTCCTCCAGATTATAGCAATAATCCCTCTTCTCAAAAAAAGTTTTTCCTCTACCCACCAGTTTTTTTTCATTGTCCTTCTGAAGCCACAGCTCCCCCGGCCCCAACGAATTGAAGAAATATTTTCCTAGAATTTTTCTGTGAACTTTGACCAGCAGTTTTTACACCAACAAACAGGATTTCTCCTTTGCAATCTGAACAGTAAACTTTAAGTCTCCCCCATTCTCTGTTTTTGTTTCATTACCCCCAGCTCCTCGCTCTTTTCAACGCGTCTTTAGGGGAACCCCAACTCTCCACAGGTACGACCCTGATAGTTTTTTTCCCCTCCCCCATTCCGTCCCTTCCCGCGGAAATTGAGTTGCATCTTAGAGTCCCCCCCTTGATTTTGTCCTCCCCGAGGGCACCACCAAAGGCCCCTTCCTCCAGTCATTTGCCCCTTCTTAGCAAGTCCTCTTCCGGAGCCAAATTCATGACGACGAGCTTTTCCCACCCGATGCTCAGCTCATCCTTCCCCCCTTTCTTTCCGCCAAACGGGCGGTTGTAAACCGAGCCCAAAATTTCGGCATTTCTTCATCGCCGCCTTGAACATTTCCGATTTAGTGGAACCCCCCAATCACTCGTATTTTTTCTCGAATCCATTCCTCTCTCTTCTTCCTTGCAGTTGTGTCCCTTGAAACCACCAGACACTCCAGCGGGCGTCCCATACCAACCCACCAATAAAAAAGGTAGCCGCCCCCACCCATGTACCAACTTCACCTGACTGTCGAGTTTCCTTAGGGCCTGTTCACTTTTTCTGACGAATTATTTGCAGGAAAACGAGAGCCAACCCCTTTTCCTCACCTCACCTGGTTTCTTGATTCCCGCTTTTTTCCTAACGGAAGCTCCTCTTCAGTTGGCCTTTTCTCGGTCCCTCCCCCTGCACACTTATTAGATAAGATTGCCGAACTCCTCGCGCCCCCGTTTTTCCCTTCCCGCTCGAAGTCCGTAGCCCTAGAGCCCCAGTTGGTTTTCATTTGCGAGGCCCCTCTCCCTTTTTAGGATAGCCGTCCAAATGTATTTGTCCGGCTTCGCAGCCGTCCACCCGCTCCCCCACGACGTCAAAACTTTTCCTTCCCCCCCAATGGCCCCCTGGAATTTGCCTACACCATTTTGTGAGAAAATCTTTCCATATCTTTATACTCTATTACGTACCAAGTCCCCCGATTTTTTCCATTCTTCCCAGGTGGGACCAAACCCTGTGAAATGGAGGAGAAAAAGTCCTGTCATCCCCCCCCCAGTTTTATGCTTGTTTTTAATGTGTCTTTCGTCCTTTGCCGCGTCTTTTTCCCCCTCTCTTTTGCTGAAAGAAGATGCCCCCACATCCTCCCAACAGGCTGCGTCCCGCCAGGAAGAAGCCTGCGTCATCTTTGAATCCCCCCCCAGTAGGGTTTGAGTGCCCTTTGACTTGGACACGTATTATGCACACGTGCCTGCATGTATGTACCGTGCCCTCGACAAGGTTCACCACATTGCGCACTTCGGTCTATTCTCCCTCCCATAAAAAGACCAATTTAACCGGCGGAATCCTCCTCGACCCGTGACCGTTTCTGCTTCTTCAGGCATTCCGTGACCCTGCGCTGCCTCTTTTTTCTTATTTGCTATGCAGGGCTGCTTCTTACTGCTCTTCCTCGCGTCACAAGCTGGATCTAGCAACATACCCTACTTCGTTTCACCCCCCCCCTCAGTTCATTGATTTTATTTTACTGACACATTGCGTTTTCCCGATCGTCGGGCGCTCGGAAACAATAATCGGGCCTTGCTTTTTCGCTTTCCCCCCGGTAAAAGCCAAATTTTTCTCCTTAGACTTCAGAGGTTTACCCCTCAAAATCCTGCCGTTCGCCCCCCATTTTGTTTTGTTTTTCCTATCCAGTCGTTTTTTCCCCCCGCCCCTGACTTTTTTGGCACCATATCTCTCTTTTTCCCCCCCCCATCCTCCGTCCTTTGAGCTGAGGTGCCCTCAAAAGCAGGGCTTGTTAGTCCCCCCGCCCTTCTGCACCCTCGTTGTCCTGACGAAGTGGCCGCGCGACTTTTTCTGGCACGCATCGGAAGTTCATGAGAAGGCTTCTTTTTTCGATTTTGACGTGTTCCCTTTTCAGATTCATGTCGAAGGAGGTTCCCCCCCCCCCCCGGGCCCGCGGCCCTCCTCTAGACAAGGCAATGTATCCCGTAGAAATCAGTTTCATCCTAACGACCTTCGGACTTTGTGATCTTCGTAGTTGCGAAGGTAAAGAGGTTGCCATCTGGTCATCGCTTTGCGCGTCTCCTAATTTCTCAGCTAGATCAAATAAGCATCACCGAATTCATCTCAGTAAGAGTTCCTTTATGGGTTGGGCAGGCTTTTCATTAGCAGGGCTTTTCACCGTCCCCTGAGGACGGTAGGACATAGTCGTCCCCAGATTTTTGCTTTGGTGTATCTGTTCCTCCCTGCAGGCGTCCCTTGACTTTTCAGACTCGGTACCGAATGTTTTTTTTTCAAGTTTATGCTACAGATTGCATCCGGGTTTTCCCCAATCAAATGTATTTTTACCTTACTGACGGGTCTTCGCAATGACAGTGTTTTCCTGCAGGCGGACGAAGGCGGCGTGTCGCCTGTTGTTTGGTTTTTTCTTTCGCCCCCCCCTCCGGTACCCCCGCGACAAGATCCTCCTAAATGCCTTATAACCCCCTGCAACTGGAACATTTCTTTAATAGACTCCCTACCGGTTTGGTCCCCTATGAAGAACTTCCACCTCGGTTTCCGTTCTACGATTACATGCGCCCCCCTTCTTTATGAGTCCGGTCTATTTTTGGAGACCGTTTTTGGATCTTCATTTTCGTTCTGGTCTTTAGTGTGATGATGACTTCGGCCCCATGTCTTTCAGACACAATTTTTGCGACCGCCGCTCTTGGACTTCGAATACGGGACGCCCATGTTTGACCCACTTTTTTTTTTTTGGGCTCTCTTGACGGAGTTTTCGTGATGTTTCGCATGCTTGCGCGAGGCGTACATCCCCCGTAAATACACATTGCCGCGGTCCTAGCACAACTGACCTTTCTGACTCCCGTTCCCCCACGGTCCCCCTTTCCCCCAGGTTACGGGTTTTTTTCCGATGGGAACCTCCATGTTCCTCGGTTGAATTCTTCACTGACGGAACCTCCCCCAGTCTTGTCCGTCTCCAAGGTTAAGACATGTTTTTCCCGTTTGAATTGTTCGCTGGGTCGCGCCGTTGCCGCTGTACCCCCTACCGGTCTGAACCAATGTCGCAGAGAAGATTCTTGGCCCCTTCCGTCATGCCGGGATTTGTTTTTCTCCTGAAGTTTTTCCCAACCAACTCCCCTGCGTCGACATCCATTTTTTTGTCTTTGGGCGCGGTTTCACCCCCGCCCCTTTCTGCGTAAAAGAACCGGCAATGCTCTCCCCCAATAGTGAGAGTTCCCCCTTCGTAAGGGTTTTTAACTGGTTTTCCAAGCCCCTTATGCCCCCGTCGAGTCCATTGCCCCTCTTTTTCTTTTGGTGCCGTCTGCGGGAAATGAACCCACTTTTCGCAGCTTCTTCTCATACGGTGGCGATTTAATCTTCGTCGGAAACCATGCCCTCACCCCCCCGCTTCCTTTTGACCTTTTTCTTCGTTGGGGTCCAATAGACACTTTTGGGCGATCCCCCTGCTTGCGAGATTGTGTTTCAAGTATCACAGCACCCCTTTGGCTCTCCTTCTTCTTCTTTCAGCTGCTGAGGCGCCCTTTTTCTGAAGTCTTTGGTCGGTCCGGTCAGAGCGACATTTAAGAGGGTTTCTAGGCGCTGTTGCGTCTAGTCCTCTTTCTCCGAGTCAAGTTCCGCATTAGGAACGGAGGTGTCGCGGAACTTTTCGCGAGTCTGTCCTAGATTGGCAGATACTTCGATGCCTGGGCACGCTTTCATTCCTCCTTTCCCAACTACCCGTGCCGCTCGAAACAATCCTGTGACACCCAAGGGCAGGCCTTGGCGAATTCCTATCCCAAAATGTCTACCTCAAGCTCCTTCCTTGAGCTATTTCTTTGCAAGAAGAAACTACCGTCATTTCTCACCTTTTTTCTCCCCCTCCCAAAACGTCAATACTCTATTTCCCTTCTTGTGTTAGATATAGTTATCTGTTTCCCTCCTCCCCTGTTCTTCCCACGACTATTATAATGAGATTAGAAAACTCGAACCGTCGTAAACCTGAGGCATCCGTGAACTTTTAGGAAGATTTTTTGCAATGTTGAGACCTTTTTCCCCCTGCGTTTTTATCAGGCACAGGATTTTTTCCGAGGATCTGCGTTTTTTTCTCTTTCCCGTAGGAACCCATGAGAATTTTGCACATTTTTTCCTCTCTCGATACTGTTGCAAACCTTATAACCCAATCTCACCCCCCTTGTACAGACTAAAACGTTGCAGGCCTTGTTCAATAGTTTTAGCCCCCCCTTATTTTCGCCACCTCGCCCTTACTTTCTTTCCTCAAGAATTTATCCACTCGCAACTTTTTCCTTTCAGAAAACTTATTAACGACCAAATGACCATTTTAGGAATCTCCCTCTGAAGCTCCCCTCTCTTTTCGCTGATCAGACAATTCACACCCGAGACTCTTCCAATAAAGATATCTCTTGGCCCCCCCCCAATCTTTTCCGCACCCAATTGCGAAAGTTTGGAACCACATTCTGGACTTCTCTCCCTCTCTCTTTTTTTCATTCGATCATCTCTTCTCGCACATCTTTCATCAGTGCCCCAAACTCACTGGGCCAATGTAGGTGAATACAGCAAGAATCATTGACCAGTCCTTTTTGAGCCGCCGTGTCCCGATTCCTCTCCTTCCTGCCTCCCCTGTCTTTTCCCCCTCGCCAATCTGCATGTCTTCGCCCTCCGGAACCTGTTTCCCTTGTTCCCTCTTTCGAGGACAAAATCAATGATGGTCTCTCTGGCGCCGATCCTGCAGTGGTCCCCCGACCCCTTACTTCCGCCGTCAACGGCGTTCCAAGTCAAACGCGCACCCTCAACCCCCTTCCCACCCCCCCCCCCCCACCTTCCCTCTGTTCCGCTTTCCTCGTGAGCGGTTGCAACATACCTTGATTGAATTCCCCGACGGCCATTTCAACAAGTGTCCTGAAATGTCGATCGTCTTTCTCCCTTCCAGCTTAGAGTTCCGTTTTCGCCGTAAAGCGAACTGGCCTCTCCTTACGTGATTTTCTCGATAGTTCCATTTTCCCCTACGCGCCCTACCACTCCTGATTCGACCGTTTTTCTCCCGCTGTTTTTTTTGGAAAATCGTGCTTAATCGCTCTGCTTCCCCCCTGTCCCATGTTCTTGACGGATGAAGCCACCAACTCTCCCCCCCGACTGACACCTCTTCCGAAGTAACCCCCCCCTACTTTTCTCCCTAAAATGTGTAAATAGAATAGATAGTGATATCTGGATCTTCCTTGTCCCCCAGCCCGCTGGACGATTCGTACAATGGGACCACCATGTCTTCTAGGTGAGGACTTTTTTTTCCTATATTCACATTTTCCCCTCCTCACATTTCTACGTTGGACTTGTATCACTTACTGTTTTTTAGAGTTCTGAAAGAAGCTAAACCCAACAGCCCCCCTTGCTTACGCCCTTTTTTTGGACCCTTATCCTCCCCTTCCCCCTCCCCCCCCTCGATAAGTAAGGGTGAGTCTGAATTGGGACCACCCCCCTGACCCCATCTTTCTCTCATTCTCTCTTAACCCTTTCCGACGTCACTTCTCCCCCCCCACAGTGTCCGTTCTCGACCATAAAAACCACCCTTAAGATTTCCCCGTTCCACCACCCCTCAGACGTGGTTATAATGTACGCTCTCGGTCCCCACTCACCCCCCTCGGACACTCTCCTTCTATAAATCTGCTGGCTTTTTTCATCCTGACTTCTGACAGTAGTAGTTTAGGAACGTCTTTCCCTCCACCATAAAAGATACAACATACGGGCCGTTCTCTTCAGTCGGCCTTCCTACTAAACTTGGTTGCGATCAGGGTCCCTCTCCTCTTAAAAACTATGATTGCCTTTCTTGACCCCACTGTAAGCAAAGGCCTAGAAATTCCTTTCTCAGGAGTGATCCCCTCCCACAGCCAGAGGCCCTTTATTTCCACTAGTTGTGTGTTTTCCTCCTTTTTTCCTTTTTTTCCCCCCGCCATCTTTTTAGTCAAATCTCTTTTCTTGTTGTTTTTTCTCGAGATGGGGCTGTTAATTCCGGTTGTAGAAACAACCGCCTTTTTGGGACAAACCCCCACCCCCCCCCTGTGGACTTCGTTTCCTTTTCTTTCGCCCGCCTCTTCCTTCCCCTCCTACCGGCTTTTCTTTGCTAAAAGTGATCTTTTTTTCCTTTTCTCCGCTGATATGGTTTGATGCGCTTTCCGACGCTCCAAACCCAAGTTTTTCTCGTGTCGCTCCCCCCTCCCTCTTTTTTTCTAGAAAGACCTTCGTGTCACTTTGGAAGCTTCTTTTTTCTTTCTTGCGTCCCTGACCCGCAGTAATTTCCTCTTTTTTCAGACTTGTCCCCTCACTCCCCCCCCCAAATACTTTCCCCTGACATTACGCGCCGGAAGAGTTTCTTCTCTTTTTTTTTCCTTCTTCCTGAACTGAGGAGCATTAAGGTCAAAGCGGCTTTTTCCTTTCTTATCAGGGCCAATTTTTGATTATGCTGGCCGAATCCGCAATTCTTCCACTTTGGTGGCACGCGATAACGGTACACTCTTATTAGCTCTTCCCCCCCTAGGTGTTCACCGTGGTTTCCAGTTTCCCCTTCTTTTACCTTTCCACCCTGATAGTGGATTAAGTGGGACTGCTGCGCAGCGGCCGGCCCCCATCCTGTGGTTCCTTCCTTTTGGTTTTGACTTGACACAAAGACCCCCCACCTTCTTGACCCCTTTCCCCTCAAACCGCTCAAATTAGAGAACTGCATCATTTTTTTACTAGAAAAATAGTGTTGGTGAAGAATAGTCCACCAGCGGCTTTTTCCTTTTTCCATATCGTTTCCATATATTATACTTATCCACCCCCTTTTGATGCTTGGCCCCAAACCTTCCCCCTATCGGTGACACTTGGTCTATTCTGTGTTTCCTGTCTTTTAGGTGAGTGAGGTCTTACGCCACATTTCACCCCTTTTACGAAACAAGCGGTTCTGATTTCCCCCGATTGACGCCCCTCAGGGTTCTCCCCCAACTGGCGCTACGTTTGGTTTTGGTTCTCGTGAGTTCTCAATATGCTGCGTCAGGTTCGGCGTCAACATACATCAGAGTTTCCGATTGAGAAGACCTGACAGTTCCCGTGTCTTTTAGCGCCCAAGCGGTTTGATCCGCTCACGTACCTTTGGCGCTAAGATCGTTCCGTTCGAACCCCCCCTCTGTAAAGCGGGGGTACAGAAGATCAGACAGCGACAGTCCTTGTCGGTTTGTTTCTTTTCAGGTGGGACCAGTGTCCCTTTGACTGAGCGTATTTTACTCCCGCCGTTGACGTCGGTACGAAGGTGGACCCACTGTCTGGTGGTTTTTCTGTTCTGCCCCCCTTATCCCATTACGGAGCTGTTTCCCTTTTCCCCCTCTCTTTTGGTGCGCAACTGTAACCGTAAGAGAATACATAAGCTTGTTCTTTTACCTTTTTCTGCACCGAGTTCCACAGGCCAATCCTCCTTCGGCCTCTTTTGCAGCCTTTGTAAGA
>Ga0179591_1272306_pt1 | contig 10278 bp, 6 predicted proteins | sample CZOMad2_1_08_16f_FD_182891 | JGI IMG/M metagenome (GOLD analysis project Ga0179591, IMG submission 182891) | Vadose zone soil fungal communities from Angelo Coast Range Reserve, California, USA - CZOMad2_1_08_16fungal (PacBio error correction) | ecosystem: Environmental > Terrestrial > Soil >... | reverse complement strand
ACGACCCTAATGAGTTTTTACGGGCCCTTCCTACATCCCCCCTTTTCTTTTTCCCTTCTTCTCCCCTCGCTCGAAATGCTGGGAATTTGGTTTTTCAGTGTACCCCTCTCTCCCCCTTTCTAGAAAAGGTCTGTTTCGTCTTGCCCAAAACCCTCTACTCCCCCTGACGGCGATTTCTATATGTCTTGCCTCGTCGTTTAAGCGCAGTCGCGGATAGTTTTCTCCCCGACCCCCCCCCGGACAATGGTGCCCAGCTTCGCTTTGTAGTCTATACAGCCATTTCTTTTTTTCTCTTGTAGGTTATTCCGTTTTGACCTCTTGCTCACGATGTGTCGCAAATCGGCGAGTTTCAAAGGTATGCTCAGGATTCCCCCCCCCCCTTGCGGGCTGCCGGCGGCCCAATGATTTTCTTTTCAATGAATTTCCTCGATAGAGATGTGAGACTTCCTCCCATGTTTTCCCCAGAGGGGTTCTGAAATCGAGGGTGATAAGTTCCGCCCTACGTATTTTCGTCTTTTTTATATGTAGTAAAGGAAATTCTTTCCCAGATCACGTTTGGATGCTGATCTCACCCCCCCCCCATGGAGAGAGTACAAGAGCGAAGTAACTTTGACCCACTTCCCCCCCGAGCTACGCAATAACTTTCTTTCCCCCAGGCTTTTCCCGACGTGGCGAAGATCCTTCTTACGAGATTCTATGAAAAGAATCTTTTACAAGCGCTTGACCCCTTAAGTTTCTTTTCCAAGTCCAGCTGTTTCAGTTTTTTCAGAGGCCCCAAATTGAAGGAGCGCAGAGTTCCCCGCCTGAGTAGAGAAGGCCCTTCCCTGACTTTCGGGTCTCTTTTTTCTGCCCTTCAGCGACCGCGACACCCCTACGCCCGCTCCCGGTTCTCCCCTCCCTTATGCATTAGACTGTCACATGTCGTGCAACGGTAGTTCTCGGTCCCCTTCCGAGCGGGAGATGTTGGCGATTTGTACGTTCTTAAAATTTCCCGCAGCAACACGACCTTTTTGACCCTCTCTCTCCCCGGTCCCTCTTGTGAGGGATTTCTTGGTTTTCACCACTTAGAAAAGTCTCGTTGTCCCATTGTCTTTTTTTTTCCTCATAGGGTGACAAATAGGAAGCTTCCCCCTTCGGAATCCACCACCACGATGCTTTCAACTCTCACCGAGAAGAGGTCTCGACGCGTAAGACTTCCGCTCCGTTTCTCTTTTCTCTCGTGCCGGCGACTTTCCCAGTCGGTTCTATCCGTCCAGGGCAAAGTTGAAGTGGGTTCTCTTTATGATGTTATTGTTCACTTCCTTCTGCTTTCTCTCATTGTTTCTCGACCTTCGGACGGCTCAACCACATGCTTCGATTCCCGCTCGCATGTGTGGAGCCCCTCAAGTGAGCGCTTTTGGTATGGGATCTTTGGACTCCTCTCCCTTTAGTTTTTTTCCGGTTGGGCTGCCACCGTGCAGCTGCCTCATGCGCGATCTCGAACTTTTTTCTGTTCACCCGCCTTTCCTCCCTCCCTTCGGCCCTTTTTTTTCTCTTTTTTCTGTGTTCTTGCACAAAACGTGGGGGAACAAAATTTTTGCCGTATTTTATATATTTGGTACCACACTGATTACGCTTATGCCAACCCCCAAATTTGGACCTGTTCTGCCTTAGCCCTATTCCCCCCAAACACCAGCTGACATGAAGCTTGACTACTCTTTCTAATTACAGTTTTAGTCGCAATCCTATCTCCAGAAGGTTTTTCTTTGGAAGCGGAAGGTCTTGTCACTTCAGATCTATTTTTGTTCTTCCGTGGTACGTACAACCACTTGTTGGTGGCGGCCCTCTCTTTCCCTCCGACAAAGAGATGGAGACCCCACTTTGCCTCTTCCTTCCACAGTCTTTTCTTTTGCTGACCTTTCCCTGCTTCTTCCGACACAGGTTTGGCTGCGGCCCTCTTGCTTGGGATGATCTTCTATCAGAAACTCTTCAACATTTTTTATTCCAATTTCGCTCGCTTCCGAGGTCCCTCTCTTCTTCATTCCCCAGTCGACGCGATTGATGGGCCCCCCCCCCAAACTGAGACTCAGTTTCTTTTCCCCCCAGGTATGGTAGACTCATTTCCTGTCTGAACCTTTTGTGCTCATGAGGGACTCCACGATGGTGTCTGGTATCTGATTCCAAGGTTATTATGACGTCAGTATAGCTTTCCGGTATCACGTCTTGTGGCCCGATTTCCTGTCCCACGTTGTCGTTGCAGGGTCCCCCCTTTCTTTTTCTTTTTGTCTTACGTTTTTTTCCGCTGCGGCCTTCCGGAAACTTAGATGGGCCAGAAATGGGTTCACTGTTGATCCTTGGTTGGTTTCCGCGGAGCCCCCTCGTCACCTGCGTGGTTTCACGTCCGGGAGGGATTTTCTCTAGACAGAACCCCGGTTTCCCTTTGTGAAACGGCTTCTCCATCCCCCCTCCCAAGAGCCACCGATGACCGATGCCCTGACTGTTTTCATTTGAGGTTTGGGTGTCTTTACGGCGTAAGGGCTTTTTTTATTCACGGTAAATAGGGATGTCGGATTGAATTCTCTGCTGCGGTTTCTTTTCGCCAAAGGGCGCGCCACCCGTGCTGACCTCTGACGTTGTCGGCCCTGTTGCCTTATTTTTTTTTACGGATCCGTCATGTTTTTCCCAATGCACAGTCTTCCACGGTGATCTCTCTTTCACCTTCTCCTTTGTTTTTAGTCTCTTTTCCCCCCGTCGTATTTCTCTTCCTCTGTATTCTCCAAAACTGAATCGAAATACGAGAGCCTCTCTGACAACTTTGAAATGGGTTTCTCGCTATGGGAGGGATTCCTACAGAAGCACACCTTTTTCCTCACAAAGACCCCCCCCCACTCTGTCTTCTCCCTTCCTATCAATCCAAAAAAATCCCTCGGCCAAACCGCATGTGGGCCTTTTATCTCATACTCTTGCTGCTCTTGAGGTCCCGATTCGCGCCTTTGTCCCCAACATTTAACCTTTCTTACGGTCGATCCCCTCCTAAGGTTCCCCCCTAGGTCCTACGCGTGACAACGCGACCCCGAGGTCGTCCCACTTTACCCCCTTCATAGAAGTTGACCGCTGTCGACCGTCTTTCAGAGATCGATTTTCCATAGACCCAGCAGATTCCATGAAAAGCCCTTCTTGTCAAACCCCTTTGTTTTCAAACGATCGTGATCACTCACTGAGAGAGTCATTACTCCCTTTAAATTCGTAACCGGACACTATTACCTCCGACACTATTCAGTTCTTCCTGATCCCGTGACCTCGGGCACCCCGAGATCTCATCCCCCGACACCCTCGTAGAGAGCCTGTTTAAGGCACCTTTTTCCTACCCCTCGCTTGCGCACAGATAGTCCCTAGAAATCCTTCTCCTTGGTTTTGAATTACCCCCTGGACGAGATTTCCCATGCCACTGTTTCTTTTTTGACCTCAGCGCCCGACTCCCCTTACTTTCCAGCCGGCTCGGTGGCGTCGGCCAGTCATAGCTTTTTCGAAATCGATGGATTCCGGACTGTCTGGAGAAGACTCCACTACCCCCCCCACAAAACAAAGGTTTTTCTTGAAGGACCGGAAGCTCCTCCTGTTCCCCGATTCTCGCAAGAACTTCCAGGCCAGCCCGCTTTCTCGTAGATCTCTCCTTCTCTTTTTTCCTCACTTTTCCCATGCCGCAGCGTCAGGGTCAGCTTTTGGTTTTTTCCTTCTTCTTTGACCCCTTTCATTTAGTCCGGTTGCCCTTTTTCAGAATTCTTTTGAATCTTAGAACGATTCAGAGTTAGGTTCAGGACCTTCTCCCCCTTCCAGTTTCCCCCCCGAACAGCGGACTTCGAAGTAGGATCTTACGATACCGTTTCGATAGACATGCGTACTCAGGTCTGACAAAAAGTTTTCCCTCTCTAACCCCGAGGCTGCAGAGGTAGATTTGCCACACGGGCCCTTAACTGAGGGTTACCCACGAACCCCCCGAGCTTTCTATCTTCGAATAACCATGGGGGTTGAACCCCACAGTCTCACGCTGGGCCAGCCTGACTTTCGGCCTCCACTCCCTTCCGGGATCCTCTAGACACCCTTCCTCCTCTCGGGTACATCCGCCTACGTGGACGAATGCCTCTTTCCCCCCACAGGTTATGTAGAGTATCAGTCGGTGATTTTGGAGTTTTACTTAACCATTCCCGCTTTCTCAGATTCCTTGATGGTCAGCTTACGTAATTCCTCAGACCTTGGGTTGCCCCAAAATTACAGCCACTCCCCTTAACTTGCTGCTCTTCCGCCGGTAAGTTGCTACTAGGAGGAAGATTTTTGAGAGAATCTTAATTCCCTTCAAAATATTCCCTCTACGGAACTAACCTTTTTTCCGCCAAGTCTTTCTGACGATTTTCAACCTTAAAGAGAAGATCCCCCCCACGGCGGCAGCCCTTGTGGCGATTTCGCGATCCTGTTCGAAGTAATCAGGCTTCCTTTTCTCTCCCCCAGAGCTACTGGAGGTTGCTCTCTCCCTCAGAGTCCTTCAAATTGGACCCCCTTCCCTCGTGATCTCCTGAGAAGAATAAGAGCTTTTCCTGTTCCGGAAATGAGTCTCAGCCTTCTTCCCCCGGTAGCACTTAATGTTTCAAACCTCTTCTCAAGTTTCTTGTCCCCCGAACAGTTTTTAGATGAGGCTTGCGTTCTCAAAGGACTTGTGTGGGGCTATCGACTGCTCCTAGTTGTCCGCCTGGCCGTTCAATGGAGGGTCTAACCACCTGCCCTCACCTAATTGGATCACCATCGAGTTCGCCCCAATAGAACAGGGCTCTCTACTGGTCGCGAATGCCCTCTAGACCATTCCTTGTCCCCCCGCCTGCGGTCGACGTCCGGATACTTCCCCTCTCCTCAGTTCGCCGATGTGCGAACACAAGTTCAAGCTGGACCTTTTTTCTCTTCGCCTCGGAACCAGAATTTGACGGAGACGACCAAGCGTCTCTTCGCCCTCTTCACCTCGTCGAGGCAGACCTCGCTGACACCTCCTCTGCAAACCTCCAACGCAAGCCGCTGCTGTCCCCGCTCACTTCATTAGCAGACGCGAAGTCTGCATTCTCTATCGGGACCGGCCCACCGCCCAGGTCGGTCTCCTCTCCCGACCGTCGGGCGATGCCCCTGCGTCCCCCGTTCTTTCCGGAGGATCATCTTTTCCTATCCTTTTGTTTTGTTAGAGCTCCTCCTTTTGGAATTCCTTGCTAACCCTCCCCAAATCGATCCGCTCTCCCTTTATATCCTCTTGAATATTTTACCTGATGGAATTGACTGTGTGCTTTTCCCCACTGATCAGGATAGCTGGTCAGTCCTTTGATGAGAACCAACCGTCTCTGTCCCACACACCTTTCTGGCTCATGGTGAGGATGTGAGGGTCCGGTAATCTATTCAGAATTCCGCAGACATTCTTCTATTCCCCCATGAGCGTCCTTTATGGTATTACTTCCCACCTTATCTGGGTTCGATTTCGTCCCCCTTTTTCAGAAAAAGCCTCGATACCTTTTTCAAACTTTGCTCAAAGGATTGCTGGTCTCTACTTCTGGCTTCCGAGGTATACCCCCTTCTCTTTCCTTGCCCAGTGACTGATTTCCTCGTGACGTCATGTTAGTTTTTCCTCTTTCGATCCGTTTCTGAAGTTTTTGTGTTTGCTTAATCTGTCCCGGACAGGCAAAACCTCCGAATCCCTGCATTTCCCAAAAACGGCCTTCTGGTTGACCCAGACCTAAAGCTTATTACGTGAGCTGCTGGAATAAGTTTGTCCCAAGTTTCTCTTTTCCTCCGGAGATGGACGAATTATCCCGTGGTCGCGGCCAGCACTTCCCCCTTTTTCTCGGGGCATCCTGAGTTCAAGAGTTGGTTTTACGCGCGGCCAGAACCCCCAACTTCTTTTCTTCCTCTTCGATTTCATGACCGTAATTCCTTTATTAGGCGCCCCTGCGCGACCGTAGCCCCCAGTTCCCTCCTCCGGTTTCGTTATGAGTCTTCCTTTGTCAAACTGCTAATGGTTCTTGCGCCGGGTCCGTTCCCCTCGAGGTCCAGTTGGTAACTCGGCGGATCGTATGCCCCCACTTCCCGCTTCCCGATCGTGACCTCGGATAGCTCACCGTTCCTTTTTTTGTGATCTCCGTTTCATTTGGGTTCCCCACCTCTTTTCAACGTTACTTCAGTATTTCCTTTTTCCATAAGAGTCATGACAAGAGCTCCCTTTGCCAGCGGCTCTTTCTTCCCAACCCCCCAGATCGTTAAACTCTCCCACTTTGGTCCTGCATGGCCTCCCCAAATTAGACACTTTTTTTTCTAGTGCCGGCATGCCCTTCGGGTTGTGATATGCAGTCCTGTTTTTGGGTGTCCCTTGCCGAAATTTCTTTGGGCACTTTTCACTTTCTTTCCCTCTCCCCCGGTTCCTCGGATGCCCCCCCTCTAGCCTGTCTTTCTCCCCGCTTTACCTCCAGTTTTTTCCGAGAATAGAGTTCTCATCCTCCCCGTGCCCCCTGTCGTTTCTCCCTGTCTCCCCCCACTGTAGTCCTCTTCGATCGAACGTGATCCTTACGGAGCTTCTTCTCCCAGGAATATCTTTTAAGTCTGCACGGCTTCCCACATTTGTCACCTTCCTGCTCAGGGAAACATGATAATCGAACCCCCCGGTCCTCTAATTATTGATGAAAGGAGAGAATTTTGAAAACCCCTCCTACCTTGCTTGCTCATCCATCGAATTGAGGATCTCAATACGATATTGGACCCTGCAGCTTCTTCTGGGCGACTGTTCTTTCTTCTCCATCGATACTCTGATTGTCTTCCTGTCACGGCGGTATGCGCTTCTGGGCCGCGCCCAGGACCAGTCCTCTCGATTTCTCCCCTTCCCAGATCCCGCTGACTTTGCCGCTCTTCTTTTTGTTTCACTCAATTCTGTGCTAGTGCTTAGCTCTGACTCGCCCTTCCGATTAGTTGCTCCTGAACCTTTTTCTTTCCAATGAGCTAGACTCCTTTATTCTTTTTCTCCTCAATCCTCCTAGCCTTGCGACTGGAACGTCCTCTTCGATCCTACTGTCCCCGGTTTCCGCCATTTTTACCCTCAAATGGTTCACTTTCCCTTCACGAACTCTTCTTTGGTCAGATTCATCCGTCGGTGACGAGTCTAAGCCGGATACCCTCAAGTGGTTTTTCTCACTATCGTTGGAAATCCTTTGACGTTTTTTCCCCTTAGTAAGGACAATGTATGGTTATTTCTGATGGCCGGCCCAAGTCTTCTTGGAGAGCCCGCCGGTGGCTTCAGAGGCAACTTAATGGGGCAACCCACCCCTCTTTGGTATCATTCTACTACCTCTGGATTGTGTTTCCGCCCGCTGAAGTCGTTTTTGTACATTTGCTTTGCTACTCAAGCCCGGAAGTTGGTGATTTTTCAAATTTCTCTTTTCTCAATCTCTCCCACGAACTATTCCATGATCGTGAACCAGGATCACATGCTTTCCCGTCTTGAGGTTGCCTGTACGGGACTTAGCTACCCTTTCCTGGTTTCGGCGGAATGAGAAGTGGTTTTTCCTGAATTTCTCCCTCTTCAAACCTTTTTCGCTCGTGAGTTGTCGGTTTTTCGCGAGGGCTTCTCGGTCCCGGCTTTCCTGCGTTATCATCCTGCCATGCACCTTCTCCCCCTTATCCGGTGACCCTCTCTTTTCCCTAATCCCTGTTTTTTTTTCTCCTCGTTTTCCTTTTTCTGAAACGAAGGCCCGAAAACGGAATCCTGGTTCGTGCCGCACAACCTCAGCGCGCCGACCTGTCGCTCCTTTTCATCCCCACGCCGCCTTTCTCCTTTAAAACCGCCTCAAAAAGAAAATGTAAGCTACTTTACCTCTCCCTTCCCCCCCTTTCCCCCACCTCGGCAACCCGATGTGTCTCTTGGGCAAGATAATCGTGCGTGATGGCTCGGTGATCCTCGCAGCCTTTCACTTTATTTCGCTCCTCCACTCATATGTGACAACGGGTCTCCTCTACTCTTTTTTCCCACCAACCCCAAGGAAACCCGAGGTCCTCCCCCCAGTTTCTCTTTTCCCCCCCCTTAGACGTTTTTGCCTTCCGCCCCCAGCCTTTTTGTAATTCCACCCGACCCAGAAGATTGCTTGAACGCAAACGGTTCACAAGCTTCTCCAATTTCCCTCCCCACGCTGAGTCCCCGAAGGTCCGTTTCAATCCCCCTCCAGTCGCTTCAGCCCCCTAGATGAGTCCTTATGCGCAACCCCTTTCCGTCACTCGGGCGCTCCGAATTGGTTCAAAACGTGTAATTCCTCTACTCTTGCCACTTGAGTCGGATTGCTCAGATTCGCACTCTCATCCCCTTTAGATTTTCCTAACGAGGGCACATTAAGCTTTTAATAATCGCCATTATTTAGACAGAATCCTCCCCGTAAATTTCTCCCAAGCCCCCGGGTATTTGTACCGTTAACCTCATGTTGAACTTTTTCCGGCGGGTTTCCCCTTTGGAGCCCCCCCCATCTATTTCCGGCGGGAGCTCACCAGCGCCCCTTGAAGGACCCGGAACCAATGTATCACGACTATTTCTTCTCCCCAAGACCCCTCTTCGCACAAGTCGAATCTCCCTGCTGATATACTCATATCGGACATGCGCCGAACCCCCCCCCACCCCCCCCCCCCCACCCCCACCCCCCCCCCCCCCCCCCCACTGAGTCATGGAGAGGTGGTTCCTTCATTCGCGGGCAATTACATCAGTTCCACTTCGGCCTTTTTCGATCTCGTGTTTGGTTCTCCTTCTACCAAGCGCGTAGGTCCCCCGGTTTGACAGCTACCCAAGCGGGCCTGATATACGTCTATTTTGACTCAGTCTCTCTCGATCCTCTATACCCCCTCAACCCAGGGGTTTGGACCTGGTATCCGGGCCCCGCCCTCATCGAGTCGCTCACCTTCTTTCCCGGACCTCTGGCCGTCCCTGTTACTTCCCCCGACCTATCTTCTCCCTTTAACACAGGTGGTTAGAAGTAATGCCCTACTATGACCTTTGGGGTCCGACTAGGCCGTTTATACCCCACTGGCCTTTTTCATAGACCCCCACCCCTCCTTTCTCCTGGGTAACCTCGCCTTTTGACTCTTTTTCGCCATCCTTCTTTTGGATGGCGTTCCCGGCGTTTAGGTGGCCCGCCATTTTCCCCGGTCACTTTCTTTGATGGTCCGATAACGAATACATCCTCCCAGTGTTTTGCTGTGCCCCCCAACTGAAACAAGCCACCCGTACCGTTTTCTCCTACCTTCTGTCAGTCTTAGGGTACCTGTGCCGTAGCCTGTCGCCACCCCCCCTCGGGCCGTACCTCCCGCCCCCATGCCCCCCCATGTGCTAATGTCCGATCCCTCGGGGCGGATGGGGACGGAGCGCCTCATGTTGGCCCCCCCGAAATTAATTACCTTTCCTTTTGTCGGCGCGCTTCTGCGCGCGCCGGCCTTCTCCCTTACCCCGCAGTGCCACCTCTTATTCAGAAGAATAATTCGTGAGGCGCGGCACTGCCTCCCGACGTTGCTAAACGAGCGGATTCCCCCCAATTGGACGGATTTAATCGCTCTTTTCTACGTGGAAGCTATTCTTTCAGTGAACCGTTGCTTTGGGTCACTAGATGTCCCCCGATGTTTGCCTGGACTCCTCTCCACCCCCTCGGACCTTTATTACCCTTGATCACCCTCTCTTGCCCTCGCTACCCGACTAATCGGCTCGAAAGGTCCCCCCGCCTTATCAGTGATGTCCCCGGTTTTCGGATACGAGACCCCCTCCACGTTATTTTCCCGACGATGTGGCACCGTCTCCCGCGGACCTTTTTTTCCCGCTTTCCTGACCTTCGAACCCGATTGGGGTGTTTTGTTTGTGTTTTTTTTTTTTTGTGGGGTTTTTTTTTTTTTTTTTTGTTTTTTTTTGTTTTTGGTGTGTTATTTTTTTTGTTGGTTTGTTTTTCTTTTTTTTTTTTTTTTTTTTGTTTGTTTTTTGTTTCGTCAGGTAGACGACCTAGCTCTCGCTTCTTGGTTCCCCTGATGGAGCTAAGATCCTAGCTTCCCCTCCGTACCCCTTCAACACTAGACCAGCCAACCCTAGGGCGAGAGCCATTCCTTTTGCTGAGTATACCCCCCTCCTGACTAACTCGGGCCTACCGTCGATATTCTTTACTGCCCACCAACCCAGCCAAGTTTCTTTCATAGAGCCTACTTCTCCCTCTTCCCCCGGTAGGGCTTTGGATGCTTGACCCTTGTCTTGGCCTCCTTCAGGCT
>Ga0179591_1240380_pt1 | contig 10278 bp, 13 predicted proteins | sample CZOMad2_1_08_16f_FD_182891 | JGI IMG/M metagenome (GOLD analysis project Ga0179591, IMG submission 182891) | Vadose zone soil fungal communities from Angelo Coast Range Reserve, California, USA - CZOMad2_1_08_16fungal (PacBio error correction) | ecosystem: Environmental > Terrestrial > Soil >... | reverse complement strand
GTAATCCGCCCTCCGGCCCTTGTTCCCCGGCTAGTACCTAGTAGTAAAGTCACCTCCTAAACTAAGTTCTCCTGATTTATTTCTACCTATAGCGTTCACGAGTTTCGACCATGAGCGCGATGGAGGAGACTTCCGTTTCATCGATCACTCTGCTATAACCCCTCGTCTTGGAACCCGTAAAGCAACCAATTATCCCTGCTTATGAACTGGAGGCCAAGATTAGGTCCATACATCTTTCCCGCTTCAGGTTCCCCTTTTCTGAGTGGGAACTTCATCATTCTTCCCATCTCCCCACTCGTGGAGTTCGTGTGGTGAATCTAAACCCAACTTACGATCCGGTTTTTCTAATAAAGGCCCGTCCCCCCCTTGACAGGTGATCCCGGCCCTGCTCCCCAGCAACGTAGCTTTAGCCGGGGAGAGTTTTTTTTTTTCGGGTTCCGCTTTTCCGAGGGGTAGTGGGTCGCTATCGGCCCCTCCGTAATCAAGTTTTGCTTCCTCGTTACTGACGGGGCATTTCTTCGACCCCGTCCTTGTAATTTTAGATTGGAAGGTTTTCTTGCCATCGCTGTGAGTGATTCTCTTGGTGATAGAACTATCTTTTGCACCCACTTGTAGATCCTTTTCGTACTTCCCAGGAGCTTTTTGGGTGGGTCGATGCGCCGACGAAGTTTGATCACCCGCCCCCCCCGTCTGTGCGCCCTCAAATCGTTCGCCGTTTGAAGAAGCAATTTGACCCATGCTTACGGCCCGTGTCTTCCCCAAACTCGGTACCATGAAACCCCGATGACTTCCCTCCGTGTCCTCTCACTGACCATTGGCTCTTTTCTCAAGCCCTCTGTGAGGGACAGTGTCACTCTTTTGTCTCTGAGAACGATCCGCACAGATCTTTTTGTTTTGTCGACTTTTTCCTCTTTTACTGCCGAATTGGTTCCCTCGAGAGTTGAGCGACACTTTTAAGTCCTCCTGATGAAACGAGTCCGGAATCGGGTTTTGCCCCCGCTTTTTGTTCCACGTAGGCCTCTGCCCTGTTAATCATTTCGCCTCCTTGTTTGTTGGCGCTCCCTTCATAGGACCCCCTAAATTCCCTTCTCACATAGAGGCAGAGACGCCTTTTCTGTTAGCAGCGTCCTCTATACCCCGTCTTATCGAAGCGCCTGGGCCGTTAGCTTCCATCTTTTTTGAGTTAATCGGCGTCAGTTTTGGTCTTTCCGGCCAAAGGAGTCCCCGGCAAGGCCACCAGGCGTTCTAACCCCCAAAGCACCCCCCGTCGATAGTCCCGTCCCTCCTTTCCATCCTGGTACACCACTTTTGGAGTCCCCTTTTCGGCCACCTTTAACAGGAATGATGTTTCGGTCTTTCTGACTCTCAAGGAAGGAGAGTAGTTTGCCCCCCCCGTATCCTCGGCGCCTTCCTAGAAGCGAATTGCCCTTACTGTCTGAACCCCCGCCCTTTAGCTTTTTCTGTAGATTGCAAAGGCGTTTTCGTCTGCGACCTCCTTCCCGAGGTTTCTTCGGCGAACCGTGTGCTTCTGTTACGCTCTCTCCTTTTTTCTGAATGTTTCCTCCCCCGTTTGCTCATGTTTCCCCAACCTTTCTGACGCGGCATCGCGCAATCCGCCACTTTCGCGGTGGTCGGTAAACTCTGCTGCTTCCAGCTCGTCTTCCGCTCGGCTCCAGAAAGATGGGCCCTCCCCTTCCACACCGCACACCCAAAACCCCCTCTTCCTTCTGCAGGACTTCAGTTCTCGACGTCTGAATGCTCGACGGGCCATTGAGCAGGGCCCTGTCGGTAATTTGCCCCTCGGGTCAACACGAAGTTTTTGCTTTTTTCCGTGACCTGACTTCCCCCCCAAGTCCCTTTTCTCATTTTTTTTTTTTTGGTAGGTTTCCCACCAGCTTCCCCTTAAAGTGCTTTCAGCGGTTTCTCCGAAGTGCCCACTTCAAGAAGGGACAAGGATAACTTTCCAGGTTGAGCAGCGCAACTTCGTATTAGGTCTTGCCCGATCGGAAGTAAAGTTGGTTTTTGTTTTTTTTTTGGTCCTTGCGTAGTGGTAATATCTTTAGAGCCGAGTCTTCAGATCAAGCGAAAGCCGTACGCTTCGCGGGTCGTGTTACCCGGTGCCCCTTTTTTTTTACATTTGACTGTCCTGTCTCCTCATCCTTTTTCCAACAGAGCCCCCCCACGTCCCAGAGTATTTTCGTCCTCTCGCCAGTACGGATGACGTACTCCCCAACACTCTGTGGGGTCCCCCCACTCGAGTCCTCCCCCCTGAGGCTGGACCGGATGGCCTTAACTCCGATAGGAAAGTTCCCCAGTTGTGGTTATCATGTGGATTTCGGTTTCCTAAGGGACGCATCTCGGTAGGTGCCTGCCCCTCCGCGGTCCCCCCAATAAGTAAGTATAATATTTGGTCGCTAGGATGACCTTGCCCGAGTCAGCAGGTGGCCCCCCAGTTTTGTCACGGAGGAATGCGTGATATCCCTTTATTTTTGATGTAGAAACCGTAGTCGGTTATCCTTGTGAGATCTCGTTCCACGTAGAAGTATACTGTTCCAACTTTTCACTACGTTCCATGATGTGTCGGCCTCTCGGTTGTTAGAGACACTCTTCCTTTATGCTAGGCCTTATGTTACTTTTTATTTTCTTTGGGCCCCCCTTGCCGGGATCTCCCGCGTCCACTTCATCGACTTCCGTGAAGGAAAGCGTCGGACCCGTGACATGAGACTTTTTAGCGTTCACGATGCCGGAAGTTGCCATTCGGCCTGACTTCGCAATAACTATCGAGAGTGAACAGTTCCCCATGCAGGATGGCTCCACCTTTACTTCTAATTTCAGCCTTTTGTTTCTGAGAGGAGACTCTCCTTTGTTCGCACGTTCCTCACTTCAGGGGTCGGAGGCCCAGCAGTTTTTTTGCCCCCCTGCTATGTTCTTTAATACGTGTCATGGTTACAGCGGGGTCTATACTTTTTCTACGTAAAAGTGTCTTGCGGCTGCATGCCGAGGTCGGAAACTCCAGGACAGTCTTTTCCGCCGGGTTATCCCTTCTTTCCATCATTTATCTGCTCTCTAAGTCGCGTCTCATCCCGCTGCCCTCCGCCGGTGTCTCCCCAACCACTGAGACTCCTCGTTGATCAAAGACCTGCCCCTCCTCCCCAATCCCTTTCGTAAGCGTGCAGATCCACCCCCTCTATGGTGTAAGTACGCTCTGAAGGACACTGCGTTTCTGCACCCTCTTGCGATAGCGAAATTTTCCCGTCCTTCCGCCACTGCGGCACCCGCCCGTCATCCTCCGGTCGCCCCTTTTTTTTCTCGAGGGGTTTTTTTCCCCGGGGTGGTTCGGGCGACCCTTCTTGACGGGAGCCCAGTCACCGGATCTTTTCGTCCTATCCGCCTCCCCCTTCCGTTCCCAGTTGGTGTCGCCGCAACCTTCTCACGCCTTTTTTCGTCACCCGTGCTTGCTTACAATCCCCGGTCTTAAGGTTCCTGACTGCCGGTTACTGACCCGGCACCCGTTTCACTTCCCGTGATATCCATGTTTTTTTTGTGTTTTCTCCCTCCTGCCCCTGAATCGATTAGCCTCGCCCGGCGAGGGACCAAGAGTTTGCAAGTTTCTCGACCCGAGAAAGACTCGTGGCGTTTAGTCACCTTTTTGGGGGTGGGGGTTGTTGGGTTGGTGAGGGTCGTGTGGGGTTAAATGAGACTCTGACTCCAGTTGGTTGGGGTGCTTTAATGTTGTTGGGGGGGGCAGGGTGGGCCCAAGTGTTTCAACACCAAGTGTTTTTATTGTGTGATTCATCTTCATGGGGACGGGGGTTTCCCCACAGTTGGGGGAAATAGTTGTGGTTGGGGGGAACACTGGGGGTTTTGTTTGGCACACCCCCCGTTGCTTTGGGGGTTTTGGTTTGGTGGGGGGAACCACGTGGGGGTTTAGTCTTTGGTTTTGGGGCCAAAGGGCTTTGGGGGTTTTCTCTGGTTTTCCGTGTTCTCTTTTTGGTCTTTGTTTTGTTTTTCGCTGGACTTTTTTTTTTTTCAGGGGTTTTCATTTGACTTATAACCCACCTCTTCCCTTTTTTAAATACCTCATGGATCCGAGGTTACGTGTCCCGACTATTGAGAGGCTTGGTGGTTAGTTGATACCCCGGGTCCCTGACCGACCCACTACGGACGGATTCATCCGGTACCCTTCGTCTTAGGCTCTCTTTTTCCCCCTCCGTTTTTTTTTTTGATCGCGGGATCTTGTGTAAATCCGCCGTGTCGGTGTGCTAGTGCGCCTCCGCAACGTCACTGGCTCCTATTATGCCCTTACCTAGTCGTGACCATCCCTGATATAGAGCTGGGTTTTCCCCTCAACCGGCTCTTTGTTGGGCTGCTTTTTTTCCGGTCACTCGTTAAGATTACACGGTTTTGTGCTACATCGTATTTGATCTGCGACCCCCATGACCCCCCCAAGTTCCGTCTGAAGGATCAGCTCTTCGAGCAACCCCCCCTGGCCCGTCGTCCGTTGTTTGTTGGGTCCGCCCTCCTGGACAACCGTACATTTCTTTTTCCATCGGCGTTGAAGTGATGGTGAAACCCCTTCCGCAGTACGGTGCTCACGGTCCGGTTTTTCTTTACGATCCGTTTATCCTGTTCCTCTCCCGCAGTAGCCAATTTCAAAACGTCGATGTCTTACGTGCGCGGTGGACTGGGAACGTCCGGGTTCACATCTGTTCTTTCCTTCCCCGTGGGCCATATGTTAGTTCACGCAGTGGCCCGTCGAAGCCTGAAGGAAAACATCTGGTTTGGTCTTCTCCCCTGATGTCCTTTCTCTTTTTGGGGAGGGGTTGCCCTCGTGGAGCGCCCTCGTTCTTGCGTTGCCTTCTTACTCACCTCTCTTGCTCATCTGTTTCAATAGGACTTGCCTTATCTTCCGCCGCGCCGCCGCAGCCACCCGGTTTTTTTTTTCGTCTTGCGGCGTTACGCCAGAGACCCCCCCTCTCTCGCCGTGCCTCCGGACCCTATGGCTCCTGCCCCCCCCTCGAAGCCGGATGACCCACTGACGCTGTACCCCAGACCACCTCTCTACGAGGTCTCGCCGTTTCGAATTTACCCGGGCTTCGAGTGGCCTCGACCTCCGTGGTTCCTGTTCAACTTTCTAAAGTACCCTGAGTGGAGCCGCCGACCGGTGCCTAGTCCCCTCCCCTTGTTCCCCGGCCCCTGACCGTCTTCACCTCCCCTTAGTTTAGCTCATGTCGAAGGCAATTCGCGGCTGCCCCGAGTTCCGCGTGCCCTGGAAATATAGTCGTCTTGCCGATTCTTCATGCCCCTCTGACTTGGCTCGGCGCTTCGGCACTGATACCCCCCCATAACGTGCGACTTGCCCGAGTCATCGTCGGCCGCGTATCCCGGCAGACACCGACGCGCCCCCCGCTTATGTTGCCTGTTGTCTTTTTTCATCGGGGGTGAAGTTTTCCCCTTGCGTCGGCACACTGCTCCCCTGCCAAGTTGACGGCGTTCTACAAGCACCACGCCCCTCCCATTCCTCTTTCCGCTTCCCTGCCTTTCCTTCCCGGTACCCCCCCTTTTTTCCCCACCCTTTATTCCCGCAAGGCAGCCTCCGACGCGTGATATCTGCACTCGCGCGCGCAGGCACCCGGATCCAGCCTCCTTCCGGCCGTCGCTTGCATGGACCCTGAACCCTTTGGCCCACAGCGCTTTTTTTACTTCTAGCAGTGTCCGTCCTGTGAGGGGACCTATTTATGTTAATCTGACGGTGTTTTCATTGGGTCCGAAGGACAGCGTCGTGTCACTCGTTCGTCCCTTCATCCTGCTCTGGTCAACCCTTTCGGAATGCGTCATGAGCCGCACATCCCACCTTCCCCTGAAAGTTTGTCACCCGCGAGGAGTTTCGTCCGTTCCGTTTTTCGATGAGCTCCCAGTTTTTTTTGGGACAATTTTTACCCGCACACCCCCTCCACTACCGTGACGGGGACCTTCCCGTACTCCCCGCGTTCTTTTTTCTCTGCTAGAACTGGCTGTGCTTCCGTGCAAGGGTGTAAGTTACTGCCGTTCCCCCTTACGACCCCCTGCTGTCCTCCCCATCTTTCCCTATCAACCACTCTTCCCCCTCTACGTTGTGTTCTATCTTTTTACGAGTCTTCCATTAGCCGGGGGTCCAGCGGGTGCTTGAGCCCGAAGTGGACCACTCCGACTTTCCCCCCTGGCCCATTCGTCTCCTCTCCCCCCCACTCACGCGGTTTCTCTTTGCTTTCAGATTGTTGTCGTGGGTTTGTGTATGTGGCCTTTTCATGTTTATTTCCGATTTCCAGAAGAAGATGGACGGGGCACTCGTCCTCACTTAGATTTTTACCACGTGCGGTACACGGAGACTTGGGTGCTGTTGCCGTTGATAATGAGCGCAGTTCCCCTTGTTTCCCCTTGTCCCCCATTTAGATGATCTCTTCTCCCTGGTGCCAAAGTGACGCTGTCGAGACTCGTTTCCCCTTAAGTGTATCTTCCCTCAACTTCTCAGTTAAGTCCCAAGAGCTAGTCCTTTGCCAGGCGTGGTTCCACATATCCTTCGTAGTGCGGCCCGCAGGGCTCTGAGGATCGGTCTTTTCCGCGGCGCGCGTGCGCGGTGTCCATGCGCGTTTCGGCGCAACTTTGCATTGCGCTTGACACCTGGTTTGCAATCGAGTGGCCTGGGGTGAATGTTGATTTATCTGGCCTTCCGGAGTTTTGATGTCATCTTTTTGGCCGGGCTCTTTTACTATATCGGCACGTTTCCTCGGAGGCAAACAGAGTTCCTTCCTTCCAGGGGGTCGGCGTTGGTGTGATTTTGATTGCTCCAGACGGAGGCGGTACCGGCCCTCGTATTTTCTGGTATTAGGGTCAGTGATGACTCGCAGCGAGCCCATAAGTTTTGCCTTTCAAGTTGCCGACGTGTGTCAGAGCCGACTCGTTCACGATCGCCGGTGGCAGCCACTTGTTCTGGGTCTTTTCGTCCACCTTTGTAATAGTCGTGAAGTTTCCCCATGCGGGAGTCCCCCCAAGTACGCTTGACGAAGGACCCGTCCCTCTCTGCAATTTCTCGATATCTGTTCCAGCACGGCCCGACACCACGGCGGGTTCTTCTTTTTCCTCGAATCCCCCTACCGACCACGTTTCCTCCTCGTTTCGATGTTGGTTCCCCGGGTTCCCAGCTTTCGTATGGCCGTACGTCAGTGTCCGTTTTGTTTCCGGCGTTCCATTAGCCCGAGGGCTACGCCCTCCCTTCCTCGTCAGGCCGGCAGGCCCTCTGACAGGAGATGCGCCTTTTCGCGGATCTCGCAACCCCATGCCTCCCTATCTGTGATAACCCCCCCCCGTTCCCGCCCCCGGTGGTCCCGTATGCCGCCAGCGGCCCCCACTAACGGTAAGCGTTCTTTGTCGTAAGACACCCCCCCATATATTTTTTTGTCACTCCTCCTTGGCACTGTCTGCCAGATGTATTCGACCACTTTGATAGCAACTCCTTTGGAAGCAGCCAGGTTTGTGCCTTTTCTTTTTCCTTATCTCTGGGTGAAGCTCCCCGTGACCTTATCGAATAACCGTATCTGTCGTCCCGGATCGCAGTTCCTGCACTCTACGGGGTGTTTCCGGTGTCCGTATTACCGCTTGATTTTTTAAATTCGTGGGTTTTAAGCAAGGGGATGAGAGAGGGTGGAGAAGAGGGAGGAAACCCCCCCCCACTACACCCCCCTCACACCCCCCCCACCACCACACACACCCGCCCTCACCCCCCCAACCCACACAAACCACCCTCCAAACACCCCACGCTCCACAAAAACCACCAAACCCACCACCCACAGCCCAACACCACACACCCAAGCAGCCGCCCAAACCCCGCCACACAAACAAAACCCCCCCCAACCCCCCCCACCCCCCCCCCCCTCCCCCCCCCCCCCCCCCCCCCCCCCCCCCCCCCCCCCCCCCCGACCATTTTTGAGTCCGGACGAAGGTAGGAGTATTTTTTTTTTTTTACCCCGCTGTCCGCGGTCATCATGCTTCTAAATTGTGTGATGGTCGTCTGCTCCCCCCTAGAGCATAATTGGGATCTGGAACTCGATGTCTAAGGTCGCCCCTCCCCCCTTCTGCCGCTTTTGTGGCGAAACCATAACGCCTTTCTCAGCTACCCTTCCTTTCGTCAGACTATATTGTTCCTTGGCGGTGGTGGACGTTTGCGCGAATCAGATGTTCCGTCCGACCTCCGGACCCTTTTGGCCGTGATTCAGCCGAGCGTCTTATACCCTTTTCCCCATTGTGTTGTGCTGAGCTACTCCGGCGATAGATGACTATCTTTTCCTGCAAGTTGAGTCTTTTGCCGCTCCCCCTTCCAACTTCAACCCCCCTTCATGCCTCAAGAATTCGGCCCCCGGAACCTCGTCCTTCTACATGCCGATGAGTTCCTTTAACGAGTTTCGCCCCGAGAGTCTTGCTTCCAGTTCATCTTAGTTCAGATTCCCTTCCGCTGCTCTACCTCGTCTGAGATCTTCGCGACCCAAGCACCCCCCCCCGTCTCTGTCCCTTCTGCCCCCTGCTTTGGTTTTTGGTCACCACATACGCGTTCCGGTCCTCAGCTTCGCCACTCTTACCAAGACTGTTTTGCCCACTCGGCGTGTTTTTGAAGACTTTTGGTTCTTCGCCACCATGACGCGGGATTTCTCCTCACGTCCGATCAGGAGACGATCAGTTCTTCCTGTTTTCGCTCCGGCCGTTGCCTTCGCCCATGGTGGAAACGTTAATTAGAGAACTCTTTCTCCCTTGGGCGGGAGGTTCCCTGAGTGGGGGCTATTCCGTCACAGGCGTCGAGATTTCCCCATCTCGTGTCCTGTGTGTCCAGTTCGCGTGCTAGAGGAGGACCACCATCTCAGGTTAGGTTTCTACCCCACACGCCGTCTTTTTTTCCACGGTTCTGTGCGGATATAGATGGGCGGGGAGTTTCTCTTGGTGATCGACTTGAATGCTTGTTTTCTCTTTCGCCCCATTCGCGAAGTCTTAGCTTTCCTTTATCGACCAGCGGAAAACCCATTGGCCTGTTCTGGTCTTTTCATCAGGCAATCGACTGCTTTTGAAGCAGTCCTGGACCCCCTGCTTTCCGGCCATTTCATCGTGATGCCCAATCAAGGATTCTGTAAAAATGAACCCCCCATCGTAGGGATCTATACGTGTCCCTCCATTTTTGCTTGGCGCTTTACTCCCTCCCCCCCCCGGACCCCGATTTTTTCCACAGGCCTGAACAAAAGCTTATCACTATCCCCTGGTTTTGGGCCTTTTCTCTTCTTCTCAGCTGAGAGGATCCACACTGCCTTTTTCGGCTGACAGTGTTCCCCCCCCTGGTTTCCGCAAGTCCGCCTGGCTGCCCCTCTGGCCGTAAGTTCCTCTTGAAACCATTCTCGATCTAAGTCAGGTAAGACTGCTTACGCCCCCCCCCCATTTGGGATGACGCTCGGTCCCCCGATCCCCGGCCTCTCCACAGAAACATTTCCCCCCGGATACTCGCGCAGCTTATAGTCTTATAGCATCGCCTAAGCAGACAACTCTCTTAGGCATGGACGTTGACTAGGAAATCGGGGTTGCCGTACTGAAAGTGGCCGATCTCTCCCACCTGCGCTTCCATTCACCAGGCGTCCCTTTTTTACCCAAAGACGCCTGCTCCCGATTGGTACACATATTCGCAACCTTTCGTGTCAATAACTCCCTCTTCAGTGTTTTTTTTTAACGCAGCGTTTTTATATCGTCGAGAAGGTCCATTTTACCGGATCTTCATCGATCCGGACCCTCATCCCTCGGATCATGACCTGTAACATCCCATGGGCACCGTTCCGAGCTGTGGTCCTTTTCTGCAATACTTCAGAATGACTCGATCTGTTTCAAGCGTTTGGGATCTTAGTTTTCGTCCGTCACGTGGGGAATGTCCCCGCTACGAGTCTCCCCCGTCCCGCGTTAGTCCCTTTAAGGTGTCGATTGGTTTTCTTTAGAATGACTCCACATCGCCACATTCGTGCGGCAGTTAACGCTTAACGCGAAGTTTCCGGCGCCTTAAGTTCCATCTTCTTCCCCCTGACATGAATTCTCGGCTTATGGCCACCTAACCCTCTAAAACCACTCCACGGCCAACGTAACGGTCCGTTTTTTTTGCTCTTTTTTTGTCCACTAGGCGCTTCCTGGCCTTGGTTCCTCGGTTTTGGGCACTTCTTTTCTCAAGGTCCCCTTTCGCTTGCACTTCTCCTGGAACTCACTTTTGACACTAACGAAACC
>Ga0179591_1370777_pt1 | contig 10279 bp, 10 predicted proteins | sample CZOMad2_1_08_16f_FD_182891 | JGI IMG/M metagenome (GOLD analysis project Ga0179591, IMG submission 182891) | Vadose zone soil fungal communities from Angelo Coast Range Reserve, California, USA - CZOMad2_1_08_16fungal (PacBio error correction) | ecosystem: Environmental > Terrestrial > Soil >... | reverse complement strand
CTAGCCTTCCCTAGGGAAGACAATCCTAGGTCGGTCACCTCCGACAACAATTGGGTCTCCAAAGCATTCCCCTAGACAAAGTAGCTTGACGGTACCGATTCTTTTCAATGACTTAAACGACCCAATTTTTTTCCGCAGCCGCTGCCGGCCGTCTCAAGAAATCTCTATCCCTTTCCTCCACTCGGTCAAAGTTTCCGTTCATTGTTCCACTGTTTCTCTTACTTGTTTCGACCCCTTAATTATCGGTAGCCTTTTTAATTGTGGCCGCGTATGTGGCCGCTGGAAACTTCCGCACGAGACTGGGGTGTCCCCCCCTTCCCTGCCTGCTTTACGCCCCTTTGGGGTCGATTCTTTGGTACTGCTGTTTTACGGGCGACCTTGACTTTGTTTGCGAGTTCGTTCGCAAATCAGATTGGGTCGTCTCGAACTCAGGCTTTTTTGCCTGCCTGATCGTTCCCGATAACATGGTAATCTACTCGCCGACGGACCTGTCCCCAAGATTGGCCTTTATTTAAGGCTTGCGCGATATCCTGCCCGTCCCCCTTTTTAGCTCTTTTGTCCCTTATTTTATAAATAAAACCCTCTTCCCCGGGAGTCCAGTACACTATAACGCAACCCAGTGAGGATACCTCCAGACACGTCTCGTCCACTTTCGTGCCGATATGACTCGGTCACTTTTCCCTCTACCCAATCATTTGCTCTGGTAGGCAGACGAAGACCTCCCTCCCAAGCCCACTTTTTCTAATCCAAGGAATGCGAAGTTGGCAAATTTGCTCCCCCCCACCGTGGGGCCCGGCAATTAATCCCTACCCCTTACATCCCTAGGTGGTGTTTTCTGAGTTAATGCATTCTACCAAGTCTGGGCTTCAACATTTGGCACTTGCGCCGTCTACCCCCTGGACTCTTTCAGGTCGTAGTGTTCGTTGTCCTGCTCTTGCTTCCCCCCCCACGTGATCAATTGAGTTTTGGACCTTATGACATATCCCCCCCTTGCACCGCCGTGCCTACGGCGTTTCTTGGATTCCGGTTTGGTTTTTTCTTTTGTCTGACGGTAGGTCCCGTTTGGATAGTTGATTTACCTGCCAAAGAAGATCCACCCCTTTTCCCTTTCCGCATTGATTCTCGCGCAATACTGGTCCATAAAGTCTTCCCGACAATATTCAGTTTTGTCGGCGGTTTGGTGAACGTAGCTTGACCTTCTGTTCCGGGAACGATACTGGATTAATCGCGGCCGGAGGTCTCTTCTCCCTACCCCTCTATTAGTGCCTTAACCACCTAGAGGCAGCAATGGTATGAAAACTTAGACAATATGAGTAACACTCCACTTCTCCCCCCCCCCTGGTCCTACCGCGAAGGCTGTTTTTTTTCCACACCATTTAAAAAAGGTTCTGCGGTCCCCCTTAAAGGATCGAAACGGCCGGCCCTGAAACCCTTTCTTCCCCTATCTCCAGGTTTTTCGAAACCCGTCACGTCCCGCCCCTTTTCTACCATTTTTTCCAAAAAACTTATCGCGAGTTTTTAAGAATATGAAATCCCCCTTCTCCTTTTTCTCGTAGTGCGGAAGCTGTCCGTTTGACCTGAGCGGTGACAGAAGTCTTCCCCCCTCCATCGTTTCCATCCCGGCCAACATTTATTGGTCGATGATGCTTTAACCTGTTGTGACGGAGGTCGTCCAAGACCCCCCCCCTCGATGGATTGAAGTCTTTCCCTAGGTGCCATTCGATCCGTTAAACATTTCAAGATGGGGCCCCTGGCATTACCTTTCGTACGTTTTGAATCTAGCTTCGCAAGCGTTTCCCCGGTTGTCCTATTCCATCCCCCTGCCTAGCAACCCCTTCCCCCGGCCCCCAGGCTATTTCCATCTTCCTTCCTTGGTGCAGACGGTGTATACGACCATCAATCGGTCCTGGCGAGTGTCGCTTCACTTACCCATATCCCGGGGCGGCACCCATCGGTGTTTACCCTATTCAATTATTGTCGCTCCCCTTTAGCTTTTTCCTTCTCTCCGTACGTCGATGGGTAAAGGCAACGAACTTTGTTTCTGATCGGTCTTTCGGCCGAGCGATCGAGATATATTTTATCTACTCTTAGCTCCCTTTATCCATAGGGTGCTTGGATGGCAGGTCGCTGACACTGCCCATACATGGCCAGCACCAGGTCGACCCCTCCTTGACAGTCGGCAAGACCTTTGGCCCTACCCGGACCTCCTCCGGATCTGCTAGAAGTTCGAGTAATATTAAAGACTCGCGAGCCGGATCTTCCTTCGTCCCTGAATCAGAGAGTCATCTTTTCGTTTGCGGCGTTCGCGCTCCCCCCCCCATTCCCCGTGCATCGCCACCTCCGCGCATCTTAATAGCAATTTATAATCTTCCGCGGCAAGAACCCCATTGCTTTCTGGCCTGGCATTCCTTCCTCCGGGCGCCACAGCGTCGATGTGTTCTGTTCCCACCAATCGACTTCTTGTGTTTGCCCCTATCGAGCATCCGGGATCCTAGCCCCTTTCCTTCGAAGCGCCCCCCTAATATCCCAAAAAAGGCGACTATCAGGTCGCTCGCGGCCCACTAGAGTACTCAACCTTTCCCCTTCCTCTGCCACACTCCTTAGCAGGCAAAACCGCAGAACTTCTGGAAGAAGACACACTTCTTCCAGCCCCCACGTCCCCCAAGACAATGGTTTGCTAAAGAGGTCTTGTATTTTCGCCCCTTTTCTTTTGCTGCCTTACCGCACCCCCTTGCGTAGACTCCCCTAGGTCCCCCTGAATTCCCTTTCCCTCAGCCGCCCCCGACCGACAGGAAGAGTGCGTGAGCTTTAAATCTGCTTTTGACGTCCATTGACCTAATCAGGCGGCATGGCGGCCCCTCTGAAGGTTAAGAACAGTCCTCCTAAAATTGCCCATGCCGAAGCCCTGCGTAATAAGAGATTTCCTTGTGCCGTTGCCGGGCCAAATTCTTCCGTCCAGAAATTAGCCTGATCCCTTTCCCCCAGTTAAGCCGCTTTGCTACGGCATCTTTTTTCCTAGATCCTTCTGACCTAAATTGCATAAGACCTGCCGAAGCGAATCCGAGAAGAATTTTTCTCCCAACAGGCCGGAAGGAATGTTCGCCACCCCCCCTTTTATCTGGCGAAGGGTGATTGGTCCCCACGGCCAAGACGGAACAGCCGTGACATCAACCCCCCCCGAGACTTCTCGTGTGCCCTCCCCTTTGTTGTTTCTCTAGATCCTCCCTGGTGGTGTGGTCATTGCTTCAGTCATTTTTTTTGTTTCTTTACTGAGCACTATGATTGGGTGCGTAAACGGCTTCCCGGCCTGGTGGAGAATATCGCGATGAGGCGTACTTCTTCGGATCTTCACCATTTTCCCCCTTGCCACCGCGACTCCAAGGCATCCTAGGTATCATCAGCTTCTTCTGGTGTAAGCCGGATCTCAATTTTTCCTTCGGTCCCCTTTTTTAACTTCACCGTCGCGTGATTTCGCGTATGCTGCCTTTGGGCGCACGTGCGGCGTGATTCGTATCCGCACCTTCATGTCTCCCGGGCCTTTTGGTTTTTCAAATATCTTCCATTTTTATCGAAACCTTTGGTCCCGCGCCATTCCTGTAGGGTGGCCTGATGCTCCTAGCGTGCTGTTCGTCTTGGTCATTTGCGCCGCGTTCCCGGAAACCTTTGGCAATGTTGAGCTTTAGCAAGGACGACTTCTACGCCACCATTTCTTGTTTTCGCGTGACTGGGATTGTGGTCGGCTTCCCTTCTCGGGTTTTCTGTCACTGCGGATCGCGTTGTTTCCGAAGAGATCGGAAGCCTTCCGACACTGAGTTCTAATTGTGGTTCCTAGGGGGCGTGCCACTGGGCCTGCTTCCTCCTGCTGCTCGGTATCTTGTTGCCACCCAAGACAACCCCCACGATTCTTTTTTTCCCAGCCCACTCGAGCCTCCTTGTGTCGTCCGGCTAAAGGACTTCCTGTCTCACCTTAAAGAAGAGCCCGCTTGTCTGTCCCCAATGAATATGCCTGAGAATGTCCCTTCTGGACGGCTCCCGCTCCCGCTTTAGATTTCTGTCTTCAGGTGCGCGCAGACGTGAAGAAAGACCATCGTCGCTCTTTTTAGTCGGCCTGACGCCTATCCCGTCATGCGTACCTAGGGGAACAGGACGAGAAGGTAGCAATATCCGTCCCTTAGTTACTTCTTACCCCACCTGTCTCCCCTTCCCGCTTCTAATTGCTGGTCGCTCATCTTGGTTTAATACCTGCAGAGATGCATCAGACTAGGACACTATGAGCTGCGATCCTCCTTCTCTACCAGCCCATCTCGATCCTTCTCATTTTTGGAAACATCCCTCACAAGATTTTCCCGCCCGCCCATTATTCGTCCAGCCTTGCCCCCCCCCCAGCAATTCCCCTTCTCATGTTCCCTAAATAACCTTGTGAACGCTGAAATCTTTGTCATTCCCCACAAGATGCTTTCTTCCTCCTTTGGACCCCCCGCTTCTACTCTATAAGGACCGCGCGTCCAAGGGTTGCTGCGTCTAATACTGAGTGAGTCTGGACCCCCAAATCTTCCCAGTATTGCGATGGGCATATCCTTGTCCTTTGATTTGCTCGGTGATGGCTCGTTCACGACCACGCCTTTCGCTTAGGAGATCTTAACCCCCGATACGGAGCGTACTTCCCAACGGAAACCCTATACGGTCACGATTTGGACCTGTACTTCCCGTCCCCAGCCTTGAGACCTTTCTCGTTAGGTCGTCGCTCCCCCGCATCAACCAACAGCGTGGCGAGAAATTGATCCTGCCCAGTAGTGCCTTTTGTTCACGATTCCGTTATTCACCTGCCAACAGGTCGCTTTCAAATGACGATTCCCCCTAACAAGTATCGAACTCTTTCCCCCCCATCTTTCAGGCCTATTCGGCAAGGCACTAACCGTTTTTGTCCGTTCCTTGTTTCCACGGGTCCGTTCCCATTAAGTTTCCCCTGACATTAATCTAGAGGAGTTTCCTGAAGTTCCGGCATCTCTCTGCGAAGCCGTCCGCATCGACCTTGTTGTATTTTGGACAACTCCCTGGTGCCTTCCAAAGGTCGATGAGTTTTCCGACTGTTCTACTTTGGCTCTACCGAGGGGCCGCGCGTTGTTGTCTCTCATCCGTTTTCGTGACGCAGGCCTCGAGGGATTTATCGTTCCCCTAACGTAGTCTCCTACGTCCTCTACTGCATTAAAAGAGTGCTCACTGGACACCAGGGTCGCGATAGATCCATGGGTTTTACCAAGTTATATGCTTCTTTGTTTTACTACTTTGATTACATCACACCCTCACCCCCGGAAAGAACCTTCACCGAGCTCCCCCCCCCCCATCGTTATCCCACCCTCAAGAAGTCTTCTCGAACGGCACGGTGCCGACGTTTCTGTCTAAGGTGTTCACTCCTATGATTTTTCCCCCCCCGACATCGTGGTTAGTTGCAGAGCTGATGACACATGAACTCCCCACCCCGTTGAGTCAACTCTTAAGAGCCCCCATGTTGCCAAATAGGCCTCACTTTGGGTAACCTTCCCCTCTCCTTCTCCCAGTTCCCTCCCTCCGTGTTGTGTTTTTGTCCATTCGATTTCCTTTTGGCCCCCCACGGTTGAGCACTATTGGGGGTCCACAAATCTAGCATTACATGGCCTTACAACCGGGAGTGTAGCTGTGCGTCGCTCTTCACTCCACAAAATTTGATTGAAATATGGAGTGAATATGATATAGGACATCGCGTGTTGACCCCCGCCCGCCTTCTCTAAGGGGGGGTCTCTGAACGGTCTTATTTTTCCAGGTTCTGTTTGATTATCAAATTTGCAACGAAGCGGCAAACCTTGGAATGCATTTTGGACTTTTCCTTTCGCGCAATACCGAGGTCCTAACGGACACCCACTTTTGCAGTTCCGTCAGTCGTCCCGGCGTGAACTTCAGAACGTTATAGGCCACGATTCATGTCCCAACTCGAGAATTCGGTCTTTTTTTTCTCCCGAAATCCCAACAATTTTCGATTGATTGACGAAAGCACCGCTCTCCTCCCGTAGTCGCCCACGTAGAAAATTCTTAAAGAATCCTCGACCCCCTGTTCTTAACGACGCCTTCTTTTACCAACCCCACCAACGGTCTGCGGTTCCCCGTTCCTCCCTCCTCCCGGCCCCGGCTGAACCTATCCAGAACTTGCCAATTTTCGACCCGGACCTTACGGCCCCGTTTAACAACTTGCTGACCCACCACGTGGCCTTGTCCAGTTCCTATCTCTCGGTTCTGTTAAGACTTGATGACCCAGTTCGTTCGGGTTCACCTTTTAGCTGTGAAAGATCTTGGACAAATCCATCGTACAATCCTGCTTCGTGTACGCATCCTGATTGAACCTTTTGTTTCCTGCGAGTTCCCTGACGACCCCATCCCGATTAAAAGTCTTTCCAAGAGGGGCATTATTCATTCCCATGACCCTTATCCTTTCCACCGTTCCATCTGACGAAGACGTAGGTTGGTGTTTAACTCGCGACCCGCAGAACCCTGCGGGTATCCGGCCGAAGCCTAAATAGCCACCCATAAACGCATGGATATTTGTCCATTATTTAAGGCCGACCTTCCTTGGACTAGGTTTTCCCTCGGTCTCTGACCAATAAGGTCTTTTTACGCGAGATTGGTTTCGCCGTGCCCACTGTTTCTTTTAATCCTTCCACCTGGGTCGGCCCAATCCGGTGTTTCCCCATATTTCCAATTGGCGCCGTCACCCCTAGCTCATCATAGGCGACCTTACGGGTAAAAAAGCTTTCGGCACGAGAATTTGTAGGTTGCGCTTTTCTTGAAGTAGTAATGCGATGATCGAGATCAGCTAATTCTTCTCGCGTCATCTTGTTTTCCCGAGCGGATTGGCAGGTATCTGCGACTTGTTCCCAAGCTTTATGCCTCCATCCCAGGTAGAAGAGGCTTTTCTTCACGCTTTTTCACCACCGAGGAGAAGTATATTGCTTCAGTCCCCCTTTAGTAAGATCCCTCTTTGGAGGGACACCGCCTTCCCTCCCCGCCAAGATCCCGACGCCTTTTGCGATGCTCTCCCCGCGCCTCTTACTCCTAACTAGGTTTAGAGGAGCGGACGAATTCTATTCATTGATTGGAAAGAACCCAATTGCCTTCTGGCGTCGCAGTCCTACAGTCCCCTTTCTCACACCTTAGGTCGATGGATTTGAAACACTTGGAATTTTGTGGTTGGAAAGTCACCCCCGAATTTTTTCTCCGGCGAGGATCTTAGTACCCGGTCTGGCCCCTCCGACCCCTACCCAACATTAATTGCCTAATTTCTCTTCCCTGGCCCGCTCCGTTTCGAACCGTGCACCGCCGAGCACGACGACTCGTTAGTCCTCCCCCCCCGAAAAGACCTTATCTGGAAGAATTCCACCCCACCTGTACACATTCAACGCCCCCCCCAGATCAATGGTTGCCTCCACAAGGTCTTGTAAAATCCCTTTCGTCCCCCCCCTCCTGTTCCGTTTACAAGCACCTTCGGTGCGTTTCCAATCCGGCCCTTCCATTCTATTATAAGACGGCACCGCACTTCAATCGCGGATGCTCCCTTTTTTGCGAGCCACTCATGCTTTTCTCTACCTCTCTTCGAGCCTAATTGCTTGCTACTTTTTTCAGCCGCAGCCCCGTGCTCCCCCCAATGTACAGCCGCCCCCACTCGATCGATTCCTGCGGTCGGTCTGACAAATGTGGACATTAGACTTTCCTCCGGCGTACATCCAGAAGCCCTTATGACTATGGAGCAAATGAATGGACTCCTCCTAGTAGGGAACTTTTTATCGAACCGATAACAAGAGAAGCAGTCCCCACCCCCAGGTCCAGGGAAGGCCGGCCCATCTCTGAGCCCCCCTGTAGTTTAAAAACGACCATACTTCCCCCCCCAAGCAAGGTTCACACCACCATTTGAGATCTCTATATTCCTAATAACTTTCGAGAGAGATTTCACGGTGGTGTTGTTTTTCCTTTGCCCTGTATTGTCTTTCCTGTAAGAGATTTGCCGAAAAACGGGCCCCTTCCCCCTGCCATGTTCTTTTCACCACTTCGTCATTATTCGAGTAGGATTTAACTGGAGGCCAATTAAGAAAAGGCATGTCTGATATAATTCATCCCCCTGCCTTTTCCGGATGCCCCTCCGCAATTCCTCCCTCTTCTATTTTAACGTCGGAATCGACTGATGAGGATTCCTTGCTTGGGAGAAACTTTTTTGTGCGTTGCTGTTTCCTTCTACCCCTCCGGGTCTTTCTCCATGTCGCGGTTTACAAGGCCTTGTTATTTTCTTATAGCAAAAGCTAGGGTGTAAAAGACTCCCTCCTCCTGTAGGCGGCTTTCATACTCACCCTGCCAAGTATTTGGAAGGCTCCTTTCAGGTTGTCGGCGCATCCCGGCAAGCATTAGACATATTTTCCTCCCACATGTATGGCCCTTTCGTTGACTGTCGAATTTTTTGCGGATTCCTCGTTCTTCGGTTTTCGAAAGTAGTGTGCCGAGTTCTGTCGACGCGAGACAGTCCCCGAGCTAACATGATTCTCTTCCCCTGGTTTTTTATATTGGTTTCGCTTTCCTCTTTGGTATCTCGCCCTTCTTTCTACGGTTATTTATTGCCCCCACCCACAGTCACGATGTTTTTCAGCCCCCCCCGCAGGTCGACCTCGTGCCCTATACGGGGACCTTCGCAATGGACTCGATCCCTCCAGGAAGACTCAACTTTGGTCTTCTCTTTCCCCGCACTATGGATGAGCAGCGGAATCCCCCTCCTTTCGCGCCTGATGCGACTGGAGCCTTTCGCTAAGCCGCCCGAAAAGCGTCGCTGGAGGCGGATTGACTTTCCTCTCCTTGGGAGCATGCGGTAACGATTGATAGCCATACTGATGTGACTAGGTTAATCTGCCAAAGTAGTGCCTCTCGAGTCGGACCTGGTTCGTTCACGGTTGACCGTCTCCGCGCCTGCCCCCCCCCCATCCGCTTTCCTATTTCGCGCGCGAGGTTTACCCCGACCAATATCCCCTATCAGGATAAGGACCCGTGCCCCAAGTATCCTTCATGCCCGAGACACGTATCGTTGCATGTTGTCAAGGCCAACGACGACGATCCACTCTGACGTACGGCGCATCCCTATTTCAATATTTTCCACCGATTGGAGGCGACCCCCTTTCCTATATGTAGACCTGTTCCGTCGCCCAAGTCTGCGTCTGCCGCTAATTCCTTATTGCGCTCTGGTCCACCCCAATTCCCATTCCTTCGCCGATTTTCCACATATCTTCCGTTTTGCCCGGTGACGGCGGGTCCCCCTCACCGACGTTTCCCTTTCCGAGATTCAACCAAAGCTATGCACGTCTCCGGGCCCTATACGATGTCCCGGTGACTCTCTCCATTTCCTCTGGCCGAATTCCTCTCTGGTTCCTTCGAATCGCGTTCACCCCAATGTTGCTGTCAAGAATAATACGACCCCAAAGTATTGCCGGTAGTTTCTTTTTTGCGCTGCTTGTACCCGCCAAGTCCTGTCAAAGGCCTCTCCGCAATCCTGAACGAAATAGATGAGCGACTATTCGGTCCTCGGATACCAGTTTTGTCTCCATTGTGTGTGACACATGTTTAGTCGTGAGTCCGTGGTTCTATCCCTTAATTATAGGCTCGTTTTCAGGCAGGGTAAAAGGATTGAGATTAAAGGCCACAATTTTCCCCCCGGCTCGATCGGTGTTTCACCCCCAATAAGGTAGTACTTAGAAACCAGTTTGTGGTTAGATGAGTTCGGTATAATGCTTTCCGTTGGGAGCAGCGGAGGTAAGACCTCTACTGTTCGATCAATCTCGAGGCCGGGTAGCACGGAGCTACGTCGAATCCCTTTTTGCTTTCCCCCGTTCTCAGATAACAGTTGCGTCTCTAACGTCTTTTTTTCCGCCGGACGTAAATGGCCCAATTTCGCCTTGACGGATTATTGAACCCGGTTCTTTGCGATCATACGGTTGCACATCATTCCCAGAGTGTCACGACTTGGCAACTTCTTTTCTTTCCCCCAAACGAACCGGTTGCAAGACCTTTTGACTCAACTAGACCCCCCTCTGGGGATCAGAGCTTATAGAAACTTAGGTTCCGATTTTTATGTCATAAGTGTACCCCACTTCCATCGATAAATAGCGTTGGTTTAATCGCGAAGAACCCATCTAAAACGCCCGTTCGATACTTCTCCTTCTTTTCTTTTCTTCAAGCGGCCGGGCAAGTGCCCAAAACGTTCTGGGGGTAACTGCCA
>Ga0179591_1353875_pt1 | contig 10279 bp, 16 predicted proteins | sample CZOMad2_1_08_16f_FD_182891 | JGI IMG/M metagenome (GOLD analysis project Ga0179591, IMG submission 182891) | Vadose zone soil fungal communities from Angelo Coast Range Reserve, California, USA - CZOMad2_1_08_16fungal (PacBio error correction) | ecosystem: Environmental > Terrestrial > Soil >... | reverse complement strand
GCGGTTATTATGTTTTTTATTTGGCATGTGTCTTTATTGAAAATGACATTAAGCCGTTGACGTTTGATTATCTTTGTCCTGGTATACGTTGTGCTTCGCTTGTTCGTTTTCCCCGTTTGGTCTATTTTATTTTTTACGGCGCGCTGAATCCCTCCTGGTCCCATGGAACTTCCTCTTGGTGCGTAGACTGTGTTGGCGCAGTTCCTCCCTTTCCTCCGCTCTTCCTGCTTGTGTTTGAAGCTTGGAAGAACTCTTGGGGTCTTCTGGCTTGTTTTTTTTGTTGGCTTTGAACTGACTGAAGAATTTTGAATTAATTCTTCTTCTTAGCTACTGCCCATCTATTGTGAAGATAGACGGTCCTAAGGGAAGATACCCTTGTGTCCCAGATTGTTTTCCCGGTGCTTTGATGGATTGTGGGTCCAATCTACCTTGCTTTTTCTTTGTCCTCTTTCCCTGATCGAGGATGCGTCGGGATTTTATGTTGTTGTTTGGTATTGTTTTGGTTTCCATGGTTTTTCAAGTGGCGAGGTTTTCGATATTTCGACTCCCCTTTTCTCGTTTTTCTGGAGTGGGGGTCTGTTGGTGCTCACTCCATTACGTCCGGATGAATTTGGAAATCGGACTACTTTGCTTTTCCCTTTTGGTAGCGGCCGTGCCCAGGTTTCATCGCCGGATCACCGTTTTTGCTCAGTCAGGGCATGTCTTCCCCCTTCTGCTCCGCGACAGTTTGTTCTTTTCCTGACTGGTATTTCATTATCCTTTCTCCTTTATTCCCCCTCGTTTCGCGTTGAGAAAGGGCGCAATCCCAATTTTAACTTCCTGGACACTCGAAATAGGATTTGTGTTTCCTCCCTCGCACTTTCCAAAACATATTTTACTTTTTGCGTCTCGCACGGACGCACCTTACGACGTGGATTGTATGGAGTTCGACGGTTTTTCGCATTTCGTATCTCTGTTGTTCCCCCTTTGGCCTCCTCCTGGATATCTTTTCCCGCAATACCCCCCTTTACTCTCCGGTCCCTTTGGTCCCCGCTACGTCGTGCACAACCATTTTAGAGGAGCCGAGTTCAAATGCTCGGCCGTTGTTGCTCTTTTCAATTATGAAAAGATAGTTACTTTGACCCCGCCCAATCGCAGCTTTTTCCCCCATCGGCTCCCCTTAAGAAATGACCTATGACCCCGTTGATTTCCTTTTTTGGCAGCGGTTATTGGAAACCTTCGTTTTTCTCGGCCATTTTTTTCTTCATTGTTCTGTCCCTCAACAACTTCGGCACGGACCCCTCCTTCCTTTCTAAGTGAGTGTTACGGACACCAACAATAGGCCCAGTCCTGTTGTGAGCCCAAATCACATTTTCGCAATCTCTACAGCGCCCACCTTCCCGCTAAGTCCTTCCCTACCTCCTTCTGAATCTGGATTTTCTCTTTCAAAATCGACATCCGTTCGGAATCTGACACAACAAAATAATAAGTATGGTCTTTTTCACTCCAGCCCCACCATTATCCCCCCAGATCTTTCTCTGGTATTACGACCTGTGATAGGCGCAAACCGAAAGGTCCTTCTTTTCAGTTCTCAGTTTGAGTTTGGATTTGGATGAAAGAGTCTAACCCCCTTCCCCTGAACCCGCCGCCGTTTCTACCCTTTCCTCTTTCATGAGGAAGGGTTTCTGTTACAATCTTTTTTCTCTTTTATTTTAATCATAAGGTTTGAGTCTCGCATAACACCGTCTGAACACCAGTCGTCCCAAGAACCCACTTTCCATCTACTCTTTGAACCATTGACCCCCGGTTCCCTAAAGTAAGAGCTTCGGGTTGATTTTGTTGCATTAAGTCCTCTTTCCCCCCCTAGCATTTAAACCTTCGACTGCAACTAGTAATTGGCTTAAGACCCGGCTCCCCTATCCCCACTTTTTAATTACCCGACCCGTCTTATTTTATCATTCTTTTCAAGTTACCCTGAACGTTCTTTGTTAAGAGTGACTGCCTCAACCAATTTTTGAGAGTCTCTTTACTAAAGATTAATTCGTATCTTAGTCCCCTCTTGTAGCGTTTCAGTTACTCATTTTTTATCCTGGTGCCCCTCCCCAAATTATTCCCCTTAAGAGGTGTTTACTTCCCTCCCTTATTCCAGTATCTTTAGAAGGTCCCAAGCCCCCAATACAATTACCAATCTCCTAAGCCTGGCTTTTGTTTTAGTCTATCTCATGAGGACCCCTCCAAGGATTATAGTCCAGTTTCTAAGATCTTCCCTTAGCTTTAGCCTATTTAGCCTTTTCCTTTTGTATCAGTCCCTCTTTCTCTAAGTAAAACAGCAAACGGCCTGTTCCATTATAATTGGATAATCTTCCCCCTGTCCACTTCTTCCCCCCCCCACTCCTTCCCCGTTGAGGATGTTACGGCAGTCTATTGGTGTCGAGTAGCGGCCCAGGATTCCAACCAGAGAAACCCCCTCTTGCTCCCCATAACTGCCCCACCCCCCCCCCTCCCCCCCAATGATCCACTGTTGAGTACGTTATTTGACCGTGCGCCCCAATTTACCCTGGATGGAATCGTTTGCAAGTCCCAAGTTTTTCTATCGCCCCCAAAGATGATTTTTTTCGAACTTTGATTCCGCCCGTGCGCCCCAAATTGGAGAAACCTACTACATCTCCCTCTTCCATTGAAATTCCAAACGGAAGGTCCCCTTTACCCATTCGCGTTACTTTCATGTTGCAGTAAAACCTCCGCTTTGAACCCTTTCTCAGAAAAAAACCGGTGGACACCTTTCCTCGCCAAATCACGGTCTAGAGCAACCCCAGTACCTCCCTGTCCACCTTGCTATTATCTAGTACACCCACCAACATCCCCGTCACTAAAAAGCTTCCCAACGGACGGTTTCTGAGATTCTAACGTTTTGATTGCCCCCCTCCTCCACTTACAACCCTGCATCAACTCTCAGTTCCCCCCCCCCCCCCACACCACAATAACACCATCCCGCCACGATCGTCCCTATCCAGCTACAAAACGAGACACTCTCCCAACCATCCCCCTCGCCCTATTTCCCGGGCGTGGTTCCCGTCATTCCCCTTCCCTTAGTTTGATCCTTCATAATCGTATGGAGTAGCTCACTCAACCCTTTTGATCCCCTTGAATGTAGGTCCAAGAGGACCCTTACTTACAACCCCAAAACCTCCCCGTTCCACCAAATTGTCCTTCATCTTCTCCCCCTAGATTATTCACCGAGGTCAACATCAGATTTTAGTAACAGTCGAGGGTATCCCCCTCCACCCTCTTCAGCCGTCAACACTTTCCCTTTGTCTTGAGAGTAGGTCCGTTCGTATTTTCAACATCTCCAGAACAAGCGCCGACCATACAGTAAACACAGACAAATACAAAGTCAGACCTTCCCACCAAAAACCCGCTGAATTGGCCCCTTTTCCATTCAGCCTCCCCCCCCCCCTGCACACTCCCAAAACCCCATAATGAACAAAAGAGGGTCCCTAATAATAAGGGGGTTTCCTTTGCTTGGTTAGAATTTCTTTTGGTGGTATTTGAATTTATTTTTTTCCCTTTTGAATACTTCAAGGCCTGACCTGACGTTTCCTTTCTTCGCTTTGGTATCTCGGTGTAGTCTCTTTTTTCCTGGTGGCGGTAGCCTTTTCGAACTTCCTTCTTTTTTAGTCCTTTTGCCCTGGCGCAGTTGTGAGGAAGCCTCTTTTTTCTGGCGAGCGCCTCCTTTTTGAGCCCTTCTTCTAGATGCTTCATTTTTCAAGAATTGATTTTTCTCTGACGCAGTGGAAGGATGGTGGTGGTTTGACGGACCCCCAGACAGTCCAGGGAAGAAATTTTGGTCTTCCCTGCTACTCCTTCAGCTGTCCCGCCTCGCCTGACCAGAGACCTTTTTTTAGATGAGGGACCCTCCCCTTTTTTTCCCTGTGTCGGTAGGGGGTATTTCTCCCTTCTTTTGAGGGGTCTATTTCCTCTATCGTAGTTGGTTTGACTGGGATTTGGTTTAGAGTTTTTAGGTCTTTTTCTCTTTTCTTGGTTTTTCATTTTGAAGGGGGGGTACCCAGAACGATCTTTCTCCCCCCTCTCCCTTCCTCAGGGTTATTTTCCACGGTGGTTCGAGTTTGTTTTTTTTTTTTCCGCATCCTGCGAGGACATTTGTGCGGCTCCCGTTGATTTTTTTTTTTTTCGCTTTCTAAATGGTACGGATGCCACTTGAGACGGAGAAAGTTTTTTTTTGACTTGGTTAAGTTTTCACGCAGGTTGTTCCCCCTTGCTGCGCTAAGTTTCTTTTTTGGTTCATTTACTTATTTTTTCCCCCCCTTCGCTTTCTTAACAAGCGGTTTCATAAGTTTCGCACGGCTTCTGCAATGTTTTCAAAGAAATAGTTAGTTTTTTTTTCTGACTCGCACTCTTATATTCCCTCCCCCGTTTGTTCAGATTTTCATAAAGCCTCCCCTTTTCTCGGCTTGGTGGGTTATTTAGACTTATTTTTCCTTGTTCCTTGGCCGCAGAGTCTCTCCATCAATGACTCCTACCAGCTGTAAGCCCTCTTGTTTTTTTCCGGGTCCCTCCCTCTCCCCTCGTACCCATTGGTTTAAGAGGGAACCAATACTCTTCGGCCGGGTTCGCTGATGGGTATGAGTCTCCGATCTGACTCTTTCTCCCCTCCCCTTCAGCAAAATCGGACTCTAGAAATTCAATATTTATGTGGTACTGATCATTTTTCGGTTTCCTTCCTTTGCTTTCCCATTGGCAATTCGACCATCTTTCCGATTTCCCTTTTGTGGATATGAACCCAGAACACCCCCCTTCCTCTACTTCTCTGATAAGTTCTGTAAGTTTACTTCCCCACCCGGCCCCTTGGGCCATTTGTGGATGGTCTGCCCACGCCCCCTTCACCGAGAGGATTTTAGTGTCCACAACTTCCGTTACCCCCCTTCCTTTCCTCGAGAAAATTTTTTCAGTCTCTCTCCCCCTCCGATCTCCATACAGTGTGGAGGACGCACTCGGCACAACAAATCCTACCGTCTTTTGGCTGCCCCCCAGACCCATCCACAACAACCCCCGTGTTTCTTGGCGATGATGCTTCAAAGGGCGCGAACCTTCGCAGGCTCTTTTCCCCTTGAAGGTGCCTGCGCTTGTGGGCACTCAACGATTGCGTTCAACTCCAGCAAACCCCCGCCTCATTGCGTCTTTCTTTCTTGGAATGACTTTCTTTTTTACTTGTTGGCTCTGGTCAAATACGGGTTAGGAAACGATTGTGTTTTTGATATATATCCTTTTTGACCCCCGATCTCAAGCACACGGACCAAACTCCTCTCTGAACCTGCCCCCCCCCCCCCTGTTCCCTTGAATGAGGCGGGTGATAGTTGAATATTCCCCCCTTTTCCCCTCCCCGCTCTGCCCCTAACTTGGTCTTTTAGAAGTGGAGCCTTCTCCCCCTTTCCCACTTCCATAGCGTCCTTGCCGTTATAAATGGTGTTCTTTGTTCTTTTTCCTCCACTTGGATTTCTTTTTTGATAGTGAGTTTGCCCCTCCCCCAATTCTTGCTCGAGTGTTTATAATAAAGAAGACTCGACGAAGTGTTGTCATTCCCCTACGGCCGGTCTCTTTCTAATTCTTTAAAGCCCAACCCCTCTTCCCCCACCGGCGCGGGTTATCCAAAGGACCTCAACTTAGACAATGCTGAACGACTTTTTCTTGTCAGCACCCCCAATCTAATTACCCCCCTAGAAGTAATTGATGTTGAGGCTTATCCCTCCCTGCCCCCCCCCCTCCTCCTGATAACCTTCTCCCTTTATTACAAATGCGCTTACCGAAGTTTTGATGTTTTCTCCCCTTCTTCCCTATCGGACTACGTCCCCCCCCCTCCTGCAAGACCCCCAAGTCGGCCTTTCTCTATTCGCCCAAATTTCCTTCTTCGAGTCTTCCAACTCTAGGACGTGAGTGATTTCCGGGGAGGAGTCCTCGTGCTTCTCCGGCGTTAAGGGCTTCCCCCCCCAAGAGATTCCCCCGCCCTTTTTTACCTTCCCCTCCTCCTCCCCATTTCTTCAAGGTCTCAAATTCTCTCCCCCCCCCCCCCCTTGCCCTTTGCCTGTAATAGGTGATTTGAAGGACAGGATTACCAAAAACTCCTTTTTCCAGCCCTCCCGCTTTCTTTCCAGACACGTTTCCTACACCTTTTCGGAGACACTTTTTCATCCCTCGCCCGGCCCCTCCCTTGACGGACAGTCCTTTCCCTTAACCAAAGTTGAGGGCAATTTTCTTCTTTTTGACCACATTGGAAATTCAGGCCAAGTTTCACCCCAAACCCCTTTTCCCTCCGTCACCCAGGCCCTCCCTTCGTCTTTTCAACAAAGTACTTCCGAGTTAACCTCCTTTTTCCCCCCTCAGATGCGAAACCACCAAAAAACCTTTGCCCCCTTTCCCTACCGCTGCATGTTGTTTCAGATTTTTGGCCTCCCTCAATCAAAATAAAAATCCACCCTCTGCTCAGTCCTCCCACCCCCACCCCTCCAGAAAAAGAATGAGGAATTACCGCCCCTTGCACACAAACTAGGCTTTTACCCAAATCCAACCCGCCCTCCTCCTTAACCCACTGACATGCCTTCTTCCTGATTCGATATTGACAGATATATGGCTTATTTTTCCCCGCAGCAACTCTAAGTGCAAATTTTTTGGCGCATCCCCCTTCCACCCCCCCCCAAAAAACCCAAACTCCCCTCCACATTTAAGCTACCCCCCGAATTTACTAACATCTCTTTATTTCTCACCATCCTTCTCCCGGACTTGTTCCTTCTTCTAGCCCGCATCCCCTTCGCAAAAAAAGGAGCCTGTTTGATCAGTCCTCCTCTCCCCTCCCCCCCCCACAAATTCTCTTTTTCCCCAAAGAGCGCACAGAATAAAGGACCCCTTCTAATCATCTAAAGGAGTTTTCATTTAAGTCTTCCCAGACATACCCCCAATTCAACACCCCCACATTCATATTAACTCCAAATATCTCTTAATAATAATAAGTGTTTGTTGTCAGATCTGGGAGGGCTTTTAGGGCACCGGTTGTTTTATTTTTACCTGTATTTGCATTTAATCCCCTCCTTCCACTAGTTTTTAGCCTTCTTCTATTTGGGGAATTCTGAAGTATTTCTCGTTCTTTTTTTCTCTTTGAGGCGAGTGAGAAGGCTTATTCCGATTTCCTAAGACCCATTCTCGTTGTGGTGACACGATTGGGGATGGAGTCAGTTACCCTATCCAAATCTACGAGCTTTAACTTTTTCGCACGGTTTTTGGGAGATTTTGAATTCCTTTTTTGGTTTAGGTCGTCTTGCTCCTTGCTAGGTAAGTTTTTTTTTCCTTCATCTTCTGCTTACAGAATATATTTGAATCTTGAAATTACTACTCCTTACTCTTCGGGGACCTTCTTTTTAGGAGTTCCGGTATTTCGTTAGGATGCGTTTCTCTCTTTTTTTTTATGCTTTTCCTCTTTCCCCACGCTTTGATGACTTTCTTTTTTTATTGGTGTTCCAGGCGATGTCCTTTTCAAAAATTGTGGCGGCGGGGTCCTACGATCCTTTCTTTTCTGTACTGGCCGGGGGTTTGGGTGGTTCCTTTTCCCCTCTTTTTTCCCTTCGGCCTGAAATAGGTTGGGTTTGTCTCTCACTTGGGTGAGAGGTCTGCACTTTCCCCCCTCTCCCTTCGAACCATGTTTTTGGTGCAGTTCAAGAGGTTAACCTCTGCATTGCTGTCGCGCAGTGTTTATTGTGACTTTTTTCCCAACTTTTGCCACTATTCGTCTAAAAAGCCCCTCTTTCTCCTTCTTCCCTTCCAAATTCCCTTTTTTGGCAGAGCAGGGCGACTTCAATGTCTGCAACAGATGGAAGGCCTCCCCTTGAACATGTGGCTTTTGGTCTGCTGGATTTTTCGCAGTTTTCTTCCTCTTTTTTCTCGGGCGTTTCTTAGCGCCCAGAAAATCTCCCCCCTCCGAGCTTTTTTTTTTTTTCCACCCGAGACCTCTCAACCGTATTTTAGGCAATTTCCCGCTGTCAAATTCTCCCTTCAGGTGGATGTTCCCCGACTGCTACTGTCTCCCCCCACCCGCACCGCGCAGCCGCAAAATCGGGCTAATCTCCTCCTCCTTTGAAACCCGATCATTTCTTGAGGGTGGCATCGGCTTTTCTTGAAAAATACTCGCGCCCCTCTTTTTTTTTTTTTTTTTTTTTTTTTTTTTTTTTTTTTCTTTTTGGTAAATTGAGATTGTGTTGTCCACGACAACCCTTTCGGCAATGCTCCTTAATAGATGTTCCACTTCCCCACCCCTCTCCATTGGGCAGTTATGGTTTTCCGCCCTATCAATGCCTTCCGTAGTTGAAATGGCGGGTGACGAAGAATTTGGTCGCTTCTCCGCCCGGATAGCACCTCTCCACAAAACCCCTCCCTTTCCTTTAAAACTCAAAAGACCAAAACCATTATAAACCTCCCTCTCGGAAAGAAACTTTGGAGATCTTACTCCGCTTAAAGTTGCGTGTCGATTTGCAATGAAAGAGGGACCACATCGCCCCTCCGTCACTTGCCCCTTTCTTACCCCGTTTTCCTTGGCATAGAGGATTAGCTTTTACTGGTCTTATCGGTCTGTTATCCCCTCTCTTCTTTTTCCGTTGGTTGTTTCGCTTGCCCTTTAAGAAGCACCCCTTCGGCCATCTTCCCCTCTCAGGCACAGGAAACTTTTTTCCCGCGATGCGGCTGGTTCTTTTTTTTTTCTCGTTCAGTTCCCACATGACAAATTGCCATTAAAAAGACGTCATGTCTTCCTCCCTGGCGTCTCATTGCCCCTATATAGGGAAATTTATACCTTTGTGATTCTTGGGAGGAGGTTTGTGTTCCTTTCTTTCGATCTAAAAAAGGACTATGTAGTTTTCCCGAGAACCTCTTCTTCTTCTATTCGCCGCCGTGTCGTTGCCCCAGTTTAATTTTTTTTTCTAATGTGCTTCAATCAACCCTGGCCCCCCCCTTTCCTAGTGTGAGTGTTTAAGTCACCTCATCCCTTTCTGAGGTTTGCGGGAGCACCACAAATCTCACTTCCCAAGCGCCCCTCACTTGCGCGCGAGGATTTTACCCTCCCGCAGATGAACCCAACAAGGTCCCCCTGACCTTTACATGGAATTAAAAGGTCATTATTTTCTACCCTTTGAGCTGACGGTTCGGTTGTTCAGACGTCGACGATGGTCGTCCGAAGTAACCTATCACCCCTTTTCTCTCCTCCCTATTGTTGCTCTCACCCTTGTTTCTTTCCTCGTCTCCCCGTCTTAACCTAGGGAAAAGGCTTTTTCCTGTCTTGTTTTCTTTCCTTGCTTAGAGCCGCTTGCGGCCCCTGATGGCCCAAGAAGAATGCTCCCCCTGTACACCTCCATACAACTGATAAGTATATCTCCCTCGGCCCCCTGGGTCCCTTTCTCCCTGTTTATTGAAGGAAAAGCCCCACCCCCCCCCTTTATGGATTTCCCTCCTGAAGATTGCCTTTCCGAAGTGAGAACAAAACTTCTTCGCCCGGTTGCTTTGTGTTTACCCCAGACAGCGAGATTTCCCCCCCCCCCTTCATGTAACTTACCGGTTCCTGTTAACTCCACACTTAGCTTGCTCTCCATTTGAAGCAGTGAAACCCCCTCTTTCCCCCTCATAGAAGGACACCCCGGTTCACCCCTTCCTTCCCTCTTACACCCATTGCTGCAAAGGCTTTGCAGCCAAAACCACCTCCCTTCTCCTTCGCCAAACTGGACATCCCCTCCCGTGCACATCACCACCAATCCCGTTTTTCACAAGAAAGACCGTCGACCCTATTCTTTCTACTTTTCGCAGATCGGGATGGCCCCAATAACATTTTCCCACACGCCCCCCCCCCCCCCGCCCCTCAGACAGAACTCCACACACCCCCCCCGCCACCGCTCCAGGAAATAGGACAAGGTCAACAACAGAGGCGCCCCAACCCCCCCAGAGCCTCATTCCAAGGGCGTGGAAACGAACCTTCGCCTCCCTCTCTCTATCCCTCCCAGCCCTATAGGCTTATCTATCCGGAAATGTTCCGGCAACGCCAGGCGCACTTTAAGTTGAAACCAAAAAAACAACCCCAGTCGTTTCAACAATGGCCTCGCTCCCCCTCCTCTTCACCTTTCGGTCAAACTCCCTTCTAACCCATTTCTCTAGCCACGTTTTAGACCCCACCTCCTTACTCTGATGCCAGGAAACACTCCGCGTCTCCAATCGGCCAGACAACGAGCTACTGCACCCCTCCGTCCCATCAAAC
>Ga0179591_1310777_pt1 | contig 10279 bp, 10 predicted proteins | sample CZOMad2_1_08_16f_FD_182891 | JGI IMG/M metagenome (GOLD analysis project Ga0179591, IMG submission 182891) | Vadose zone soil fungal communities from Angelo Coast Range Reserve, California, USA - CZOMad2_1_08_16fungal (PacBio error correction) | ecosystem: Environmental > Terrestrial > Soil >... | reverse complement strand
CCAACTTGCGCCGCCATGATCAGCCTCTGCGAGCCTCTCATCGATTACGGTTGTCTTGACGATCGGGCGGACCAGGGCCCCCTGGCACGAGAACTTTGGCCTGGCATCTCTGCAGTTTTGATTTGAGTATTTTGTCCCGCCCCCAATGTGCGGGGACGCCCGGAGCGGGAATTCCGATTTTTGACAGCCCCCGACCGTATGTTCCTCCGGGGTTAAAGAAATCCTTCTGGTCGTTCTTTCAAAATTTTGTTGTTACACCGCACCACTTTTTCCCGCCGGGGCGAAGGACCCCCCCCCCCGCCTTTCACAACTTGCAGGGTTTTTTTGATGCTTTTTCCTTGCCCCGGTAACAACCTTTTAGGCTTTTCCTTGGTAGTGGAGTGGACCCCCCCCCCAATGTTTGCCGGTTCCACCAGAAACAGACCCCCCAAAGTAAGTCCCCTCCCCCTGATTTTTCATTCGATGGTCCTTTGCCTGGTGCCGGCACTGTCGGGGACCCCCTAGGTTTCTTTTTACACGCCCCCGACCTATCATTTAGGGATGTTTCTCATCCCCTTTTTTCCTTCCCCGGACACGCCGGGGGTCCAGTTGAATGTTTTTTGAATTCCCCGTTTTCAGGTTTCCCAAAATGAACTATTAAACCTGTTTGTCGCTTACGGTTTTCTGTTCCCTTTCTTTCCTTTTTTCGTGGCGTCCGCAGCTTTGTACATTTTCCCCCGCGTCTGTCTCGTCAGCGAATCTCTTTCCCCGTCCCCCTAAGATTTTCTTTCGATGCCTCAACCGCAAATTGGTCGATAACAAACTTTGGCAATTTTTTTCTCTAATTTAACACCCACCGGCCCGCCCAACATCTGTCTGATTTTTTGCAACCCCGCCCCTCCAAGCCCACCTCCCTGCTCCCGGAAGGTTTCCTCTATAAAATTTATTCCCTTCCTAGGTATGAGTGCTTCCTTGTTTTGAGTTTTGACCTACTAAGTCCGGGGATTAGTGTAGCCTCAACAAGTGCCATAGACGACCTTAACTAGCCGGGGCGCCCGTCCCAGGAAGTACTGCACTTCCCCGCCACGATGCAGGAGGATTCTCGCTCTTCTCTTCCCTGATTCCTTGAATTTTCTTTTGTGATAATTTTCCAAAGACGGAGTTTCCCTTCACCCCCCCAGTAGGTAGTTCCCGTAAAGTCAAAGGCACTTAGTCTCTGGAACTCCCGCTTGTTTGAATTTCCTCTTTTTTTTTTTTTTTTTTTTTCCTTAACCCACTAGGTTTGTTCGAGGCTTTTAAGAAAATGCTCGTTCCTTTTCGGGGCCAATGTGTTCTACTTCGGTCGGCGGACTCTCAACCAGTTACCCAGCAAAGTATTTCCTTCCTGGCCTTGTTAATTGTGTCCTTGTAATTCTTTCCCTCTTCCGTGGCTAAGGCCCCTTCTTTTTGGAAACGTGTGACAAAAGTGCAGTCGGGACCAAATCCTTCTTACCCAAAAGTTCCCCTCACTAGATTGAGATTTTCTCACACATCCCTTCTGCATTAATTTGATTTTACCCCCATCCATAGTTGTCGTCGAGACTTCTCGTTTGGTTTTCTGGTTTTTGGGGGGGAACTGTGCTTCCCAGGCCATCCTACTTTTTTGTCTTCGTTCGAGGGTGTTACTTCCCGCCTGGCCTTCTGTTTGTTTGAATGCCCAAAAATTGCACGTGGAGCCGGAGGGTCCGTCCTTCCCTTCGTACGCAAAAAATCCGATTATTTCCCTTTTCGTCGGGGGCCGGCCAGTCTGATAGTTTGGCAAGCAGGACAAGGTCAGATTCCTTTCCTCCATCCCCTGTGTTTTTTCTCGAGATCTCCCTTTACTCCTGCATCTTCCTACAACCCTTACTTTCTGGGCTTCTTCCACCTGGTGGTCCTTCCCCCGCGGGCAGTTCAACACGTCTTTTACTGTTTTCATTCCCCCCCCCCTCTTTTTTGAGGCGTGACTTTCCAACTACCATCCAACATCTTCCCAAAGCTTGTGAGGATGACACTTGCACCCCCCCCCCCCCCTTTGCCAGGTGAGTCCTTTTTTTCCGGCCTTCCCGAAATTGGGGTTTTTCTTAGGGGTAACTCCCTTGGTAACCAAGCCACATGTCTTGAGTAGTTCCTTCCCGGTTTTTTTTTTCCCCTCGATCATTTACGCTCGCGCTGAAGATTCGTTCAACGTTTAACCCCCCTTTTCACTTTTTTTCCGCGACAGAATTGACCCTTTGTCTGTGCCTTCGGCCCGAGGTTGGTCCTTTTGACCTGTAATGTGCGCCTGGCCGGACGTCCGAACCCACTTCTTCAGCGTCCTGATGAAAGAACATTTCTGTACCCTTTTCACTAGTTAGTCAGTTTTAGTACTTCCCTAGCCAAGGTCTTATGGGCTTTGCGTGTGGGCACTTACAATTTTTAAGAACAAACCTTATTTTTTTCCCCTATTACTTTCAACCCCCAAGTACTGTGTTTGTATATTGTTTGTTCATTTCTTGAAGTCTTCCTCTTTGACTCTTCTCTTACCTCCCTTCTGAATCTTAGGTGAAAACCTGGCCGAGGCTAGTTTCGGAGGTTTCCATTTTTTCCCTTGCTAGGTGATGGGTTTCATCTCTTTCACCTTTAATCCTAGTTTCTTCAATTACCACACTTTTCCTTCCTTTTTGCGGTAATGCAACAGTTCTTCACTTTTCGGTGAGCACGTTGATTTTTTTTTTTTTTCGGTGGTGCTTGAAGCATCTTGATTTTCTTGACTTGGACCTCCTAAAGGTCGAGGTTCTATTTTCCCTTCTCATTCTCACAAGGTACTGTCGACCTGTTTTCCGAAGTCCTAGATACTCTTCATCTTCGAGAACCTTCCCCCCGCCTTCTTGCAATACTGACGTCCCTCTCCCCCTTAGGGGACGCCTTTTTTCGAAAGGATCGTCCCTTGTTTTTTTTTTTCGTGAACCCATCCCAAAGGTCTTTCCCTTCTCCAATTGCTAATTTTCCCTTCTTGGACTCTTTTCTTCTACTCTTTGCATTTTTGCCCCCTTTCCTCTAGTTTTCCAAAGGTTCCGGCCTCCCAAAGTCTTCTGGAATGGACACATCCTTGCCGTGTCTTCTTTCAGACTCTTTTGTTCCCCTTATGGCTTTTTTTTCCCGGGAGGGTTGGAACCTCTCACAGTCTACCCTTTTTTGTGGTGACCCTCTTTATCGCGGTCCGTTTTCCCTAAGGAATGTTCCTTGACCTCCTTTTTGCTTGTTTTGTGGGGAATGTTTCCCTGTTGCCCTGAACTGCCCCTGTGCTTTTTCTTAGTTCCCCTTAGTTTTCTACCTCGTTTCATTTTTTACTTTAGGACATTGCTACTGATAGATCAAGTTTACCCTTTTTCCGGAATGACCCACAAAGACGCCATTATGCTTTTTCCCGCTGTCGCGTAGTATACCCCTTAACGATCCTCCCCGGCTGGCTCATGATGAGATGCAGATTTTTTTTTTTCGTCTTGAGCCTATCCACGTGGGCTCTATTTTCTTCCTTAGATAGACACTTACTCTCTTTTTCCCTTCCAGCTTTCCGTGCCCCCGCAACGGGCCGATGTCGTCTTTTTTTAAAGTTTCCCCTCAAGGATAGATTCTTTACCCTGAGCTTCCGTAGCCCCGTAAAGTCTTTTCCCTTGATTGTCTTTCTCTTCTTCCGCAGTGCACGGACCAGCTTCCCCCCTCGAACCCTGAAATCGTGATCCGAACCTGTCTCACTCTATGGCACTAAAAGGTTCACTGTCCCCCTTCTTACTGTCTTCCCCCCCCAGTAGGAAGTTCCTTTAGTAGAAGACTTCTTTCAGGTGCTTTTTCCCCTTCAGTAAGAATATTTACATCCTTTTTGGAACGAAGACGTTGGCACGACGAAGAGTCTCCCCCTCGCTCAAGCTTTTTCTTCACATTAATGGTAGCTTCCTTTCTGTTTATTAACGACTTGTGCGACATAACATTTCCTCGGCCACGTGGACGTGTTTTTTTCTGCACCCCCCCCCCCATTTAGCTCTTCGGTCAAATGGGGTCTCCTGGTGTTTCCCTCTTAAGAGATTGCTCCCTCATCCTTTCCTCTGTTTCATGTAGTTGTGATGTACTCATGACTGTCCTCAGTCAAATTTAGTTAATCCCGAAGAGATTGCGTTTTCTCCCTCTCCCTGACCGTTTTTGTAAATTTGTTTCTTTTCTCTTTTCCAGATTTCCCAACAACAAGGACCCCCAGTCGCTGAAACGGGAGTCCGTGGCCTTTCTATATACCGTTCTTCTCGTGTTCCAAAATAAGGCACCGTTCTTTTTCTCCTCTGACCACTAGATTTCTTGCTCTTTTAGGCCTGTTTCTTCTCTCAGCTTTCTCCCTAAGGGATGATTTCGGAGAGGTGACGATTTGCTTTCACCTATTTTTTGGGGTTCTCTTTTCCACTGCTCCCAGTTTTTTACCCTAAATCGTCAATTTTCCGAAAACAAAATCCAGTTTTTTCGTCCTGTTGTTTCTAGGATCCCCCTGTCAAAGCCGAGGCCTTTTCATCAGTAGTGTTTCAATTTTCGATTCTTCTTCATTTATTTGTTGTAGAAAGTTTGTCCCTTTATTAAGGGAGGGACCACACTCTTCTAAGGTTTCTCCCTTTCTGAACTTTTCTCTTATTTTTTGTAGAACAGGCTTTTTTTCAGAATTTTGAAGGTAGTTGCCTCGGTTTCTAGGGGTTATTCTTTTTCTTCTTCTGGATTAAGGGAACGTACTACAGTATCGTTCTTCAATAGGTCATTCTGTCTCCCGAGGTTTAGTTCCTAGATCTATATTTCTAATATAAGTTTTTCTCTGTTTAGAGAGCTTTTTCATTCGCTCCCCTTTTTGTTCTTCCTCTCCCCCCCCTCGGGGTCCTGACCTCGCGACGGGCAAGTTTCATTCCATCGTACCCTGCCCTTCCAACTCGCCGTATGTTTTCTTTTCATTCCTCCCTCTGGGACACCTTTTTTCTCCCCCCTGAATATGACAACCTGCTGTTTTAGGCGCTACCCCCCCATTTTTTGCAGCGCCCGTTCCTTTTTCTAGACCATTACCTCACTTGTGCTGTTCCGTGACTTTACATAAGGCACCCTTTGTTTTCCCTCTTTGCATTAGGCTTCTTCCCCCCTTCTTCCTGTTCCTTCGGGACGGGACCCACCAACAGTGCTCCTTGTGTTGGAGACGTCAATTCCATCCTTAATCAACAGGATCTCTCCTATGCTCGTCGCGTCTTCCGTCTCTCGTTTCTAGAAGCCCGTGATTTGGATCCTGAGATCCCCCGTTTCAAGTGTGGGCGTGGACCGGTATTTTTTTCACTTCCCAGACGATCCCGGAACCTACGGAATCTTCCATCGTGGCAGGGCTCTCTTCTTTTTTTCTTGACAGGATCGTGCACCCCCTCGACGACCCCTTACTTACCAAGCTATCATAGACACCCCTCGATCTCCAATACCTTTTTTCTTCTCTTTTCTTCTGAATACTTCAGGCGGCATTCTGTGCCAGGGGAGTCAATAGTCCCCCCCCTACTCTGGAAGCAAGGCTATACTATTTCCTACCCGATTCCCGTTGTTCAGAACTCCCAAGCGGTGAATGATACGTCCTGACCTTCTTTCTTCTTTCTACAACTGTCGTTACTCATAGTCCCCTACCTAACTCCCTACTAGGGCAATGTATTCAAAACCGTATGGAGCCCCATCTCTCTCTATATTCTGGGAATCACGTCTCTTTCAACACTCTCTTCTGAATTTCTGGAGAAGTTTTTTTTTTTCCATCAAGGACTTCTTCTTTTTTGAATGGCCCCCCTGTGCGTCCGGCCCGCTCCCCGCGTTTGGGTGTGTCGGGACTCTTTTTCTATTTTTTTTTCTTTTTTTTTTTTTTTTTTGTTAGCCGTTTGCGAGGACCTCTGGTTCCAGGCGTCTAATCCCTAGAAATGCAGGGTAATAACGAGTTCTCCAGATGTCCTTCTATGCTTCGCCTTGAAATTCTTTGTACGAACTCATTGATGGCCCCTTTTTTTTTTCCCAAAGTATTTTTGAAGCTTCAATTCCCACCTTTGTTCCTATCAAGTTTCCATCTTTTTCCATTCCCAGTTCGCGTTTTTTTTTTTGAATATCAGTAGCTCCCCGTGCGAGTCCCTCCTAAGATCCCGAATATAGGTCTCCCCTTTCATGTGCCATGAACGGTAGTATTGTCTTGTTCTCTGGGGGGTTTGAATTTTTAGATTGTACGCCATCTTTAACCCTTCCTGCTTTCCCCAGGCCGTATTGAGAAATTAAGTGACGAATCAACACATGGCAGGGGCTTTAACTTGTGACCCCCCTCAAAAATGTCCACTGAGAGAATGAATGTTGCGGGGACATGCTCCGAATGAGCACGGGCTTTTTTGTGAAGCCATTTGTCCTTTTGGCCAGATTAGGACTGTTTTTCCCCCCCAACCGCACCTCTCACCCCCAGTTAAGCCCACAGAGGTCACAGCAGTGCTTTTTCCGCGTCTTTTCTTTCTTGCCATTAGTGTCCCCGGAAAACAACGAGCTCTGTTTTCTTTTCGAGATTAACTGGCCCCTCGGTCTTTCGTTTTTTGCCTCAGAGCCGTTTTTGGGAAGTTGATTTTCGTTTTTTGACTCTTTGCCCACCCTCAAGTGGTCTCCAAAGGGCTCATTTTTTCCCCCCCCAGAGTGGGTTATTTCGTGAATTTTCTTCCTTTTCCCAATTCGCTTCTTCTCCCGCCTTTCCCTGAGGACCCCATCGGTTGTCAGGCTCTGCCGTCTTGCCTCCAGGCGACATTACCTTGGAGGATGACGTTGTTCCCTCCTGGTTGATAGCCTCGTTATTCAGCTCCCCCGTGGACCCCCGGTGAACCATTTCGCGTGGTCGGCCCGCCCGTCCCACCTGACCCTTTCTCCCCCAAGCCTTGTCCCGAAAGTAGGAAAAACTTGATACCTTAGATGTTTTTTTTTGTCCCCCGTGATTGTGATTGTTTGAAACCCTGTGCTGTCAAGGTTCGTCTTGTAGACACACATCGCTTCCCTCTTGAAGTCCCGACTCGTTCTGTTTGCCAGTCCAGGCCTGGATTCCTGAGCTGAGTCTGCCATTATCGACTCCCTTTTTCACGTTCTCGTTGGGCGGGGACCCTCCGTTTTCCCCCTTCCCCTTTCTATGGTGTCAACAAGCCGTTTTTTTCCTTTCCCGCACCGCCACCGTACCCTTTGGAAACTACACGTGTTGAAAAGTTGTCGCGTCCATTCACTTTTTCAGAGTATTCCCTCGTTCCAGGTATCACAGCTGGTCCCTAAAACAGGTTTCGTTTCGGGGGGCATCGAATCTTCCGTTCCCCTTACATTCCGGGCGCGTCTTGGCCGCTTTCTGCCACCCCTCCCTTGTATGTTTTCTGTGAACGAGTGAGCCCCGTCATGTTTTGTGCTAGTATCGATCAGCTTGTTTTCCTTCTTTTCCCAGCGCTTCCGGGTGAAAACCCCGTTCGAATTGGAGTTCTCGTTGATCAACCTGTGTCTTGGTCATCTAGTTAACCAAGCCACTATTGATCCACAGCCACTCTCGTCACGTGTGTTGGACTGGCGCCTCCCCTTGACTCCTTTGTCGATTGTCTATTTTGTTTTTGTCTTTCCCATTCCTTCTGGGTCTTAACAAAAAAGTTTCTTTTTTTCTGAGGTCCTTCCCTCCCTTTTTGTGCCACGCGATTGTAGCCCCCATTTTTCCTTTCGGCGGTTGTTTGCACCCTGGGCAGGGATTCTCCTCCGGACCAGATTTTCCGCGGCTTTCTCTTTTCACTGGGTGTCTATCGATCGTTCTTCAGTTCCTGTTCGTAATCCCTGCGGCCACACGCCTTTTGACAGGCCGTCCTATCAGGTGTCTGTACCGGAAACGAGTGGGACTTCCTTCTTCTTAGGTCACGTTGTATTCACACCCAGACGGTTTCTGGTTTTTTCCCATGGACCACTCCCTCTAACTCTCACCTTCGTCATGGGCTAGGCCGCACGGCCCCCCCCAACCCCCCCGCCCTGAGTTGACTTGTTCATGTCGAAGAGGGCTTCAACTGTCCCCCTTCCCAGGTTTTAAAGGATCCCGGCCATGTTGATGTGAGGATATCGTTCTCGTTGGTCCCCCTGCGCTGCTTTTAGCTTTTCTAGATTTCTGTTCAACAACGAGCCTGACTTTCTGAGTCAATAGTCAGGAAGCCATTTTTTTTTCCCCTAACGGAATCGCCGGTTTCCCGTTTTTGCAGAATGGTGTGTTATGGCTGTTTTCCCCGTTCGACGCCGACGACGAACGGTCCGTTTTTCCTACTACCCACGGGAACAATTTTCTTTAATCGAGTGGTAGTCCTTTTACGACATTCTTTTTTTTTTTTCCTAGTTCCCCTTCACGCTCCTGCCGTGGGGGTTGAAACAAGCTGTACCCATTCCTTTAGTTGGAAAACTTCCCTCCTCCCTGAAAGTTTTTTTCTCCTCTGTATCTGATTCTTCTTCTTGACTCTTTCAGTGACCTTTGCGGCCTTAAGAGGTAGTCACCACGTCGTCGTTTTCGCTCTTCTTGGTCGTTTCTTCTGGGTACAACGAATTAAATCTGTCAGGCCTGCCCTAGTCTTCATCACACTTTTGTTCACCTTTCTCCCTGATGCCGGTCTCGTCTTGTTTCCCCACTTCTTGTTTTCCCTCCTTTTGGCCATCTCTTCTTCTCTTTGGAACGATGTAGTGACGACGAAACGGTTGTCTCTCTTGCCGATAAAATGCTGCTTCTCGAGAGTGTCCGGACCGGCACCCCCCTTCTATTTTCCTCGAAAAAACTTCACAAAATGATGTTTCTTTTTTGAATAGGACGTAAACTAGTCAGTCTCTTCGGATTTTCGTTCAGTGTTCTCTGCTAATCAACCCCAATAAACCCCCTCTTCGCGCTGCAGCTTACTACTAAGCAGATGATATCTTTTTCTCTCTTTAACCCACGGATAGTAAATTCCACTGTTGAATGCGCGTCTGACGACGAGCCCTTTTTTTTCTTTTGCGGTTTTTGACTTGTTGTCTTTTCTTTTAAGGACCGGAGGGTTTGGCACAAAATGCTCCACCGGAAGACCGCCGACCTTTTATTTCCCCAAAATTTTGAGAGCGATTCTTCGCCCTGCATATTCAATGTTTCCTTTATCCTTCGGTTGTGTGGAGGGTTGGTCCCCCAAGGAACCTTTTCACCGGTTGTTTCCCTTCTTAAAGTTTTGCAAACCTTTCCTTCCAGTGTTGGCCGGATAGTCCCTGGCCACATCAATCCTCCCCCCTTCCCCACTGAGATGCCCCCCCCCACAAATCTCTCGTTACCTCATGATGCTGCGCTTTGTTTGACTAAGGATCCTTCTGATGGCCCTCCATTGAGGCAATGCTTTCGCCTGAAGGAGCTCCCTGTACAGTTGTCGGTTCGCTCCGGCGTCTGCGGAGTTCCCCATTTACCCATTTTGCCTGTCCTAGAGACCTCCCCCCCCGCCGTTGTTTTTTGATTTTTCGGCCTTTGTAAAGCCTGACGATTTTTTTGCACCCCCGTTCTTGTCCCCAACAGTGCCTTTTCCTCTCCCCCCGGTCCTTTTCGGAAAGGTCTGCCATTATCTTATTTTCCTGCGGCAGAGGCTCGCCCCCCCTACCCCGTGCGGTGCTCGCACAACGGTCAAGATTCTTGTTTCTACCCGCCCTTTGATGACCTGGTCCGGCGAGGTGCAAGTTCGACCTTTCCTCCCCCGGCAGGTTCCACACTGCCGCCCTTCCCGCCCAAAAGTGATTCTGACTCCTTCTTCTGGGTTTTCCCTTCTCCTTTTAATAGAACCGCCCTTACTAGATCCGATCCTGTTCCCGCCGACGTTGTGATAGGCTCCTTCCGTTATTAGTCAGTTTTTTTTCTTCTCGTTAGTAACCCGTGGCCAAGTTTTTTTTCCTATCCCAGCACGACGTTTTTAGAGTTTCGCGATGCAAATCTTGTTTTTTTAGGAGAGGACTTCCCCGTTTTTCAAGCTTGGTTCTTCAAAATCTTGGATTTTTTCTACGTTTCCGGACTTAGAGTCTAGGTTGACTTCTCCCTGTACATCACGTGCTTCTTCTCCCCTGACCTCTGGTGATGGGATCTTTCTGTCGGATATTGTCGAACATCTCGCCCCGTTTTTTTTCCCTTTCTTCGATTGTTGTGCATATTTGGTCAAACCAACTGCCCTTTTTTGAAAGGGAAGTGACCCCCATAGGCCGTAGTTCTCGTTTTTCGTTACACTAATGGATTGCC
>Ga0179591_1160374_pt1 | contig 10279 bp, 8 predicted proteins | sample CZOMad2_1_08_16f_FD_182891 | JGI IMG/M metagenome (GOLD analysis project Ga0179591, IMG submission 182891) | Vadose zone soil fungal communities from Angelo Coast Range Reserve, California, USA - CZOMad2_1_08_16fungal (PacBio error correction) | ecosystem: Environmental > Terrestrial > Soil >... | reverse complement strand
ATTGGAGTGACCCTTTCTTTCTGACCAGCACCCCTTGGCTAACCATCTCACGCTCTGTGCAACTCATCTCTTTCTGATGCCATTTTCATTGCCGCCGAACCTTCCTTTCGCCCCCGCCGATGCGCCAGATTTCGCGCGCAATGAGTCCTTTCCCCCATTAATGCGAAGGTCCAGTTGCGACTGAAATTACAGAGCTGACGATTCCTCCCAAACAGTTGAATCGATTTAAATGTTCGGGCAAATTTCATCGTACGCGGCGACGAAAGGAACGGTTTTATTTTTCCCAATCTCTCTTCTTACTCGGTGTTTTGACTCTGTTCCATGACTCATTTGTTTGAAGATTTTAATGGGACCCTTTTTTCGTGTTAAAGAAACACTCCTCTTTCCCTTAGGGACTTCGTAGATCTTTCCCCGCGCTCCGCAAAATTCCTTTTTCCGTGCGCAAGGAATCATTGCTCCTGGATCTCTCCGAGAATCTCTTTCTCATTTGCGGGCGGAGGTGGCTTGTTTTTTCGTCTTCTGGAGTCTTTGTGCCCTGCGTCTTCGGTAGCCAAGGGGTCGTTATGTCTTTGACGATTTCCAGTCCTCCAAGATCTCTCGCTGCCTAGTTTCTCTTCGGCGTATTTTTGAAGCGGCTTTCGATTTTCTTTTCTCGTAGATAATGGCGTTTACCCCCATGATTGCGGTTTTGTCCCCCCCCGCGCCGGCTAAACTTTTTGGGTTACTTCCGATTCTCTTCCTCCTTCGTTCTAGGGTTGTTGGCGCATTTTTGGCTTCCTGTCTAGTTTTTTAGAATCTCCCAACTGATGTTGTCCTAGGGAATTATTTTGATTGTCTATAGTTTCCTCTACGTTCGCACCTCTTATCGCCTTTCGCGACCCCCCCAATAGCGCGCGGCGAGCTATTCCCGGGATCGTTTTTTTTTTTTTCTCTCGACCTGATTGCCCCACTCCATTGTCGCCTCACTCCTCCGCCTTCAAACGGTTGAAGTAATTACATGCAACAAAATGTCGCGACTATCAATCGAATCGGATTGCACCGGAGTACGGTTGGCATTCTTCCACCCCTTTTTCCCCCAGCCGACCCCCTCCACCAAGATCGTGCTCAGACCACGCTCCCGCCGCTCCCGGCATATCTAGCGGAATCCGTAAACCCGGTGGCCGGCCTGAACTTTTTTCAGTTTTTTCCTGCTGGCCAGCAAGCGCCGTTTCTTTCCCTAGTGTTCAGCGGAACTTTTTGTCCCACCGCAGATTTAAGACAGACGAATGGTTTCTTTTTTCTCCCGCATCTCTTCATGTGCTGCATGTCAAATTCCCGTTCCTGAACATTCTGACCCCAGTTTACCACGTGCCCCTTTTTTTCCCCCTTTTTTTGATTTTACCTGAAATTGGCTTTGTGTTTCAACTTCGATTTCCCCTTGGCTTGGCCGCAATGCTTGCTTTTTTCCACCTTTGTAACGATACTGTAACCCCGTTACGGGGTTTCTTTTTTTTTTGTTTCCTAGCGGATTGCTTCACTTCACTTTCCGTTCCCTCGCGCGAGCGACCTTTCGCGTCCTGCATATTTGCATAGTCACAATCTTGTTTTTCCGGCTCTGAGTCACCCTCCCTAGCCTCCCCCTACCGTACCACCATCGTTGCGTGCGCTCCCTCTAGCCTCGGTCGGAGTCGGACCCTTTTTTATTTCGCGTAACTTTCCCCCCCCCCCCGCCTTATTTTTCTATATTTAGATTTGTTCCAGCAGGCTATCTCTTAGCTGGGGTCATCCTTTGGCCTTTTTCACTTGCTCGGTCTGTGAATTCCGGGTGAAAATCTGATGGCTTCCAGCATGCTTTCTCTGCGGTACCTTGGTTTTTGACGTTTCCGTCCTCGCCCGATTTTTTTTATTTTTTCACCAACGTTTCGCCCAATCTCATAATTGCTTCCTCTCTCTTTCCGTTTGTGTAGCTCGCGAGCATGGATCCTTCCTCCATTTTACTAGCTGGGCCCCCACTCGGCGTTTCCTGCTTCTCTAACTTATTTCTTGTTTCCTCTTTTCCGTGTTTTTTTTTTCGCAGAAGAGGTAGCGTGTCGGTGGATCGCTGTTTTTCCTTTTGACGCTCCAATCGCTAGAAGAGGTACGCTTTTCCTCCTCACTTTTTTCCAGTGTTTTTGTCAACGTCCCTTTCCCATTTCATTCTGGGACGCTATCGAAATTCATCTGCCAAGGAACCTCGCTGCTTTCCTGTGGAAGGACGTTTTTCATCCTTTCCAGTCGCGTCCATTGCGTCTACGAGGGATGACCCCTTTCCTCCGCGCTATTGGCGGAACTTTTTCCCCCTCTGTTTCAGACCAGGAATTTCCTGTGGTTTTTCTCCTAGAAGCCGCTCAGGGCCCCCCCGACCGCTCTAGCGCAGGCGCACGCGCATCCTTTTGGTACGTCTTTTGTTTCGGTCTGAATTGATCTTGCAGAGCTCCTTTTCCCTTCTTGGAGCGAGAGCTTAAACCTCCGGTAAGGGTTCGGCTGCATGATAGCCTTTTAATCTGATAATATCTACTACCGTCCTTCCTCAGATTGTTTTTTCCCTTTCAAATTTGGTTTACAACTTCGTCCTCCTTTTAATTGCTGCCGCCGCACGTTTTCGGAGCGGTCCCCCCCCCCCTGACTTGAACATGAGTCTCTTTTTGGTACAAGGGTTTCCTCGCTGTTCAGGCGTTCCAAAGGCACCTGCATATTTTATTGCGGCGATCGCCCCCTCCCTTTCCCCGGTTTCTTTCAGGGCGTCGAGTTTTGACCCTTTTTTCTCTTGATAAGAACCCCACGTCTGTTCCGCAGCTGGTGCCCAGGAAGTGTGCCCTCCCCCCCCAACCAAAAACCTTTGTCCGCCGCTTTCCCGGTCCTAGGCAAGCCTGTTCCTCCCTGTCTCTTGATAGCACGGAGGGGTTTTCTGTTGCCCGAGTTTTCCGCTCGCGAGTACAATCATCTTTTTATCTATGACTTTTGTCCTCGTCGCCGGTTTGAAGCTTCCGGGTTTTTTTTTCCCCTTTAGTTTTTGCATCAGGTCGGATCGTGATCTGCCGTTTTCGCCGAGAGTCGCCGCGGCTATGGGTTTTCCCTCCTTTTGGGTAAACTCGTCGATCTCTAGGCAATCTTTCTCTGTCCCCCTCCTAGAGACAAAACGTCATTTTTTTTTATTTCCAACGAGGTACTTTGATGATAGCCCGAAGTCACTCTCGCCCCCCCGCTAAGAGACCAGATGCGCTCTAGTCGGTGCCGAGATCCCATACTATTTTGCTCTGATTGATGTTCGGGGTGTACACCCCCAATGGATCTTTGACTACCTCAAGTCATTACCTAGCGAATCTTCCTTGGGCGGACGTCGCATACGCTCACTCTACGGGCTTCCCAGTTGGGCTAGACTATTGTTTTAGGCCCCATTCGGATTCTGACATCCAAGCCCTTTCTAACCTTACATTCACGCTCCAGGTGTCCCTCATCCCTCTTCGCGTCCATTTCTATGCGGACCCGACCGTCACTCGCCTCCTTTTCTTCCTTTCAATGAAGCCTCGCCCGTTTTCTCTCTCCTCCTCCTCTTTTGCGAGCGAAGTTTTCCCCTCCTGTCCCCCTGTTGTCCGTGTAGAGCCTCTCGAATTTTAGGTGTGCGCTTTCTACACCAACTTTCCTTTTGTTGTTTTTTCTTGTGGAGATTGTTCCCTGCGTACCGGAATGGTGTCGTGTTACCCTTTACTACCACCAGGGAGAATCGATTCAACTGGGCTTCCCTTCCAGCTTCGCACCCACGTGTGTTGCGCTCCCCTTTCCCTCAGTGCTTGGCGTTGCGAATACCCCGCAACTTGCGCTTCTGTCTTTTTTTTTTCGGGGTCAGCAGGCGGCGTCAATGACCTGGTTTTTTTTTCCCCTTTTTGCTCAGTTGCACGGAGCGTGATGGGTCGGTATCTTTGGTCTGGTAGGTTTGAAAGAAGATGGGCGGCTCTTTTCCTTTTTTCGTCCCGGGCGTTCGGCTCGCGTGGCGTTTTTTTCTAGTCCAGCAGACGCTTTCGACTGAACCTGATTCTTTTCACTCACATCCATCTTTGCCTTTTTTTCCCGCAGTCGTGCTCAATATCGTCTTGGGTTTCTTCCGGACCTACTCTGACCGAGATGAGTTGTCGCTTATCGGTTGTGGTTTTGTTTCTTATCATCGGATTTTCTCTTGGATTCCGCAAGTGTCCTTTTTTTGTCCGCATTCGATATGTCTTTTCCTTCCCTTGCCGATCTAGTTCGCGAGTTCCGCCGTTTTCATCGCCGAGCGAACCATCTTCTCCGATTTTCGTCAAGCGTAATTTGCGCTTCCCCTACCTCTGAAAAGTGCCCGCACTACCCTCCCGTCTCCCCTCTCAGACAAGGCAACACTCCTTCTCTTTCTTGACGCCGTGTAGGCTTTTCACAATCTTGAACCAGCAACCTTGGGTTTTGGGCCGAGAGTTTAGAGTCCCGAGCTCTCATTTGTCATATCCGCGGGGACCGTTGATTTAAACGGCCTTCTCCTCAGTTAGTTGTTTAATGGTTTTTTTTTTTTCCCAGAATTTCCCGACGTGCAGCGGGTCTCTTTTGGGCCCGATCCAAGACGACGCTGCCATTATTCTCTTTTCTCGTTAGCCGGCACGCGCAGAGTTCTTTTCCTTCCTCGTTGGAACGCGCTAAAAAAATTTTCCCCAGTTGCCCCTCCGGTCTCAGGTGTGCTTCCCTCATTCTTTTTCCCGACCCCTCGAAGTGAGGACTGTGTCTTTCTGACAGGACCTGCTTTTCCGCGGAGGTGGAATCAGGAAGCCTTTGGTAGTAGAGGATTTGATTACTTCACGCAGGACTAGCGATCGCCTGTTTTTACTCGATTGCACGAGGATACCCTCTGTTGAATTTCGGTGGTGTATGACCAGAACAATTTTTATTTACCCAGACCTTGATACAAAAAAACGCGTATTGAGCTTCGGTGAGATCGTTTCTGATCTCTTCCCTTTCAGACTTGAGCGAGTAGACGGACCGTTCGGTCCCAGCCAACTCTTTGCCAAGGTTAAGAATTCTTCTTCTAGTGCTTTGGCCTTGATTCCAAATAGTAGGACAGAAAGTTCACGCGTTATTTCTCCCCCCTTCCCCCCCGCCTCCCTACCCCGCCCCCATTTCCCATCTTTCCCTGCCCCCTCACAACAGGAGGTTTTTTCCCCCTCGGTTATTTTCTAAAGATTGTCTCTCTTGCTTTCAATTCTTGGACACGTTCTCGCCTCCCCTTCCCTGAGAGTTATTTTTCGTTTTCCATGCGACAGCGCTTTTTTTTTCTCCCTCTTCGAGCTGGACTAACACTCTCGGCTTGATCCTCCACCCCATCTCTTTCCCGCCTCCTCCGGTTGGAGTTATTTTTTTCTTTTTTTCCTCTGAGACTTGTAGTACCGCTTGTCGTCGGCCACCGTGTCTCTTTCCGGACTCCGCTACGACCTCTTCCCACTGTGCAGATGCGAGCATCCTTTTACTTCAGATTCAAGCTAATTGTTTTCGCTATATCCCACGTCTCCCCTCGTTTTAAGGATGTCCTTTTGTTCATGCCTCTGGGGACACCTGCGTGCCCCATGAGTTCTCTTTTTCTAAATCAATTGCGTGACCCAGCTACCCTCTCGGCTTTGCTTCCTTTTCAACTCTTGCTTATCCCCGGAGATCGGCGTGTCTTTTTTTTCCAGGTCACTCGAACTCCGAAGATTTTTTTTTCCCTCGACTGTGGTGTTTTCGTCTCATTTTTTTGGACGTCAAATTCAACCTGCATTGGTCTCGAGTCCGCCAAATCCTTCTCTAAAGCAGGTTCTGTGGCTTTTGAAATGATGACTCCCGGCCTTTCAGGCTGGACCCCGCCGCTTTTGTACAAAGCTTGGACTTTCCCCTCTTCCTTGACTGCCGTCGCACGGCGGACTCCTTTTTTGTCCCCAAAGCCCTTGAGTAACGTTTCTCCAGCTTTCCTGGTTCCGGGGTAAAGCTTTTCATTTGTTTTCATCTCGCCAGATCATGTTTAAATGTTACATGCGTCTGTAGATCGTCGTTTCCCCATCCCTGGAGTGCCGATCGCACTTTTTGTCCCCCTCCTCCCCCCTCCTCTGTACTGCGGCCAGAAATGAAACCCACATATTATTAGCGTATTTTTCCCTCCCTTGATGCCCGTGAGCGCCTTGTTCGTTGGTCGTTTCCTAGTGTTCCGGGGTTTTTGATGTTTCCTCTATTTCCTCCGTATCCGGCGTCAATTCGTTTTTTATTCTCGTCCTTGGGCCTGTATTAGTTTTGATGCTTGTTCTTTGAATGGGTGTTCCATCAGGTCGGATCGCTCCCCGCTGCGTTTTTCCCTAGAGCGTCGCCGCTTCCGTATATTTGGCCGTCCTCCTCGTTTTCCTCGTCGAATAGATCGCTCGATTTGGCCTTTCGGAAGAGAGACCCAATCCTTTTTTTTATTCCAAAACGAGATATACGTGCCGCCGCAAGTGTTCTTTGCCAACAACCGAGACTTTCGACCTCCCGTATTTCTCTTATTGGAATTTCTGCTTAGTACCTCCCCTCGATGATTGTAGGTTGATCACACCGCCATTTTCTGTGCTTGCTACCCCTTCCTGCTTCCCTCTAAGCTTTCACTCTCTGGGCGGACGTCGCTAATTCCCCCTTGACGCACTCCTGAACGGCTCCCACGAGGGGCTGATACTTTGCGGCATTCTTATTTCTCTATTCACTGGCTACCTTCCCAGGAACTAATCCTCCTGTAGAGGCCTTTTTCTGCCCGCTGTGACTTTCCCTCCGCCCAGCAGATGCGACAGATACTTTTATTCTGCCTCCATGACTCTTTTTGCTTGCACGTGGACGCGACGGTTGTTGCTCTTATTAGAATCTGTGCCAGTCGAGTAGCATTGAATCATTCTAACTGTTTTTTTTTGTACTTGCTCCAGTCCCATTCGGTGTGAACACCCTCTTCTCTTTCCTCCGTTTGTTGTTGCAGTCTGTGGCTTGTCTTGTGTAGAAATTCTCCCCTGCATGGGAACGGTTCGGTCCTCCCTTTTCGACACCCCATCAATCGATCACATGCGGGCGGCCGTCAGCTTTTCTTTTCTAATTCGCAATTCCCTTCGCCGTTTCTTCCGAAGGAATCATGCTCTTTTGGAATCCTTATATCTTCGGTCCTTCTGTGGTCTGTTTTTTTCTGCTGGCGGCAATGAAAATTGCCTTCATTTTCGTTTTATTCCTTTGCCAAATGTCTTGTCAGATGGTTCTTTGGTAGCAATTTTCTTTTTTATTCCTTCAAGACGCTGGCCGGCTCCACGACTCTTTTTCCCTTCGTGCGAGTCCGTCGGCGTAGTAGGAGTCGGTTCATCTGGCTGCCTCCGCCCCTTTCCTTTATTCGCGATTCGTTCAACTGGTCCTTCTTCTTCATTCCAATGACTTCCCACAATATCGGCGTCCCCCCAACCGTCCTGGGATTCCCTGTTTTTTGTTCCTCATGACGCGCATCGATATTCTTTTGTTTTCATGCTGCCTGCGGCTATCATCTTGTTTTTCTAATCCGCAATATGTTTGGTGTTCTTAACGTACATGAGACAGGACGTTCTCGTAAACTTTTTGAGTTGCCCCGATTATTTCCCTCTGTTTTCGACGCTTTCAGATATTCGATCGAAAACGGTAATTTGTTCTCTTTCCTCAACTCACTCACTTTTTTTTTTTCGCTTGACCACGGCGAAGAGACACACCTCCTTCTTTCTTCGACCCTTCAATTGACTGGAAAGACGTCTCTGTTCGGAAAACTCTTGGCCCTACCATGACACACGCGTGTTTTTTTTCCGCTGACCGAAGTCCTCCGAGATTCCGCGGTTACTTTAACGTTCGGCGACGTCGTAGGGTTCTTTCATTTGCTGGCCAGCAATTTTGCAGTCCCTCCCGCGTGGGACCCGAGCCTGTACCTTCTCCAGCCCTTTCCATTGGTCGATCCGCCGGCGCTTGCCTTGCTCACCGTCCTGACCATTTACCCCCCTTTTGACACCTCCTGGAGACTCCTTTTTTGTTTTCCTCAATTTTTTTTTCAAACCTTTCAATTCGTGCTGCCCTTCCGCACTGAACTTTTAGAACTTCCCCTCCTCCACCTTGAACGGTTGTCCCGCTGACTTGAATCTTTTGTTTAGCGGATTGTTCTCATAGCCTTTTTCTAGAATGACTGCCGTAGAGAGTATATTTCTTTCCTAGCTACAATTTTTCCTTGTAATTCGGGAGGCTTATCGTCATAAGAAACAACGTCTTCTTACCCCGTTCGCTTTTCGACCCTGCGTATGCGAGTAGTTCCTCCTCTTTTTTTGCGCGTGAGTCGAGCCCGCGTATATACTTTTTCTATTCCCCAAGTGTGTTCCGACATTCTCTGAGCGGTAGGGTTTTTAGCTTTTGTCCTCCTTCTTCTCAATTTCGCGCTGGAAGCGTCCCCCCCCTGAACAAACGTCTAAAGAATGGTTGCTTGCGAAGCTTTTTTTGGCGTCTTTGCGAGAGTCTCATGCTGATCATTTTTCCAGTCTCCTCTCATCCGCATTTGAATATTTCGTTAGATAGTGAGTTTCCTCTTCCGCGCATTGTGAGAGCTGGACTACACTCGCAGTTTTCGTTCCAGTTTTCCTTTTTTTAGCTTACAGTACTATTTCTCCCTCCTTGTTGGTTGTCTTTGTTTTTTCCCGGTCTGGGGATCGCCTTCGAGTTCCCTCGATGTCCCTAGCTGGTCGAAGAGTTGAGTTCCCTATCTTCCAGCCTTCATGCGCTTCAAGAACGTTGTAAGCCTTAATCTCTTTTCTTTCCTTCTCGTTAACGTCAGCCGCCAACGGAGTCCCCCTCGTTTTTTCTTTTTTTTCCTTCCCGGTTTTTTTCAGGAAAGATGGTTCTTTTCCTCCCTCCCTCAGTGCTCTACGAGGCCCCTTTTCCCTTACGCGCTTTGGGGAACTCTCTGGGCAAGAGGTTTTCTTTCCTTCTCCTTATCTGGTCGATACTTTTGCCGTCTCAGTTGCAATCTCCTTCCCCGCTCTTTCCTCGCAGGCGCACGCGACGCGTTTTTGGTTTTCTCTTTTCAGGACTGGCACGCCCTTAACCCGACTTGAGCTCTTCTCCCCACCTCTTCTGTCAAGGAAGGGTCGGCTGCGCCGATTCCTGTCTTTTCACTGATGAATAATCGTCCTACTTCTTGCCACCCGTCAGGGGTGGTAACCTTTTTCTTTTCACGTTCATTGTCCCGGGCCGCATTCCGTTACGCCCTTTCTGTTCGAAACCCCCCCTCCTGGTTCCCACCGAGTCACAGGTTGTTTAACTGGGGTACTCGCTGTTCAGTCGTTTGAGTTCCCCATACAGAGCGCGCTCTTGTTTCTATAATGTACTGAGTTGTAAGGCGTCCGCGTTCTAACATGTCTTTTTTTACCCCCTGCACGCGGCAGTAGGTTTTTTCTTGCCCTCCAATGACCTTAAACACTACTTCTCGCGCTTTTATTGCGGATTTCCTTTCGGCTTTTTTCTCGTGGCTCGTCCTGCATCTCGTGGGTCGGGGTTAGTCTTTCTTTTTTTTCCGCGGTCTCCTTCCCCCTATTCGCGGAAGGCGCTTTTTGTTTTTTCTCCTTTTTTTGGAATTCTGCCGCGTGAGGTGATGTCCAAGGTTTTTTTGGATCCCTAGTAGCGTACTCGTTTTCTTTTTTGAGATTAATCGGGGACACCGTTAGCTCCCCCGGTGCAATGTCCCTGACTAGTTTCCACTCATTTGTTTCTCAAAAAACGAGTCTTTCTACCCATAGCCGCATTATCTTCCTCAACACAAAAGCTTTCTACTGATTCGATGCGCGTGGAGGTGCGAGCCCCTCTCCGATGATGTTCTCCGGGTGGTTTCCCGCCCCATCCGTGGTGTGATGATACCCCTTCTTCGAGACCCGCGTACTCAATCACGCTTCCCTGATCTTGTCGCTCCGCTTACACCGACCCCCTAAGAAGGCTCGAATTTTTTGATCCTGATCGGGGGATTTTTTTCTTCCGTCCAGTCCGGAAACCTGGCTACCGAACCCTACCCTGCTAGGTCATGTAGTTTTTTTCCCTCCCTCCTTGCCCTGCCGAACCACTAGAGAATCTTTTTTTCGCGCGCCTTCAAATCCTTCGCGAACTTTCCCTTTCTTCCAGTTGCGCCTACGCAGAAGGAGGCGGCCGAGCTCCGACTGATTTTGCCAATTGTGTTTACGGTCAACTGTAGCGCAATAGGTTTTCATTCCTTTTTCTG
>Ga0179591_1382064_pt1 | contig 10280 bp, 8 predicted proteins | sample CZOMad2_1_08_16f_FD_182891 | JGI IMG/M metagenome (GOLD analysis project Ga0179591, IMG submission 182891) | Vadose zone soil fungal communities from Angelo Coast Range Reserve, California, USA - CZOMad2_1_08_16fungal (PacBio error correction) | ecosystem: Environmental > Terrestrial > Soil >... | reverse complement strand
GTTGTCCTACCGATAACGCCATTTCGACCTCCCCCACGAGGTATGTGATTCTTCCAACCTTTGGCACTCCTTTGGAAAAAAACCATTACAGGAAAGAGTACACCCTCCGGGGTTCACGTTTTTTTCAACTCTTCACTATTGATTTTTTTTCCCATGGCAGGCTTTACTTCCATTGAATGCGTCTGGTACCCCCAACCCCCCACCTTTCCCCGATTATGTTGGCCTTGAATTTCGCAGTTTTTTTTGAATACAAAAATTTTAAAACCCGATCTTTAAAATAATAGATGTTGAACTGACCATGATTTGTTTAGCACTCCCCCTTATTCTCCACGGAATCAACTTGCCATGCTTGTAATGGTACCCCTGATTACGGACCCCTACCGAAAGTCTCACCCTTGCCCCTTAAAAGTGTTTTTTCCTTCAACATTTACTGGAATGTTCTGTCTTTTTTAAATTTCTTTCCATGGCCCCACCATGATATGATAAAGGTTTCGCGGGTGGGGTGGGAGGACGACCTTCCCATTTATTCGACTTTTTTCTATATATTTTCTACAGAATTCCGTTCGTTGTTATCGGATAAAACTAAAGCCAGTAGGTTCGCCCAGCCCTATACAGGCCTTTCTCATATGGTTGCCCCCATTTCCCAAAAAGGCACATGCCATAAGCAACTTTCATCCAGATTAACAAAACGTTTCTTTGTTTATACAACATGACCATAATGTTAATTATTTGCTATTCTTCCTCTGGTTAAATCACGAATGTGCCCTCAGAGGAATTCATGGGTGGGTGCGGCAGAAGGAGTTCGCACCCCATCTATGCCTATTTAAGTCTCCACCCCCTCCCTTGGATCATTCTTGTTTTTACAACTTTGGACTTTCCCTTCTGGCTTTGCATTATCATTTCACACCCCTAAGTTGTAACTTCTTGGAACCTAAAGACTATTAACTAGCCCACATAAGCCCAGTTTGAGGTATATTTTTTTTTTTTTAAAACCATATTCTGCCTGGCAAATTGGAACCTACTTACTGGGTATTCTCTTTTATCTACTCCTGTACTATCTTTTTCAATTTCTAGGGAACCGTTTTAATATCCAATCCCCCTCTGGCCTTCAAAATAATTTTCCTCCGCCCCTCTGGCCTGCTCCCTTTCCTATTCCAGATTAAAACTTTCCCCCTTTACCGGTTTGTCGCAGACACGGGGGCCAGGTCGAGGTCCTAACAAATACTTCCTCCCCCCATCGTTTTCTGGTGGCATCATTTGCAAAGTTTGCCACAGGTGTACAAGTGATTAGACCCATAGATGATAGCTATTTCGGGTCCCTTTCCCAGGCTTTTAGCACCAACATTACGCCCGCTTTTATCTAGTAAAACCCTATTGCTTGAAGGACGGACACCCCGCTTGTAATATGCCTTTTACCACAAGCACCTTTCCAGTTATTTCTTGGTTTCGTTTTATTTATTTCGAGTTACAGCCTCTTCCTCCGCCACCCACTTTCGGTATACCGACCCCTTCTTAGAAGGGACCCCAATTCCTTTTCCCCTCATTTCTTTCTCCTGGAGATTTCGTGAATTTTTTTTCCTATCCATTTTTATTTGGACCGCGAAGATCCTTTTTTTCTTGTCGTTGGGAGGGGATTTGGTCCCTCCATAACATGCAAGATAATTCAATACGTCAGGAATTTGCGCGGAGTTTTGCTTTGTTGGTAATTAGAGTATCATCGTCCGACCCGTTCCGTTATCCCTTTGTGAGAACCCACCAGGGAAAACTTTTTTACGGTTTTTTTGTAGGTGCACACCACTTATCCCCCCCACTATTTACCACCCACCATTTTTGAACCGTTAGCCCCTTGGGTGACAGATATTTTATTTTTTGACCGTCCCATTAAACTTTCCAAGGCCAGATACGTAACCAATCATTCAAAAAACCTAAACCGTCTTTCCACACACCCAAAAACCCAAGATCCAGTTCCCTTCCTTTTCAGTTTTTTTAAAGTTCAGTATGGCCGCCCCGCCGCGTCGCCCCCCACCACCAATTTGTTATTTTTGTGTTTTCCGTCAGGACAGTGCCCAACACGCTCGGTTACCCCCCCACCCTCCCCGAGCTTATTGTCCTCTGCAATGGGACAAAGTTTTCCCCCCAAAAACGTCGTGCTTATGCTGATGGAAGGGTGGAACACACATTACACTGGTTACCCCCCAAAGGGATATACCCCCAACCAATCACCCAAACCCAAGCTTTCCATTGGTCGAAGAAACGCAACATTGGACGGGGCCGATTCCAGAGGCACCCCCGCAACTGCAAACACCATGACCAGCCCCAAAATTTCAGTTTTCGCCCCTTATAAGTTGTGACGTTTTTGTGAAAGGTTCTGTTTTCATGTGATGCTTGCCTTGTGTCATTAAAGTTCTAACACCCCCTATCTTCTACAAATCTTTATTCGGGTCTTCAACCCTTCCGTCCTTAGATGTAGATTAGGACTTTCCAAGTAGTTTGTGATGCTTTATTCCAATTTCTGCAGTTCGTACTGTGCCTTTTCCCAACCCTCGTCCCCCCGCTGTAATGACAGGCCCCCCCCCTTTTCCCTCGCAACCAGTGTCCTATGCCTGCCAGCCTAGGTATCTTATTAAACCCCCGTTCTTCGGCGACAGTTGAACCCCCCAAGGCACGGGGCGAGTGGCAAAGGCAAAAGCCCCAAGTACGCACGGCTGGCCCCACTGTAAATTGTAAAAAACTCTTCTTTGCAGGCCGAATAACGCGGCTCAGGCCACGGCGTTGAGACTACCCCCCCTTTCGAATCATTGATTACAGGCACCCGGGAGTGGAGTGGGGGACAAGGGGCCAGGCCCTCGGGAGGCCTGGGGGCCCGGATCATGTACAAGGAGCCGGGCAACCAGAAACCAGTGGCGCCCCGGACCCCAAGGATACCCCCCCCCACAACCCTTGGAAAACAAAACCCACACATGGGAAAAGGGACAGGGGCCTTTGCGTAACCCGGTAACACAAGGACAAAACCCAAAACCTGACCACAACAAATCCAAAACCCAATACATGCAATACCTCCACTATGCAGGGACCTACGCAGCAAGGGAACAAGATCCGCAGGCAACCTCCGCAACAACACCCACCCAAACAACAAAAACAACCACCCCAAGGTTGCATTTATGGTAAGCGACCAGCAAGTTTAACCCATGTGCTTTTCAATTTAATCCCCAGTCACCATTCCCCACCGCAAACCCAGCCCCGTATCAAGCCGTGAAAGCATCCTTTCTTTTACTTCCACGCAATGATGTTTCAATTTTGTTAAATATATCACGTCCTTCGTTAGCACGACTCCCCACCCCCCAGCCGGTTGGTTTTTTCGTTTTTTGCAATATCTTATTCTCTTTGACAAAAGTTAAAAATTTGAACACGCCCCGTTTTTTATATTTGCCTAGAGGCATGGTGTTGTGTCCGCCGCACCCCCCCCCACAAGTTAACCGGTTACTCCAAACATTCTTTTGATGTTCTTTTTACAAAACCAAAATTTCATAACCTTAATGTTACACACCCACCCCTCTCCCACCATTACCATACTATCCACAAACCCGACCCCTCATCCCCGCGTCCGGCCCATGCATTGGTGGGTCCCACACGTCCTTTTCCTAAAAGTCTGAGTGAAGTACGGTAAAGCCACAGACTATCCTTTCAATACTTTTACACAAGCCACTCCCCCCATGCCTCCCCACCGTTATTAAGCGTTTTTTTTTACGACCTTCCTACATCTGCCCCTGCCCGCATGACCAGTGATCTCCACCGCCACCGGGCCCACACAAGATCATCAGAAAAGGTTTTTGTAACATGACCTTTTTTTTTTTCTCCATTCAATAGAGGATCAACCTCGGATATTTCACCGGCTTCCAAGGTGTAAAATACCCCTGGTTTTAATGGCACGTACTTGTTTACCTCACAGTCTTTTTAAAATATTACCACCCATCCCCCCATTTACAAAGTTATATAAGGTATAATATCCCCATGGTTAACGACATCTCCGTACGATTACTTCATTATCACCAAATTCAAAAATCAACATTGTCCGGACCTTGCTTTTGTTTAAGTAATTTAATTTGGACTACGGAACTTCCGGACCCCACCTTCAACCCTAAGGAATTCTTCAGCACCCGGTTTGCCACCTTTTTGATCGTCCCGGGGTTTTCAGGCTGGCTTGAAAGTTATATAACTTCTGTTTCCCTTTTTTTGCAAGCCCTTCCTTTGTCACACCTTTTTCCCACCAAAACCTTCATCCCCAGAGCCACGCATCACCAAGTTCGCAATGTGAAGGGTCTTTGCGAATATTCCCCACACGATACCCCCAAAAACATCCCGCCAAGAAAAACAGGGTACTTGCACTGTTTGAACTGAAAATAAGTAGTTGAAGCTTTAAAAAGGTTGGGTTATGATAGTAAATCGGATTTAGTACACTTCCCCAATCGTCGGAAGCCTCGATTTGCTGGAGCTCTATCATAACCGCGGAACCTACTTGATCTCATATTTTTCCGGGATTGTAGCTTTTCCCCCCCTGTAAACAATTCAGGTCAGCTCCCGAATTAGAACCGGACCGGGACTACCAGAAACGTATCTTCCGTTGACGAACGCATCACACCGCGTAATGACAGCCCAAACGCGGATTGTACAGCTCCCAGGAGGACCCATCCCTCTACTCAATCAGGCAATCCACTGGTTTCAAAGGGTAAATGCCTATAGACAGCTCTTCCGCCACTGCGCAGATTCCAGGAACACTGAACACCCCGAGAACCCTATCGGGAAACGTACCAATATAGCCCCTAAACAGCTCGTAATAGATTATACGCGAACACACAAATAACACCACAATACCTCTAAGCATACACCAAACACCAGAGCATCCCCACTACAACAACAAACGACACAAACCAAATTAACCACCAACCCCACCCCCGTCACCACTATATAAGAACCAACTCTTTACCACCACCACAAACCCACACCCAACACAAACCTAAACCCCCATCAACCAACTCCAAATCCCAACCCAGTGTCCAGCCAGTTTTGAAACTTGTAGTGCGTGCAGTATACCGAAACTTACGTGCCACTGTATACGTGTTTGCGGGCGGCCAGATGCGAGCCGCCAGACGACCTCTTTTCAGCTAAGCACTTTTTGACGTACATCGATTCCCGGATTATGCACTCTTGGTCCCGAACTGGCCTTCACGGTCTGCAGGATGCAAAGTCCACAGTACCCGAAGCCTTCCCCGGTTTTCTAGCCAGACCCTTAGTAGTCAACTTCTTTCAGGAAGTCGTAACTCTAAAGGTCCCGAACTCTTCGGTGTTACGGGGGGAAAAATAGATAGAAGGCCGACAAACCAAATTAAGCAAACTGCACACACAACCAACCACCAAAAACCGCGCTGCTCAAACAAACGTTTCAACTATCTGCCAACCCGACCCTAGGGAAATCCATGGTAGACCTTAACAAACTGAAGTATCTGGCCGGGACACAGTTGACCCCCGCACGAATCCCGGTCTCAAAAGGCACCCCCCGCTTCCCTTTTTAGCTAATCTTCTTATGCTGCCAAACCGCTTCAATTTTAATCGCACTTACCTGGAGTAGCGTTAATGGGATTGCTCATGGACATTTCCATGACCTTTCCTGACCCTTCGCCCTAGACGAGAGATAACCTTCTGAAGTTATCCTCAACGCACACCCAAAGAAGTAGTATAAATGAATGGACAACTTTTTAACCGGTCAATAAAACAGGGGACAAAGAGTCGCAAACTCGAGTCAATTATACCCCATCAGTCTTATTGCGACAATTCCCCCCAAGGTTCGATGAAAACCCCCCCACAGCTACCTGAAGGCTGGACATCTGACCTAATCTGAACGAACAAGGAGGAACTTTTTTCTTACGTCGAAAATGCGAGTGTACGCGCCTAGGCGCAAGAGCGAACTGCGGGACTGGCCTTGCACCGATATAATGTACATAGCCGGTCTCGAGGCGGAAGATGACAATCGAGAGGAGTGCAACTTTTAGACAGAAAAAGAAACAGGACCGACACACATGTTTTGAGGAGACTATAAGGAATGAGTTGACTTAATATTTTATTTGCACTTAGAAGTGAGTAACTACCTTTGCAGAGCTTGTTTTGGACCCACGACAACTGACAAGAACACAAGTTAAGAACCCCGACACACAACCCCCAACAGACAAGAGCTCCGCGTTTTTACTCTATGGCCAGCGCATTCCCCAAGGCAACCGTTACAACTTGGACGTCGAAACGAGCCCGGAAACCCCTGATCCAGGGTAGTAGCAAAAACAACCTTAGAAGCGGCAGGAAAGAAACACTTGCACGTCTAGAGAACGTGGATAAAACGTACCGATCAGTTAAACCAGCCACGGCTGAATTTCTTCGGATAGTTTCCCCTTCAAGTACATCTCATGCGACTCACAAGCCCCAGATAATACGACCCCGGCCCCGATTTTACGGTGTTGGACACGGCGGCAAAGATAACCTCCCAGTTTTTCTAGATACCCCCCTGACCCACTATGACTTTGCCACTGGCACCAGAAAAATAACCCCCCCCCCACCTATGCCGAGCCGATGCTTCAATTGACCGTTTTCTTTATTTTTTTAGAAAGGAATATTACGTCTTCTCCTCTGTAAGCTTCTCCGCTCAATACCTCTCAAACGGGAGCCATAAACAGATTTTTTCGTCGTAGGACACAACTTACTTCCAAGAAAGATTCGGTGGCGATAATCTCTTAAGGTTCGGATTGTTGGGCCTTGATTTAACTCTCTCCTGACCAGTCCTTTACCCTGTCAAGGCACCTAATAGCCGATTTCCTGCAGTTTTCTCCGCACAGGAACGAGCCGACAAAAATCCTATCCTGCTTACCCGGGTTCAGGTTTCCTCTGACATTCCCTTTGCACTTCTAGAACTACCTTCCTTATATATCCTTCTTTACCCCTTCAATTAAAGTTCCGCGTGTTAGTTGTTGTGATAGCCTTTATCCCAGTTTTCATCCCAGTCCCTTGAATTTTTTAGCAACCCTTCTCCATTATAAGTAATTTTTTTCAGGATATCTGAAGTATAAATACACTTCCTTCCCGACCTCCCTCTCCCCCCGTAAGCCGTTCCACTTAAGAGCTAACGCCTCCAAAAAACAGCGCCCTTCTTCCCCCTTCGAAACCCAGGTCCAGGTCAGGACCGTAAACGTTAGGAAGCATGTAAAAGGACCTCCCCCTTTTCCTTACAAATCTTCAGCTACTTCAGAGAGAATTAGGATTCCTTAGCTTCAAGCCCCAAAACACCTTTTATCAATCGGCCCCCTCTGCCTTTTTATTAAAGGGCTTCGCACGTTCCTACGGTAAGTGACAAAAACGGAGGGAGGGTTATCCTCTCCAGAGGCTTCCCATGGCATACGTCGGAGCTTATTTCCTCTTGGACCGTCCTCGGAGTGAAGTAAGTCCCCCTTTCTTCGAGCCACCATCGGCGAGCTGGGAGCGGCAGAGATATGGAATGTCTCCACCCAGTAGTATGATAAAGTCAGGAGATTTAAAGGGGAGGGACTTGTAAGCGAAATGGACGCCCCCCACCCCCCCCCCCCCACACCCCCCCCCCCCCCCCCCCCCCCCCCCCCCCCCCCCCCCCCCCCCACACCACCCCCCCACCACCCCCCCCCCCCCCCCCCCCACCCACCCCCCCCCACCACACCACACACCCCACACCCCCCCCCCCCCCCCCCCCCCCCCCCCCACAACCCCCCCCCCCCCCCCAACCACCCCCCCCCCCACCCACAACCCCAACCCACCCCCCCCCACAACCCCCCCCCCCCCCCCCCCCCCCCCCCACCCCCCCCCCCCCAACAGTTACTCCATCCAATTCTAAAGGCTGAAATTCGTCCAAGAACTTTAGTTTTAAGATTTGTCGGGCGGTCTGTAATGTTGAATGTAGAACACAAGGTTCCCACCTAGATTCTCCCCGGAAGATCCCTGCTCCACCGTAGAGCACACCCCCCCGCCCGCCGTATAAGAAGTAACCCGCCGGGCATGTTCTTTTTTTTTTCTTGATGTCCCCCCCCGTCTTAATTTTTTTTTACCCCATGAACAATAGAGACCGCTAACCATCTCCAGGCTTCGTACCGGAACCCTGGGCTCACCCCTAAAGTCCCCCATCTCTTTTATGCTGCTAGTTCCCCTAGTCCCCAACTTTCCTTCATAGGCCCGACCTACGCAAAGATAATCTTGCTTCGGCGTCCCCTGACCAAATTTACATAACCTTTGATCCCCCCGGTCGGACTTCTGAAGAACCTCCGTCTAATCGACCCAGGCATGGCAGACAGTCCCTAATCCCTTTAAAGGCACGCCACCTTTCCCCTCAGTCCAGCTTGTTTTGTATACAGGTTTGCGGGCGAAGCCGGTACTTTAGTGCTGCTGACACGGCTTCACCGGCCGCTCTGTTTCCGGTTAAGAGACTTATCCTCTTGTTGCCTGCCGGGAGTCCTCGACACGGTAACACCTGGTGCTTCTGCCTGTCGCAAACGCCCCTCCATATCGAAGTCGGCTAACCAATGAGCCCCGCAGCCCTGCCTTCAAAGAGTATGATTTAGACCAGCTCCGACTTTCCCTTATGACAGTTTATGACGCCTACCAAGAAGTTTTTTCGACCGGTCGAGATGGGCGGATCGACTAGAATAACCCCTTACTCCTTACCTAGTCTTGGTAATACTCAACCTTAAAAATTCTTTATACATACGCCTCCTGCTCTAACCACTTCTTTTTCCTTTTCTAAGTCAGCGAGATCTCGCTCCTGATTTTTCCGCTAACTTTGAAAGAGATCCTCCCGTCCAATGTTTCCGCGTGACCTTGCTTCCCCCCTTACGTCACCATCCGAAGTCGGACTACGATGCCCAATGCAGTTCCCTGATCCTGGAATGACATCGCCCCCCCCTCTCCCCCGGCCATAAACAGATGTATTTCCAGCTGGATGATTCTCCGATCCGCACACAATTTCCTCCCCAAATCCTGCAGCTGCTGCGCCGAATCCAAGGTCCCTTTGAAATGGCTGTCTGGCCTGACCCTTTCACTTTCCCCAACCCCCATATATTTGAATGCTGTACTGTATGGAAAAGGGTGGTGGAACAATTCTTTTCGACACGTTCCCTTGCCATATCTTCCCATCAATTATCCAAACGTGGCGGCAGATCTACTATGCATCTGCGCAACACTAAATTAACTTTTCAAACCGCCTTCTCTTTAAAGTGCTTGGACTTCCCTTCTGCCTTTCGTATCATCTCTCTCCCATATTTAACCCTTTTATACTTTTATCCTATGGTTTCAGTGGCCTTTGTTAAAACTTTAGACAGTACTTCTTTTGCGCTTACACTACCTGTTTTTTCGCCCCTCCCAAATTAAATTAAAAGGTGAAGCCCCGTAATCCCTGAGACGTCATCCGGCGCTTCGATTAATTTAAGACGCTTTGCTGTCCCCCCCTGGCTTCTTCCTTTTCTTGAATATCCCCATCCGATAACCAAGTATTTTAACCCGTAACAATTGTATCAGACTTGGAGTTGCCTCAATTGTGTACCACGATAGGATCAATGCTATGAGTGAAGCCCCCCATATGAAAAATCTCAGAAGTCAAAATGATAATTCACACTACTTGGGACCAGGGTGACTGTTTGATTTTTGGTTTTTTGGATAGCCATTTGCTAAGTTGTTTAGAGTTGGTGGGATTACAGGTGTAGCAACCGTTGATTTTGCAAAGTGTCCCTCATCAAAATCCTATTCCCTTCCACTTTGCGTCCACAAACCCCCTACCAGGCACTGCTAAAAAGCCAACTTCGTTTTCATTTAAAGCTTTTTTTACAAGTAACTTCCAACACGTCCCCCCTACCTGTTTGCGTGCCTACCCTGACTAATGAATTTTAACCTGCATCCAGGGCCTGTAGATCAGGTGTCCAGAGGTCTTCCCCGATTACCTGTTCCGATTAACGGTCCATCACAGTTAAAGTGTCTGTACCGTAACATCTCCCATATTCCCTTCTCCCATCCAGGATAACCCCCAATTTTTGACCTTGCCTTCACCCCGTTTTGTTTAAAATTGTTAAGGCACCTTTTATTTCTTGAAACCCTTCTCCCCTTGTACAGCCTTCCTTGCAACCGCCTGCACTTTTATACCCTCGAACCCTCCCCGGTATCCTTTTTTTAAAGATTTGTCATCTCCCACTTTATTCGCACTATGACTCCCTTGCTCTTTATTTTCC
>Ga0179591_1368457_pt1 | contig 10280 bp, 13 predicted proteins | sample CZOMad2_1_08_16f_FD_182891 | JGI IMG/M metagenome (GOLD analysis project Ga0179591, IMG submission 182891) | Vadose zone soil fungal communities from Angelo Coast Range Reserve, California, USA - CZOMad2_1_08_16fungal (PacBio error correction) | ecosystem: Environmental > Terrestrial > Soil >... | reverse complement strand
CGTCCGCCAATCCGAAACACGGACCTTCTCTTGCCGATTTTTGGCGGCCCTGGCCACTCGGCCATATTGGTGGGGATGGAAGGAAGCAACTTTCTCCAAGCGTTTCCGAAAGTCAAACGAAAATCTGCGTTGGTACTCTTCAGCCGCGCCAAGGGATGTATGGCTTCCCCCCCGCTGAAGAACAACGCTGGACCAAAAAGCAGGAGATCACCTCCTCTCATTCCGGGAGATCTTTCTTCCCAACACCACACCTCAACTTTTTTCTATTTCCAATCCACCCTTTTCATCGCAGAATGCGAAATTTTCCCACCCTCCCATGACAGAAAAAGAGTATTTTGTGACCGGTCTTCCCCTCACGACCGTGCTCACGATTGCTCCGGGAGTTTGGTATGGCTGATCGTCGCCTTAGCAATCCGCTCTTGAAAGTGGTAAAAGTTCTCTTCCCCTTTGGTGAAAGGCAGTTTTTTTTCTTCCTTAGATAGGAAACCGCTCCTCTAATAGTTCTATCGGCTGTAGAACGAGGCTGCGCGCCCCCCCTTAAAAAAATTGGCTTTTCTTCTCCCCCTTTAAATTTTTTCCTTCCGGACAGCGTATTGCGCATTCCTGTATTTTTGAATCTGTCGCCCCCAAATCGAGAGTTCCTTCTGAAGATCAACGTAACCATGAGGAAACCTCTGGAGGACCCTTCGTGAGTTGCGGTGCCTTTTCATGTGCTTTCGCGTCCCCCCCTTCTTCACACGTCGACGGTTTTTCTCACCGCGAGCGCCCTTAAGATGAACAGTTCCAAAGACCCCCCCCTCCTTTCACGGGGGGTGAAGTTTATTCCCTTTTCGACCATCGACCATTTCAGGTTGGGTTGCATTGACATCCCTTTAAGCAACAGCTTGGATTCCCGTGCCTTCGCCGCTACATTGGTCCGATGTAGCGGGATGGTGACTTTCTTGAGGAACAGCCTAATGTCTCGCCCACCCCTCCCCTAAAAGCGGGCTTTTCCTTTTTTCGGGTTAAACCCTATGTACAACGTCACTCCCCCCCCTTGTTCACCCGCTGAACGGTGCGTTCTGAATCCCGAGATTTTCTCCCCAAACCCGGCGACCCTTACCACGAAGGGCGGCGACTGTGCCTCTCTTCAGGTGGGGGGCTCCCACATGCCTTCTTTTTGATAGGGATCGGTTGGTCGCCCGTCTTATTGCCCCAGAGTCCCCTCCGTCGGTCTGTGTCCAAAGATTGCAGTCGAGAGTAGCGTTTTTTCTTCTCCTCGGTTTACGTTTTGCCAACAGAGCGACGGCCCCCACGGCGGATCCCATACGAAAAATCCGCCCGATCTATGTTGAAAGTTTGTCTACCTTCTTCTCACCAAAATTTTTTCCTCACACCTTGCTTTCTAAGCCCAAACACCACAGACCCCCTTTGTTTCCCTTGCCTTCAGGTGCAGGACATGAGACGACCCTTCCATGGGCGTAAGACCTTTGTGTCACCAGCCGGCAACAGCGTATCCCCCCCGGAAGGGCTTGTCCCGTTAAGCCACGCTTCCCTAGTGAATAATATCGAAAAAGCCTCCCCAAGCCCGAAGGTTTTTTTCCTTTCGAACGCCACGACAATCCATTGATTCCCCTCCCAGATGTTCACAAGCACCGGTTCGACGCAAAGGAACGTTTTAGGGACTGGTTACTGGAGGATGGCGAGAACTCCCTTCCAGATAAGTCTTCTTGTTTTCGCCCCGATTACACTCTGTTCCCCGCTCCCTTCAGGTCTTCTAACTTCTTAATGCCTTCCACTCGTCGTAGTGCTGTGAAGTGTAAAGAAGATTCCGCTCTGTCATTGGACTCCTTACCCTCCCGTCACTCCCTCGCGAGAGTTCCTTCGACAGGCTCCGGGGCTGTCCTTTTTTCTCTAAAACATAAAGTGTTACCCCTTCGCTGATTCGAACTTTTTTTCCCCTTGAGGGCATCATATTCCTTCCCTCCTCTTTCTTACTTGAACATCTTCTCACATGACGAACAAAATACGGTTTCTCTTCCCGAAAATTTCGACCTCTCCCCTTTTCCTCACGTTTCGCCCCTTCCCTTTTTCCCCTCTTTCAGGCCATAGCCTATGTTACCCTCCCGGTTCCGATGAAGAGAAGCCTCTTTTTTCATTTCGGGCTCTTTTTTCCCGCGGAACGAAAATCGTATTGTTAATCCTGCAGTTTCTTTAGAGCGTTTCAGACCGAGGTTTTCCCCCTCGAGTTGCTGACCTTTTTCCCTTATATGGATTTGTCTTTTTTTCAGCAAGCCATGTGCCCTGACTCACTCCACCAAGTCCTCCACAGGTCCCACCTCCCCGGAGGAATTGGAGAGCTCTTTTCGCCGAAGTTTTTCCCTTCGTGGTATTGCCAATGTTCTCCTTTCCCGCACTCACCCAGGAAGCCGCCCGACATAGTAAGGATCTTCTTTTTTGTTTTTTCCCAGGTGATGTGTGTGCTTAAACTTCTAATCGTGTCCTTAGTAAGTCCCAACCTTCGGCGGTGATGGGTCCAACTTGAGGTGAGAGAGTTCCGGTGTCTTCTCCGGAGGACGGCAGCCGGGCCCCCCCCTCCCTCCGGTTTAAACTCCATATCACCGGAAAACCCTTTCCGAATTTTAATCAGAAGGAGATAATTCTCCGTCCCAGACGAGAATTCTCAAAGTCTTACTCTTTTTTCAGTTCCCTCCCGCGACATAAGAGCATCTTATAACCGACCCCCTTCGTGACATAAGACCTCCTTCCCACAGACTCCTACGAATGACCACTCTTGTTGTTTTGAGAGTAATGTTGCTTCGGGGTTAGTAGGGGGTGTTCAAGCAGGTGGTCGTTTCTGCGGCGTATGTAGCGGTGGATGGTTCTTTCTCGTTCGTAAGATGGGGGCGCTTTTCTTTGCGGCTTACACGATTCTTTTATAACTTTGTTTCCGCTGTGCGGAGGTATGATTTTTTTTTTCCCAACGTTCAGAAGATTCTTTTCCTTTTCCGTAGCGGGATCGGAGCACCCTCCCCTCGGGTGGACCCCCATATCCCTGTTAAGTGACGACCACGCCCCTCCTTCTTTCTGACACCCCACTGATGAGACACGCCGGGGAACCTTGACGATTTCTGATCTGTCTTTTTGAGACGCGGTCTTTCCTTCCCTTATCCAAGTGGGACCCTTTTAAAACTTCCCTCCCCCTGATGTTGACTCCGCACGATCTGGACGGTTTGGGTGTGAACGGTTTTCCTCTGGAACGTCCTTGTTGCTTAACAGCTCGCATGGCGGGCGCCCCTTGGCCAAAGCCTTGAGTTCCCTGTCAAATCGACCCATCGGGTCTCAACTGTCCCCAAACACGCGCTACCGCCCACGCGTAGTACGGCCCTTTTTAGTGCAGCGGTTTAAAAAAACCAAGAACTCTTCTGCGCCGATTTTGGATACGCTTATTTTCTCCGATTTTGCTGTGCGGCTGCTAACTAGTGCTGCTTTCTGAAGGTGAGGACCTTCTCCTTCGAACTTTTTTTTTTCGGTTATATCTAAACTCGGTGCTTCCTTTATCTCCCTCGGGTCAAGTTCAAATACTAGACCCGTTTCTATGATGAAAGACCCTTTTTTTGTCTATACGCGAAGTGTGTCCTTGGACCGCGGAAAGCCCCCTCTCCTTTAGCCGCGAGAGTCCCTGGAGGGATAAGAGTGGAGCTTATTCTTTTTCCCATGAAGGCCTTTTGGAAAGTACGACGCGCATCCCCCGGCCTTTGCTGGGCCGGCCAGTTTTCTTCGCAGTCATGCTGTCTCGTCTTCCTTATGGTAGAGATGCGGTCGTCCCACCTTCTCTTTTTCTGCTCTTGTCGTATATTAGCCGGCCCTCTCCCCTCCCTTCACCGCCCGTGGTTATCGCCCCGTTCGTCCCTGTGTGAGTTTTGCTCCCCTCGTTTTTTTTGAATCCTGTTAGGGCGTGGCGGGTGATCCCCTCTGTCAAAAAGACGGCTTTTTTTTGTTTTAGCAGGAGGAGGACGGAATGAACGCAACGGTCTTCTCCTTCCCGGAAGGTGTGATCCTTTGAGTATTTGAGGTTTTTCTTAGGACTTTTTTTCATGGTGCCATTGATTCCTCCAGGACCGACTTCCAAGACCCCAAACGTTGGCCACATTTACGGTGGTCGTTGTTCGTGTTAGCAAGCCTTGGTGATTCTCTGCTTTGTTTTCAACGACTGGAAACATTCGGTTTTTTGGTAGGGGGTCACGTGGTCTTTTTTGAGTGGTGGACTATTCCGCGTGTGAAAGGAACCGTCTCTTTCTTCCCTCCTACTATAGACTTTCCGTATGACCTCCCTTTATTGCGGACCCCCTACGGGGCCCTTTCAGAAGCCGATCCCCCGAAGCATAAGGTCATTCCAGCATTACTCGTTCCCAATACGTTCGCCGCCTCCGAATTCCCCTTTTGCCCCTGGGGTTCCCTTCCATCTCGGCTTGCTCGCAACGGGCAAAGGGGTTCCCACGACCGTTTTCCCCCCCCCCTTGGTGACGTTGTCCTATTCTTCCTCCGTTAGACGCGCTGGTCATCTGGGTTCAACGGAGCTGTCCAACCAGTGAGTCTTCAACTCTCCCCCCTCACGGACGAAACCTGGTCTTTTCTCACTTGCAGCCAACTGCCGAAGCTGGATGATAAGCAGGCGGTCAATGCCCCACGTCCTCGAGGATGGGTAAGGAATTCTTGAATTTCATAAACGCCTCCCGTCAAGCTCGTTTTCTGTCGTCGGCCATATGAGGCGCAAACGGTCGATAGAGGGTTCCCGGAGACGGTAAGAGGGTGTTGATCATAATGAATCTTTCTTTTTCGAAAGCACACATGCAACCCCATGTGGCAAAATCCAGTGGAGCGGTTTCGTTTCGCGTCAAGTACTTTTTCCCGGTCACCCATCACTCATCTATTTTCCGTCCCCGTTTCAAATTCATGGTGGCCCATAAGATGCGCGATATGTGTTTCCTTAAGAAGGGAAAGGGACAACCCCCTCCCAATTTGGGCCTCTTTCCTTTTCTTCGACATCGGAGTATCCTTTTCCCCCCGTATCCCTGTGGCGGGTGCAGAGTTTTCCGACTGACGTTCACCAGGTTTCCCTGAAAGGTGAAAAAGTTCTTTTCCTATTTTAAACTCCCCTCCCCGAGCCGCCTCCTTGTTTTTTGTCACTTATTGCATTCGTGGTCCCCCCTAAGATGTTATGCTATTGGATGAGGAGGTCTCCTTTTCTTATGTGATGGGATGAGGTGAATCTTGCCTTGGTGGCAAGATGGTTTTTTCCTTTCCGCCCGTAGTCCCCTTTCCTTTTTCCTTCTTGGGTTAGGGTACCAGCGTTGCTAAGACCCGTACCCCTCATACAGCAATTTCGCGTTATTAGTCCCTGCACGTCCACTTGTGAAGTATAAGAGAAGAGTTAGACTTTTTTTTCTCCATCTGGTCTTTGATTCCTTTTTTTTTCTCCGAGTGATAAGGGGTGTGCCATTGCCTCCTTTTCAGAGGTTCCCTCATGTTCCGTGGGTCGGATTGGCGGCCCCACTAACGTGTGTTGTGATTCCTAGTCCCAATCCGACCCAAAGGAAATGAGGGTCTCTTCCGATGTTGGCGGAAGGCCTTCTATTGGGGGGGCTGCCTGGAATCCCCCGCCTAGTTGCGTTGTAAGTCGACTTTCTATAGGAAAGTCACATTTTTCTTTATGGGTGTCCTCTGGACGATACTCTTTTTGGTATGGAGGAGGGGACGATGGTTTCCCCCGCCACCCTGCTGGTACACAGACCCTCTGGTGTCAGCGCTATTCGACGGGTTGGAGACCCAACTTTTCGTGCCACCCACATTTCCAAATCAGCCATCCAAAAGTCAGAGATCTTCCACGACAAACCCTCCTCAGATACCCCTGCAGTACTCTTTTGGAACCACACGCTGCCGGCCGTGCTCACGACTGAGAAATTTTCTGGAGTGTGTATTTTCTTCTCCTTGAGGAATAGACTCCTTCCCCGTGCAGAAACTTTCCTCTCCGGCTGCGCTGAGGCTTCTCCCTTGGTTTACGTCTCAATCTTCTCGATCTGTCTCCGAGGTCGAACCCCATACACATTGTTGGCTGGATTCAATGGGAAAACGGCAACACTATCGCCCTTTTTTTGCTCAGAAACATGGAGAAAAACATCGAGTATTATCCTGAACCTCCCCTACTTGCCTTCGAAAACCGAGCCCCCCCACTTGTGCACATGAGTTGAGGACGTGGTTCCCTCTACATGGAATCGTTTTTTCCCCACCTCTTACCGTTCTTCTCCCCGTGACCCCCCAAAGCGTGGACTCATATGCCGATCGCTTCGCATAACGAGAGAAGCCCCTGGGGTTTTTTTTAAAACTGTATCATTTTCCCCTACAGCACATTGGTCCTGTTGGGGCCTTTTTGACCTAGCTGATTTCCAAGCAAAAGTTAGGTTTCCTGCAGTGTTTTCTCAGCTCATTCCTTGTCTTCCCGCCCTACCCAGCCAGCTTTAGGGATTTCTGAGCGACTTAAGGTTTCATCTAACGCTTTGACAGAGCGTCGAATTTTAAAGCTAGTCCCCGTCGTATAAGGGCCGTTTAAAGTTGAAAGGTGCTTTCTATCCGACGAGCACCCGCACCCCCCCGATAGGAAGGCCACGGACATAGGAGAACGTTTTCCTTGCGATTCTTTTTCCCGAAAGGCCCGGAGGTTTTATCTGAGGCTCGGCCTCGCCGTTAGGATTGCCCCCTCTCTCCCGTAGGTCTCTTTATACTTTTCTCAACCCCCTCACCGATTCAGCGAGAGTAGCGTCTTTCGGTTACCGGGCGTGTACACCCGGACAACCAGCGCCAACAAGTGGAAACCCACCGAACAAGTTCTCCCGACCAATGTTTCCCTTCTTTCCCTCTGCCAACTTCAACGGTGTCCGTGAATCAACACTTCCTTCCTTTCCCGCAAAACCACGTCCCCTTGTTTGTTTCCTTCTTTTTTCGGCCCATGCGACTCGCCCCCCCTTCTTTTCGCCAAAGGTCACCTCAAAGACTCCAAACCCGTACGGGGCGCGGGTCCTCAGACACAGTGAGTCTTTTTCTTAGATCTCCCCAAGCCGCGTCGGTTATGCCTTTTCTCTGCTTCCATTGGCTCTGTTTTGGTTAAACTTTTCCCCTACGGCTTCCGCCCGAAACTCAGATGTGCCCCTCCCCCTTGTCAGCGCCCCCTTGGGCAGATACACGCGCTTCCCCTTATTCTCGCTACGACACCTTTTTAAAGATACGAAAATAGCCCTTTCGACGGGTTTTCCTCCTCCCTTCTATGCCTCATGAGACGCTCCTCGCCTTCCCTTCGCCTGACTGGAAGCCTAGTGTGCCGAGTCTCAGTGTCACGCCTTCCTTGCATTGTGACCTTCCTCGGAGCCCTCCACGATCATTTGTCCTTCAGCGTCGAACTTCGCCAGGATTTTTCGGGGCGCGCGCAGCAAAAGTCCAACACCCTGATGCCCCGTGCACATTTTGATGCCAATTTTCCCCCTTCTTTTCCTTGACCCGTCCCTTTCTTCACACGCCAGCCGCCCTGAAGAACCGAAACGCCGCGAATCCTTCCTCCCCCTTCTCCCACAGGCGACATCCCGATCTTCCTTCCCTTTCGCAACTCCTTCCTCTCGATGTGAAAATTACGCCCTGCGACGCCTGAGTGGGACTGTGGGTGGAATAAGCCCACCTCGGTGCCGCATAAGAAGTGGCAGTTCTTTTAGAGTCCATTCTCCTCCGAGGTTTTCGAGGTGCTTGACCGTCATTCATGTAGAGGATTTGTTTGCCAAGACATTTTCTTCGTGGAGTGCACCGTCCCCTTAGGACTTTCTAGTGGACCCCTTCACCCTCGACCAGCGGAATTGGAGCTCGGTTTACGAAGGTTTTCCCGGTTTTTTACTTCTAGTTCTCCCGTAGGTCAAAATTTGTTACGCTAACGAATCAGCCCCTTAAAGCTAACATAGTACCCCCGGTGTCACCCTTCTTTTTGCGGCATCTTTCCCTATGTGTTTCAGCAACGACTCACAGACTTTCCCTCCCCCGTAAAGCCGTGAGGACGGTGGATCACACATGTTGTGCTCCCTCGTAACTTTTCCCTCCTGCAGGAGAACGGACATCCCCCCCACTCTTTTTTTCAAACTTTTGGCCCCCTTTCTTTTTTCACCGGGAAACCCCTACTCTGGACTTCCTGGCAGGGATAAGGTTTTCTCCGACGCCCAGTCCCCTCCTCCCCCAAAAGGAGTGAGCAGGTGCAAGTAGGAAGAACCCTCCCTTGAAGGCCTTTCCAGAACACCGCGTCCGCCGAAACCTTTCCCCCCTTACTCCTTCCCTTTCATCCTCCTCCGTTGTTGTTGTTCTTTCTTGCATTGTACCTTGTTTTTCCGGATTTAGTATGGGTCGTCCCTAAGAAGTTTCCGGTTGGGCTCTGATTTGGGATGGATCTGTGGCGCCGCAGTGGTCCGCTGGGGTGTTTCGTGGTGGCTGTTCTCTAGACTGCGCCGACTCCCTTTTCTTTTGCGTCTGGGTTTTGATGATCTTCTCTCTGTTAGAAGAGGTGGGGGCAAGGACGCATTTTTTTGCAGTTCATTTCCTGACAATTTTTTTTCTGCGTCTTGACCGCCTCCCCGCCTCTGATTTTTGTCCTTACCGCGTCTATTTTGCCTTTTATTTTCCCCCCCTGCACCTTTTCTTTGATGACGAACTTTTTCCGAGTCTCCTTCTTTCGGATCGGCTTTCTTTCGCCTCTTTCTTTCGGGCCTTCTCTCCAGACCAGAAGTTCCCCCGGACAGAAACTCTTTCTCCTCTTGAGGCGATAAAATTCCCCTTGTCGATTGTGTGTGCCCTTTTTTCAAATACAGCTGCCTTTTGGTTTCCTGGAAAGCACCTGCATTCGGTCTCGCCACCCCCCCATCATTCCTTTGTTAAAGCACTAGAGATTCTTTCCAACTCGGTCCTGCCAACCTCTACCCTTTCCCAAGGCTATGAAGCCCTCCTCCCCTTTAGTCGGAGTTTTTTCACCCCAACCTCCTTCTGAGAGGAGAACCTCTTTTTTTTTCGGCATCTCAGGAAGTTCCTTCTTCTTCGGATTTTAGGACATGGAGGAACGGCTCCCTTCCGCCTTTAGGATTTCCTTTTCTTTAGCTTCTAATGTTCTCTTATCTTTGTAAGTAAGAAGTCTAGTTGCAGGATATGTCATGCTTTCAGGAGGGTTGTTTTCGAGAAGTAGTGTGAAACCCACGGGGTTGTCGCCTTTTCCCAATTCCTCTTTTCTGAGGTGATAATTCTAATTTAAGCGATTGAGTTTTTTGTGCTTACTTTCTTTTTTAGCTTGATTCCTTTTTTTTGGGTATATGAGTCTTACCCTACGAGTCCCGAGGGCCGGCTTAAGCTGCGGCCCCTTCATTCGCAGCTGTTCTCCCTTCGGAAGAGATGGCTCTTTTCTAAAAACTTATAACGGAATTCGTGGTCATTCGTTGTGTATCTTTTCTTTGCCAAAGTTAAGAATCCCTCAGTTTTTCTAAGTGAGAGGGAAACTTTTCTAAATAGAGTTAGGTCGCGCTGGAGGGTTTCGCGACCTCTGATCCTACTTCGGGCTTGAACCCTTGGCTCCTGAGGAACGCGAATGTTGCCTAAGGAGGGGGAACTCCTCCCCGTCATCCGGTCATAAGCTAGGTTGCGGTGTATTTGCGGACCCGTTCGGGGTTTGTGCCTTCTTCCTTGTGCCTCCCCAACTTAAGAAGAGGGATTCACCCAACCCTTTTTGTCCATTTTTCCTTTTGTTTTTTTTTTGCGTTCGTGTTCGCCCCGTTTTTTGACCTTCTGCCAAATGGCTTTTCCCCCAGAATGGAAAAAAGTTTCCTTTTAGTGTCGGGGGTTAACGTTTGTATGTGTTCATTACCTGCCGTCTTTTTGGCGTTTTCTCCTTCTTTCAGGTAAAGGGCATTCTCCCTTTCGGAACGCCTTCTTTCGCAAGATTACCTTGGTATGGAGGGCCCTACAGCGGGCAATACATACGATTCAGAAGATCCTAAGAAGCTTTCTTTTCCCGGCCGATCATCGGTTCACATTCCGTTTCGACGAAATGTAGGTGGTTTTTTTCTAATTTCTCCAGTGTTTTTTTTTTTTCCATCTAGTGTCTCGGGCTCTTTCGAGAAAAGGGCAACGCCGGGAACTCTTTTTTAGTTGTCCTATGAGTTCCTTCAAATTCAGGTAGAAGCTGGTATCGGATTTCTTTTTGATGGAAAACGGAGAGGTCCCAGCTTCGA
>Ga0179591_1326374_pt1 | contig 10280 bp, 8 predicted proteins | sample CZOMad2_1_08_16f_FD_182891 | JGI IMG/M metagenome (GOLD analysis project Ga0179591, IMG submission 182891) | Vadose zone soil fungal communities from Angelo Coast Range Reserve, California, USA - CZOMad2_1_08_16fungal (PacBio error correction) | ecosystem: Environmental > Terrestrial > Soil >... | reverse complement strand
AGCACCTCATCTCCTGTATGCTTCCAGTTTCCCATCTTCAGCCAGATCAGGAATGTCGTATTTAAACAACATACCTCACCATTGCCCTATCTTTCCAGAGCCTATGTATTGGTTTAAGTATCATTGCACCCCTCCAGTATTTTGCAAGGGGGTTTCTAGGACAATGTCCCTTCCAGTTTTTTTTCCACCCCAGATGCACTCCGACCTCGATTTTTCGAAAGCGCTTCCGGACTGACTTTTTTGATGTTTTTCTCTGCCATGGTATTCAAAGATGTAATATTAGGATCCCTTCTCTTTCCCGCGTTTTTTTGCAATTTCGTCCTTACGACTTCCAGGAGAGGCTGAGTCCTCCCCTCACCACTCTTTCTCAGTATTCCGTTCTCTTGACTTAGAACAATCTTAGATCCTCTCGCTTTTCGGCCCCCACCCATCTGTAGAGGCAGCACCCTTTTTTCTCTGTCTCTGCAGGCCAGCTGAAAGCACTCGTTGTGACCTGCTTCCTCTTACAACCCTTTTTCTCCGCCCTGAATTTTGCATTTGGCGTGACCGTCCCTGTGGTTTTTTCTCCTTTGTTCGTCTGTATATTCCTTTGAATTCCCCATCTCGGTCTTTTTTCGTCTGCTTTTTCTTTTTTTGCCCCCGGTCCTTTAACTCTTTGTGGACAGCACTTGTGTGTATGGCCGATCCCTTTTCCGCATGCTTTGAAGAAACTCGGTCTCTCGTTTTTGATACGCAGGGCGCTGGTAGGTTCCGGAAGGGCTTTTTGACATGCTTTCCCCCCACCTCAGGTGATTGGTTGCTCACTGGGCACACCTCCTCTCCTCCTAGCGGCTTTCGTGAAAATGTTCTTTTCTCACTTTCGTAATGGATCCCTTTGTTTCGCGCCGCTGCGTTTTTGTTTTCTGGGTCCAGAATGTTTAGCCGGTGACGGATTTCAATTTCCCTCCCGTTCCATTCTTCATGTTTCATTTTCGTACGCACGCAACTTTCTACCACAGTACGCCCCCTCCCCCTATTTTGACTTTCGTGAATCAACCTCGTATGTGTTCTGTTTTTAGTTTTGTTTCTCTTTTTTGGACTAGGACCCCCCGACATGAAGTCTCTTTTCCGCTGGATTTCCTTCCCCCTTTTCCGCCTCCTTGTTGTGTTTTTGATAACTCTTCAATCGAAGCCTCACCCCTCTGTCCACTTTCGGTTCCTAATCCAAACGATAACCCAAGAGGCTAGGGCCTTTTTTTCTCGCCTCAGTATCCTTGGGGAGGCTTTGCCCCCCCCTTACCATTCTTTTCGTTTTTTTTTTGGTTTAGGCCATGTTTGCTTTTTCCGGATGGCCAATTATGGTGACCATTCCCAGTTGGGAAGTTTTGAAGGTTACCCGAACAAGTTGCCTTGCCACCCTCCGTCGTTTTTTTACACGCCCTTAGCCCCCCCCCTGCTTTATTCTTGTCTTCCTGTTCGTTCAAAGAAAGTCCCCACACCCCCCCCCCCCCCCCCATGTTTTTGATTAGTCCTTGGCTTTGGCCCCCCTTTTTGGACCCCAGATACAGTCGATTCCTTTTCCCGCCATCGACGGCCCATGATCTTTTCCATGTGTTCAGACTACATGTTTCCACGTCTTTTTCCTGAATGCTTCCCCTTTTTCCTCCGACCCAGCGCTTCGTACTACAAGCCACGAAACAGGCTGATTTGGGTTCCCCTGCTGGTTTCGAAAAGCAGATTTCCCTCCACGCGAGTCGCTTCCGCGCTCCTTTGCGTTCCCACCGGCACAGGCATCCGGGGAAAAAAGGCCTATTTTGACTTATTTTGCGTGTATGTCATGTCCCCTCTTTAACTCAGGTTTGCCCCCCAAACACCAGTGGCTTCTCAGCAGGGCACCGGATCCTTTCGGTCGCACCCCCCTTCTTTTCCCAAACGCCTCTACCAGGACTTCTGTAGAGTGTCGCCGGACGAACGTGTTTGGCGCTCACTGTTTTTTGACCCCGGCTTTCTAGACCGCGCTTGGTGGTCGAGATCTTCTCTCTTTTTCTGCGTCGCAACTTTTCTTTTTCATACATGCCCCTCCTACTGTCGCTCGTTACCCCGCTGAGACGACCCTTTTTGCTCTTCATTACAAGCCGCGAGAGCGAAGAAGTCCTCGTTTACGTTTTCTCTCTGCGCCCGAGACCTTTTTCAACCATGGTCCTCCCGTCCGGCCGGTGCCGAAAAATGTTTGCGTCTTTGCCCTTGTTTTTCTCAGTTCCCCTTTTTGGCTCAGTTATACCCCCTTCCCTTCTTTTTTGTTGTGGTTGCGACTTTTTACCAAACCGTGCACCCAGGTTCTTTTTTAGGCGCTTTCGGACCTGGTTGGTTTTTTGTTAGTGCGTAATTAGGATTCCCCTTTGCTTTCTCTGTACCTTTCTCTTTTTTGCCGATTTGATTCGACAACCCCCGTGCACCTCCTGCCGTTTGAACATCATTGAGTAGAAATCCGTATTGCGATATATACCTCGTCTTTCCTGCAGTTTCTTCCCTCATGTTTTTATGCTTCCCTCCGGTTCGTTGGCTAACATGGTCTCACCTGAGGTTGGACTTTTAGCCCCCCAATTTTTGTGCTTTGCGGCGTCCTATCTCTCGGGTGCCTGCTATCCCTGAAGCAGTCCCGATCCTTGCCTGGTTCTGTCGTAGAAGACCCGGACGGTCCTCCGAACCTGTCTCCTCTTTGACCTCCGCGAGGCTTCCCTTCCCCGGTCGACTCTTTGCTTATTTGTCCCAACCGTGCCGTAGAAGCATGAACTTCTGCGTTTTTTTGCGGACAGGACTACCTTCCCTCGAGACGCCAAAGATTAAAACGGACGTCCCTTGCCGTAATTTGCACTTTTACAGCCGTCCTGTTCCCCACCGGTCTCTTTCCCTTCCCTCTCCAATTTGAAAGTGGAGCGGTAACTTTGCGGAACCGTGATTTTAGCCAATCTTAATGAAGGAAGTAGAATGCCCTCGTCCCGACCCTCCTAGGTTTGCGTTCTGTTTGTCCTAATCCGGCGTCGCAGCATTCTTCGTCCCGATGTTAAGAGACACGAGGCTGTCCCCCCTTTTGGTTTGATCCCGTTAGTCGAGGTTGGCACTCCTTTGACCCCTCTTTGACGACCCGGTTCCCTCGGCAGGTCACCGTGAACGTCCCACTTCCTTCTTTCGCCGTGATACTGATCGGAAAGCTAATTTTCTCGTCGTTCCACGTCCGTAGGGTTTCCCGTGCCCCCCAGCACGCCAGGATAGTTCGAGATCTCCTGACCTTCCTCCGGACGATCCGATCCCCTTGATACGGGTCGCCCCAGCCCCTACGTGTCATCGAGATACTTTCTTTTTTTCGCTCTCTTTTTCTTTTCCTCAGTTCGAGTCGGGAGTCGTCTTCTTTCCCCTCCTGTGTCTGAGAGACTTTGGTTGTTATTCGATGCCCTTTCCGAAGTCTTGGGCGGGAATCTTGTTTTTCGTCCGATTCTTCCAACCTCTCTCTCTTCCTTGTTGTTTTCTCTGATTGTGATTTCCGGTACGCCGTTAAGATGCGCCCTCTCTTGTAAGTTGCCTTTGCGACCCCTCCCCCCTCCGAACGTTTTAGATATCATCTAGAAACTCGGCAGATATCCTTCTCTCTCGTAGACGGATCTTTTTAAATTACCTCAACCTACAGTCTGCTGTATAAGAACGATCTCTGAGCTTATTTTTTTGGAATCCTCCCCCAGCTTCCCCGAGCTCTCGATAATCTTTCTCCTTTCGGAGTTTTTTTACTCCCGGATTCATGTTGCTGACTTTTCCCGACCTACCGCTGAACTTTTTTCCTACTACCCAACTGTCGTGAAGACTGGAGATCTGTTTAGTTTTTCCTTGGCTAGGATCTTCTTTTGAATGCACTCCGGTTTTCTTCCCAGAGGTTTCCTCTCCTCTGGGTCTTTAGCGACGCCGTTTATTTAATATTACTCCTTCTTCCACCTCGCTTTTAAGGTTTTTTGTTTTCTCCAGTTCCCCAGATTCGTTTACCTCTATGCTGCCTCCTCCGTCCGAAAGCCTGTAATGTTCTATCCTTGCAGTTCCGACTTTTTTCTGCCTGTTTCTTCGATGCGTCTGATGGATTCATCTTTTGTCCCCTTTTTCGTCCACCCCTTTTTTTCCGGTTCAACGATTTCCCCCGCTGTCCTTCCCGCGGTATTTACCGTTCCAGGGGGGTATCGTTGGTTACTTTAACTTTGACCATTGTCCCAAGATGGGCCTGATTTTTGGACTCCCTGGTCTGCTGTGATTTCGTTGGTTTTCTTGCTACTTGCCCTGAACGCTGGAGACCCGTGGTCGCGCTTTTGTATTCCCCATAACGGCTTCTGAACGTTTTTCCTTTCTGTCTAGAAGGGGATCCTCTCCCCATTAGGTGCCACGTTCTTTCTTTGCCGTCCGTTTTCGTCGAAGGGACATTTGCACGGTCTGACCCCCCCTGTCGTTTATCGTTGTGTGTTTCGTTGTTTTTTCTTTTGTTCATCCCCGTCCTGATCTTTTGCTTCATTTTTCCCGCAACAATCCAACATGGGCTGGAGCCGGGGGCTACCGCAGTCTACCTTGTTCTTTTTCCTAAGGGACACTCTCTTTCCTTCCACAAAGTTTTAAGTACTCTGTAGGTAATTCCTGTTTCTCACTAGCCTGCTTTTCTTCCGCCCGTCTTCCTTTTTTGCGCGTTCTTCCGTCCACGTGCGTCTCCCCCCTCTTCTTTGTACATAGCCCAGCCACCGTACCTTAACTTTCACACCCTGCACTGCCCCCACCAACTGGCGTATTGCAGTTCCCCCCTTCCGCATTTCTCGCGTGCCGGTTTTCTCTTCGACTAACCTATCTGTCTTCATTTGTCCCCTTATAATCCTTATGGGACTCTTAGCCGTTCGCATTTCCCTTTATTAACTCTTTGCACGCCGGGGCTGTCTCCATTGGCTCATGTCTTTTTTTTTTCTCTTTCCCTGCGACGGACTTCTTCGCGATTCGTGTTTTCTTTTTTCTTTCCCAATTTTTTTCGTTCGACAGATACAGGATGCTGACGTTCTCGCATTTATGTTTGACCTATACTCAGCTTGGTGTTCCCGTTTGTCTCCTGAGATCTTCACACACCATTTCCCCCTTTTCGTGCCGCTCCGATGTGCCGACCTTGTAGAACGATAGCACCCCCGGGTGTGACGCGTGCCCTGTGCCGCTGATTCCCTTGGGTTTTTTTCTTTCCATAAAAAATTTTACACGCATTCATCCCCCCTGTGTCCTTCTGGCGTAACTTTTCGGGTGCCACCGCTTTTTTAGTCTTCCCCCTTTGAAGAATGACATCGCTTATTTCCCATTTTGTTGCAAGGCTTGCTTTTCTGTCTTTTTCCGCCCGCTGGCTGTTTGCTTTATCCACCTTTTTGTGGCTGCGGAGTCTTTTGGCGTTGCTCTCACTGAACGTTGTTTCTTTGCGTTGTGTTCTCCCCTCAGTTCTTTTTTGTAACCATTTTCTAATTTTCCTCCCTTCTGTACCACCTGGTGAACGCGTGTCACCTCCCCTTTTCATTCCGTTTCATACGAGACTTTTTCGTACGGGACTTCCGATACGCAAGTGCGATCTGTCACGTATTTTTTTCCCGTCCCGTCTCTTTACGCAACGGTTTTTTCCCGTATTATCCCAGATTCTTACGGGCTGCCGAATTTTCTTTCCTCCCCTCGTTGGCCCAACCGGTGTTTTGGGCGTAAGCGTCAATACAACTTCCCTGCTCCTCTTTTTCCCATGACACACCGCCACCTTTCACACTCCCACCCCCTGATCCCCTTATTTTTCTTCGATCCCCTGGACCCCCATTTGCATAAGATGTGGTGTGGTTTCTAATTCCCTTTTATATCTCGTCCGAGGTGCAGTTGGCATGTTCTCTCAGACTGGGTTGTGATGCGCTTTTTTCTTGACAAGCATTGCCTCCTCTGCTTAGCATTTCGGTGGTCTCCTTCTTTTTTTTCCAACCCCCCTTTTTTTCTTGTTCGCGAGAGTCTCACGCCCCCCCCTCCTCCCTGCTTTGCGGCGTGCATATTTGCCCGAATCTACAAACCCCTCATCCCTCCCCCAAGAGGCTAGGCTCCAATTTACTTTCGTCCCTCCTAGTACCCTGTGAGTTCCTTAGACTCACCCTCCCCTTTGGGTTTTCGTCTCCTTTTTCGGGATGGTCTGGCGTGACTTCAACCGGATTCTTGCTTTTTCCTTTCACTGGTCCTTCTTGAACTGCAAAACCGCCCCCCGGCCCCTTTTTATTACCTCGTATCGCATCGAAATAGTCTTTCGTTTCCTTACCCTCCGTGATTCTCCCGCCTTGTTTCTCATTTCTTTGCTTGACGTGACTGATTCTTTCAGACGTTTCTTCCACCGTCTCTTCAGTCGATATAAGGGTACCACAGCCCCTATTCTCTCTTAGCTCTTTTTTGTCCCGGTACCCCTTTCGGTTCTGTTTTCGACTCAACACACTTGCGTTCCTGTTGACCCCCTTGGCGTTCTCACTACCCCTCCCCTTCCCAGTTAGGTTCTTAAGACTCAGCTCCCAGCTCTTTCCCCCGTCGCAGTGTTCCCCCTTCGCGTCGGTACGCGTTTCTCCCACCCCGCGTAAGCAGTTTCTAAGGGCACACCTGCACCTATTTCCTTTGGCGGATACGGCCTGAAGAAAGCGGCTTACCCCCCACACCATTTTGACCCCTTTTCCCGCCTGTCACTTCTCAATGGCGTCGTTCAATATTTTTTGGCCGCCAAAGGTCAACCAAGTTCCCCGGTCAGCGTTGCAAGCGGTCATCTCTTCATCCCCCGACAACTGTGCTTTTCGAATGGTGTCATTCCTTGACCCTTTTTTTTTGTTCCGCGATTGTTTGCGATATCGAGGCAGAAGGAAAGACTCGGCCCAACCCGTGGGTTTTTAATCCCCCTCTTAGGTAAGTCAGTTGACCCATGCTTTCTCTCCCTCCCCCCCAATTGTAGGTACAAAGCCGTCATCTCTCAATCGGGGTCCTATTCCTCTTATTCCCTTGCGCACATTTCCAGCATCACATCTTCCGTTTTTCGCAAAGATTTCCTTGCTTCGATCTGGAAGTATCTGTTCGTCGTCTGTGCCATTCTTTCCGGGGCACCCTTGACAGACACCGTGGGTGGTTCCTCCGCACGGTGCACAAACTACGGAACGAAGAGGCTTTTTTGACCATGCCTTCTTCCTTTTGTGTCAGTTTGCTTTCGAGGAATTTCCGGATCCCTTTTGGGCTTCCCGCCAACTTTTTTTCCTTCTGGAAGGGCTTCCTCCCCCTGCGCGAACAATTACTCGTGTTTCCGGCGGATCTCCCTCTCCCGAGGGCTCCCCTGACGACATCAGCATTCACGGGTGCTTATGCCCTTTACATTACTTTTCGGTTCGAGCCCCCCGTTAGCCAAGCTTATCCCATCACAGCGTGTGCATGTAGTGAAGTTCTCGGTGCATCATTATCCTTGTTCTATCCGCAGCACCGTGCACACACTCCTTACCCTCCTTTCCCAACCCCTCCCCCCTTTGCTAATGTTAAGGGTAAGTCAACGACTTGATTTTACAGTCTCAGGTTTCCCTTTGAGGCAATTCCCCTCCCAGTCGATCTTTTTCCCAGACATCCAAACGTAGTAGCGCTTCTTTCGTTTGTTCATCACGCGGCCTTCGCTTCCTTCTTTTCTTGCCCCGAGTTAGCTGCCAGGACTCCCCTGCCTCATCTTTAGCTTCCCCTTCGGCGGCCCCCGTCTGCCAACATGTGAAGTTCACTACGTTCTTCGTCCACAACCAGGGGACAGATTTTCAAACCGATGTCCCTCTGTACGTTTTTTTTTAAAGTCGTTCATTTTATTTCCCTCACACTCTCATCCTGTTCTTCGTTGAATTCCCCGTTGAATCACAGCCAGCAATGTCGCAGGGCCCAGCTGGTAGAACATTCGCGTAGACCTCTTCGGGCTGGTTGACATCCTCCACCCTCCCTGGCTCCCGGTGGAGGACTTGCTACTCCCCCCGCTTTCTTTCTCTTCTACATGGGCGCTCGGCGATCCATCTCTCTTCCCGACCCGGGACAGTGATAAGTTCCTAGTGATCCACCCTTACTATTTTCTAATCCCCTCTTCCCTTTTTTTTCGGTTGTACCCGGAGTGTCACGGCCATATTGCGAACTTTTTTGCCCTGACAGGTCGGAGTACTTCTCGTAGCTCCCTCCCCCGGCATCCTTAGCCGATCTATGCTTTCTCGCTTTACTTTTTTCCATGAATCACGTTACGATGTCCGAGATACTGATCTCCGTTTTGTATCTTCCATTTGACGTTCTTCATTGCTCAGACGTATACGCCTTTTCTTTTTTTATTTCGCTATCTGGATATACTGACCCGTTTTTTCGTCCCCTGCATACGTATCTGTGTTCATGATCAGTAACCACCCCCCATCCCTCCTCTACGTTGTTGTTGTTCCCCGATCTAGGCTTTATTCGGACGACTCCCTGTTTCTCCGTCCACCTACCGCGTATTGAAGGAGCCCCGTCAACCCCTCCTACACTTTCAGCTTACCTCTTCCCTCCGAAACCAATTCAGCATATTCCTCGCCCTGCTCCTCCGCCTTAAGTTAAATTCCCCTACCAGAGTAGGCGAGATATCTTCACTTTGTGTCTCCCGCTTATAGGCCCTCAGCAGATTCTTTCCTTGCCTTGGAGCACTTTTGTCTCACTCTCTTATCCTATCATCAGTGATGGAAGCGGGGCCGCCTCTTTTTGTGGACCGCTCGTACCGCATCACACCCTTCGCGTCGGCTTAACGATTGGTATGCTACTCCCACAAGAGATTGTCTTTCTACCTGTGACTTCCGGTATGTAATGTACTATTTTATTACCCTCTGCCTAGTATATTCTTCGTCGTACCGCTCTCCCCCCGCTTACTCTCCTTCGCTGCCTTAGCTTTCTTGTTTTGGCCCTCTTTTTAGTCCTTTCTTTATTTCTTCTCTTTCTTTGTTTTGTTCGCCGTCACACACTAATCGGATTTTGCGTCTCTCCCGCGAATCGCCTTTTTAAGGGACCCCGTACCCTCCTGGTTTGCTTATTCTTTTCGCGGGACTCGGTGTCTTATTGAATTCTCTTTTGTCGGCGGTTATTTTTCTTCATTTGGTCCCATGTGCTGTCTTTTTCCCCTTGTTCGTATTACCGGTCTTATGGGTCACCGTCCTGGCTTTTAAGTCGGTTTTCCGAATGATACCCATGTGGACGCCTGTCTATAGTTCAGCAATCTTCCTTTTATACTCTTTTTTGTCTTTTCGCTTCTTTCTTCGGCTTCTTGTTTCATGCCCCTCCTCTCGAAATCGAAGAACTTTTAATTTCCGCTGATCGTGTGGTCCGGGCCTAGACTTCGTCTGCCCTGTTCCTGTTTTAATTTTTAGCGTTGGTGTCGGTTCCCTGCATCCTTGTGGAACAGGTTGTTTTTTGACTAGTTTTCTTACGCCTCCACTTCCACCCTTTCGGCCTTTTCCTTCGTGTGCTCGTTGTATTTATTTTTTGGTATGGTTCTCGCCTCCTATAGAACCCGTCCTTTTGACCTCCTCCCCCATGAAACCGCTGTTGTGCGTCCGGGCCCTTACCTCAGTTTCTTGCTTTTCGCTCGAAGGCTTTCCCTGTCAGCCCTCCTCTCCTACTCATGTGAATTTGGTCATGTGGTTTGCGTACCCCTTTTATTTTTTCTTGAGTTATGTGGTTTACTCTTCTTTTATTTTTAACCCTGTTTGTATACATTGGCTTCCTTTTTTTTCCGGTTTTGCCGCCTCTTGGATTTACCCTATCTTCGTGTTGCATTCACGCTGTGCTCGTTCTTGTATATTTTATGTCAATTACGATTTCTGTGACGTTCTCTAAAAACAACTCCCATCCCACACCCTCGGCCTCTTTTTTTAGAGTTTCTTTGCCCATAGTCGTTTTTTCCCTATGGTTGTTACTACTACTCCTTTCTTTTAATCCTCCTCGTGCAAGGTTTGCTTGTATTTTTGCGCCAATTTCCCCCCAGCACGTCCGCACGGTTTCCGCTGCTGCTCAGCCCTTACTCGCGTTGCCCCCTTCTTCCCCTTGGTTAATTAATTTCCCTGACGTCTTTGGTTCTTCTCGATGTGGCAGCTTCTCTACGATGTCAGCCGCACTCGACTTTTTCTTAGTTTCTCGTGCTGCCGCCTCTTTCGTCAGCACGGCCCATGGTGGGCTCAGCCTAAGACCGTTTTGTACCCCTGTCTCTTACCTTTCGCAGTTTT
>Ga0179591_1262888_pt1 | contig 10280 bp, 12 predicted proteins | sample CZOMad2_1_08_16f_FD_182891 | JGI IMG/M metagenome (GOLD analysis project Ga0179591, IMG submission 182891) | Vadose zone soil fungal communities from Angelo Coast Range Reserve, California, USA - CZOMad2_1_08_16fungal (PacBio error correction) | ecosystem: Environmental > Terrestrial > Soil >... | reverse complement strand
TATTCTTTTTGAAATTCCCCCCTTTCTTCGGAATCCTAACTCTTTTTTCATTCTTTTTTCCCTCCAGTTTTATTTCTGAGACTTCCTAATTTGCATGAATGTGAGGCCGGCTACTTTTTCCAAAAGGCCTTCCATTATTTGTTTTTGGAGGTCAGTAAGCGTTGTATTCTACCCCCTAGGGTAGCATGGAACCCCTAATTTTCCCCAGCGCTTCGCCCCCTGTGTGCTTTTCCTATCTTTACGACTATTTCTCCCCTCCTTTTTTACCATATCAATGGTCAATTTTTCCTGCTTTCGCGCAGACACCTCCTGAAGAGGTACGCACACCGGCAGACCTCTCTGAATTATTTTTTAGAGGTTCTCCTCCTTGCCAGCGGTCGTTTTCCCCCTTCGGTGAGATCTGCGCTTTTTCCTCCTCCATCAGCTTCCTATAACGGATAGTATTCATAATTGTGACTTTTCTCTCCGGAGCTTTTTTTTCTTCATTAAGATCGCCATTTTGCTCATTTATCTTCTCTATTCGGAGCGTTTTTTCTCCCTTGTAATCTGCATCTTAGTTTTTTTGTCGGCAGGGATTATTCCTCGGTTTTTACCCCCTCAGGAACTTACACTTGCCCCGACCCTTCTTCCTCTCTCTCGCGGTGTTGAATTATTCAGTTTTTGCCGCCCCCTTGTTGGATTCCTCCTGTGCCCTTTCCTACCGTAAATTCATGCCCCTTCCCCCCGTATCTGACTCCACATGAGCCGCCTGTCCGAATTTTGTCGATTTCACGGTAATTATTTTCCGGTGATGACCTCCCCTATCCCCTCCTGAGAACCCCCTTCTCCGCTCCGTTCCCTTCCACCCCCCGTCGCTCCCCCTCTTGATAATCGGTGCCTTTCTCCGCGCGCATAAAGAATCGATCTTTTCGTGTTTTTCTTTTGTTTTGCGATGCCTTGCGTGTTTGAACGGCCTCCTAAAAAGTGAATTGCTTCCCCTGACCCCCCCCTCCCCCAACCCCTTACACTCAATTTCTTGTTCTTGATTTGGACTTTACACGAACTCTCATCAAGGACGTTTATTTACATTGAAATGAACCTCGACGTTCCTCGGAATTTTCAGTTTCAAACGTCCAGTTTTTCTCCAGTTGCAGGTTTGGCTTTCGTTAGCCCCCCACAATATTGCTTCCTATCACCACCTTCTGTGGCTAAACCCCCCGGCCACCTTCCTGATTTTTCAACCCCAGAAAGGAAGAGCGTCTTTTCACGCGCAGGAACCGGCACGTTTTTTTTCCCCTTTTGACGAGGTTGACCTCCCCTTCGAAGATCTTTACCCCCTTTCTTCCCATGTGTATTTCTTTCCCAAGCCCTCAGTTTTGGATCGTCCTTGATTTTTGCCTCTTTTTCTTCCACCTTTTCTTTTGTCTTTGGACTCCAGCTGGGTTCCCCCTGAGGTGGGTACGCCTGGCGAATGTTTCGGCTTGGCGAGTTTTCTTTGCGCGCTCCCCCTCCCCCCAACTTAAATTTAATGTGCTTTTGTGGCTCCTGACTGCTTGGTCTTCGGATCTCTTCAGAAGCTGTAGCTACTTCCTTTTTGTGGGGTAGGCGCGCGACCCTTGATGTCCCCCTATCGAAACCTCCCACTTTTGACCTTTGATGGGGGTTTTATTTTCTCGACCGTCTGGATTTCGCAGAGCTAGCGTTATTTTAGGACGAGGCGAGTGTATATTTTTCCTTTTATTCGTTCTTACCGGCTGGCTTATCTTTTAGAGTTCGCTTTTGTTTTGAGCTTTACCCATCTCCGCCTCTTTCGATGTCTTTAGGAACACTGTGAAATTACGCTCGCAATATGCTCCCCATCCTCCTTACCTTTTTCGTGTTCATCATCGGTCCCCTCCTTATTCATCCTTGCTTATTTCGGTTTTTTCGGTTTCTGTTTTCCTACACTCCTTGCAATTTCGTTAATTGCACATTTAGGCCCCTTTTTACCTTTTTTTTTTTGTGCTGACCGACCTCCATAGAGCTTCTCATTCACTCACCCCCACCACTCGGCCCGCCAAATTGGTTGAGTGATAGCATGTCAACGTCCTTTCCCTAGAACAGATACCATTTCGGCAATTTGCACCCCCCTCTTCCGACATCAGATTTCAGGCTCACCTCCTTTTTTACTGAATCTTTTGTTGATTTTGCCTTTCCCTGAAAGTAGGGACAAATCCTTTATTATGCTAACTAAGGACAGGTCCGTGATCCTTCTTCTGTTCTCGTCTTTCTCAAGTCCCGATTTTTGCACCTTCCCCTGCCATTCCTCTTCCCCTTCTCCTTGGCCCCTGCTTTGCAATTCCAGCGCACGCGAGTGACAAGGAGATCTGCTTTCTCAGTTTTTGTTTCCTGCGCTTTATTGACAAATTTCTTCCCACCGTACCCCCCGTAGTTTTCTTTCTTGCCCTGCCCTCGTGCAGGCGCCAGCTGCGCCTTTTCTTCTCCCAACGCCTCTTCTATCTCTCTCTTCACCCCCCCATCAAGGTGTTGTTGTTTATAGTTTTTTTTCTCTCTTTTGCCCAGCACCCCCCCCATGATTTTTTTTTTCCTTGAGAGTTTGGATTCCCTGTCACTACGTAGCACTCCCTTTTCCTTGTTGTCCTTCATGTTTTGTCCTCGACGAGCTGCTCCCCCCGATACAATATCCGCCGGACGCTGTTGCGCTGGAATTGCCAGATGCAAATGAGGATTGTGCTTACTTAATGGCCGTCCCGTATTGTCCCTTTTGCCTGAGTAACTGTCTGACCCTCTCCCCCCGCCCCCGTTTTTCCCCTTTTCCCTTCATTTCAGCTCCTCACGGTAATCCTTTATGTTTCCAAAATCCCAAAAAGATCGCGTTCGTCGAGGCGTTGAGAGGAAATCCCCTCTCCCCGATGTGCGATCGTTTGTCCTATGAATAGCAAAAGAACTAATGTTCCTTTCAGCCTTTTTCCATTTTGGTCACGGCCTAGCTTTGTGGGCCCCCCAGTTTGTTCGAACCCTTTGCCGGAAATGCATCTCTTACTTTCTTTTCGGCTCACCACTTCCTGATTCATTTTTTTTCCCCCCCCCTCAAAGCGCACGGCAGTTTTCTTTCCTAAATTCCGAACCGTCCATTCCTAGAAGTACCGCTTCTAGTTATACGACCCGGTAATTTTTTTGTGGCAAGATTATTTTGTTTGACTCCCCACTCACGCTGAGTGTTTCCCTCCCCTACCCTCCAAGAACCCTCCTCCCTCCGCCCGACCAGCTCGGCAACCTTTCCCCACACTCCCCTAGCCAAGAGAAGGAAGAATAGATAAATATGCATTCTCTCTCGATCCGATCCCCGTTGCGCATTTTACTCAGTTCTCCCTCCTATCCCATTTAAAGCTTTTCATTGATCAACGAGTATTTCTCCTTCCCCCCCTGACCGTCCTTACGAGCATTCTCTACCTCCCGTTCTTTTTTCTAATCTGCCCCAGCTTATCGCACCCCCCGTCTTGCTGGAGGCGCCCCCCTCAATGCTCGCCGAAGAGAACCTTGTACCGGCCGGACCCGACCCCCCCCCCCCGAAAAATATTTCCTCGGGAAATCTTCTTCCGCCTTCTCCAACCCCCTTTTACCCAGCTTTTGTCGAAGGGCCTCCTCGCTTCCAACACCTTTTTCTGCGGCCTTTATAAAATACAAACCTATTCAGACAATTAAAGTAACGTTTTCAGTTTCCTTTCCTCGTCCGGCATGTTCCTTTTTTTTCTGGTCTGTAAATACCGTTTTTTTTCCCAATTCCCCCTTCGCCCTTTCCCCTCTCTATGTTTTCCCTGTTTCCTTTCAACAGGTGTTTCTAGGACCTCGATGGGCGGGCTGGATTCCAGCCAACTCCCCTCCCCGAAAAGGGGTTTTCGACCCTCCTCGCTGTTCCCGTTGGGTTTTCCCTTTCCCATTTCCCTTTCCCGTCCTACCCTTCCCCTGTCAATTTTGTCTTTCTGGCATCTCGTCAATCCTTTTTCCCAGAACATTGCTTCCCCCCCCCCCCCCCCCAACCCCCCCAAACAAAAACCCCAAACCCCCAAAACCAACCAAACAAAAACCCCACTCGAGGTGTTGGATGCCGTTTGACGCTTCCCCACTTTTGGTAGGCTGTACGTTCACCCGCAAATGTCCCTCTCCCGTCTACCCTCCCCCCCAAAACTCTGATCTTTCTACTCCCGGATTGAGCAATTCCCGATATCAGATGTGGCTTTTTTCTATGGCGACTGTGATCCCATCAAGGCGTTCCCCAGCGGGGTTTGCCGGTTCCTCTATTGATAATTTTGTGGTCATACCTCCGAATTACTGACCTTTCACCTTCACCGGCCTGTCCAAACCCTTCTCTCCCCTGGTGGAGACCATTTTTCCATTAGGAGTTCCTTTTCCCCCTCGCTTAAGCCGCTTGTCACCCCTGCGGCACCTTTCGAACAAGCTACTTTTCTTATTCAACACCTGCATTCCTGATGATTTTCTCTCGGGTTATTCCCCACGGTTGGATTTCGTCTTTCCAAACCGCGGAACGCTACCCCGAAGAAACCCACTCTACGCGCTTTCTTGATGTCAATGAACAAGGTTTTAAACCCCATTTGCTCATCTTCTATATAAACGCCGTAAATTCCTCTTATTCAAAACCGCCGGCGCCTTAATTGAAGTAAGCATTCTCCTTCTTGGGATATCTTTTTTTCTCCACTCCCACGGTTTCATCCCACAAAATCGGCTGATCCCCGACATGGCACCTCTGGGAATGATAGGTCACTACAAGTGATCTTCCAATTGCTGTTTCGCGACCCTTACCTTTGACGGACTGCTCTGCACTTCCCCCCTCCTGAACTTGATGTTCCCACGCACAAAGTCGGTCACGCCCGGTCCCTCCCTCCCTATTGGAAAAGTTCTCTGCATCCTTCTCATCTTTGGCAAATTGAATTTGCACTCTATGCGCGTGTGTACTAAGCTTTCCCATTTTCAAAAAACCGTAATCTTGAACCTTTTTGAACAGGATAAATTCAACCCCCCTTTCTGTCCCTTTTGCCTTTCATCCCCCATTTTTTGTTTTTCCGCTCCCACTGAAGACACCTCTCGGTCCTCGAATTTAACAACTCCCAACTATATTTGAATAATAACTTCCTGTTTTGTTGATCTCTCTGCGTTTGTGACTTTCTCTGTCTTCTCCATCTAGGGGTTCTTCTTTTTTTCCCTCCCCCCCCCTTCAACCTCCCCCACCCCCTTTCTTTTTCTAGCCATGCAGAAGTTTGTTGATTAAGGTATTTCGCCTTTCCCCCAAACCCTCCCTTTGGTTTTTTTTTGAATGTGAAGTCAGACCGCGTTTTCTATCCCCCTCCTCTTGCCCATAAGATTTCAAACGTCCCAGCTTGAATTTCCCCAGAGATTAGAAGTGCCTATCAGCTTTGATCCGTATTGTTGAATTTTCCTTCGACCCACTTTGTTGTTAAAGATGAAACCCCGTGACATTCTATGCTTGCTTTTTTCTTTTTCCTCAGATTTTTCTCGCGGGTCGCGCAGTTCAGTCTTGACTGATCATTTCTCTGCGAACGGCCCAGCGGGGGTCCCCTGTCGGTGATAAGCTTGCCCTTCTCTTTACTGTATCCTTATCATACTTTTCTCCTTTTGCTTTGAGCAGAGGCCCGGTTTTTTCCTATGACCAATGCGTCGATTCATTCCTTCAATTTTTTGATAATGATAGATGCAGATATGGCCTCTTGTTTTTTCGCTTTTGAAGTTTCCCGAAGAGACAGAGAGATCTTTTTTTGTATGAGGGCTCGTTTCCTGCTGTGCACGCTTTTTAAAAGAAATCACACTCCCCACACCCACGCTCTCTTGTCCCTTCTTCGATAGGTTGAAAGGGTCATTTCTTCTCGCGTCCAGGACTCCCTTTTTTCGAGGCAGCGTCTTGTCAGAGGAGTACCCCGCCTTCCTGCCCCTTCGAGTTTTTAACCCCCCTGTTTTTTTTCGCCTGACTCCTCATTGTTGTTTTTCCTCCTTTTTTTCCTTTAATTTTGGAAAGGTCTGACTAACAAGACGCCTCTCTTCGTACAACCCCCCCCACCTTTCATGTTAAGTCCCCCATTCACACTTAGCTTCAGCACGAAGAATCTTATAAATCGGGCCTCGCGCGTGACCCGGAAATCAGTCCCCATCGATCTCTTAGAGGGTTTCTCCCCACCGTTTGGGTCCTTTTTCCGGTGAAAAGTTTTTTCGTCTTGAGGTTCTCCGTAGCGATTGTGCGTTGCGAGACGGGGCAGCCCCCAGTGAATTGACGACCTTTGTTCATCCCACAACTTCCTCAAATCCCCCGTGGGGTTAGATTTTGCAAGATGGTTTCACTTTCCCTCTCCTAAAGGGCAGCCCTATCTCCCCCTACCCCGCAGTCCCCTCGGAAATGACCCCTTTTTTCTTTGACCTTGCCAAGTGTCGGTTGTCTCTGACGAGAGCCGCCACCCCTTTTGCTGTCCTCTGCAACCAGGGTCAAAACCCTTCCTTCAAATGTCCTTCTTTTACACACCCGTCGACCCCTTTCGGCTTAGGTACTCCATCCGAAGCTGAAAAAAGGATTTGACTGTCTACCCCTCTCGAAGAGTTACCCCTTACTTTTGTTGTTAGGGGACTGCCCACTGAAAATAGCTTTTGTGAGCTTCTTCGTTCCTTTTTCTCTGTCTTTCCGGATTCTTTTTTTGCTGACGAGCGGTTCCAGCGATTCTGCGTAGTAGTTTAAGGCCGTTTTTTCCTTCTTCTTGCGATCCTGTACTTGAGAATCCCCCCCTTTTCCTTAATGTTTTTTTCCCAGGCGAGACGTTTGATTTTCCTGACATGTGTTCTTCTCTCCGGTGGCGCAGCGAATTCTCCTCTCCGAGAGTCCCCTTTGTCCTCCTTGATGGATCTCCCCTGAGGAGTTTCTTGAGTTAGGGATTTTCGACTTTTCCCTTGCGTGAAGATTTCTTTTCACCCTCCCCTACCGGCTTCTTCCGGCCGTTGGGTAGCGTATTTAGTCTCCCGTCCGCTTCTTCTCTCTGTTTTTTTGAGTGTCCGTTTTTTCCTTTTTTGTACCCCCTTTCTTTTTTCCCACCTTTGATGCCTTGCGCAACGCACTCGGGTCTAATACTATTCTAGTTTTATCCGCTTCCTGTGGCGTTTTTCTTGGTCATTCAGTTCCCCCCTTTTGCAAGCCTTTCCCTTCCCAAACAAGTTTCGTTTTTCTGCGCGAGACGCCCTCCCTTCGCGGATGCATAAGCGGTTCTGTTCTCCCCTCCCAACAGAAAAAGTGTTTTTTTCTTTGAGTACCCTCCTTTCACCCCGTCCTGCAGAGTCTACATGTCTATTGACGCGCGGTACATTTCGCTCCCCAGATCGAGCTGAAAGATTTCTTTGGTTGATTGTAACACTTTCCTGGTGACAACCTCCTTCTTCTCGTTAACGCTCAACGTTTTCGGATCTTTCATGAGTCATCTCTAGACGCGTTTGAAGTCATCGCTTCAGGTAATTAAGCGGACCGGCCGCCTTTTTTCCCTTTTGCGCCATCCAGAGCCAAGCCCCGAGATCCGTCTGATTTATGATTTTTTCTCTGTGTTCCTGAGATCTGGACCAACGACTGCCAAAAACTTCCCCACCGGTCTTGCCGCGCCCGGGGCCGCCGCCTCCCAAGAGAAGAGTCGATTATTTTTTACCTTTTGATGTCTACCCACGCCCCCTATTTCCTTTTCCTAAGTTTGTTTCTCTTATAGACGCTTCCTTTTTTGTAGTCCCTCCCCATTTCTCAAGCTGTTCCCCCGTTACGGGCGTCTTCCCCTGTGGTCGGACCCTAACTGGGCGTTTTCGGGCAATGGTTGTCAGACGGCCCTCCGATACAACCCATCCTTTTCTAGCATGTGTTTAATGCAAAGCTGTCACCTGCTTCCGTTGTTCCCCTCTGAATTTCAGGCCTTCCTCGTCTTTGACCTTGCCGTATTCAGCCGCTCACAGACGATCACTTTCTGCACTTCATTTCCGCTAATCAATTCTTCTTCTGTGCCGTCCCCCCCTCCCCAAAAAAGCTTTTTCCCTTTTCCAGCCGTTGACTTTTAAAATGTACCGCTCTGAGGATTTCGCAAATGTCTTCCTGTTTCTCTGCCAGCCGTGCCACGTGCTGCCGTCTTCAAGCCCAACCGTACCCTTGTTCCCTCTTTTTTTTTTTAACTTCGTCCGGATCTTCGCTAGATAGCCCGTCCTGACAAAGACTGCACTTTGCCTCTGTGCAACAGTACGAATCTGTTTTGCGGAAGACATCACATCAACGACCCCCTGAAGGAAAGCTTTGGTCTCTCACCCTGTTTAATGATTTCTGTTCCTCCCCGATTGCGAGGTAATGTACCCTCCGGGTGCCATAACTACACCTACAAGAAAGAGAAAATGGCAGGCTCCTAAGTCCCTTCCTCCCTTAGAAAGATATTTACCTCCCTATCCTGTCTCCTTCCGAATCATGAGGTTCCCCTGTCCCGATCCATCCCCTCCCCTCTCGGTCTCTCACAACCGCCTTCAGAGGCGTTAGAGTTCCAGGCTGCGAAGAACTTACGTCTCTCCTAATCCTCTTTGATGAAGATATAATCGATTTTCCCTCGCTCCGTCTCCCCCCTCCCCCCCCAGCTTCGTGCGCAGGCCCCCCCCTCCCCCCCAATGGAGTTTTTTTTTTCCCCCCACTGCTCGCGAAGCCGACCTTCTCCCTCCGAAAGACGCATTCTCCTCTTGAAAGTTTTTCTCCATTCGGCCCCAAACTCCTCTCCTGTTGTGACCCTAGCCCCCCTTCGAAGCCCTCCTCTCAAACAACTAATTTTTTTTCTAAAAAACAAAAGTACGCTTCCTTTTCTACAGTCAGTCCGTTCCTGAATTTAAGAAATTGGTTATCCGCGTGAAAAGGCATCCGTTCCCCTGTTAAAGTAGAGTCAAACCGGTGAATCCTTTGCCTTTTCTCTTGTTACGATCCCCCCTATTCCTTTGTCCTCGGTGCAGCAAGCCCAACAAGAAATGGCAAATGTGCCCCAAGCTTATGTTGGCCGTTTTTCTTCCCCTCTAGATTGAATCTTTCTCCTGTTAGTTTTCGCGTCTTGATCCTCTTTCGGGACAATCTACTCCTGTGTTTTCCCACCAATTGAGTTTATTCCTCTTTGTTGGCCAGGGGAAAGGTGACTCATGAATACGGGTTTATTCTGCCCCTTTTCCCCAAACGACCATCCCTTCTTTACCAATAGCAGATTCGTGCGAACACTCCCGCGAACTAGAGATTTATTGTTTGGGTACACGCCTTTATCCCTCACTATTAATCTTGTTGCTTCTTAGTGAGTTTCCCGTTGGCTACGTTTCATCTTGACTTTGACGGTAAGCGCGTTCATTGTTTTAGTCCCCTTTCCCCCCTGCCCCCTTTGGACCCCCATCTGCCCCCATTCTCCCCTTCCCTTCCTTCGGGCCCATCGCTCATCTCCTGCGCACGGCGACGTCCCGATATAAGTTTGCTCGGCCACACCCTTTTCGGTCAGCGAAGATGAAGCCCTTCCCTTCTTTTCCACAACCGCACATAGAATTTCCTCCTGTTATGCAAGTGTGGAGGCTTTTTCTCCCAAAACTCGGAAATCGCGCCCACCCCCCCCCCAAAAAAGTTTTTGAATTCTGATCTCCCCTTCCCCCCCCCTTCGAACTTCATTGTCCCCTCTACTCAAAAAAATGGCCGAAGGGCCTCGACCGTTGGGACCGGGTCCCCAAAAACCGGCTCCCCCCTTAGTTTCCCTCACAACCCGGAAGACGAATCGGTTCCCCCTGTTCTCTTCTTTTTTCTCTCAATGTGACTGTGCAAAAAAAGCGGTCGGTAGACCCAAGGACCTGGCCCCGCCGTGGGCATCCTTCTCATAAAGGACTGAAAGAGATCAGAGTAACTACTTTCAGTTCGCTCCTCCATCGTGGTCTGTACTGGGACCTATTTCACTTTCCGCGTGGCTTTTCATTTGAGTGATCAACAGTAGGTTTCCGCCTTGCCCGCGATCGCTTCCCGCTATCGCATCCTGCTTCAGCGAGACATCAAGCAGGTCATTCCTTCAATCGGTCCCCTCTTGGCCGATAGTGGATTCCCTTCCCCCCCGCTCGCCAGGCCCACCCTACTTGCATTTGAACGGATTCCCCCTTTTTCCCCTCCCCAACGGCATGCTCGGATGGAGCTATGTGTTGTGCGGTGGGCCTCCTGTAAAATGATTAATCCCCCCAGAGCTTTCCTGCTTCTTCCTCGCGGTCACAAACGC
>Ga0179591_1247175_pt1 | contig 10280 bp, 9 predicted proteins | sample CZOMad2_1_08_16f_FD_182891 | JGI IMG/M metagenome (GOLD analysis project Ga0179591, IMG submission 182891) | Vadose zone soil fungal communities from Angelo Coast Range Reserve, California, USA - CZOMad2_1_08_16fungal (PacBio error correction) | ecosystem: Environmental > Terrestrial > Soil >... | reverse complement strand
GGTTGATCGACCTTTTCACGCGGTGTTCCACCCCTCCAGCTTTGACCCCATGACTGGTCCCCTGAAGGCCCTCCCTGGCCCCATCCTCTGTTGGAAGGTTGAAACGTTAACGGGAAGGTGCCCGTCTTTGCCTGGGGAACGTTTTACCAAGTCCTTTTTGGGACTTTTTTCTTGCCCCGGCCTGATCTTGTGCCCCGATCCTTTTTGGTTGCTTGTTCAAGCCGGTCGCGGGTCTTTTTTTTTTTTACTATCAGCTTGGGCCTATATCTTTTTTTTTTTGAATGAATATAGCCAATCCTGACACATCACAGGATACTGGTGCTTTTTGTTTTTTTTTGACTGTTCTCTGGTGTACTTCACTCTTTTGCTTTCAGTCTGGACCCCCCGTCCCTCGGATAGGCGAGCTTTGGGCGCTTTGGAATTCCTACCAGGGCTTGTGATAGGGGCCCTTTTTGGAGCGTGTTCCTTTGGCGGCGGCGCTCATGTCACCAGTTTTTTTTGGTCTCAGGTGCTGCTCGCTGCTGGCGAGCTACCCCCACTTTCCAACAAGCCATGTTCAGATTGTGCCTCCAATTTTCAGGGAGGGGCTGCGTCATTCTTTGAACGCTTTCCCCCAGGCCTTCCCTCTTTCCAAGTTCAGCTGTCGATTTCTTTCTCCCAGCCCTCCCGCCCAGTGTCAAATGGGTTCTCCCGGGTTGATAGAGGCGGGAGTTTGTGGAAAACCTGGTTTACGTTTGTTTTCAACGCCATCCGTTGTCTGGGCGTCGGAAGCGGGGTTCCTTTACGAAGACTTGACCTTGTTTTGACCCGACAGGCACCTTTGACCCGATCGCCCTATCCAGTTGTTTTTCTCCAATTTCTGCCGACGCCTCTTTTCGTCCTGATTCGTGGGAGGTACAGATGCGTGAGATGTGATGGACTTACCAAAAGACAAGTCCCTTCCTTGAAGCTTTTTTACCCTTCCTGGCAAGTACGTGAGTCCCTGCTTGATTTGGTACACTTTTCCTTTTAGGCGTCGTCTCCTGCACGGGTCCCCAGCCACCAGTTACGGACGTTCAGGGGAATTGATTTTTGGCCTCCGAGCGCACCCAGGAAGTACGAGGGCCAGCGTTTTGTTGAGGTTTTTTTGTCAATGACGGTTCCATTTTCCTTTTTTTTTTTTCCCTGTTGCTTGACTTGACTTGCCCGGTCTTGATCCCGCACATTTTTTTTGTAATGAAGGGAAGTTTGATAGTCTACCCGGATTTGAGGTTGTGGTTGGTGGTGTTTTTTTTTCTTTAGTTTTGTTTTGATTAGTTAATTTTCGGTAACCCTTCCGGGCAGTTTTTTGGTTTCATTATACACTGGGGACGACTTTCTTGACTGACCCGAGATTTTGAAGTGAAGACTCAATCCCGCATCCCGGGGGAAGAACTTCGGGAGTGTTGTTTTTGGGGTTTTTTTTGTTAAAAGCTGTGTCAATTTCCAAACAGAGGTCTTGAGGGCTGATTTCAGCCCCGCCTTTTGTGATATTTCCTTGGGTTTCAAGAATCCCTTCCTACACACCCAGCCCGGGTTTTCCCCTGTTTATGTACGCGGTCAAGCGTAGTAGACCCCCTTTCTTCGGACCCCCCTACTTAGGATTAGTGTTGTTTTCGTTTTTTTAAAGGTCAACCAGCCGTTCCCGTCGTTTATTGGAAGCGTTGTCTGGGGGTTTTTGCTGAAAAGCTGCCTACGTTTCCTTCCTTTTTCTTGACCCCCTCCTTTGCTGCTTTACCGCCCCCACTTCGGCCATGTCCCCGAGTCTCCCGCCCCGGACTGATGGCTTGTCGTTTGCACAGACCCGTTCCTTTAAAGTTAGGTTTACTTCACGTGTTAGTTGATAACAAGTTTCATTGAAAGGGGACTCCGGGGGCTGGTGTTCACGATCAATGGATCTTGACCCAGTAACCCGCTTTTCCTGACGTCAGTCCTTTCCTATCTCGTGCTTCCCAGTCTTCGGCCGGATTCCCTTCCGGTCGCCAGTGTGTTTGTCTTTTTGTCAACCCTTTTTTGTCTTGGGAGTCAACATGCCTCTCCATTTTTCTGTTGTTTTTGTCGGGGAAGACGTTGGGGAGAACAGACTTTTTGTCGTCCTTTTTGATTTTGTCATTTACCTCCCCCATGCTTTTGGTTTCTGGCTCTGGATTGTTCCTTTTGCCGGTTGCGTCGGTTTTTTAGGAGGATTCCCCTGCTTCTTTTTTTTTGATCTTGGCTTTTGCATTGCGATCGTTTCTTTTAATCCCCCCGTCCGCTTACCCCCGCAGTACCCCCTTTTTTTCCTTTTCCGTCTTCTGGTTTTTCAGGCTTTTTACCGCTCTTTTTGACTCCGTTCAGTTTAAAGCCCAGTTTTCTTGTTTTAATTGTGGTTACGACCGTCCTTTGCCCTTATGTTTTGTCCTTGCAGCCTGCTCGGTTGTCGGTAGTGCAGGCGGTTTCGTTGATTTTCCTGCTTCTTCCAGGGGCCGCATTTTTTTGGTTTTTGTTCTACCCGTGGTCCCTCCGCTGACGATGGTCGGAAAAACCCCCGTCCTTACGCGTTCTTTTTTTCGCGGTGTTTGTGTGAGCAGGTTGGTTTTTTTCAACAGTGGTAACTTGGTTTTTTATTTTTCCCGTCCGTTTGTTGATTTTGATCAAGTATTTATCGGAAATTCTTCCCCCCAGTAGGGTTTCTCCCTTTCGACCCTTTTGCCCGTGGACAGTTCTTTTGTCTTGTGGCCTGGTTGCTTTTTTTTTTTCCAATTTAGTTTGATGCCTTCTGTCCCGTATCCCCAATTTTCCCTTTGAGTTTTTTCCTTCCCACGTACCACGTTTTTCCCCCTGATGGGTTAGATTACAGTTGAGTTTATCCCAGTCATGTGTCCTAACATTCAATGCCATCAACCGTTCCCCCCCTGCTCCGTTTCTGGCACACTCAGCCTGAAGAGGACTTTTTTCCCACTTTGCTCACCCCATTATCACAGTTTTTCCAAGAGATTCACTCGATGCGTTTTGCTACACTTTTGGTACCCTCGTCGTTTTTACATCGGGTGGTCTCCCCTCGCTCCATCGACCCAAGCCTCCTTTTTATTTTTTCCACGATTTTTTTCCCTTTGGTTTTGGCTAGATACCCTTGAGCTTCTCACCCACCTTTTCCACAGAACCTTCTCTCCATGCCGCTCGACGTTTTAAAGCTCGCGTTCCTCGCAACCACTCCCCTCCTTGCGGACCGACGTTGAAGGTATAGCTGGCCTGCTTTTTGTTGTGTTTCCCACCCCAAACTGTCCGTCGGCGCTTTTTGGTTCGGGGAGATGCAACCACGCCTTTGGTTTTGAATCGCCGCCGACCCCTTTGATGCCTCCCTTGGACGAGAAACCTGCGGCGCCTCTGGTCGACCCATTTCTTGTCTCGTTCTTACTTTCTAATCCCACCCTTTTTTTCCTCACTGTTCTCTAGTTCGCTCATTAAATTTCCTCTTATCTCTCTCTTTTTCCTCCGTTTTTTTTGTTTTTTTAAGTCCTTCCTGCCCTGATTCCTTCTACGAACAATGCGAAAACCATTATGTACTTAAAGTTTTTTTCTTCCCAATCCTGCGCAAGTCTGGGATGATTTGCCAGAGGCGCGGGTCCTCAGGTATCTTTTTATTGAGAAACGTTGTCGTTTTGGTAGGGGAGGGAGAGATATCCTTGGGAACACTTTCCTTTTTCTTTCCTTGCTCTCCCCGCCATGCTCCCTTTCATATCCGCTTTTGTCCCCTTCAGGTGCGGTTAGATCTTCTCACACCTTCTTTCCCCACGACCCACGTTCGTCGCACTTGATTGATATCAAGAGTGGACCTTGACTTTTTAGTTTAGTTTTCGTGGTGACGATTGCCTTTCTTTTTTTGTCATGGTTTGTCTCCGCTGGCAGGGCCCATTCCAAACATCGTTTGTTTTTTTTTTCGGGACCTCGGAGAGCCGAGGAGCTCCTTCTTTTTTCCCCTTGTGCGGCGCTCCCTCTTTTCTGCAAGTTTTGGAGGGCGGTTACTCAACTTTCATTAGGTAGTTGTCCCCATGCCTCGTCGGTGATTTTCCGTCAGCCTTTTCGTGTTGTTTTGTATTTTTTTTTGAATCTATAGTACCCGTCCCCCCAAACTTCTTTGATAACTTCCCCCTTTTTTCTGGTGATCTTCCAACCCCTTTTTCATTTAGTTGGTGGACTGGTTTCCTGATGTTTACTTTGTTGTTTTATAGCTCAGTGGTAACTGTCTGTGCGACGGGCCCCTTGCCGGCCCTCTCCCCTTTCCCCAGGAAGTTTTGCTCTTGGTACTTTCGTTTCACTCAAGGGGCATCGGTCTTTCTACGGTGTTTCGACCACCCGGGTCGAGGGCCGGGTCGGTTTGACTTACCCTGGCTTCCCTTTCCCCCCCCAACCCCCCCCGGCGCCGGGTGCACTTTCTACCCCGGCCCTGTTGATGGTGACCTGTCCCCCACCCCCGTCTCTTTAACGCCACGGGCCGTAATTTTTTGACCCATTTTTATTGCGAAGGTCCGGCGGTCCGCTTCCGCCTTTATGAGTCCCTCCCCCTGCCCCTGCCGTGTCACTGACGGCTTTCTTTCTTAAAACACTTGATCCCCCAGGCACATCTTTCCACCCGGAGGAAAGGAATAGTTCGTCTGCTTTATTCTCCCTCAAAGGTAACTATTATTCCCAAGTGTTGACGTCTCACATGCCCGAGGAGGGTAGGCCTTACCCCCCCCCATCATGTTCCCTTTCAGTCGGAGGTCTCGGGGTTGTGTTCAAACGAATTTCGGCCCTTGTCCCTTTTCTACCAACACGAAAAGCTGGTCAGTTACCATACGACCCCTCTTGACGACCACAATTACTACCATCCCCTCCCCTCCCCCCCTCTGTGACAAGAAAGTGCTACTGGAGGTCATGGGAATGTTTGTCAGCTCAATCGCCTTGACGACTTTTCAAGGATAAACTTTTCTCTTTTTCCTTTCCCACCACCCACATAACCTTTTGTTGCTTTCTGTTCTCGTCACCTGTGTCGGGGGGATCATCCCTCAACACCACGGCCCCACCTCGTTACGTCAGTTACCGTATTTACAGGCCCCGCGCTGTTACCTTCCTGTAGATTCGTGGGAATTTTTTCAGTATCCCAGATTTTTTGCAGTTGACTCTCAAGGCTGTTGCGTACTGACCTTTTCTGAAGAGTAGCGGTCCTCTTCCCCCCCCCGTAGGATTGTTCTCCCCCCCCTGCCCTATTTTCGGGAACTAAATTTGACTCCGCGTCTACTTCTTCCTGGTTATGAGACTTTAGGGGGCAGTGGACCGACCCTTGGTCTGTGCTTTCACTTCCCTTCTTCTTAGGGTCTCAACGGCTACTCCTCCTATGTCATAGGATGTCAACGTCCCGAAGAAGTTTGAACTGACCCTTTTACTGTTTACCCCCCCCTAACGGTTACTTACCTCCCTTTCGGTAGGGTGACGTCTATTGATGGTGGGGTTCCTACTCCCGGCAGATGACGTGTAACCAGAGACTCCGGTGCCCTTGGTTTTGGCGGGAGGCGGGCTGTTGACCCCCCCCCCTCACTCCTGGCAACCCAGTTTTTTTTGGTCTACTGCCAGGTATCAGGTCTCTCTTGGTTTAACGTTCTTCTCCCCTAGCAACCTTTCCGTTACCTAGTGATCTTACCTTCTCTGCTTTACTGCGTTTACCTTTCTGGTGTCCAGGCTTACAACACCCCAGTACGCCCACCCCCCCAAAATGCAAGGCTTAAACGCCTCCCCTCACCCTACTTCATTTTTTTTACTTTTCTTCCATGGCAGGGGGGTGATTGCTTTATTCGTTTTTGATCCACTCCCTGCCGGCATCCCTCGCCCGTCCCTGGGGTTGTGTGTTTTTTGTCTTTTACCGGTCCTTACCCCCCCACAAATGCCGCTGAAGAACTGTTCTTCAGTTCCCTTCTTTTTTCTGTTCCCAGTTTTGCATTATGCCCAGGAATACGGCTGTCTTCTTTTTTTTGTGTCACTTCGCTTCGATATTCGGCCTCGCCATTCGGCTGCCTCCCTTTGACCCCTCCGTGTTCGGTGTCTTTCTCCTTCATCTCGTTTTATGTTTTTGACATCACCGCTGGGCTTTCTTCCTCTTGTGCCTGTTCCAGCCTTTTGACCACAGTGGAGAAAGCAGTCACCAGGGACTTCCCGGTCTTATTCGTTTTTTTCCTTTTCTCTCTTTTCTGCCGTCTTTCCCTTCTTCCCTCCCGCTGGTTCAAACCCCCGTTCCCCTCCTGAATCAAAACCCCCTTTTTCTCCTCCGGCGGGCCTTTTTTTCTTTAGTTTGTCTCCTTGATGTTGTTGAGCGGGAAAGATTTGACTCGGGCTTCTTTTCTCCCTCGCCCTTTTTTTGGTTTTTGGTGGTATTGTCTTCGTCCTTCTCGTTCTGTCGCATGCAGAACCGGTGTTGAGGCACGTGAGCGCTGCCGGAGGGGTACCCCCCCCTCTTCGTCCCTGTGTTGAAAAGCCGTTATTGTTTGAGGGTTCCCCCTTTCGCCCTTTCCCTGTCCTGGTTAGACCTGGCGCCAGCGTCCCCCCCCCCTTTCCTTCCCCCCCCCACACCCAAAAATACCTTTCTGTACAGGGTTCTCTCCCGCCTCCTTTCTTTTTCCTATTGTGGGTTTTTCGTGGCCGTGAGGAACTTTCCCTTCTTTCTATTCTTTACCGTCTACACGTTGCCTTCCTTGTCCTTTCTTCCCTTTCGCATGGTTTTCGGTATTCCCCATTACTGGGTTTCTTTTTCCCGGCTTCGGTTAACCGCCGGCCCCGAACGTTCGCTCCCTCATCTTTTTTTTTTCTCCCTTTTTTCGTTTTTTTTTTGTTTTTTTTAATAGAATTGATGTTCGTCCTCCCCAAAAAGGTCTCTTTCGTTGCCCTCCGTCCTGGTTTCCCAAGACTGCCTACCGGGGTTTCTACCTACTGCATCCCCCCCTTTGCCCACGAAGGGGCTTTTTTTTATGGTGGGACGTGTCTTCTTGGTCTTCTTTTCAACTCTAGTAATTCATGTTTTGCACGTTTTCTGGACGTTTGATCTTCGCCCGCGTCAAGGAGGCGGGAAGAAGAGTTTTTTTTTAAGCAACCCTCTCCTCTGTTCGTTACATCCCCCCTAGTAATGTTCCTTTTGTTTTTCGGGTGGATTTGTGGTTAAGTGCTTTCGCAAGTGTCCCCTTGAGCCGTGTATGTCTTAAAAGTTCATTAATTTTAGTTTCTTTGATTATTGGGTTTTGTCCCTGCCGGCTTGTTCCCCTGCATTTTGGGAACTCCCTTTTCTCACCCCTCCTTTTTCATTTTCTTTTGTGCTGGCTCCTTTCCCTCATTCCCCTTCGAGGCCCTCCCCCAACCTCCCAAAAAAGCACACTGGGGCTTCTTTTTTTCTACTCGTTTTGCGTCTTTTTTCCCCTTCTCCCAGCCTTCCGATTCAGCCCACGGCGAGGACTGTCCTGTGTTCCTTTTTCTTCTGACCCGGTTTTTGTTCTTTCCCTACGGCGAAGGTGTGGAAAAACAGTACCGGTCGGATTTTTGAGAGGCTCCTGGCCCCCCTTCCCTCGTTTGACCTCTTCCTCTTAATTTCCGTCAGGAGAGCCGACCTGTTCGGGACCCGGCTGTTTTGGGACCGATTGCCGATTATTCCGTGTTCGTCCCCCCCTTCTTCTCACTGAAGATTTTTTACTTTCCCCCGACTTTTGTACTTTTTGCTTTGACGCGTTGCTTTTCGATTTTTTTCTGGACTCCTAGCTCCCTAAGTTACAATGGTCAGTTTCTTTCGGCCGTCAAAGTAGAGTTTTCTCCCCCTCTTCCCTTTAGTTGCGTAAGGTAATGGCATTAAGTCACCCTCCCCGCCCTACCAGGCCTTTCCGTCAGTAACTTGCCTCATTGGTGTACTGCCGTCCCCTCCACCTTCGTGTTAAGACTCCCTTTTCGTTTCTCTTTCCCACTCTTCTTTTATCAGATTTTTTCTCATCACGGTCCCCGAATTTTTAGTTATGGAGGTTGACCCCACCTGATTAAATCGACCCATGGCTACGTTGTCTTTTCGCAGTGGTATGGTCAAGTTTTTTTTTGTGTAGTCCTTCCTTTTTTTTTTCGTTCTTCAGAACTCTTTTGCCCTTTTGGGTTTGCCGCTTTTTCAGCACAGTCCCAGATTTTTTTTTACCCCGCCAGTTGCAAGAGCGTTTTCGGGTAGTTCAACCTTACTTCCCTTTTTTTTTTTATGTTCCCGGATTTTTTTTATTGTTTGGAGTGATTTTTGTCCCCCAAGAAAAACAGAGCACTCTCTTTGCGAGGCTTCCCACATATGTTTTCCGTTTAGTGTTTTAAAGACCCTCACCCTTCCTCGTTCTCTGGTTTATTGAATATGCTCTCTCGTCCGGGACCCCTCGTCGACCAATAGAGTGGTGAAGGTATTTTTGCCATTTTCGACTGACCTTTTGTAGCTGCTCATGGGATTCTTTTGGGCATCTTGAAGTTTGAGATATTGATACCCCCAATCTTGCGTTCGGAGCTCCCTCCAACCAACGTCCCGGGCCCAAATTTTTACACTCTTGTTTGGCTCCGGTCTTAGCCCCGAAAAGATCGCATTTTCGTGAAGAACCATCCGGGATTTTCTCCTCTCAGTCTTTCCTTTTCACTTTTAGGTGTGGGGCCTCGCTCTTCCCCCTTTTATCCTTTTGAAACCTTCCACGTATTCCACAGGTGCTACTCATTATCCCTTTTTTTTCCCCCTTTTCTCTTCCTGAGTGCCCTTCTTCCCACATTTTTGTGGGGGTTGTGCCGTGGTCTGTTTCTTTTTTTCTCCCGACCCTTTCGGCGAGAAATCGGCATAATTCACTTCCCTTGTTTTTCGGTCCTCGTGTTTTTTTTTCCTTGCCTCCACTCCTTCCCCTGGACTAGGCCCTTGACTCCTAAAATCTTTCGGTTCTGACGGCTTTTCTTTTTCGAGGGTTAAAGGGTTGGGTTTTTTTAGATTTCCATGAGGCCCCCTCTTGTGTCTCTTTCCCTTGAAACGGTGTTCGTTTTCCTTTTCCCTGTCCCGAGTAGTCCAGTCCTTCCTTTTTTCCGTGAGAGGACTTTTTGTAAGGAAGACCCCACCCTCTCTTCAGTTCGCTCCCCCCGGCTCCTTTTTTTTTTTTACCGCTAGGCCTTGTCGATCCCCGTGGGCCTAGTCCTTCCCGGTCTTTCCCTCCGGCATTTTGAAGTTTTCCCCGTTGTCTCAGTGGTATCTCGCGGTGCCTGAAGGGAGGCCGCCTTGGCGGTAGTCTTCAACCCCCCCCTCTTCCCTTCTTTGACCGCTGTTCCTTCCGTGGCTTTTGCACTGTGGGGGTATTCCCCCCTCGTGGGTGGGTGTGATGCCCGTTTTTTCCCAAACCCCATTCAGTTGAACCGTGGTCGACTTTTGAAGGCGCCTTTGTTTTTCTTATCTTGTCGGGGAGACCGGCGTCTATTTAATCCTTTAGCTTTCCCCCCGTGGCACCTCTTTACGTAGGGCCCGCACGCCTTTTTTTCCCCTTCCTTTTCACCCTCGGCTTCACCCTGATTTCCTTCTGATTCGATGAAGGCTGCCCTTTTGCCCATTCACTTATTCTCCCCTTACCCTTCTTTTTTTCTTGTTTCCTCCGTAAATTTTTAGGTTTATTCAAAACATGACTTGATGTGTACCTTTTATTTTTCACTCCCCCCCCTTCCACCCCCCCCTTATCCCGCTTTAGGCAACAAAAGGCAATCGGCCTACTATGAATGGGCCGGCTTCATCCCCTGGTATACCCTTTTTTTACTGAGATTACTTTGATACCCTTAGAGAAACCCTCTTTCGTGGGACCCGTTCCCCTTATCCTCGTTTTGCGTTCCTGCTTTTATCGTTTTTTTTCTCAGCCGTCCATCCGTGGGTGATGTTTGAAGTAGTTTTTTTTTTTCCTCCCCTTCGCATCCCCTTTCCCCCTTCATCTTTCGACGCCTTGCCGCTTCGGCCATGTCGCGGGCTTTTCGTCCCCCCAAGATGTCTTATAACGAGGTTAAGGTGGTTCCTTTCCCCCCTCCTGCTTTTGGCCAACCCCACCCCTTGCGCGGCGGCTGTTGCTTTTGAGGGCTCAACCCGAAACGAATGCAAGATACTGCCCTTTGGCAGTCCCCATCTCCTTCTTTAGCCGAATCCTTGCTTTTTGCTACCCCAGTTCCCCTTCTGGCTATCTGGGCAGTTCATTTGGAATAAGAATACAAAAAGACAGTGTATCTAGTTCGTCCTCTTC
>Ga0179591_1195558_pt1 | contig 10280 bp, 13 predicted proteins | sample CZOMad2_1_08_16f_FD_182891 | JGI IMG/M metagenome (GOLD analysis project Ga0179591, IMG submission 182891) | Vadose zone soil fungal communities from Angelo Coast Range Reserve, California, USA - CZOMad2_1_08_16fungal (PacBio error correction) | ecosystem: Environmental > Terrestrial > Soil >... | reverse complement strand
TTTATCCCGAAAAATCGTCCCCCCTCCCTTTCACCAGGCCTCTCGTGGCTTTTCAGTGAACGTGTTCTTTTTGAGCTGTCTTTCCGCCCTTTAAGTCACTTTCGTCGTCCGTGACGATTACCGGTTTTCAGCACCTTTCTCTCACATCGGCGTGACTTGTTTTCGACCCGTTTTTCCGCCTCTCCCTTTTGAACAGCCGGTGCCCCCCTTTTTCCTCACGCCCCCTTCCCCCTTCCGTTCGTGGCGGGAAACACTCATCCCCTCGCAGCACCCGGGGCCCCCCCTGAAGGACTGCGCATAGCATCTCTCGCCCCCATGTTGCTGTTTTCATTTTCACAAGACATTCAGGACCCAATTCATTCTCATTTTTGATATTTTCCCCGTCCTTTTTCGGCGTGAGTGAATAGGGTGAATAGGATGTTTTTCCGCCCCCAGTTCAAGCCGCGGTTAATGAATCTTACCAAATCTGCGTAAACCCCTCGTTATTCTTTGCCGTTCCCCCCCAACTTTTCTTAGAAGTTCGGCTAGCGAATAACTCTCCCCCTCCGCTCTCCCGTGTCTTATGGCCATGACCGCTTGACGTTATGTGTCTGTTCTTTCCCTTTTTTTAAGTTCCGACACTCTCCCCAGAGACCCCATTTTTCGAGGCCCCTGCAAGTTCCTGCTCTTCCATTTTGCCGAGTTGCATTTCTCGTAATTCCTCTGCGAGTCAAGCGCTCTTCCCCTTTAATGGGACACTCTCGGAGAGTTTTTCACTTGCTGGACGTTGGCAGCTACGAAGTTACTTTTTCTTTAAATTTTTCTTCCTTTTCCCAGACCGTCATACCCGCACAAGAGGCCCAGAATCCCGCCCCTCGTCTTTTTCCGCACAGTGGGTTTTGGCCCTTTCTTTCGGTTGGCAGGGGTCGTTTTCCCTTCTCCTCCCCCCCTGCAAGGGAACTGCCGCCAAAGAGGCACTCCGGACTGTGTTCGTTTTCTTTGGTTCCCACACTTCCTTAGGTTTTTCAGGTCTTCTACCTTTTCCTTCTTGATTTTGCTTTTGCGCCGCGTAAGACGAGCCTTTCTCTTTGTCCTTGTGCATCCTCTGTTTCTCTGTCGCATCGGCATGTGATTTTCCTTTTAACTTGTCAGGACTCTGGTGCGCTGTTGGCCGGCAAACAGGGCTTTAACTTGCGCTTGCATCGCGTCCCCCTCTCGTGGCGCGCCTTTTCTTTTAAGGGTCTTCAGGCGACCCGTCTTTTCTTCTTTTCCCCCTCTCCTTTGCTCTAGCGTTGCCTAATTCAGGACGGCGTCATGAATCTCTCGTTACCATACTCTACTTTTTTTATTCTTTAACCTTTGCTTCCCTTAGGCACCGCGAGAATTTTTTAGTGAGTTTTTCCCGTTTTTCGCTTCCCGGAAGTCAGGAGCGAACGACGATCGTTTTCCTACCATTCCTCCCGTTTTCCTCCCTTTCCCGTTTTGACGGCCCAAACGGCGCGCAGCCCCATTCCCTTTTTATCTTCTAACATGCCGATTCCGCACGCCGCACTCTTCCCCCCAGGTTTTGGTTCCTTTTTTTGGCCTCGCACCAAACTTCACCCCGCTGTTCTCACCCCCCTACCATTCCACTTTTACCCCGAGACTTTCTTTTGACATTTTGCCGACGAAAACAATCGCCACGGACGGATGCCTCTTGTGCGTCTTTTTCCTTTTTCTTCAGGCACTTTAACTTAACCATTCCGTACGCTTCCCCCCCACTGGGCGCAACTTCCTGTTTTCGGGAGGATTGGCATGTGTGAGTGATGGACTTTTCTCCTTCTCCGCCCCCCCTTTCCCCCTTCCATCTCTGTCAACTGCATTTGCCCCCTAGTACCCCCACATTCCCCTTTTTCCCTCGAGGTCATGGCCATGTTAAAGAATCGCGTCCGTCATGTTTTTTTTTTTTCATTCACTGAATCTTTGACTCAGATGTCAGAGTTTCTGCTTTCCCCGCAGGCTGTTTAAAGTTGTAGGGTGTGAAGACGTTCCCCCAACTTTTTCCTCTTAAGCCCCCTTCCATCCTTCCCGCTTCTTCCCACCTTTACCGTGAATAGCGGATACGAGGGAGGCGTGCATACCGGGCGACGTTTTCTTTGTTCCACGCCCCCCGGTCCCCGACAGAGTTTCAGCGGATTTTGTCCAGTTCATGCTTTCGTGTATTTTTTTTGTATCCGTTCCTTTTTTTTCTGACGACCCCTCGGTAAGACCATCTTTCCCCTTATTCTTCCGGTCGTTGTTTTCTTTGAAACTTCAACGCACGAACTTCTTTTCTTTGGGACTGATTTTTTGTTGCTGCAGTTTGAGTTCTCTTTTGATGCTGGTTAACGCCCCTTACTGGCTTCTTTTTCGCTAAAGGCGTGGAGTTCAAAGTTCTCTGGCCCCGCATTTCCTCCCAGAAATGAAGATTTCCGTGATCTTTCTGCACGTATATGCAACGTACGGACTTTTCGCTGTGCGTTGGAAGAATCTCCATTTAGCCGCCTTTTCCTTACCTCTGGCTTTTTCTTTGTGAGTCAAATCGCTCCGTTTTTCTCCCCTTCTCTACGGTAACACCTAGTTTCGGAACGACCGTGTGAGGTATACACGACAACAAATTTGCTGGCCCGTCTTAACCTTCCCTGGTGCAGCCCAAGCGTGTTTTTTTTTCTCCTTAGAACCCCATCAAGCGACGGCCGATCAATCCCCGCCGTCACCACCCCCCCCGTTTTTTCCCTGTGCGTTTTGAACCTCCCGGGCCTTGGGGTGTGTGTTCCCATCGTGTCCTTCTTGGACCTGGCGTCCCTCTTAGTAGGCGGGGTTTTTCTTGTTGGGCCCTGTCGTGGTCTTTTCTTTTCTTTCTTGGGTTCCGGTCCTGGTGTTTTTTCTTTTGTTTTTTTGGTTGGAGTTCGAGTACTGGAGTCTTCGGGGTTCATTTCGAGTGCAAATGGAAATTGCTCCTTTTTCGGTTTTTCCTTGCACTCCTGGCTCTAGGAGAGAAGCGCTATTTCTCATCCTTCTTTTTTTTGCTCGCTATCGACTAGGTTTTTTGTTCCTGGCGCAAAACCCCAAACGGGCAGCTTTCGGTGTTCCTCCTCATTTGTCGAACACCCGTTCCGACATTTTCGAACTCCCCCCTCCTCTTAGCTGTTTCACTGTGGTAGCGGTCGACCACCCCCCCCCTCGTGTTTCCCCAACTGGTGATTTTCCCCCTCCCTCCCCATTGAGGGAATATACCAGACATCTTTCGTGCCCCGCCCCACGCGGTTTTATTGACTTTTTTCTCATTTCCACCATTTTTTTTCTTTTTCACATAAGGAAAATACCCCCTCGTGGCTCGTTTGACTGTTTTTTCCCTTTGGTTCAGCCCTTGGCTATTCTTCAATAACTTCATTCCGGTCGTAGCCGTTGACAGATTTGCCCCCCTTTGAAGAACGCGCTTCTCACCTGTCTTCGACCGGTGAGCGACCCCCTTTTTTCGACTCTACTTTGACGCACGTGAAATTTCTTCCGATAAGCGGTTCCCTGTTTAGCTGGCTGTTGTCCCCATCATTTCCTTCGCACAGACGACCTTTCCCCTCAACTTAGCGGAAGTACCGTCTGTAGTCCCCCTGCTCTTTCCGTTCCCTTGACCGAATAAGACCCACCCCGTCATTAACTTTTTCTTCTCGACTGCAGTAACAGTGGCCGACCCTAGTCAGTATTTCTTAAGAAACCTTCAAAGCAAGCAGCTTTCTTCCCCCCCTTCGTGGAAACTCTTAGGACTTCCTTCACCCTCACGGTTCTATTTTACGGATAAAGCATATTCGCATCCTCATTCACTTTTTTTTTGCCGGCGATTGCAGTTGGCCGTTCATATGTAACGCGTGTTGCGTACCCCCCTTTTTTCCCTTTGACACACTCAAACATCTTCCCCAGGTCTCTTGATTTTTTTCCCCCTTTTTTCTTTTCCGTCGTCTGAAAGCATCTTCATGCCTGTTCTATTACACGCTTTGGCGCGGGTCAAGATCTAAGGTCCATGTTCTTTCTGAGTTTTAACTTTCTTTTCCCCAACAGTTCCGTTGCCCTTTGTGTTTGCCTAAATTGGTTGCCGAGAATGAACCACCGGCTACTCACCGTTGCTCTCCCTCATGTAGAATTTTCAGCCAGTGGTGTTCTGTTCGTTTTGGGGTTCTTTTAAAGTGACTCCCGACCACATGCAATGGACTCCGCAACATTCTTTTTGCGGCGTTTTTTTTTTTTTAATTTCTCCACATTAGTTCTTGTATTTCCCCTTGTCTGGTTCTCTTCCCATTCTTTTGAGTTTTTGCGAGAGTACGAGAACGGCAGGAACCTTCCATTTTTTTTGTTTGTGATGCGGGGCCTACTTCCCTTCTCGTCTTTTTTCCGTCGGTTCGCCTTTTTTTTGGACGGGCCCACCGGTTAACGTACAGCTTTCCCCTTGCTACTCCTTTCTTTGTCCTCTCCTTGTTCCGGGACTGGACTCCAGCTTTTGCCCCCCACGTTCTGTTACACTCCGCTTGTCTCGCTTTGCCGCAGTTCAGGCAGGCTGTGCATCTTTCTCTTTTGACTCATATCAGTTTTTATTTGATTCTCCCGCTTCCCTTGATGCTCTCGTAGTTTGGTCGTGAAGTGACGAGAGTGGAACCACTCTTTTTTCTCTCCTTCCTTTTTCCGACTGCGTGCCGTGTTGAGTGGCGAATAAATCCGAGAGTGGAAGATTCTTTCCGAGTTTTCCCCCCCCACTTCTCCCCAGCATCCCTTTCCATGGTTTACTGGGCGTTGACCTAACCCCCCCGTATTCGCCCGTCTAGGTTCTGCACCGAGGCCCCACTCTCCTGGAGTAGTTCTTTTTCCTCTGGCCACCCCCAACCTTTTCCTTTAACTATCCCAGACCCTGAATGACCCTCCCTGAACCCCTCCTTTTTCCTAGCTGAACTCGCACGGAGTCCTTTTCGTCAATTTCCCGGTCACTGTGGCGCGGCCATTGTGCAACTTCCCCTCCCCCCTTTAAGCTTTCCCACCCAATGATGCCCCCGGCTCGCGTGGCAGGGTCTTCTGGTCCTTTTTTGCGTGCTGGCCTTTCATTCTAGTGACACCCCCAAAATTTAGGACCCCCATTTTCATTGTTCTTCTTCTTTTTTTCAGATCAAACCTTCCTTAGATAGGTAAGGGCCCTGTCACCCTCCTTTTCTTCGCTCGCGGCAGGACTGAGGCAGGAACTAACTCGTGCTTTTTCAATCGTCCCTCTTTCCCTTCCCCTTTTTCTCTTTTTTTTTAACCGTTTGTCAGTTTTAACGTTTTGCATAACCACTTGTGACTTCAGCTTCGAAGTTCCTCGCCATGCGAACCATGCCCCGGTCCCTCGTTCGTGCTTTGAGGCGTTCTCTGTCCCGCATGCCTTTTTGCGTGGGCCCAGCGCCTTCCTCATGATTTCCTCAGGATTTTTTTTATGCAAGATTTTTCGTTTTTTTTCAGTGGTTTCCAGCCGATGTGACACCCTGGCGAGTTCTCCTGACGTCCCCAGTTCTCCATCCCGTCCCCCCCTGATTTCGTTCCCCTGTTTGACTTTTTGATTCTTTTGTCCCCCCCTTCAAACGCACGAGACATGTTATCCTGCTCGGATTGTCTCCCCTTTTTTTGTAGTTTTCTTTGCTGCTGTTCTTTGATGATGTTTACCCGGCAAGCGACCCGGATCGCTTTCCTTCTCGTGCCGGCTTTCTTCCCCCCGTTCTCTGGCAGAACTCAATGCCTGAAAATTCCGTCATCCCTTGTGGGCTTATTTTTGCTGCCACCGTCATCGTCCCCCTCTTTGCGTCCCAGTCGGCGCCTGTTGAGTTTTCAGACTCCCCCTTTTCCTGTTCAGACCCCGTCCCAGACCGCGCCCCCTTTTTGTTGTCGAGGGCACCAAGCCTTGACCCCGTTTTGCTACAACTTTTTTTTTTTGAATTTTCCCACCCCCGAGTGTTTCGGCACTGACGCTTGCTGGTCCCTACCCTTTTTAGGCCGTCCAAGCCCTCTTTTGTTAAGCCCCCCCCCCCGCTTTTTTTGGGTTCGACACTTTTAGAACCCCCCCCCCTTTTGATTTCAGAGAGTTGGGGGGAGTTGTTCCCAATTGCCGGCCGTGGGGTTTGACAATCCCCACCTTTCGAGGAATTTCCCTCGCCCGTTTTGTTTTTACGCCACTGCCCGGAGACTGTTTCCCCTCTTCTATTTTTTCAATTTCATATAAGTTTTCTCTTTTTCGAGAGTTAGATGAGGTCGAAGGGACTTTTCCTTGTTTTCCCCCCCCTGCCTACATTGACAGGTTCTCCTCAAGCTGCTCCGCCCGATTCACTGACCCCGGCGCCTCGACCTCAACCATTCTTTTTTTTCTTTTGTCCGGATTCCCCTGCTTTCTTTTTTTTCGGTTTCTCGGGTCGTAACCCCCACCCCCTCCTTATCTTCCACCCCTCGTGACTTTAAATCCTCCCCAGCACTGTCTTGTATACCATGCCTAAGTTCTTTTCTGCCCCGAAACCCTCTGTTGCTTCGAAACCCTTTATAAGCAAAGTCGTCTTTTGACCTCTTCCCCCAAGATTGTGTCAGCGTCCATTGACCTTTTTGGTCTTTTTACCTTTATTTTTAACGCCAATTAGGAGTTAAGGTCGTTTCCTTGCCTTTCTGACGTTTGAATTAGTCCTCCAAAACTGACTTGCGGTGGCGTCGCCCACTTTTTTTATACAATTGTTTTAACGACCGTTTCTTTCTCCGGATCCGACTTGCGCCTTTTTTTCTGCGTGAAACATAATACACTTACCGTCCCCCCCTTGACCACCAACGCCTTTTTTTATCCGTTTCGCCCGCCCATTTTTAGCATTGTCTTTTTCATTTTCAAGAATTCAATCCTCACAGTCCCCCCTCTTTCAGTGTCCTTGATTTTATCTATCCTTTCCCATGAGCACTAGGCTCTTTTTTTGCCAGAACCTGAAATCCCCGGCTTCCTCTCCACCTTTTGAGTCCAATTTCGGGAACGGAGCGGTGAGACTCCCACGGTTCCCCCCCTGTCGGCATAATGAATCCTAGTCACAGCGAGCCCTGTCATTTTCTGACATTAGGCGATTGTCTTCCCTCCTTTAGTCTTTTCCTCGGTTGCTACCCCATTCTTTTCCTGTTTTGACCTATGAGCTTCGCCGTCGAGTCCGTTCCCGTCTTTTTACTCCGCTTTGCAATTGATTTCCTCTTTCAATTCATTTTTTTGTGCCGCGATTCGGGCCACTTGCCTTTCTCTGTCCGAGCCCCTCCCCCACAATGGTGCCGTTTCGATCGCTTTTTTTTTGCCCTTTAAAATTTTTTTCCTGACCACGTTCCCAAGCAAGCCCAAATTTTCATATCCGCCCCTCTGTCACTTGTTTGACTCAGTTTGGGGGTAGGCTTTCTTTTGTTTCAGGGGGACTTTCACGCCCGCCAACGTAGGGGACGTCACTTCCCCTAATGTACTTTCTTTTTCTCCTCTGGGCTTTCCCCACTGTCCTGGTTAAGCTTCCCAGTGTGTACTTTTTTCCTTTCTCTTGTCGCCCAGAGTTTTTTCTGTTTTTAGCGCTGACGAGTGACTACGCGCACCCCTTGCTTTTTTCCTCTGTTTTTTTTTTCAGCCCCCCTCAGGGAGATTTCGGACCCTTCCATTTTCATTTTTTTTCTTAACCCCCTTTTCTTGGGCTTCGCTATCTGTTTTCTGGTCCCTTTCTCCGCTGGCACTTCCTTTCGTGTTTTAAGTCGCACGAGACGCGTGTCTCCCTCCGTCTTGCCTATGGCTCCCTTCTCGTTGGACCACCGTCTCTTCAATTCCCTCCGCAGGAGCTATGGCGTTTTTGTTCTTTACATTTCTTCCTCTCTCTTCCTCCTTCATCTTTGTTGTGTGATTTTCGTCTGCCTTTTATGTTTGAACTCGTTTTTCTTATTTTTAGTGAAGTGCAAGAGACTTGGTTGCCAACGATGCGTTAGCCGTACCTTGCTTCTGAAGGGCTTTTTTCTCTTGGCGCATCAATCAGCGCCTGTTCCCCCTGAGGCTTACACCGTGTCCCTTCCCCCCACAGCTCGCCGCCATCGTTCCCGTTAAGAGGTCAAATAAAACAATGCAGATTCTTGTCCTCTTTCTTCAGTTAACATCCTGTTCTTATTGCGTTAGGCAGTATCAACACTTCGCTTTTTTTCATCTGTGACCATGACTACCTAACCTGAACCGCACGTTGAAGGCGCCCTACGGCATGGACGTTATGAATATTTTTCTGGTTCCGTGCATGTGGAGCGCTCCTTTACCTTTTCCTGCCCCCCTAAACTTTCCCCCCAACTGTCGCCCGTGCTTCGTCTTTTTGAGGATTTGTCTCCCCTGTTGTGATGGTAATTTTTCATTCTCTTCCCACATTCTCACACCTTCACCTGCATCTCCCCCCCCCTCCCTTCCCCCGTGTGTGGCAGATGTTTTTTCAAACTTTCCCCGTCCCTTCTGTCCTGGCCATGTTCGACCTTTCCCCTCTCCTCTTTAAGGCGGAGGAGGTCTTCCTTGCTTTTCACTAGCGGACTACCGTCAGTCTCTCCTGCTGCTCTTGTTTTTCCTTTTTATGGTTGTACCGAGTGTTCCACACCTTTTTGACAACTCATCTTCTTGACTTCCCCGACCTGCCGGCCCCAGACCCTCCCGTGATAGTCCACGGCTCCGTCGGTTGGCTTTTATCTTCGTTCCCGTTTTGGTAGGGCCAGTCGGGTTCCGTTTCTTCGTAGTTCTTTGAAGGGATTCAGGCGCTCGTTTTTTTTCTTTTTGTTGTCCCCACGTTTGGGCATACGCGTCCCTTGCTTTCGCCCCTCTTAAGAAACTACAGTAAAAGGCTTTTCCTTTTATTTTCTTTCTTCTTTTCACACCTGCACACCGCATCGCCCATTTGACTTTTTTTCTGTATGCCTCTTTTTTTTTTTTTTGCATTTGCGCGTGGATGAGTTTTTGATTCTTTGTTTCCCGCCCGTCTAACTGTCCGTTTTTCCTTTGAACGTCCCAATGGTTTTACCACTTTCTGGCCGACACTTTTGCCACGGACGCCGATGTGAGGTATGCTCTCTCTTGACCACTTCTGTACCTGTCCGCGTTCTTTTTGCCAAAAAACATGGGTTTTCGAATTCACTTCTTGCCACATTTTGCCCGACTCCACCCTCGCCACTATTCCTTTTTCTTTCCTTTCCAAGGTTGATTTTTTTTGAACCTGGTTAGAAGGTACCCCCCCCCCCTTTCTTTTCTCCTTCGGTGCATTTGTCTCCCACGACCATTTCTTCTTCTCCCTCCTTGGTTTTCCTGACAAGCGGTGTGTGTTTTTGACCCTGAGAACCACAATCCCGCCTTTTTTAGCCTTTTTGTCTCGCTTCCTTTTCCTCGGGGTTAGCATCCTTTGGTTGTTCAGTGTCGTCCACGCCTTTAGTTGCTTTATCCACTTTTTTCTCATCCGTCGTCGCCTCACTCTCTCCCCCCTCTCCGTCTTGTTTTCTGCGCGAGCTAGCCGATTTTCTCTTTTCCCTTGTTTTGGTTCCTCCCCAACCAAACCGATTCGCCTTGCACTTGCGTCACTGCTGGCGACCCCCCTTCTTCCGCCATGTGACCCCCCCCCCTTCTCCGTCAGCGGCTTATTTTTTTTTCTTCAGGGTCGACCACCCACCCACCCTTTTTTTTTCCCAATCTTGTCTTTTAAATCACTCCCCCCATGCAAATTGTCGGGTATTCCAGCCCCCCGGTCGTGTCCCCCCCTGGTGGTACATTTTCCCCATTTTATCATGCCAACCCGTTTTTTCCCCATTCCCCAGAACATCCAGCTGTTGGCCCAGTTCAGTACTTGTCCCTTTAGAAACTCTGTCAGTTCTTCAACGTACACCCTCTTCTTTCTTTGCCTCTCTTTTCAAGCTGTCCAGAAATCAGTGCCCCTTCTGCGTGACTTGTCTTCCTCCCCCCCGTTTTCTGCAGAGACCCGTTCTTCACGAACTGTGCTTTGGAGAAGACGAGAGACGGTTCGCTGGCGGGACCACTTCCCTCCCCAATCGCCCTTTCCCTCCCTTCGCCCCCATGTCTAAGATCCAAGTTTCAGCGCCTACCACTGCTTTTTTGCTCCTCCAATGTTTCCCCCAAGAATCACGACCCATTCACCCCTGGCGAATTTGAATGATTTTCTTTCAGTCGGACGTAGTGCCTATTTTCCGGTCTTCTTTATGCAAACTTACCCGCCCCTCGCCTGCATTTCAAACTTTCGTTTCAAAGCTCTGGTACC
>Ga0179591_1168342_pt1 | contig 10280 bp, 7 predicted proteins | sample CZOMad2_1_08_16f_FD_182891 | JGI IMG/M metagenome (GOLD analysis project Ga0179591, IMG submission 182891) | Vadose zone soil fungal communities from Angelo Coast Range Reserve, California, USA - CZOMad2_1_08_16fungal (PacBio error correction) | ecosystem: Environmental > Terrestrial > Soil >... | reverse complement strand
CCAACTTTTCCCCATTTTCTCCCTTTCATGAAACATCTCGCGACCCTCCCCAGAATCATGGTATGCCGTTTCCCCCTTTCTGAGTATCGCATAAATTTCCTTTCACCTTCCTATTCACTCACGGATTATTCAACTCCTTTTTTCCGAGCGCCTTCGGAGGACCCTTTTTCTTTTGCTGACCGAACTTATTGTTGGTGCCCCCTAGAGCTTTCCTCAGTCACCCCTTCCCATTCCCTTCATGGTCTTTCTCCGGGCACAAACATTTGGTGCCCCTCCTTGGTGATGTTCGTCAGCGTTTTTTACTTTTCCCCCCCCTTTCTTTCCCTTCTGTGGTAAGTCTTCTCCGGTCCGATATTATTTAGGAGATTCATACCTAGGTATTCCCTTCAGTTCTTCTCTCTTGGTCTAGTGAATGATGCTTACGGTGCTTCTCCCTTTTGCTGACTTGATGTAAAAGATCTGGCGCTAACACGTTTTAGCAATGACATCATAAAAAGCCACCCACACCACTCCCTTTTTTTTTCTGACTCCTTCCTTCTTGCGGGTCCCCCTCCTTGGCTTACACATGAGTTCTTTCCCTCCGAGAAGGAAGTTGTCGATCCAGTCTAGCGGGCTCTGCACTTCTCACCCCCAGGCGTGAAATCTGTCAGGGAATCCCGGGAGTGGTCCCTCGGTGTTAACCACATCTTTTTCCTTATTTGTCCCCTCCCTCCTTAGCTCAAGGCAAGGTTAGTACACACATGTTCCTCCCCCGGTCTCTCAGGACCCCCCCCCTCTATCTTCATTTCGCACAGAAACGACATTCAGCCCCCACGTGCCCTTATTTCTAGAGGCGGAGGGGACTAATGAGGTCCAACAACTTCCCCTTCCCCCCGGCCTTTTATTGTTTTCGCGGTCGCTTTCCCCGTATTTTTATTTGGTTCTTCTTGTGAAGCTCGTTCTTCCGACGTTACCCGTCCGGTTCTTTTTGCCTAACGCCGATTCCTCGTCGGGCGGCATCCAGACATCGCAAGAAGAAACAGGGCAGGTTTCTTTCCCTAGCCGTTTCGAGCTCGAATCTCCCCCCCTTGAGCTTCCCTCGCCCCCGAAGCTTTCTGCCGTGAAAGATAAGTGAGGAATTTGTACCCCTTGTCAGAAGATCATCGCGAAATGAATGTTCCTTCGAAGTACCAGAGCGACCATCGTTGGACATTCAACCTCCAGCTCGTTGCCCCTTTTTTTCTCATCAGATAGGATATCGGCAATTTTCCGCTTGTACTGACATGACATAAGGTCCAGGGGTTATTCGTCTCCCTCCTGTGAAAAGCGGAAGGTCACGGTGATCTCCCACCGTGATTCCTAAACGTCCCTCTCCTTAGTTAGACAAACATGTACGCGCGTTAGACTTTCCTCTTGTTAAGTCGTATGAGAATGAGCAGCCATTCTCCCGAAGTCTATGCATGCTCTTTGTCCTCCTACGGTGGGTAGAGCTTCCTCCTTGGTTCGGTAATAGACGGCAAGAGGCGATCTGCCCGGAATGCGAGCTGGATGTTCGGACCAATTCATGGTTTTAGACCCTTCTTTTTGGTTTTCTCTTCTGCCATTTCGTGCCTCAGAGGCTGCTTTCGACACCTGAAGTCCTTTAGTTTGAATGGTATGAGGAACAGCAGTCACCCTCCTCGACTTCTCGAAGATCTGCTCACCGGCTAGACCATATACCGCCAGTTGGAAACCGTGCCTTTCGAGTTCTTACAGGGTTTTTTCATTGTCTATACCAGCTGGAGCCCTCCCCGCTCCTTATATGTAGGTTTTTCACGCATCCCTTAATCTGGAGAGGTATCTCTAAGCTGCTGCTACGTCTGTTACTGCGGTCCCTAGTTTCCTACCCGTCCCGTACCTGGGTTTTCCTTCACCCCCCCTCCAACCCTTTCGATCCTTCCTTTTTTCCCCTCTTCGTCAGAGAAGCGCGGAATCCAAACGTTTGATCACTTTCGCAGCGCCTCAGTCTGTTCCTCGGTTCTCAAGTCGGATAGCTTACCCCGCACACACGGGAGCCCGTGTCGAGTACACCTCCCGGTGGTGTCAGAAAACTCCCTATTGCTTGTCGTCTGGTTTCGACGAGGTATCGCCTTCTTCTTCAGGTCTCCTCAGAAGCGCGGACCCTTTTTCCCCCCTCCGCGTCTCATCAGCCACACATACTCCAGAGCTTTTCTATCACATACACATGATGGAGAAGGGAAAAACATGCGGCTTGCTTTTTTACGCTTGTCTCCTTAGAGATGATTTCCCCCTATCGAGATAGAACGTAGGGCCCCCGGTCCTTGGTCTTTTGCAAACACGTTAGGATTGCGCCACGTTCCCTTGGACTGTATTCCACCCTCTATTTTTTCCCCCCGGTGTTTTCCCTCGGTTTTCGCGAAACCTGGTGCCTCACCAGGTTTTCTCCCCCGTCATCTGGTCTTACCAGAACATTCACGCATGCCCGGATAGTCCAATCTGCAAGGGCGACGTTTGTTCTTTCCCCGTTCTTTGGCTTTCCCGAGGCCTTCCTTTCAGCAGACTGTTTTCCGCCATCGTTCGGCCCTCGAGGATTTAGTCCCCGCTAATATTTTCCAGCCTTTCAGTTGCTCATCAGCGACAGCGGTCCCTCTCTTTCGTCATCAAGTCTCCGCCTCCAATGAACCCGATCTTTTTTTCAATCCGCAGATAATCATCGGCGACCCGCAGAGTAACAGGTTTACGACCATACCTGAACCCTGAATGGCCACCTTTCTTTCCACGCAGTTTCCGTCTTCATTCTACTTTGCCATCATCGTCACTCCTTTTCATCATGTTTCCCTGGCTGATCGAGGAGAAGTGGCTACGTCTTTTTTCTCCCCCCCCCCATAGTTGCTGCTACGGTCTGATTGCGTCTGCTCGTACCCACGTACACCCCCTGCTAGGCACTCCTGGTTCCCAGTCAAGCCTTTCTGGTAGTGTTCCGACGAATTCCAAAGCAGTCCGAGGCGTACCGCGCATCTCGCTTCGTTAAGCTGACTCGCTCTGGACTACCCCTTTTTACGCACTGCCATCCCCCCTCTTCTGAGACGGTTTCTCTCCTTTTTTTTATTCCCCAGAGGAGGGATCCTTTTTCTTTTATGCCGTCATAGTAAACTCTAATATGTTTTTCCTTCGTACCTAAATACCAAACGTGACCACCTAACGTTTTTTTCTTTGTCCTCGAGTCGTACTGTTCCCCCTTTCTTTTCCGCGTATAAAGTAGTTCTCTCGGTCTGCCTCTTTTTTCTCTCCAAGGGTCTGAAGAATCTCTCTTCCCATCCTCTATTTGTTTTGGCGACTCTCCTCTTTGCGCCACCCTACGAGTTGAGACCGAGATACGATTTCGTTGTGAACGAAATTGTTGAAAACAGTCTTTGTCCTTTTTTTTTCCTCACCTTTGATGGGAGATGACGTTTTTCTGATGCCCCCCGCCTCTGCGTCATTCGACATTCTTCGATTGATCGGCAGAGCCTTTCAGCTTAGATTTTTTTCCTTTCTCTCACGCCTCCAGACGGGCTTTTTCAGACCGAGTCCCGGGTTATGCCTCGTCTTTCCCCCGGCGTCTTTTCAGAGCGATGGAGCCGGGAAGCCTTGCCTGGGTCCTTGTAGTAAGGACCACCGACAGAACCGTCCTTTCCCCTCCAGTGATGGCCGATGCCTGTCACCTTTTTCTGCCTTAATGACATGCCGGAATCATGTCTTTCCTCGATGGGTTTTACTAAATAGAGCAAATTCTCCTCGAGGTCTCTTTCCTCCCCCCCGAATGAACCCCCTTATAATCGCACTTAGATCAAGTACCCTCCTTCATCCCCAGTTGGACTTATGTTTCCTTTCTTCTTTTTCTTGTTAGTGCCTGTTGCTTTAAGAGGTCTCGCTGGCTGCCTGGAGCGGACGATAGGGGTCATGGGCGTCGCCGCCCTTTTATACCTTTTTTCTGGTGAGATTCCTTTCGAACCTTCCGTCTTCTCACCCCTAATCGATTTTCTCCGCTTTGCAAGGCGTTTATACGTGTGCCTCCCCTCTCCCTAGCTGTCTGAGGCTCCCCCATTTTACCATGCATGACGAGGCCTCTTTAAAGCCCCTAGCATGGCCCTCCAGCAAGGTTACTTTTACTCCTCCTTATTGAAGTTATGCGTAATTTCTCTGATTCGGACACCTATTCCCCTTTTCCAGGTTTTGAGCGAGACGACGGACCGATTCCACATTTACCAATCAAAGCTATTTTCCTCTCCCTCCGGCATTAACAGAGTTTTTTCCCCTTGCCTTCCCTTGGTGTCAGGTCACTGTGCCCTCTTTTTCTTTTCGGAGTCCGATCTTTTTTGTTGTCGATCGCCCCCCCCCTCCCTTATCTGTCGGAGGAGATCGTCATGCTCCGCCATGTTCATTCTCTTTTTTCGGGTCTTCGGTTTAAACTGATATGGAGCTGTGTTTAGTTGTGTTTACTTTGAGGTTCTTCTCAGTGGCTGAGCTGTCCTCAACCGCTGGCGCCTTTTCCTCGCCCCACAAGGAGACACAAGCCTGGCTGAGGTCTTTTTTCTCTACGTTTAATGATACAGGCTTCGTAGTCTTGTTTCCTCGTGTGTTCAGATCCACGATGACCCCTATTACCACTTTCTCTTTCGAAGTGAGCCCCGGGGGTATCGCATCTTCCTTTTTGCCCCAGTGCTTCGCAGATGCTATAAGTTGTCTTCAGTTCCACCCGGCGACGCCTGTCGAGTGCCTCTTTTACGCTGACTTTTGCCGTATGAGCAATTCGGTAGAGTGACGCTCCTGTTGTGCGTGAATTGCTCGGAGGCGTTATGATAAAGGCTGGATCCCCTTCCCGCTGCCGAAAGAGACGGACTCTAGTAATCCCGGGTCAAATTTATTTCGTCTAGTGATCCGAGATCGTTTCTCCTTTCTGATTTTTTGCCAAATTCGCGGGCGCGCCCAGTCCTGCATGAAAAAGCTGCATCCTTTGTAGGGACTCGGCTCCGTCATTCTGAACACTCCCTTCCCCAAATGACTGGCGACCAGCGGCCGTTCCCTTTTTCTCCTGCGTGCTACAAGGATGCCCCGCGTCTGCTAGAAAACAGCGTTAATGAGCTTGGGAACAGCCTGTTCCTCATAGCCAGTTCACGATCATGCAGCTCAGTCGCTTCCTCATCCTCAGAACTCGGCTGCGCCCCCTTCTTCCTTTTTTTGTAAAATGTGAGGACTTCGGGCGGTCTTTCCCCCTTTTTTTTTCTGGCGGTGAAACCGAGTAAAAACCGTTCCGGCGGCTTCTTAGATCTCGCGAGACTTCTCGGGCCGTTGATCCAGCCCTCCTCTCCGAGAGGATCTCAGCGCTCCCCCTTTTTTTTCAGAAGAGGATTGCTGTGGCATGAGGAACGATCCGGTACGCTATAGGTAATGCTCCTTAAAATTAACTTAAGAGATGATCTGCAATTGGTACGCGCTTTTTTTTTCCGCCCTTGCTCTGCTCTTTCCCTAGATACGGGGGCGTTATTTTTTCGACGGGACTGATAGTAATTCCTCCATTCCTTCATTCCCTGTGTAGTCTTCATTTATTGATGTCATTTTTCTTTCTCCCCCGTTGCTGTTCGTCCAACCCCTATTCCTCGTCCATCAAAGAGATCCCAAGAAGCTGACCCGCCCCCCCACTGATTCTAAGAGGACAAACCTCTTCAGTATGTAGGTATGAGGTTTTGGTGCCCCTCCCTCGTACGAGATGAGATTTGGCTTGCCATGTAGGTTTCTTTTATCATCCTGAAGCCTAGAGGAAGATCAGAGAGAGGGACTGGCCTTCCCCCCCTTTAACCCCCCCCCCCCCCCCCCCCCCCCCCCCACCCCCCCCCCCCCCCCCCCCCCACCCACCCCCAACACCCCCCCCCCCCCCCCCCCCCCCCCCCCCCCCCACCCCACGCCCCCCCCCCCCCCCCCCCCCCCCCCCCCCCCCCCCCCCCCCCCCCCCCCCCCCCCCCCCCCCCCCCCCAAGCCCCCCCCCCCTCCCCCCCCCCCCCCCTCCCCCCCCCCCCCCCCCCCCCCCCCCCCCCCCCCCCCCCCCCCCCCCCCCCCCCCCCCCCCCCCCCCCCCCCCCCCCCCCCCCCCCCCCCCCCCCCCCCCCCCCCACCCCCCCCCCCCCCCCCCCCCCCCCCCCCCCTCCCCCCCCCCCCCCCCCCCCCCCCCCCCCCCCCCCCCCCCTTTCTCCATTGGGAACTCGGTATGGAGGAAATGCATTCGATTTCCTTGTCAACACTTGAAAAAGCCGAGGGGTTATTTGCTGCGAGGAGTTTTTTTTCTCCGCGCCGACTTGTCTCACAACCTTCTTTCTTTCCCTCGTCTCATTTTTGTTCCATTCCTTTCTGTTGACCCCAATAAGCCCGACTTTCCCCCCCCTCCTGCAGTTGCGTTTAGCTGGTGAGGAGGTAAAAGGTCGTTCGTCGGCGTTTTAGCGCCAAGATTCTTCCAGTCATAACGCGAACACGCTGCCTTCTTTAAGATTTCTCCTTCCTTTAATTGTGCTACCCGTCCTTCCCTCTTTTCCCCGCAAGATCGCCTGGAATCCGTTTATCCTTCCCCCCCTCCGTAGTCTGTTCGCGCTGAAAGAACAGCCTTCCCTTCACAACCGTTGCCATGTTGGCGCCCCCCACCGGCTCATTCTGACGGTCGAGATCCCTCTCTGTGACCACAAACAATCAGTGCGTTGTCCTTGTGCAACGACGGGAAAATTACTATGTTTTTGACTTCCTCCCGTACTGAAACGTCCCCCGTAATCTACCTGCCCCGTCTTTGTAGGCTTCCTCCCGTCCTCCCTTGGCCCCATAACGATAGTTGCGTTCGTGCGTGTCCTGAAAGGATTTTATGCCAGGTTGCTGGCTCCCCATCTATCTCACCCCATCCCCTTTTTTTTTTTTTTTAGAGCTGTGTTAGAAAGCAACATGTCATCCCTTCCTCCTGCCAGCTGCAGAACGCACCTCCTCAGTCTCCCCCTGGTAATATGACGGGAGCTCGCCCCTCTTTTTTTTTTTTCCCACCCTGTCGGTCATAAAGAACATTCAGGTTTTGCCCCTCAGCAAGCATCCGTTTCCCCTTTTCTTTCCCAGAACCTGAACTTCTTGTTGGTTCCCTCTTTGTTCTATAAATCATTCGCGCACGTTCCCTCTTCTTTTTCTTTTCCTGCACAACATGTTGTTGAACTTTTTGTTTTCGTTTCTTCTCACTCCTTCTCTTTTTTTTTTTGCCTTTCTCTTAGGCTTTACGGCAGATCATCAGCCTTCTTTCCCTGTCTCTGTGGTCATCTTAATGCATTCTATTTTTCCTTTTTCTTCTGCTGTGTAACTCGATCTGGCGCCACCTAGCGAATTCCTTTACCCTTCAGTCCTCCCCCAATCACTGCGTTTTCCCCCGCTTTCGTTTCCCCTCAAGGGCACTTGAAACCCACCATTCGCATCTCCTTACATCGATTCCAGTTGTAGTTCCCCATCTGCGCAGGATAGTTAGCCATTTCTGTTGCCCTCAGCAGCAATAGGCCCCTTCCGTGTTTTGCAAAAGCCTTTTTGCCCGCCGTAGAAGCTTTTGTCGCCAGCACGAGAGAGTCTTCCGGCAGGTTCTACCACCACCTCGTCTTACATTAAACGAGGCCTCCCTTTCTCTTCTGTCAAGCCCGGTTTTTCCCTAGTTCTACGACAGACATGTCTCCACCATCCCCCTCTCGCGGCAGGTATGGGATACACAATCCACTTCCTACCACTCCTTACATCTTGTGGTATATGTCTTGCTTAGTAGTTCGTGCCGTTTCTGGAAGCTTGTTCTTCGCCCCCCATTTCAGACTTTCTTTTCCAGAAGACCCCTCCTCGATGGTGCTCTACAGGACCTCCTTTCCTTTTCACCTCTTCCGCGCAGAAGACCCGCTCTATCCCCGAACCCCGAGCGCCTGCTCTAATGCGCTCGCTAGCTTCTTTTTCCCTAGCTCCGTAGGAGCGCGTCCCCTTTTCAGCAGATAGCCGTTGCTTGGGACATGAGGTTCATCGGGCTGTCGTGAAACCATTTCGTGGCTCCGCCGTTTTTCGCCAGCGTTTTTCCTTCCCTTTAGGCTCGGATATAGGAAAAGACCGTATTTCCCTTTTCCTGAGTCAGTTCATCGGGGAGTCTCTCCGCCCGACGACGTTTTAATCGCGCCGGAACGGTTTATCTTGTTCCTTCGCCCCTCCCCCCCCCGAGATGATTAATAAGTGATGAAGTGGTCAACTCTTAAAGCCGTCGATTGACCTCCTTTTTTCGCAAGACTTCTTTGATCTTGGAAATTGGGAGCCGATGCAGGAGCATTCCCTCTATGTAATGATAAGGATGGGTTCTCACCCTTTTTTTGGTCCCGGGGCTCCTCCTACGGCAATCTCTTTCTTTTCGAAGCTCTCTTGATTGATCCTTCCCCCTTCCGCTGCCCTATGGTCGCCTTTTGGCAGCTCGTTGTCTCGTCAAGGTAGGAGCCGTATTTCCCTCCCCACTTTAAGGCCAGTCAGCCATTCTGGTTTGCTTACTGGTCACCTTTAGCTCTAACTGTTCTTTCCCTCCTCTCTTTCAGAGAAGAAGCTGATTTCTACCCTTTGATACACTTGAGGAAGAGCTTTTCTTCCTCCTATAGGCCTAAGTTGGCAGGTGATAACAGGCTCCCCTCTCTGATATGTAGGTTCCCAGCAGCCCCCTTCTTTTCTTTTCACTGCTTGCTATCCGGCCCAAGGTCACTTTTCCCTCTGCACTAGGACGTAACAGGCGTCTGCCTTTTGAAGTAGAAAAAGCCGTCCCAGTTCGAGTCACTTTCATCTATTTCTTTTTCAGCGCTCTACAACCTGTGCTCATTCGTCCCTTTCTGGTTTTTAGATACTGAGACAAGTCTGAATAGCTTGGACCACCTCCCCCCGTGTCCCTACTTGGAAGCCCCCTTGCCCAGTTTAGCCAAGCGTCTTTTTTCCCAGAACTCCTAAGCCCTTCCCTTTGTCGTCCGGTTTTTCCTTCCCGCTGTTATTCGACGTTTCTCCAAGCTTTTGACTCGCATCCCCAATGTGTTTCCCCTCAATTAAAGAGTCATTCACTCTCAACCCTTTCTGACTCCTAAAACGAGCCTTTGACCCACCATGGCTGCGAGCTTTCTCCGAACGATGTTAGTCGCTACCCTTTTACACTTTTTATGTCTCCTTCCCTGAGGCTACGGTTAGTTGGCACATTGCGACACACAGTGGACGGCATTGGCTTCTTCTTCTTCGCCGCTAGTAAAAGATGTGTTGGATTTTTCTACACCAGGTGGAATCGTCCCGTTCCCCTTCTCCCTCCCAGGTATTTCCCCAACTTAACCCGGTTTTCCCGTCTCCCTGACCCTTTCAATACTTACATGAATTAAGCTCACTTTCGTATTCCCCCCGGTTCCCGTCGGCGATTTTTTTTTACTGTAATAGACCCGCTGTGGTGATTTGCCTTTCGGCATCTTCGAGATCGAGATGCCCCCGTTAACTCAATAGAGTCTCCCAGACGTCTTTCCTTTTCCGTTTGTCGAAATCCTTCAGAATATCCCCACTGCCCCTCGTCAGGCTATGAGCGCAATTACCCCGTCTCTAGGCCGCCTTCCCAAGTGCCAGCTTCCTAATCGGATCGCATTCCCGTCCATACCCTGCCTCCCTCCGCCCTCCCTCCCAAGAGATGTCCAATCCCTTTTTTTTTGATTTTTTTTTTTTTTTCCGGACCCCCCCCCCCCTCTGACAAAAGCAGGTCTCCTTATAAGTTTCCATCGGTCAGCAGGGTTAAATCGTTTGCGGGCTTACAGGCTACATACTGATGTTGTTCTCCCACCCCTTTCTTTGACTCCTCATATTGATTCCGCAGTCCCCTTTTTCTTCTTCTTACCCGGTTTCCTCGGCAAGCACGGATTTTTTTACTTTTCCCTCCTTTTTATGTTCTCGAACGACCTTCCCCCCCCCCAAATGACTTACTGAGGGCTTTAACCGCAGACTTATAGTGTGTGCGTTCCCTTCCTGGGCAAGCGAGGTCATACCCCCACTTTCTCCTTTTCTCTTCCTTGATGTGAGAGTTAGGCGACGCCTGACGAAACCCCGTCTTTCGGATCGAGAAGGATTCTTCCGTCATTATCCCCTGAGTATTTCCGTTTCGGCTGCACTTCCCCCCATCCATCACTCTGGTAGTTGTTCCTCGGTTCTTCCTCCCTTTTTTAGAAAAGGAGATCGTCCTTTTCTCCCTTTTTTCTTTGTGAGATGACCACCTCCCCAGGTGTC
>Ga0179591_1216368_pt1 | contig 10281 bp, 7 predicted proteins | sample CZOMad2_1_08_16f_FD_182891 | JGI IMG/M metagenome (GOLD analysis project Ga0179591, IMG submission 182891) | Vadose zone soil fungal communities from Angelo Coast Range Reserve, California, USA - CZOMad2_1_08_16fungal (PacBio error correction) | ecosystem: Environmental > Terrestrial > Soil >... | reverse complement strand
GGTTGATTTTTATCCGCCACCCCTTTCTCTGCCTTTCAACACAGTGATTCCCTTCAGATCCGTTCAGGATTTCGTGCGTTTGAATCGGGTTTTTTTTTATCCCTTCTGATTTAGTATCGTGTGTTTGTTTTCCCAAGTGTGGGTTTAGCCTTGCGCGATTTTACCCGTAGCATCTTTGAAGGGTGCATAACATAACGAAGAAAGTGTCCTTTCCGATGTAAGTAATATGCAAGGGTATGGTGATGTGTTGCTCGACGGACCCTTCTTCCTCCACACCTTCACCATGCATCGTACCAGACCTTTTCTCTCCCGAACCTTCGATGGGTAGTGAACGCCAATTATTTCGGCTGCTCTCATCTTGAAGTCCTCGGAGAATGATAGGGCTCATGTAGTGATTTGGCCGGTTATCTTTCCCCTTTTCTTATTAGTAATAGATGCATGGTGCCCTTAGAAGTGACAGTGAATTGATACGAACTCTTTTAGTGATGGAGTCGGACTGTGACATGACACGAATGGTGATCGGTTTCCCTTTCAACTTATTGTAAAGAGACGGCGTTTGAACTTGGAAAATTTGTTCGGTCAGTGTACACTCCCGTTGGAATAAGCAGGGTTCTCATGATTCTGGTAATGGTCTTGGCGGATGCTAACCCTTACCCCCCCGCCTTGAACTGGATCTTACGTGCAAGTGAAGATAGGCAAGTCTTGAGGTTCCTGAACAAAACCCCCACACAACCCCCCCCCCCCCCCCCCCCCCCCCCACCCCTTGGTAATAAGCGGCCCCCGATTTGGATACGCCTTAGTGTGCCTAAATCTTCACTGCGGATCCCCTTTTCCCCTCTTGTATAGACGTTTACACTCGGGGGCACCAGCAGCTTCCGTGGAGCGCTTGGGACCCTTGATATTTTCGACTCTTGTAGATAGCTGCTCTATAGTCCTCCTCTTTTCCAGGGACGAGAACCCCTCATCCCTATGACGGCCATTCGCTCGTCAACTCTCTGCCATCGTTCTGCAGGAACCATTTTTTTCAATTAATGTTAGGATGTTCTGGCCTCTCTACTCCCTCTGTTTTTGATAAGAAGCACCTAAGATTCAGGAATCTACCTCTTTCCTGTCATGTGGGAGTTTGTTGCCCCTCCAAGGATAGGGCGGCTAAAATTTTTTCCCGCAGAGAAACTCCTTCCCCCCCCCGGAATGGTCTGATCGACTCCTTATTCGCCTCTTTTGAAAAGGCCGGCCCTGCCAATACTCCCAGTAAAGTTCATGTCAACAGGTTTTTACTTCCCCCAAAGTACCCCAAACGCGTCCAGTTTGATCCTTACAAGCACTATTTATGTTCGAATTTTCTTCGCACCCGCAGGGCTCGGGCCTTTCCTTCCTTCCATGAATCAACACCCAGAGAAGGTGTTTCCTTTTCTGATCGTGCACGGTGATAGACCAATTTCCATCACCCCCTCTGAGCTTTTATCCGAGTAACTTTTCCTCCCCCCTTCCCCATCAAGCACTAAAAGCTGGCTCCCCTTTCCTCACTGATCGGACGCCGGGCCTGTTGTACTTTAGTCATCGTGGCCATTTCACTCTGGAGTAAAAATTTGTATTCTTGATTCTCGGGCCGACAGGAGGCCTGCTTAATGAGTCCTTTTATTGGACTCCCGAGGCGCCTGTCCTTTGGGGGGCCCACAGTCCTTTTGCTAATGATCCCCTTTCCTGGAGGGGTACTTAACGAAGACCCCCTTCCAGGTTTCTTCCCCTCTTTCCCATGATATAGGCTTTCTCCTCACCGCTAGGAGTGAACATTTTCCCAAGTCACCCGCCCTGAGCGCGGCCCAGGAGACCCTCCACGGTTACCGCCTGTTTTTCTCCCCCCCCGGGAGATTCACGTCCTTGGTTCTCCCTCGATGCGTACCTAAGGCCTCACTCCTTGCCTCCTGGAACTTCTTCCAAAAATCGTAAACACTATCTCTTTTCGGTTGGGGCTTCTTCTTTTTGCCCCGGTTGTCGGTCCTGACCAAGGATCCTTCCACGACCAATAGTGTTTGTTTTGCGCTCTTGCCAGCAGGGAGAACACTGTGAATAATAAGATAACTGCGAGGCCCTCACATTTTGACACCTCTTTTCCCCTTGATACAAGAACCCGTCCTTGCGATCCCCCTCTCCGACGCCGCTCCTGAGCAAACTTGAAACTCCGCCCATTTCCTAGATTCTTCATTGAAGAGAACTTTCCGATGCGTTTTTTTTTTCTCTGGTACTTTTTTCGGATACGTGGAGGAGTTCCCTATTGTGTTCTCAATGAGCTCGAGGCCCGGAATCTTTGTGAGAAGGTGGTGACTCGCTGACTCCTCGAAGATGTCGGATTTCTCATCCTTTTTTCCCCCCATCCAGCATTTCTCAGAGACGGCGGAAGTTGTGTCAGCCACTCCACCCCAGGGACAAGGATTTTTTGGTTTTCTCAAGAGGGAGTTCAACTCTAGTCCGCGAAGTGGTTTCCTTTTCCTGCCGAAGAGCAGGTGTCGTTTCCCTCGCCGCATGTGGGAGGAGCCGCCTGTTGTAGGTAGTCTATTGGCAGAAAATTCTTTTATTTTAATAACTAATCTACGTTTGTTGTTGTTGAGATTTCTCCCCTATTGAGGAAAGGTACGGGACGTCCTCCCACACCCCTTTTTTTTTGCGTCTCAAACAGCCGATATGACAAGAACATGATAGGACTTACGAAGAATAGGTCGCGAGTTTCCTTCCTTTTCTCTTTAATAACTCTTCATCCCTCCCCCCCTTCCGAGAGAAACTCTTGAAAGCCTTTACTAAGCTTTGATGATTAATTAAGCCCTATTTCTCGAAATCGTCTCTCTGCAGATGAACCACTTCTCTCGATGTACTCAAATAGATTTTCCCCTTAGGCTCCTAAGCATAGTACACCAAGTCCCCCCCGTAAAATCGTCAGCCCTTTGGGAAAGTTCGAGTCACGGACATATCATAGGCGGTTGAGGTGTGGGTTTCCCATTTCGGTTTGATAATCGCTGCTGTTGCTCTCCCCCCGTCTGTTTTTCCCGTTCTCAGTTTAAGGCTTTCCGTTTCATGGATCGGTATTTAAATTTTTTTCCCCACCTCTTCCTTAAAACTTCTAGCAACTGACTGAGTTGGAGTCTTTTCTCTTGTCTAATGACGTCTCACCCTTTAATCCCGTTTTGAATCTCCCACCCTCGTGTTTCCTCGCGAGTTTACGAGTCCCTGGTTCCGCGTTCTTGACGATGATCTCCTTCTCGCTATCTTAGTCTCACCCCTCCGTGCAAGATTGGCTCAAAATGGCGGATTGGAACGTTCAGTAGCCTTCCCTGTCGATCGACTCTTTTCCTCGGATGCAGTGCCCCCTCGAGGCTCTTTAGCTAATCTCTAATTTACCCGATGACAGGACCCCTAATCTGGGTGGCTCCCTCCCTTCTTTAAGTTCCCCCTCCGGCCCCCCCTGATCAAAGTTTTGAGAGCCTATAAGGGAGGGGCCCCTGATCCGGAGGCCTCGGTTCTATGCCCCCGGATTTCCCCTCTCCTGAGGTCCCTCTCCCCCCGCTCTTGTGGGCTCCAGAACCTGGCACTGATGATCATGACACGAGAGTACCGGAAGGCAAGGTTGTTGGTGATTTCTTCCAGACGGGGTTTTTTATTGCCCGGCCCTAAATCGTGGAGCGATTAACCCCAGGTGTTTTTTCACGGAGATGGCCCCCATACCGCCGCCCACCTGCGCCGTGGTTTGTTTCCCACCTGTTGCAAGACAATGGCGCGTTTTTCTTGCAAGAACCATGCCCCTGTCATGAGCCGGGTAGGGTAGCAGCAGATGAAGATAAGAACCCCTTCCCTTAAGTTTTCTTCTCCATTATTTCAGTCCCCCCCCCTTGCCCATGCGCACCTCCAGGGCCCGGAGATTCCCGAGCAAGGAAGGTTTTTTCCGGTTTTCGCGAGCCCAGGCGTTTACCTCCTTCTCCCCCGTGAGCTGAGGGACAAACCCATCACCACGCGGGTTTTATCCCGGGCGATCTGAGTTTTCTTTAGAAAAGCCCCCCCTTTGGTAGAGCGAGCCCCATTACTCCCCATCCCTCACCCCCTTCCTTCCGTTGAGCGCATGAAACGTGCTTCCCGTTGGATCAGAGGAAGATCCCCCTGCTTTCTTGATGACTTCCTCTCTGTCCCCTGATTTTCTCCTTCACGAAGCCCGACTAGCATGTTGACCCCAGCCTTCCGCTGACAGATCTCCCGCCCGAGAACAACCCTCCTCGGAAGAGTGGACAGTTCGAGACTCCTGTTTTTGGTGATACGTCTCGCCGGGTCGCACCCTCCGGCAATGCCCTAATATGCTTCTCGGAGGCAGAAAGGGCTCCTGACGTTTTGATGTCGATCGGTCAAGTTCACGCCCAGGCAAGAATTTTCGGGTGACTAACCTCCCGACCACCAGGTCCCTCTAGATCAGTCTGCCGGCGTGGCAACGCAGCCGAAACGTCTCCTCATTGCATGTTCCCCTCCGTTCAGCGTTAGATCATGAAGTTTCCCTTGTTCTCGTTTTCCTTTGTCCGGCCACGCCATGACCTCCCCCTGGCGGCCACCATTCTTTTCCTGTCCCTTAGAGAAGAAAGTCTCGAGACGTCCTACTGTTCACCCTCCCGGCCATTTCCCCCTTTTAATGCGCAAGCTCATTGAAGCGCCGTGCGCCTGCATACGCGAACCCGAGATCTAGGAGTTCCAGAACCCCCGAGAGTTTTCTATTCTCCCTTTTAATCTGGATAGCTTTCATTTTACGTTCACGCCCCGACGTCGAGCTCATCCACTTCCTTGCCAGAGATTAAAGAGCCCCCCAGCAGCTTCTTCGGTACCTTTCACTTTTCACCCATTAGAAACTTCTTCTTCCAGCGCGGCGCAGGCCACCAACCATTCCCACCGAATACATACCCCAGGACTTTTTTCCCCTCTCGCCCCAGATCCCCTCCGTCCCTAATACTTCCTGATCTTTTCCGGTTGTTCACTGTTAGGGTTCCCTTCAAATTGGAGGAGCCTGCTTGATTCAACCGAACAAAATCTCTCTTCCATAATAAGTTGTTGTTTTGTATCGCTCACCCGGAACCTTTCTTTAACACCACCTTTACCCCTTTTACCGGACTACCCCCTTCCTGATTCGGCGAGGAACCCCCTCCCATATTTTTGATGTCCGCCCTCGGTTCTCGTGTATACCCTTGGTGCTATCATGCCCCAAAGATGAATTCAGTCTCGTTCGCCGTTTGGTGTCCTCCCCACTATGACCGACGCAACGATTTTTGATGAGCCCTCTCACTGGGGTGATGATAGTTCCCTAAGTACAGGTCGTGAACTTCCCTGCCTCGATCCTAGACTGTTCTTCTTTAATAGAAAATCTTTGGTGTGAACCTACTGTCTCGTTAGTCGGTTTGCTGCTCACCTCTAGGCTACGCTTCTGATGACTTTAGAAGGAACTGTGTCAATTTTTCATTGGGACCCGTCGATCCTAGGTATGTGAGGTCCTTTCAGTTAGCCGGGAATGGTGGCGCCCATATTGTGCCGGTTTCCCCCTACGCCGGTGTATACAGTCATGATAGTCAAAGAGTTTTCTTCGGGACCCCACACCTCTATAGAGTTTCTTGTCCCTTGGCCACGTTACGGTTGTCTAGGTTTTTTAGTGGAATCAAACAACGTCCTTTAAATGGTCCCTTTCCCGTTGACTCTTACGGCCTCCCCCCGGTTGGCTCGCCTCGCTCGATCGGCGGGGGGCCATAGGACGTTTTTTTCCAGAAATAAAAGGAGCACCTGCTGATCAACCCTCCATGATTCCGCCTTTCCCCCTATCGTGGGCCCACTCCCTTTGTCCGAGGAATGATGGGGCTCGGGCGTCCCGAGTCTATGCTTCTCCCACCTGTTCGATCCAGACGGCTTTTCTGATTAGTGTAATCCATAGTCTATTGACGCGAACCCCCTACTAAATTTTTCTGACTTTGATCTTCGCTCTGGTACGTACGGAGCAAGTTGCAGGCGCTCAACTGGATTTTTCTGGATGTTTCCTCTCCATCTACTTCCTTCTTTGATGGGATACGACTCCCCCCCCCCCCCCCCCCCCCTTCAGACGGCTACAGTTCCCGCACTTTGGTGATGGGCGTTACCCCCCAACGCTCCCTCTTTCAGCGCTGATCCCGTTCGGTTTGCCCCAACCTACTATGGCGTTATTAGAATTGGTCATTTCCTTCGCCTCCCCCCCTTTTCAGGAAAATCTTCCCGAAAGTCACCCGTCATCCGACCAGTTCCGCTTTCCTTCACCTCTCTGATAATGAAGCTCTTCTTAGGGCACCCCCCCCGCTCGTAATCAGGGTTCTCTTTCCTTTCCTGCACACCATTGAGGTTGGTAGTAGTTTCTTCTAAGTGTCTCCTATCCCCCTCGAGCCCTCCAACGTTATTTGCCCTGGTCACAATCCACCCTCCCCTCCTTCACTCACCAGCTGATACACATGGCCTCCTATAGGCGCTCTGTGATTTGGTTTTTTTGTTTTTCCACTCTGTGGCAAAGTTGATCCCCAGAGGAGGGCTGAGGAGCCTGGCCCCCTAGGGTTGGGAATTAGCTTTATTCCCTCGGTCTTGCCCTGCCTTAGCACTGGGCTCGCCACTTTTTGATACAGGTGAGGGGTTTTCCTGAGACCGGTCGGATGAACAGGTTCTGTTAAGTAATCGTTGTACTCTCCTTCATTCTCGCCTCCCCCTCGGTTTTTCACAGTGAATCCCCCTAACCCCCCTTTCCCGTTTCTCGAAACGCGCGACTCTGTCAGACGCCGGTAACCTTCATTCCTTTGACAGTTCTGCTTGGGGTCTCATACATAGTAAAATCATTCCCCCTCTTTAACCCCTGAACCCCTCTTTTGAAACCCTCGCTAAAACTCGCTATTCGTCCCACGCGTCTTGGGAAGAAGATCTGGATTGAAATTTTTAACGACCCGGCCGGACCCCCTCCCAAACGCAGGTCTGGTGACCTTGTGAGCAATTCACCGGTGCATACCCCTAATGAGTCTGCCTTTAGGACAAGCCCGGTCAAGCCCTTCTTTGAGGAGCAGATCCCAATTCTCCCTTTGAGTTGAAACAACCGGAAAAAGTTCAAAACCCTCAGAAAACCCTCGGAGTGGTAAGGGCCTCCCCCCCCTCCCTTCCCATGGGAGATGATGTGTAATACCCTGACGAGTATTTGAGGAGATCCCGATTGGTGGACGCTAGAGTGTCCGGACAGCTGAGTTGTCCAGAAGGCTTCCCTGACCCCAGTTCATTCCATACGGTTCGGCGCTAACCTGACCTTAATCTCCAGTCTTTCCCTAGACTTCCTTAAGAGGTTTTAAGCAAATGGGCAGCCTGCCCCTCGGGGATTTCTGCAAGCGGGCGGAATCAGCGTCCCCGATTTTTTTGAGTTCTTTTCTGGATGTTATGCGGGTGTGCTTTTTTTTTTTGTCTATAGTGTTTGGACAGATCTGACAGTTCGGTCATCCTGTGCTTGTAGGTTTAGTTTCTCCCTTCGATCTTAGCCTCTCAAGGCAGCGGTATTGTAAGAAGACCTTGTCGGTGTGCGCCTTCCCCGTGGCAGTAGATTCCAAACTTTTGTGGATGACGTAGGCGTCTGCCACATCTTTCTCATCGTTGGTTGTGGTGTATCTTCGCTGTTAGCTTCACTGAAGGACGTAAGAACCCCGATGGTGTCATCCTCCCAACAGACTTCACAACGCCGGAGGTCACGTAAAGCAGTAAAGGTACTCTGGTCCATTAGTCATCCTCTCCCTTCCAATCTTGCCACCGCTCACAGACGAAAAGAGTCCCTTTTTTCCTTTGGCTCTAGACAGTTGCCTCCCTGCTCGTCACGCCTATTTTCAGCTTGATGGAGGATTAATTCCCTCGGATCGCTAATAGTCCTTAGTGCGCCTTGACCACCACTTTTTTCCTCGTTATCAACATACATCACCACTAGGTTCCGCCCGCCAAGTAATAGTCAATTCCGGTTTCTTACCCGCCCCATAGACATTGGGGAAGTTCAGTTGTCGTCCCCCTCATTCTTTTTAGGCTGTTGCTCTGTCCTTTTGTGATCCTCGCGGCCCTTTGGGCTCGCTCATAACTGCCCGTTTTGTGGATTACGTTCTTTTGTCAGGTTTAGGCATCCCCCCTGTAGTATTGAAATGTTTCCATTTTTTTTCAACGGAGTTTACCCCGACCCTTCGCCTTCGGTTACGGATCTGGCCTGCCGATAAAGGGCAATCCCCCATATGCCCCAATCATACGGTGCCACGACCCTCGATTCTTTTCCGGTCTCGGTTTCAGCGGGACCCTTTCCTTCTTCCGGCTTCCGATGTTCTCCCAGCTTGAGAAAAAAGCCTTTTCCCTTTCCCCGGTTTGAATCAACTGGGCGGTTCTTTGACAGTTGGAGTCAGAAGAGTGTCTTTTGTCGATCGAGTTTTTCCAGTGGATGAATTGCAAGCCCCGAGGCGGTGAGGAAGAAGCTATTTCTCCCCTCTACCCCCAGAGGAAGGACCTGATTCTTTTTCCTCCCTCTTAGTGGACGGACCCCCCGGCCAGTGATCAAGTGATGCCCCCTCCAGGGACAGGGGCCAAGGATAAGTATTTCACTGGCGAGTAGTAAGGCCATCCCCACGTCCTATTCTCACGCCGGGACGGCTATTTAACGATAATACGACCGCGGTTTTTTTACAGAATGTTCTTAAAACGAGATCTCCCCCCTTTCACAACTACCCGACGCCTTCAGGAGACAGGTGGTAGCGATGTTAAGTGAGGATTCTGTGGAGTACCTACTATTTTGTGCCTCTCTTTTTGATTACCGGTGGTTGACCCCTTCCAGCTTCCCCGATCGGCCACCTGTGTGTTGTCTGATTCCAATACCCCTTCCATCCTTTTATTGCGACCGACGGGAGTAATGAGATAGGGGTCCCTTCTCCCGTCACCTGGACGACCATAGAGCACCCTTGAATTGCCCGGCCCTTGGCCTTTCTGAGGTGAAGTTCAACGGGTTCCAGCCCAGACGAAACCGGCCAGCACCGGAGATAGAAACTTTCATTGGTGTCCTTATTTCCGCGCCGTACTCCGCTCGTGCTTTGCTTTGAGTGGTTGCGTTATTTCTTTCCACTGAAACCCACACCGTGCAGGTGATCTGACAAGCTTCCCGATCTGAGAGTCTATTTCCCTCACAAAGGTCCCTTTATTTTCCGGACTCCCCAACCCCCCCTCAACATCGGCCCGGGCGCCTGCAAGACAGTTTTGCTCCCCTAGACCTTGGAGAGAGATGAAGATCCTCTCTCTGAGTGGCCTTCTTTCTCTTCCACTCTTTTCCTCGAGTCACAAATAAGCCTCGATCGAAGCGTCCTTCCTTCTATTTGACCGAGCGCCTCGGAGCCAAGAAGGTACGTACTCCTTGTCCCCTCCCTGTAAAGGAGATGCAATTTTTGTCAGTGAAGTGCGAAGGGGACCTTCCCCGCCTTATAGGATGCCGTTCCCCCCCCCACATTTTCCTTCTGAGGCCGCCTTTCTTGAAACACTTTTTTTCCTCTTTTCCCAGATAGTTCACGTTCCTTCAAGAGATCCAGTTGCATCTTCTCATTGTGAGCCCCTTCCTCCATGGTCAGCCTCCCCCTCGCTTGGACACGAAGGCAAGCCGATCTAATTTTACCTTCTTTCACCCCTCGGTCTCGGTCCCACATAGATCATGCCGAGTTTTGAACCCCTGCTTGATTTCCTTGGTCCCCGGCCATAACCCCCACATCCCTTTAGGACACCAGAATTCCCTTTGTCCCGAGGTGACGCTGAAGAGAGGTCCTGACCCCCCTACAGACTACCAACAAGTCAATGCACAATGAACAATTTTCTCTCCCCTACTTCAAGTTCCGTTTCCCTGGCTCCTTTTCTTCGACCTCCCGAAGAACTCTCATTTCTGCGTTCCCCCTGAAAAAATAGTTTAGAAGAAGCCCAGGTCCCTTCTCTTGGCAAAGGTCCGAATTCATTTCAGTCCCTTATGAGTCCCCTCTCCTAACCTCACCGTGACAGTCTTACGGACAGCATCTTGTCGGTATTCCTAGGTTCCCCCCCCTTGACGGCTCGGATTCCTTTTTTCCCTCTCTTCAAAACACCTTTTCTCACACACCATCACCCCCAGAACTTTCCGGAATGTTCTCCCTCAGAACCAGATCGTCGCTCCCCCCCATAAATCATTTCCTTTTGTCCGGTTCCTGGGGGCCTTTCATCTGAGTGTTTTCTCACGACCCC
>Ga0179591_1148503_pt1 | contig 10281 bp, 11 predicted proteins | sample CZOMad2_1_08_16f_FD_182891 | JGI IMG/M metagenome (GOLD analysis project Ga0179591, IMG submission 182891) | Vadose zone soil fungal communities from Angelo Coast Range Reserve, California, USA - CZOMad2_1_08_16fungal (PacBio error correction) | ecosystem: Environmental > Terrestrial > Soil >... | reverse complement strand
TGAGGTGGTTTATTTTCCCCCCCTGCATCAGAACGCCACTTCTAAAGCCTGTATCAGACCATTAGCTCTCCTTTTCTTTTCCGAGAGCAGTTACCCCCACCCAACTTCCACCCATTACCCATTTCCCCGAGACAAATTTAGTCTTCTTTTCCAGATCTTTTTGAAGGCGATTTTCCCCCTTTTTATTTAACCACAGCACAAATTGTATTCCATTCACACCCGCGCTTCCCCCTCCAGATCCCCCCCCATTCCCCTTCTTCGATATTGTTGGTTCCGAAGGTATGACGACTTTGCCGGTTGTTCTTCCTATCTTCTCCTAGGGTGTTACAAAAACCTTTCTCCGAACCCCCTTTTTGCTTTGAATTCCCGCTTGGCGCCCAAAATGGATGACCAAACCCCCCCAATATCGTTTTTTTTATTTCTTTTTTGTTTAATTCCGGTGTAGCTTCCTCATTTTGATTTTCTCTCTTTTGCCAGCCTTTTTTCGTGATGGTATAGTCCCAAACTTGTTTCGTTTTTTGTACTCCTTCCCTCAAACCAATCCATTGAAAGAGCCGGTGGACACTTGTCCACCCTTTTTCCTAAGAAGCTAATTCCATGACTTTTGTCAAGATGCTGTAGAATTCCCGTAATTTATAGATTAACAGATCCGTCTCTCTCCCCCTTCCGTTCCCATCGTTTTTGTACTTGGACCATTATGCTCCAACCGATCTTCTTGATATGGCCTATCTTCAAATAGGTCGGTCTTTTTCTTGATCCTTTTCCCTTTAAAGAGTTTATTATGTACACCCTTCGTACCTTTCTCTTTTCCTCCTCTCGTTGTGTGGAGTTTTTTTTTCTTTTTGGTTACCTTGTTTTACCTCTCCTTCTACTCCTTTAGTTAAATGATACACAAAACGACTCCCATCTGTCTTCTTCCTTCGGCCCATTTCAATCAAAGAAGTTTTTTTTTTTTACCAAACTTTTCCTTTCCCCGATGGAAAAGTTAAGGTGATCTACTTAAATTTCTCCTCTCTTCGGGAATTCCACCGCTCTTCAACCGTCTGTTTTTAGTCGTTTTTCCCCCCACGGTTTCCCCTGACAGTTTTTTTCTTTTATTGAGTGTAGTTTACACCATCCATTGCATTTTCCTTTAAAGCCCTTTAATAATAAACCAGCCACTCATGGGAAACTGATTATCTCTCCTTGCACCCCCAAGACACCACCGTGCTCTTTATGCAATGTGTTTTTGTTGCCCCGCTTACTGTTCCAAGCTTCCGGGCCTTTTCGATACTTCTCTTTTTGGTCGTCCCCCTTTCCTTCTAATAGTGCTTGTACCGTCACCCATTTTCCCTTTCTTAGTCATTACCTTGCGCAACACCTCCGATTCTCTTTTTTCTTTTAAGATTGATCTTACTTTGCCGTCCTTCTTCTCGCCCTGGCCTTGCCATAAATTTTCTTGTTAACTACCCCCTTTCTTCGTTCAATAACTCCCCTCGTTAAAATATGCCTAAGAATTTGTTCTGCTTGCTTTTCTCTTTTTGCCATTTTTCTTTTGATATAGTACTCTGCTAATTTTCTGAAATACATCTCTTTTTGATTGTTTTTCCTCCCCCCACTCTCATGCATTACTCCTTATTTCCTTCCTTTGTTGCTGATTCTGTGGGCCCCCCAATTAGTCTTACGTTCTCCAAATTTTTTTTTTTGCTATATTAAGCATCTCCCTCAACTGTATCACGTCTTGCACCAACCTGTCATTAGCTTAAGTTCTCCCCTTCCCAGTTCACCTCTTTTTCCGATTCCTGTCCTCATTCACCTCCCTGTTCACAGGCTTCTGTCCTACGTTAGTCTTCATTCTTGTTGTAGCCGTATTGTTTCCCTTTCCCATTGAATGCTTCCTCGTCGCTTCTCCCCTAGAACTGCTTGAAACATTTTTCATTCGATTGATCCTGGTTTTGTCGATAGTATTCAACCAAATCTGCCCCGCTTTCTTTCCCCCCCCAATCACAGCATACTGATCCTGTCGGGTTGTGATGGCGCCCATGTTCCCCTTTAATTTCTCTTTTTGAAGAGCTTTCCGCGCTTTTTCTGAGCAATTCAGCTTCTTCCCCTTTTTCTTTGTTTCAAATTAACCCGCATTGACTTCTTTGTTTTTTTATATCTCTTCCCTTGGCTTGGTTTAACCTGAACCCCATTGTCCAAAACAATTACGAATTGCAAGGACTGACGCTCGCCAAGCGCTTCCTTTCTAATTTTTGACTTTCTTTTTTTTGAAACCTTCAGTCCCCCCCCCTATTCCCTTAGTAATAGTCGATTCCTTTTTCTATTTTGGGTTCTTTTTCCTCCTTTTTATCGACAACCATCTATTGCCCCCCTCCATTCCTTTTTTCCCGCCATTCGTTTCTACAGTTAACCTTAATTAATTGGTTGATGGCACAATTTAATTCTCCAAACAATTTTCATGAAAAGACCTCCCCCCCTGTTCGTTTCCCTCTTCCATTTTTATTTCGTAGCCCTTTCCCCCCTTTGGCCTTCCTTTTACTCCCTTTATCTTCCCTCTCCTCTCCCAAAGTTATGAGTTGTTCTCTTGCGTACCAGCTTTCTTGTTCTCATTGAGCATACCCTGTACTCATCCCGTGGTTCCCCCCATTCTGCCCCTTCCTTCCTCCTCCACAAGTTACCCCTCTATGATTATTTTCTGGTTTATGAAATTTCCCGACAAGTGCTTCCCCCAAGGGAGCCTTCAATTACCTTTTCTGAGTCAGCGAAGTTCATTTACACCTGTCCAACCAAAAAGAAAAGTCAGATACCAATTTCTTTAGGGCTAGTTTCACTACTTTTTCTCAGTTCACTCCCCTTTTCTTTTTCTCTCCCCCTGACCCTTTTATTAGGCCCTTTACCCCCAAATCCTGTTTGAAAAAGTACACGGCTCAATCTTAAGTCCTTCCAACTTCGTTGTGGGCCGACTTTACTTCTGTCCATCACTTAAAAATTGTTTTACCTTTGGAGTTATCCTCTATTCGCATTAGGTGTCGTCTCAACAAATAAAAATTGTGTTCCGGTTCCTTCTTGGAACTTTTCTTTTCGCACAACCATGGCCTCCAACAATTCGTGATTGCTTTGTGTTTCTTTTTTTTCCCTTCCTTCTTATTCTCCGGCAGTTGCGTATATATGAAAGTTCTTTACTTATTAACTTACCCTTTTTTTTCGTTTGTTGTACTTCCCTCACTCAAACAAGCCCTTGCCCCAGCTCGTTTGAACAAGGAACAAGCGAAAAGAAGCTGCACTGGGTTTGTAAGTCTCTTCTTTCAGAACTTCCCCCGAATTTTTATGATGTCCGTAGTTCCCCTTAACGTTTCCATCGTCACTGTGACACATGCTTGACCCCCCCTAGTTCCCCCCCCCCCCCCCCCCCTTTTTTCCCTTTTTTTTTTTTTTTTGTTTTGTGGGTGTTTTTGTGGGCACCAAACCCCAAATGGTAATTAGTCAAACTCCCTTTTACTTTTTTCGTTTTTTTTGTTATCATTATAACGCTTCTGTTTACCATAAACACTAGTGACTCCTCTCTCTTTTCTTTGTTTGTCTTTGAGCTTTTTCCCCCCCCCTTGTTTTTCCTTTCTATGGCCCGTATTTTCCATGAGAACACCCCCCACTCCCTGGCCCCCCTTCTTTGAGCCTACTTATTCCCCCTCAGCGAAGGCTAGTGTGATGCATCAGTGTCATTAAAGTCAGACTCTTTGAAAATTTCGGTTGACTACCTTAGCACTAGTTTCATTTCCTGTGCATTTGACAACGTTTTTTTTTTTCCCTTGTTCCCCAACTGGTTTACCACCGGCTCTGGCTGTTTTTCCGCTTGTTTGAGTCAGCCACAGGTTTATTGAATCTTCAATTCCTACTCACTCCCACCTTCGGTTTTTCCTCTCTCCCCCATGAGGAGTGTTTCAAACCCAAGACACCGACTCCTCGATATTTTTTGTTCGCTTTTTTTTAATTGTCCATTTTCCCCCCCCCCCCGAGTCTTTCACCTTTGTTTTCGGAATTTCTTTTTTTTCCACTACTTTAGAATAGTGCATGCTACTAACCGTCCCCTTTATTGTTCTGTGTGATTTTCCCCACCATTCGCGAATTTCGTTTTCTTTCCTCCTTTGTGAAACTCCCCTTCTTTTCGACGCTTCCATCCATTTTTTAATTACCCAAAGGGCATCTTTTCAAGATACATTTCCATATGTAGTCTCCTCCTTTTCTTCATTTTTTTTCCTTTTTTTTAATTTGGTCCCCTTCGAGACTGTGGGATTTTTTGCTTGGTGCCTCCTTCTTGTTATAGATCCTTTGGCTGTCACAATTCTTTAGCCTTTCGTTCTGATTTTAATTTTTTTCACCACCACGCAGCCTTCATCCCATATAAGGAGGGTTTCCCAAATATTGTTCTTCATTTCTTGCTGTTTTTCGAAAACCTTTGCTTCTTTCCTCCACCCTTTTCTGTTATCTTCAAATTACTCTTTAAGTTCCCTCTCCCCACTTTTTATTATTTTTTCATTCTTAGAGATAATAAAGTCTACGGGCTTTCAGTTTTCTTTGTTGCTCCGACTCCCCCCTTCCAGCTTCGGTTTACGTAGTTCATTCTCTTTTGTTTGAAGCCCCCCACTATTGGTTCCCCATTTGACTCCAAGGTGAAGTCCGTTAGTTCTTCGATCTATTTCTTCCCCATTATTCTGGCGTGATTCTTTCGATATCAGCAAATAGCTTCCCTTTACCATCCCTGCGCCCCCTTCATTCCTTTGGACTGGAGCAATTTTAAAACCCCAAATTTGGAAGCGTTCCCTCCCTTTAGAGACATTTTTTCTTCTTCCCTTTTTGTTCCCCTCCCGGCCAATTGAATCTTCTATCCTTTCCTCCGTTTGTTTTAGAGTCCTTTTTTTTTTTTTTTCCTTTTTTTTTTTCCCCCTGAAGAAAAAGTCCAAAGTGACCGACTGTCCCTTCCTTTTCTCGAAAGGCTCTTTTCCTGATCTTGTTTTTCCCACTACCCAAACCTTTTACTCATTCGTATAGTCGCGTGATATTGGTTTTTTACGTCGGGTTGTATTTGGTGTCAAATACTATTCTCCCCCCCAGCATCCCTTCAGTTTCCCAAGCCAGTTCTTGTATTTCTGTGACGGACGCCTCTTAATGGCATTCAATGGTTGTGGCCCCCCCTTTTTTCACCCCCCCTCATTTCCGCCTTACGGTTGAAACCTTTTTGAAATCTTTCCCCTTTTTCTGTGTGGTAGCAATTCTTTTCTTCCCACAGGACTTTCTTCCCTTTCTACCCATTTATATCCATGCTAATGCTGTTGTGGTCAAGCCCGTGCGTACAGTAATTGGATGCATTTTTCTTCCTCCCTCCCACATCGAGTTCTCCTCTAATTTTTTAACAGACCTATCGCCCAAGGAGTTCCACACCACTTGATGGAATCCTCGTTGTTTATTCCCAAAACTGAATTTCCAGAAATAGTTGTTCCATAAAATTATCGAATTACGCGGCTCCTCTCCGTCCCCCTCCCCCCATTTAACCAAAGAAGCTCGTTTGAGACCCTCTCCCTGATTTTCACTTATTGCTTTTTTCCCTCTCCAGTTGTTAGTCCAAAAGAACCTTTTAGCCAGATTTCAACCCCGTTCTGGAAAAAAGTAAGATCAATAAGATAGTCTTTTTTCCCCCCTTCTCCGATTGGTTTCCCTCATGCCATGACGACCCCTGTTGCCCCGGTTTTCTTGCACTAATTAGTATTAGGGCGCTCCAAAAAAATATCTTTCAACCAAATTGGAACGGCAGTGCCGATTTTTCCCCCAATGGTGTCCACACAAACCCCGATTCTGTGCTTTTCTTGTTGGTGTGTAGGAACACCCCTTTCATTTTGATAGATTCCCTTGCAGGGGCGTCTTTTGGTTATATGAAAGTTTAGATTCCAAACCTGTGGTTTTTGGTGTAACTCCCCTCCCACTACCTCCTTGACGCGCCGGTGAAAACCCTTCAACCTTGGCGCCTTGCACTGCGGTTGTCCCCTTTTTGTTTGATCAGCTCCCCGTCTTCTCTTCTAGATTTAAATTATTCTTACGTGGCCTAGTCCATCCCTGTGTCAGGACGGAGGCTCCAACCTATCCTTCTTTCCTTTCTGGCTTTAATTAGCGCACACTAGGTTCCCTTTAGTTTTGTGTTATCCCCCTCCTTTCTCTTCTTTCCCTTTCCCCCTTGTTCCATTTATTCCGACTTCCCTTTTTTTGTTCTGCTAGATTTACGCCTGTCCGACTGACCTGAATTCCTTTCGTTACCATGAATACCCCCCCATAACGGCCTTTTCGCTCCCTTAGCCCTCCCCTATCTTTTTGCGCATCAGTTCCCCATGAAATTTTGACGCTCCCTTTCCGTTTTGCTCTCCTATTCCAATTATTCTCCTTTCCGTTGTCTTTCACCCAACCGTTCGTGCCTTATCGCCTTTGAGTTCAGTTTTTCTTTTCAGGGAGTTTTTTTATTGCTTGTATTTTCCCCTACCCCAGGTTTCATGTCTCTTAACTTCCCTTCATAATACCCTTCTTCCCCCGAGCCTTTCCAGATATACCCCTGCGTCGTGTCTCCCTGAATTACACAACCTTTCTAAAGCATCTCTTCTTTTTTTTTTTCAGCATGTTTTTTTGTGGCCACTGCAATCCAGTTCGGGTCCTTTGCGCTCAGATTTTTTTGACCCTCATTCTAATCGTGCCTTCTAAGCACCTTCAACAATTTTAAGTTCCTTTTTCCCTTTCCCTTCTTGCCCACCACTCGTTTTTTTTTCCCCTTTCGCGTATCGGAAGATTTCTTCTCTTTTCCCCCAACCGGAGTGTTGAGAATGCCCATCTTTTTTTTTCAAATCAAAAGTGGTCTATCCTATCGTTAAACTAGCTCCTAAGAATTTGTAGAGCTCTGGAATTTCTTTTCTTGCCTTTCCTCGGGCTTCGTACCTTATCTTCACGTTTTCTCCCTTCTTATCCCTTTTCGTTTTTATTCCCCACCTGCAGCCATAATATAAGTATTTTTGAACTCCGTTCCATTGAGGCGTTCCCACTAGGATGAGTCCTCAAATTTTCGCCTATAAGCCTTCCCATCCTTGTACTGCTTTCTTTCCCCAACTGTTCATTATCTTTGGCCTTCTTCCCCAATGGATACCCTTTACCTTCATTGTTTCAGCTTTTTTTGAATGCTCCCGCACACCTTGATTTCCGGCCTTTCACATCCAGTAGTAGTCCCTCTTTTTGAAGCCCGTTTCCATAACCGCATTCAAGTTTACGATGTCGATTAGAAACCAATTTTCATTTTCTTTTTCCTTGCACCATTTATTCGGGTGATTCCTGTTTTTTTCTATATAGTATTTACATCCCCAAAAGCCTTCCCCTGCCCCGCTACCACCCCTCCCTAGAATATTATTTCCTATTGTTTGGTAGACCCATGTTCACCACCTCTCAAAATTACCTCCTTTTTTTTAGTCTCTTAGCATCCTTTCCTTTTCTTCATCTTTTTGCCCATGGGTCCCCCCCCCCATTAAACCACTCCCCTTAACTCTCTCCTCTTCTCCATCCTCTCCTGTTTCTTAAATTGGCTGTTCTTTGAATTTTTCCCTGCCACAAATGCACCGTCCGACCCTGCCTTGCTCGAACGCTCGTTTGAAGCGATTCAGGAGCCCTTTTCCTGTTTTGTTTTCCCCTTGTGCATCTCCATTTTCCAACCATATGCCCCCTTAGGACTACAGTTCGTATGGTGTTAGTATTGGTGGGACTATTTTTTGGCTTTCCCAACTATTACGAAACTTTACCTTTTTTCCAGTGTCCCTTTCCTTCCTTTGGTATTTCGAATCCGATCCTTTCCTTAAATTTTTTGATGTCCACACATCTTGGCTTTCAACACCCGCCGACCTACTTATGACACCTGACCCGACATCTTTGCAATCTGGTGGCAATTCATCTGAAACAGGGAATTCGTTATCTCCCTATCTAAGACTTCACGCTCATCCCATGTTGGTTCGTTTTTGCGTTTTACTTCTTTTACTTTTCGGAGTCTCTTTTCTCACTGAAACCTTTTCGGCCTCCTAGAAGACGTAACAACCTGTCTCATACCAGGCCTAACCAAGGAATTCACCCGACCCCCCCCCCCCCCCACCCCAACCCCCCCCCTCACCTCCTTATATGATTAAGTTTTAAAATTTTCCTCTCACTGCCCAGTGCTTATTTTTGTATCTCCCCCATTTCTATACCCTTCTTACGTCTGAGCCACGTACAACCTTTTTCACCCCCCCGTCCCATCCACGCTCGCTCCTTTCTTTCAGCCTGGATTTTTCACGGCTCTTTAAAAGGGAATCCTCCTGTTTGATTACAAGCCCAATTTATGGTTTTTTCATCGGTTTTTTCGTTAAACGACTTTATCATCAGATCCCTTTCCCTTTTCCCTCCCTCTTTTTGCCGGCCAGGAAATAAATACCCCCTTTTGACGTTGCTTATCATCATTATGGGTTCACCCCCCCCGCAGTCCGCTCGAACAAATGTGCCAGGCAGTTCTTCCACTTCGCTTGGCGCACCCACAATGTTTTTCCCCCTATATTTTCGTTATTGTCTTTGGTTTGTTTAACTTTTCCCCCCATTTTGATTATCTATGGACAGGTGCTTGATTACTGAAAGTGAACTTTTACCTCCTCCCTTCCCACTTGTGGCGTTTGTGTTACTCAACAACTCAATTCCCCCAAAAAAGCCCTTGACCAGCGCCGTGGCCCACTTGGCAAAACAATGGAGTAGTCTTCCTTGCCGGTGTCCATTGGCTTTGTCTTTTTTAGCCTTCGAGATTACTGTGCTTTAAGTAGTGCTCAACCTTTACTGGCTCGTCTGAACCCCTTTTACTTCCAAGGATCCTCACCTTCCTCTTGGGGCCCCTAATTAGCTCAACTATTTCCTTTAGTTTTGGGTAATTCTACCCCTCTTTCTTCCCTTTCTTCCAATTAACATTGAGACAAGACCGACTGTTGTTTGTTGTGTTGCTCTCTATGTACGACAATTGTTTAATTCCCTTTCGAATTTTTCTTTCACCTTCTTTCCACCAACCAACCTAAATTCCCTAGTGAGCTAATTCGGCAATTTTAGAAGGACGTTTTTGATTCTTCCGTGTCCTTCCAAAATTACTTCCGCTTCATTTACGGTTTTCATTCGGGATCCTATCCATCGGGGAACTTTTTACCGTGTCCCCGTCAGTTGGCATTTTTCTCCTTTGGGTGAACCTGTTTTTTTTTTCCCCGGTTTTAAATTTTCTTTTTTTTAGCGTGTCCACCAACAGTCCACAGGTTTGATCCCTCAATTCCTCCTCCCCCTCCCCTGCTTTCAGATTTTCTCTACCCCACGCCCACCAACCACCTTTTGGAGGCCCTGACCTTACCACAACCCCTCAATCACATGAAAGCCCCTTTTTGTCGCTGCCCTCCTTCATCAACATCTGCCGGTCACATTTTTTAGGATCCCCTTTGTTCTTGTCCCCTACTTCTACTAGTTATTCTTATCACTCCTTTTGCCCCGTTGATGTCTTCATCCCTTCGGCCACCAACAATCACTTATGATTGATCTGACCCTGCCCTCCAAGGATTTTCATGAATAAACGTTTTGTTAAATTCCAAAGGGATAGTGAAACCATAAATTTCCCTTTTACACCCGCTCTTCCTACTTTGTCTCGAGTTTCCGTACTTTTTTGAATTTTGTTCCTGTTCTGCCTCTCTAGTAATAATCATCACTGAACAATTTTTTTCTTGTCTTCTGATGCATTTTTTACCAACCTCTCTCATATTACTCGGTGTGACTCCTTGTTAGGCTTGACATTTAGGATTGTATCCCCCTTCGTTGTCTTCCTTCCCCCGATAATATCCGCCCCTCCCCCTTTCAGCCTTTCCGTCCTTTGCTTCACCCAAATGCTGAAGTCTCTCTTCCCCTAAATGGCTCCAGGTACCTCACTTCTGCCTTGCTCCCGCATAAAAATTGGCACTAGGTTCACCCCTTTCTTCTTTCCTTCTTTGTTGACGCCAATTTTAACAATGACTCTCCGTTACGTCCTGTCGTTCTCCACCCTTTTGAAAAAATTTCTGTCTCTTTTCTAGTTTGTAGCCTAAGTATTTCAAGCACCACTATTTCCCCGACTGCCAGTCTCTTTGACTTATACCCTTCTTTAGTTTTTCCTGCTCCAATGTTCCAACTAGTCAATCTGTTCCGATCTTTTCGAGCAATCTTGCCCCTTTTTTTCCCCCTCCACCCCCGTCCCCCTTTTGA
>Ga0179591_1482280_pt1 | contig 10282 bp, 11 predicted proteins | sample CZOMad2_1_08_16f_FD_182891 | JGI IMG/M metagenome (GOLD analysis project Ga0179591, IMG submission 182891) | Vadose zone soil fungal communities from Angelo Coast Range Reserve, California, USA - CZOMad2_1_08_16fungal (PacBio error correction) | ecosystem: Environmental > Terrestrial > Soil >... | reverse complement strand
CCGGGGTTTGGGGGGGAGACACGCCGGAGGGCACGGCTTTTTGCCCCCGCCCGGGGGGGGGGGGGGCCGCCCGCGGTTTGATTTTTTTTTTTTTTGTGTTTTATGTTTTCCGCACGCCTCTTATTTTTGAACGGGGGGCGGGGGACCCGGAGGGGTTTTTGTTTTTTTGTTTTTTACCGCTTTGGGAGCGGGCACAATTTTTTTCCGCTTGTCGTTTTGGGGCCCACCGGCAAAGCCGGGGGAAGAATGGGGAAAGCGGGGGGGGGCGGGCGGGGGGGGAATCCCCGTTTTTCGCCCCCCGCTTCCCACCCCCCCGGGCTTTTTTTTACCGGGGGGCACGGCGGGGGGGGGGCCCATTTGAATTTTTTTTTTGCCCAGGTTTTTGTCCTTTACCCCGGGGGGTCCCACACTTTTTTTTTTTTTTCCGGGGGCCCGGGGGCACCCCAACAACGGGCCCCATTTCCCCAAAAAAAAACTGGGGTTTTTTTCAAAAGGGCCAGGGGAAAGAAACAATTTTTTTTCCTCCCTTCCTTTATTTTTTTTCCTTTTTTTTGTCCCTTCCTTACGTGTGTTTTTGTGGTTTGTTTGTTTTATTTTTTTTGGAAGCGAAGATTTGGTTTTTTTTTTCTGGGTTTTTTTTTTTTTTTTGTGTTCTTGGGGGCCCTTATTTTTTTGACCGGGTTTGAGGGGCCCCGTATTTGGTTTCTTTGGGGGAGGGGCGAAAGGGGGGGGGGGGGCGGAACGGAATTTTTTTTTTTTTTCAGGGGGGCCCCCCCGCAGCGTTTTGTAGGCCGGGAGGGGGGTTTTATTTGGAGGGGCACACCGGCGGGGGAGGGAAAATGCACGCGGCCAAAGTTGTTTTCCGCTTTTTTGGCGGGGGCAAAAACAGGGGGATGTTTTGTTTTTTGTGGCACCACGTTTTTCAGCGGGAAAAAAAACCCCCCGGTTAGCACCCCCCCCGCCCCCGTTTGTGTGCTTTTAAGGCGAAAAAACAACCCGGGGCCCCACGGGGGGGGGCAGGCCAGCCCCGCGCCCCGGGCCCGGGGGCCCGGTCCCAACCCCGGGTGTGGGCCCTTGTTTGTTTTTTTTTTTTTTTTCTGGGGTTGAAACTTTCTTTTTTTTTTTGGAGGGGGGGCAAAGGCAAAAAAAGCAAAAAAAAAAAAAGAAGGTTGTTTTGGCGAGTGGGGGGGAAAAGGAGTTGAACGCCCGGGGGGCCCCCCGGGCCCCAGGGGAATGTTGTTGGGGCGGAGCCTTTTGCCAAAAAACCACCCCCTACCCGCCCCCCCCCCCCCACACCCCCCCACAGTGGGGGGAGGGGGGGGGGTGGGGGGGGGGGGGGGGGGGGGGGGGGGGGGGGGGGGGGGGGGCACCGGGGTGAAGGGGGTGGGGTCGGGGGTTTTTCCGGCGGGGGAAAAAAAACAAAAGAGGGCCACCAAACGGGTTTTCAACAAGGGGGCCCCCAAAAATGGAATTTTCCCCCAGGGGGCTTGTTCGCGCTGGGGGGATTTTTGGGGGGGACGAAGTTTTTTTGGAGGGGGGGGGGGGGCACTTTTTTTTTCGGGGGGCCCGGGGAAAGAAGGGGGGGGGGCAAAAAAAGGGGGGGGGGGGAAAAAGAGGGAAGAAAAACAAATCCCGGGGGAATGTTGTTCCGGGGCCTTCGGGCCCCACCCGGGGCGGGATTTTGGGGGGGGGGGGGGGGGGGGGGGGGGGAGAGCCGAAAAGGTTGGGAGAAGGGGGGGGGGGGCTTTTCCCCCGGGGGGGGGGGGAGGGAGGGCCGGCAAAAAAAAAGAAAAAGCGGGGGGGGACCGGGGAAACAGAATAGGGAGTGGGCCCCGCCGAAAGGGGGGGCGGGGGGGCGCCCAGCCGACACCACGGGGGGGGGAAAAAAAAAAATAACACCCCCACCACGAAAAATTGTGGGGGGGGTACAGCAAAAAACAAACCCATTTTTTTTTTCTTCCCCCCCCGAACCCCGCAAAAAACCCCCTTTTTTTTCCACCCTTGGGAGGGGGGAGGGGGGGGGGGGGATGGGCTAAAAAAAGAAAAAAAAAAAAGGGAACAAAGAAAAAAAAAAACAGACCAAACACCAACCAAAACGTGGAAAGGGGTGGGGTGGGGGGGGACCGGCGGGAAACAATCCCCAACTTTGGGGAACTTAAAAAAAAAAAAGGGGCCCCACAAAACGTTTTTTCTTTTTCCCGAACAAAGCGGGGCCCCCGCAGTCGCCCCCGGAGGGGGGGGGGCCGCAAAAAAAAACAAAAAACAGAAAAAAACCTTGGGGTTTGCATTTTTTCAATCGCGAACTCCCGGGGGCTTTTTTGGGGGCGCCATGCTTGAGGCCCCCGGGGCACAGTGTCGGGGGGGCGCGGGGGTTTTTTTGTATTCTCGGCCCCAACACTTTTTTCGAAACAATTTTCCCAGGCGGCCGCCCCCAAGGGGGACGCCACCCGGGGTTTTGAATTTTTTTTCCGGGGGGGACGCGGAAAAGGCCGGGGGGGGGGGGACACGTTTTTTTGGGGGGCGGGGATAACAAAAAAACAAAGAAAAAAACGGGGGAGGCTTTTTATCGGGGGCCCGTCGGCCGGGGCCGCGGGGCGGTGGAGCGAAAGAGAAGATCCCCGTTTCGTTTTTGACGGGGGGGGGATGAACCCCGCTTTTTTTCGGGGGGGGTGGGGGGGGGGGAGGAACTTTTTTTTTTTCCCGCCAGTTCCCCCCCCGGCGGGAGAAAGCCCCCGGGGAGGTTGTTTTTTTTGGGGCCGGGGAGGGGAATTTTTTTTTTTTTTTTGTTTGTGTTTTTTTTGTTTTTTTTTTTTTTTCCCCCGGCCCCGCAGCGGGGGGGGCCGAAACAAGTTCGGGGGGGAAACGGGGGGGGGGACCCCGGAAAGACCCCAACTACACAAACCCACGGCGACCGCGGAGAGGGAAAGAATTTGTGTTTTTATTTGGGCGGGGCTTTTTGGGGGCCGAGGGCCGGGGAACCCTTTTGGGCCAGGGCCGGGGGGTGGGAACCGCCCGACCCCACCAAACCGTGTTTTTCGCCCCCGCGGGGGTGGGGGGGGGGGAGGGGGGGGGGGGGGGTGGGGGGGGTGGGGGGACCCCCCCCCCATTTGTTTTTTTTTTTTGTTTTGTTTGGGGGGGCCCCCGGCGGGGGAAGCGGGTTTTTCTTTTTTTTGGGGGGGGGGGGGGGGCCCCCGGGGGCCCGGCCAATTCGTTCCGGGGACATTTACCGAACAAATGGGAAAGGGGGGGGGGGGGGGCGGGGTTTGAGTTTTTTTTTTTTTGGTAACCGCGACCGTTTATTTTTTTTTAGGGAAAAGGGTTTTTTTTATTTTGTGTCCGGTTTTTTTCTTTGGCCCTGTTTTTTTTGTCGCCAAAAAAAAAAACGGCCGTTGGGGGGCACCGGGGATTTTTTTCTGTTCCCGCCCAGAAATTTTGCCGGGGGGGGGGGGGGGACGACTTAATTGTTGTCGAAAAGGGGCCCTTGTGTTTTCCGTTTTTATTTTTTTTGCTGGGGGGGCGCGCGGGATTTTTTTTCCGGGAATCTCGGGAGCCAAAGTGGGGGTTGTTCGGGGGGCCCCCCCGCGTGTTTTGGTCCACCCCCCCGGGGCGGGGGGCCCACAAGAAAAAAAAAACCTGGAACCCAAAAAAACGGGCCCTCGTGGGAACCCCCACCACCCCCCCGGGATGTTGTTGTTTTGTTTTTTTTTCGGGGGGCCCCCCCCCCGCCCGAGGGGCCCAGGGGGTTTGTCGTGAAAAAGAAAAAAAACAAAGGGGGGGGGTGGGGGGGGGGGGGGGGGGACCGCCAAGAGTTTTGTTTCGGGGTCCCGAACTGGGGGTTGTTTTTTTTTTAATGGGGGGGATTTTGCGAAAGAAAATATTTGCGACGGGATTTTCGGCGTTGCCAATTGGAGGGTTTTTTTTTGTGTTGTTTTTATTTGATTGTTTGGCCAGGTTTAAAAAAAAAACACAAAAAAACCGTTTTTGTGTGTTGTTGGTGCTTTTTTGTTTCTTTTTTGTGTTTTTGGGGGGGCGGATTGCGGGCGAGTGGGTTTTCGGTTGGAAAAAAAAACCACGTGTTGCTTTTTTTAACCCCCCCCGGGGGGGCGCAACGGGCCCGGGGGCTGGGGTTGTTCTCCCGGGAAAAGACAGGGGTTGTTCGACCCCCGCCCGACCAGGAAATTGTCCCCCCACCCTCGGCACCGAGCCCCACCGGGTTTTTTTTTTTGTCCCGACCACACTCGAGGGGGAGGGGGGGGGGGGGGGGGGGGGGGGGGGGGGGGGGGGGGGGGGGGGGGGGGGGGGGACCCCCAAATTCACGGGGGGGGAACGAAGAAACAAAAATGCCGTTGGACAAAACTTTTTTATTCAGGGGCCCACGGGGGGGGGACCCCCCGGGGCCCCCCCAAGGGGGGGGGTTTTTGTTTTCCGGGCTCCGAGGCTTTTGGGAGTCCAGCCCCGCGGCGATTTTTCGTTCGGCAGGGGCGGGTTTTGAGGGCGAAAAAAAAAAAGTGAAAAACATTTGGGGGGCTGTATGGTTCACCGCGGAGGGAAGGGGTCCTTGCTGTTGGCCGGTGATTTTTGGGTGGAGGGGGGGTGAGGGGGGGGGGCACCGGAAGGGTCCCGTTTTGTTTTTGTCGAAAGAATTTTTTTTTTGTTTTACACCGGGGGCCTCTTTGAGGCGCGGGGGGGATTAGCAAAGGAAAGCCGGGGGCTCACGGGCCGCCATGTGTGTTTCGATTTGGGCGGGCATTGGGGGGGGGGGGGAACCCCCAAAACCGGCCCTTCGCCCCGGGGGGGGGGGGCGGTTTTGATTTTTTTTTGTATTCGAAGAAAAAGCCGGTTGAGGGGGCCGGGGCCGGGGGGGGGGCGGGATCTAGTTTTGGCCTTTTTGTGTGTTGTTATTTTGTCGGGTGTGGGAGAAAAAGTTTTTTCCGAGGGCCCAAAAAGGGGCCGGGCGGTTACAAAAAACACAAACGTGGACGGGGAGCGGGGTTCTGTTTTGTTTTTTTGGCAGCAAATTGTTTGTTTTTTTGTGCGCCCGGACCGCAGTGCGGTGGGGGGGGGGGGAGGGAACGCCGCGGTTTTTTATCCGAAAAACCCAGTTTTTTTTTTGTTTTTTTTTTTTTGGAACGCGGTCCTTTTTTGAGGCCACAAAATTTGTTTGCGGGGGGGGAGAAGCAAAAAAAATTTTTCCCCTGTACGGCGGGGGTGAAGGTGGGGGGGGGGGGGCGGGGGGGGGGGGGGGGGGGGGGGGGGGGGGGGGGGGGGGGGAGGGAAAACCGGGCGAGAGGGAGCAGTTTGCCCGCAACAATTATTTGTACGGGGGGGGGGGGGGGGGGGGGGGGGGGAACACCCCCCAGACCAGGGGGGGCGCGGAAGGAGAAAACCCACGGGCCCGGGGCCCGGGGGGGGGGGGGGGGGGAACCACACAAAAATTCTTTCGTTCCAATTGTTAACTTTTGGCAACAATATGCGTGGGGGGGCCCCCCCGGGGGGGCCGGGGGGGGGAACCCCGGGGGGGCCCACGGGAAAATAAATTAGTTATCGGCGGGCCCGGAGGGACAAATAGAAACCACCCCCCGACCCGGGGGGCGGGGGGGGGGGGTGGGGCCGGGGGGGGGAGAGAACGTTTTTTCAACACCAGGCGATCTTTGGGGGAGGGGGGAAAAAAAAAAAATTTTTTTTTTCCCACGGGGGGCGCCGAAAGACCCACCCGGGCACGGGGGGGGAATCTTTTTTTTGGGCGCGAAAAAAAAACCCCCGGGCGGGCGGAAGGGCCGAAGGATAGAAATTTTTTTTTGGCCCCCCCCGGCGCGGCCCCAAGAGGCGGGGCCCGGGGGGGGCGTGCACCCCCCGGCGTGGGGTCACCGAGGGGGAGGGCCACCACCGGGGGGGGGGGCCCGGGCCCTTTTTTTCCCGGGGGCAAAAGGATCGGGGGGAAGCAAAACATTTTTTCCCACCAGGGGGGGGGGGGTTCATTTAAAATTTGTGTCTTTCTTTTTTTCTTACTTTGAGTTTTTTTAATTTTTTTTTTTTTGTTTTCTTTTTACTTTTTTGTAGCGTTTGTTTTTTCCCGTTGTTTATTTGATCTTTCGCCGGTTTTTTTGTTTGTGTGTGTTTTGCAGGGGGGAGAAGAGAGAATTTTTTTCTTGTTTTTTGCGGAACGCCCTCTGGAAAGGTGGGGAAAATTTTTGGGTTGTTTCGGATTTTTGTTTGTTATTTTTCGTTTGTTTTTTCTTTTTTTTTTTTTTTTGTCCTTCTGTTGCGCGAAAGGGGGAAACGGGGAAAAAACAGAAAAAAGGGGGGGTGCCCCGCGGGTCCCTCGGGGGGGGGGGGGGCCGCCACATAACCGGGGACGGCGGGGGCGGAGCATTTGAGAGGTAAGCCGAAAAGTATTCATGGAATTATCGGGGGTATGTTCTGTATTTTCCCACAAGGGGCGCGTATTTTTTTTTTTTGTTATTTTTTTTTTGTTGTTTTTTTTTTTTTTATTTGTTTTGTTTTTTTGTTGTTTTGTATTTTTTTTTTTATGTTTTTTTGGTTAATTTTTCTTTTTATGATACGTTTGCTGCGGTTTCTTTTTTTTGGTTTTTTTTTTTGTTTTTTTTGTTCGGGTTTTTTTGTTTTTTTTTTTTTTTTTTCTTTGTTCCCGGCCCACATTTTTTGTTTTGTGTTTTTTTTTTTTTTCCGCACGCGGGGGTTTTTTTTTTTTGTTCGGCCGGCGCACGGAGCTTCGGGAGGGGGGCCGGAAACCCTTTTTTGTTTTTTTTTCTTTTGATTTTTTTTTTTTTTCAACATGTCGCCGGGGACCGCGTTGTAGGGGGGGGGGGGGGGGGGGGGGTGTATGTAGCAGCGTTTTTTCTACGGGGGGCACAGGCGTTTTTCTATTTTTTAGGGGGGGCGGCCGGGGGGGGGGCAGGCGGCGCTTAATTTTTTTTTTTTTTTCCCGTTCTTGCCGGGGTTTGGGGTTTTTCGGGCACAGGGGCCAGGATTTTTTTGGCCCCAAATTTATGGAAATTGGGGAATTTTTGTTCGGGGCCCCCGGGCGGGGTGCCTGGTCGCCGGGTGTTTTTCGATTTTTTTCGTTTTTTTTTGCGGGGGACACCCTTTCACTTTCCGCGGTTTTCTCTTTTTTTCCCGATGGGGGGGGGGGGAAATTTTTTTTTTTTTTTGTGCTTTCTTTCCCGGAAATTCCACGATGCTTTTTGTTTTTTTTTTTTTTTTTTCCCCCCACACCACCAAAACAAAAACACACACCGCCGTCACAACTTGGGTTTATTCCCTCCGGAACGGGCGGTTGAATTTTTCTTGTTCGGGACCCGACGGGGAGGCCGGCGGGCCCCCAGGACTGCCCGGCAGGGGGAGAGCCCCCCGGGCCTTTTTTTTGTTTCGGGGTCGTTTTTTTTTACGGTTTTTTTACACCCCGGCCCGGCTGGGGCTCCGGCATTTCAAACCCGGAGCCAACAATTTTTCCCCGGGCCGTGGGCCCGGGGGGCCTTTTCTTCCCTTGTTGGCGGGCCTAAAACCCACGGGTTTATTTTCTTTTTTCGGGAAAACAAATTTTTTCCCAAAAGGCCAAAAACCCGGCACCCCGGGGGGCAACGCGGAAGCTCCGGGTTCTCTTTTTGGGTTTATTTCATGTTTTCGCGGCGGGCCCCACACACCAAACTGTTTGCGGACTTTTGTTTGGGCCGACGCCCATGGCCGCTGTTTTTGACTTTTCATTTTGTTTTCCCCCCCCCCGGCCTCCCGGCAATGGGGCGGATGATCATTTCGGTTTTCTTTTCAGGCTTTCACCCCGAACAAAGGAACGGGGGGGGGGGGGGAGGGGGGAGGAACCACATCGGCCCAAATCCAAGTCCCCCACACCCCCCCGGCTTTTTTTGGGGGGGCGGGGACCAAGATGTTTCGGTTCTTGGTTTTTTTATTTTTTTCCACTGCAAACCCCGAGGGCCGAAAAAAAAGATCCCCCCCACCCCCCCGGGGGGCCCCGGGGGCGTTTTTTTTCTTTTTCAAGGGGGCGGACCGGACTGGGCTCCGGGGGGCACCGTTTTGTCGACCCCCCCCCCAAACCTCCCAACGACCCGGGATTTTTTCTTTTTTTGCACGTTTTTTTTTTTTCTTTTCGGATGGTTTTCCTTTTTTCACGGGGGATGGCGGATTGGGGGTGGCCGGTAGTGGGGGGATTTGGTGTGGAGAACCGGAGGTCGGGGCCCCGGGACGGGAGTGGGGTCGGGGGGGAAGTTGCGAGTGGGAATTTCGCGGGCGGGGGACCATGAACCACCCGCGGGCCTTTTCGGGAACGAAAAAAACAAGAACCCGGAAGGCTTCGAGAAAAAAAAAAACAAAGCCCAAAGCGGGGGGGGCACCCGTGTCATGTTTAGGGGCCGGCCGCTTTTATCTTTTAAGGGGGGGATGGTAAAGCCCCCGCCAGCCCCCCCCCCGACCAATCCAGGGCCACCACCAGTTTTTCCAACCCGAAACACCCGTGTGTGCCCCCCGGATTTGGTTTCCCCCCGACACGTTGTACCGGGGGAAAGGGGGTGCAACCACTGATTTTTTCATTTAGGGGGGGCCCCACAAATACAAAACACCCCCCCGCCCCCCGCTGGCTATATTGTTTTTTTTGTTTTCGGTTATTCCCGTTTTGGTTTTCCCACACAAAACCCACAAAAAACCAAAAAATTGGTCCCCGGATTTTTTTTTTTGTTTTTCAATTAACCCCCCCCCCGGGGGGGGACGAAAACAGGGGGGGGGGGGGGACGGGGGACGGAGCCGTTTCTTTTTTTTTTTTACTTATTCGGGTTCTTGTTTTTACCGGAAAAACCGGCGCCCGGGGACAAAAGGCAGTGTTGGGTTTTTTCGGAGGCCCCGTTGGTCCCCAGGGGTGTTTTTGGGCGCCGGGGGGGGTGGGGGGGTGGGGGGCGGGGGCGGGGCAAAAGGGCGTTTTTGTGTTTTGCTTTGTTCGGGGGGGGGAACCCTTTTTGGGACTTTTTGTTTTTGTTCGAAGATTAGTTGTTGTTTTTGCCGAAATCGCAGGCCCCCACGGGAAAAAAAAAGGGGGGCCTTTGTTGCGGGGGAACCAAATTAAAAATTTTCGGGGGGGTTGGTTTCTGATTTCGCCATTTTGTTTTTTTTTTTTTCGTTGGGGTAAATGTTGCCCCGGGCACGGGGGGGCCCCCGGGGTTTTGTTTTTTGCGGGAAAAAGGCAAAACACACAAAAAAAAAAAAACAAAACCAAACGGGGGGGAATTTTTGAACCCCTTTCTTTTTTTTTTACACACCGGGGGGGGGCGGGATTTTTTTTTTTTTTTTCACGGGGGGGGGGGCCCCTTACTTTTTCATTTTTTGGGGGGATATCGAGGGGGATTTGCCGGGGCACCGGGCCCCCGGACCCCCCCCCCCGCTTTATTTTCCAGGGCAGCCCCCAGCCCCCCCATTTTGGTTATTTTGTTGGGTTTTTCCGGGCGCGGCGGGGGAAAACGGGGTTTGGGGTTGTTTTGTTTTTTTTTTTTTTTGTCGGGGGCGGGGTCCCGGGGGGGGCCAGGGGGGGGGGCCCAAGTGTTTTCGGGGCTTCGGGCTGGGCACAAAAAATAGGGGGGCGGTGGCAAAAAACAACACAATTTTTCTTTCGCGGCGCTTTTTTGTTCGGTTCGTTCGAATTTTTTTTACGGGCCGGCGGCGGAGATTCTCACCGGGGCCAAATTTTTCCCCTACGCTTTTTTGTTGGGGGGGGGCCCGGCCGGAGCAACACGGGTGGAATAGATGGCGGAAAAAAAGTGGGTTGGAAAGTCGGGGGTTGTGTTTTCCGGGGTTCCCCCCCCACGGGGTTTTTTTTTTTCCCCAATCTTTTCCCACGGGTTTTGTTTTTTTTTTTTCTCGCCGGGGCCGGACGGGGGGCCAACCCCCACGGGCCCCCCCCCGGCCGAGCTTCGTCTTTTCCCCCCGGAGTCCCACCCGTCCTCCGCTTTTTTTTTCGCCGGGTTTTTTTTCCGATTTTCCAACGGCTCTTGGGGGCCCCCGGGGCCCGGCCCCAGGGGAATGTTTTTTGTTTCGGGATGTTTTTTTATTTTTTTTTGGGCGGGGGGGGAAACCCGCGCCCCCATTTGGGGGGGCGGGGGCATCCCATTTGTTTTGCCCCAAAGCGCCGAAACATCCGGAGTTTTATTTGGAAAGGTTTTTTTTTTTTTTTTTTTTTTTTATTTGCCGCCTTTCGTTTTTTTTTCGGGGGGGGCTGTGAGCCCCCCCCCGTGTGCGCCCTCGCCCCCCTGCAGTTGTGCCG
>Ga0179591_1346993_pt1 | contig 10282 bp, 9 predicted proteins | sample CZOMad2_1_08_16f_FD_182891 | JGI IMG/M metagenome (GOLD analysis project Ga0179591, IMG submission 182891) | Vadose zone soil fungal communities from Angelo Coast Range Reserve, California, USA - CZOMad2_1_08_16fungal (PacBio error correction) | ecosystem: Environmental > Terrestrial > Soil >... | reverse complement strand
GCTTCTTTGCCCGTTCAGTCCCCCTCTTCGGACCCAACACGAAAATGAGGTGCAACGCCGATACTACGCTTCCCTCTACCTTTTGACCTTATGGTACTAGTTATCCGATTTTTTTCCTACTCCATCTGATTGCGATATCAACCCCACCGCCGCTCCCCCTGCCAGAGGAGGTGCTTCCCCAAATGTTTGCCAGACCCCAACACCCAGATTACTCACCCATTTCTCCTTGTCAAGTGGGCAATTGCCCACTCACGCGTCGGGTGTTGGGTTCGCTACGTCCGGTCCAGGCCACACCCGGTACAAAGTGGAAAATTTCCTACCTATTTTTCACCCCTACCCCCCCGGGTCCCAGCGCGGGCTGATTTCTGGCGTGCTTGAACATACTTGTAGAGTTTACGGGCGGAGTAGTAAGGAGCTCTTTTTTCTAATATAATTTCCCCCTCCCCCCCCATTTCGTCCGTAAGCGACATCAAAGCGTCGAGCTTTCTTTACACTCCCTCGGCGACGCCCGACCGCTCTGCTTGGACCCCAGGGGCCCCTGTTATTGAGCAGCTCCCCCGCGTGTGTAACGGCCACTCCGGGTGGGGTCCCTGCCTTCACATTCACGTGGAATCTATCCCCAACACCTTCACAGAGCGGGTCCCCTTTGTTCCCGTCCCTACTCGATGTCTTGAGGTTCCTTTTACCCGCCTCGGCCGTCCCTCCCTTCTATCTCCCTGGTCCCCTCCTCCTACGCCGGCCCCGATCTTTTTTCTTTTTCTCCCCAGCTCACCCCCGTTTCTCCCCCCCCTTCTCCGTCTTCACGAGCCCCTTCAAACGGATTTTACAGTGTTTTCACGATGGTCTTCAGTATCCTTTGCTAATACTTCAGAGTCCTGGTTGCTAAGTACCTTTTCCCCAACGCCTGAAGAAGACCCCACGATTACTCACCCCAACTCACAGTCAGGGCTACATTCGTGTTTATCCGGTCCCAGACAGTTCCGGTCGAGCCTTCCCCCCTTTTGTTAGGTGCCCCCCGCTCTGCCCAACCCCTCCCCTGCATTCCCGTCAACGAATCGCTCACCGCCGTACCCAATGTTTCCTTAGTTTGTGCCAAGTCACTCCCGACGCACTTCCGCCGCCTTTCCCCTGGCCTGTTCCCATGAACAACCGCAGCAGCCTTTTCTGCTCCCATAGTGGGCTGCCGCCATTCTTTTACTTTTTCTTCATGCCCCGGACAGACAGCGCGCGAGCCTCTCTGCCCGAATCTTCCAGTCTAGGCCTGTCGATTCAGGTCTTTCCATGTCTTTTAGGAAGTCGCAGCCTTTTGCATTGCCCGATGTTACGTAAACCACGCATTGACTTTTTGCTCGTGTTACTTGCCAGCCTGCCTCCGCCCAACAGAACCCCCCCCGCCGCTCTCCGGTTGCTTTGACCCCCCCCACCCAAGAGACCTTCTCCCTTTTCTCACGGACGTCTTCCACCCCCCGCACAACCAACCTCCGGATCCCGGCATCACTCTTCCCCCACCTAGAGACTTCAAGTGACCTCAAGCAGGTTTTCTGGGCTTCCCCCAGGTCAGTCCTTCCACCAGAAAGGTTAAATGTAAATTCTTTTCAACAAGGCCTTCCTTCGCCCGACCACTAGAGACAAAGTTCGTACCCCATGATCAGCCCATCACGTTCCCCCGATCACCGCCCACCACCGCGCCCGCCTACCTAGCTCTCGGCATCCGTTGTTCCTCCTCTCGCTCCGCAATTAATCCCTCCCCCCCCACCAACCCCCTTTACGGTGCAACGCCGAGGTCCCATTGCCATTCATTCCACCCTCCCCGACCGATTAAAAAACAACCCACTTCTTTGATGTCTTTACTTTGGATTCCCTATTCAGGTGGTTCTCCCTGGAGTCGACCGCGCCCTGCTTTTACAACGAGCCCCCCGCCTGGCCCAGGCTGTTACCCAAGCAGGATTCCGTTTTTTCCCCGCCCAGCCCACTCCTTCCTTTAACAGGCCCCCGTAGCGGGCCTATTCCCATGTAGTACTTGGGTTTTGCTCCCCTTTCCCAGTAAGATATTCTTCTTCAAGACAAAGGGTTGTTCGCCCCTTCCTTTATTGTGTGTTCCCTTGTGGATAGTGATAGTTTGGCCCCGTGGTGGGCCTTACTCTCTCAGTCAGAGACAGTAGGCTTTTTCTCGTTGCGGACCCCCGCGCCCCCTTATATTCTCAAAAGATAGAAGCAGAGTCCGAACCTTTGGACGATAAGCCTCCACCACCGTCCCTCTTTCATTGACAAAGGTCCCTCGATTCCTGCCGTTTTTCGCACGACGTAGGTCAGACCTACCTTTTGCTGTCCCACCCTCATAAAGCTTTCCACCCAGATTGTCCTTATCAGCGCTCTCTGCGACCCGCTAGGGGGTTTTTTCGTCCCCTTCTAGAGGGGACTTTATGTACGAAGCAGCGTGCGCGTCCCACTGTCACCTTCTAGTTCTTCTCTCACGAGTTCTGAGTCTTCTCCTTCTTTACTATTTCCCCTTTTTGTTGTTTTTTGACTTCGAGCTTCATTAGCTGATCTCATCACTCATGACCGTACTGATTTCGAGTACCTCCGCGTTTGCTCACCCCCGAGCGGGCCCGAACGGCAGCGCGATCAGATATCTGGTGCACGGATCCAATAGTGTAGGTCTTGGTGACCCCCCCCGGTGCGACCGACACCTATGCGGCTTCGATTCAGTCGCGGTGACAATGATGACGGTCTGCGTCCAAAGTCGTGTTAATTCCTCTCTCCTATGGCCGAAACTCCCGGTCCCGCTCCGACCTCAACGAGACTCTCAAGCTTCCCCTCGTAAGTTCGTCACCCCTCCCCCATTCCCCGTTCCCTCATCCTTGGTCTGGCCCGCTCCCCCCCCAGCAATGTTAACCCCTACCTGTCGGCTCACTCTACTCATGCGAGACTGCAGTTTTCTCGCCCACTCTGACTTCTGACGAGGGCTTTTTGACTTTCCTGAGCTGTGCGGTCGGGTGGTAAGCCGCCGGCACTTTCCTGCGTCGAGCCCGATGCCTTAGAGGCCTCGTCGACGCCGTCTCTTTTCAGCACACCACGTGGTCCCTCTAGCCCTCCTGGCGCCCTAATAATCCTACCCTGCCAAAATGGTACGCTTTGTTCGCGGTCTCCGCTCCTACAAGCGGGTTTCACCCAGGGGTTGTTTCCGGTTTTGTTTCGGTGCTTTGCCAATCATTGGTGATACTAGATTGTCAATTTGGCACGCGCTTTACTGGCATGTTGATCGGGTTGACTCGGTTATGTGATTGTTCAGTCTCCTTATTGTCTCCTTTCCCCCCTTTTTGAGTCGCACTGCAGTGAACCTTCTTCTCCCGAACTGCCCAAATGTTCTTATGGTCCCCCCTCAGGCGGACGATGATTAGACCTCTTGTTCGACCCTTGCCTGAAGAGGGACTTTTCAGTTGGGGTTTCTCCTTCGCTCTGCTCTTTACGTTTCTTGTCCCCGACGACATCCTTCCCGCGACCAGTCTTCATTCTCTGGCGTCTAACCCCGTACTCTAGCATTCTCCCGTGTCTTCCCTGCAGACGTGCTCCCCCTAGCATTGTGGAATTTCCCCTTTTACCCAGGCGTTCATAGGTCCCGAGTAACTCTCCCTATGTGACCTTTTGTCTCTTTTATGCCCATTGTCTACATTGCTGTGCCTTCTCTGCCTAAGGTTTAGAGAATGTCAGGCTTCGACCCCCCCTTTTTTCTATCATGTACCGCCTCTTGGCAGACTTCCTGGTACGAGGTTATCTCTGTCCTGGCTTCCCCTGAACTTTGTGATGTCGGTGTGTATCTTCTGGTTCTCTATCCGTCTTTTTGGCGTTGGTACCAAGCCTAGCTCTCATAATTTTCTAACCACGGCTGAACTCTTTCGGCTCTCGAGTTTCGCGTCGAGTTGTCTCTTGCCGCGTATGTTCTCTTGGGATGTTGCGGTCCACCCCGCGATTTTCCACCCGAGCAGTACCTTTGAGCACTTCCCAGCAGGAACCCCACGGCCACCGCTCGGTCCCATAGCGTTGCTAGGGATCTCTTCGGTTGAGACTTTCTTTCTACTGACCCGCTAAGCGTGCTTTGTTGATCCACCCTCGCTGCAGAAAACGACAAATTTTCTTTTCAAGCCTGGAACACTTTGTCGGGGTCCTCTTTTCCCCCCCGCCCCCTTTTTTTTTCGTGTGGGGGGTTCGCCCCGGCCAGAAGTTTGTCGCTTGACCTGACACCCTCCCGCTAAAAGTGGACGTAAATCGGACTTTTTTGGAGGACATATAGAGAACTTGAGGTCTATCAGCGCTCTTTTTGTCTGCGGGACTGATTAGCCAGCGTGTCTGTGTTCTTCCCATGCGCTTCTGAATCTTCTCTTTCTTTGTTGTTGTGTTTTCTTTCCGCCAACCCTGTCTCCTTACCTCGCCAAGGCCAGGGTCTTTTAGATATTTTTTCAGACCTTTTTTACCGCACTCGGATCCGCCCCTTTTTTCCCAAGCCCCTTGCTAAAACTAGGTAGGATTGCTGCTCCCTACATCTAACGTACGCTTTTCAGGACACGGTGGGATGGTCATTTCTCCCCCTACGTAAGCCTTCCCTTAGAATGACTCCTGTGCCAAACCCAAACAGACTGTTTTCTTGAGTTTGCCCTGTTATATCTGACCAGCCCTTTTTTAAACGTATACGGATCTCCCCGCTCGTTTCATAGGCGAGTCTTCGGTAGTATGCTGAGGATAGCCCCCCCCTTTTTTCTTTCCTTCCGTTGTCTCACTTTGAGCCCTTACATACCGCTACTTATAGTTCTGCTCCATGTATTCAGACCATCAACTTTTAGGACTTTCTGTGCCGTCTTGGTTTCCTTTCCGCGTTCCTTCTATTCATGACTCGCAATTCCGCTCTTTTGTTTCTTCGCCACTCTCGCGTTGCCTCACAAGCAAGCAGCCCTTCTTCTTGACTCCCCACCGTAAATTCGCGGTTCCCCGTTTTGGACCCATTTCCCGTCAGCCCCTATATCTCTTTTTTAAGTCCCTCCTGCACATACCTTAAAAAAGATCCTCACCCCAGCGGCCCATACCGCTCAGCTTCCAAGAATGAGATTATTCTCCCCCCCATCAACACAGGTTTCCCTCTCTTCGACGCCTCCTCCCGCCCTCACAGACCTGGTTTTCCAGCAGTTCCCCGCGTTGAATGAAAATCTGTCACTTTTGCAGCACCTGCCCACCACCGGAGGTCTCCATTCAATTTTTTTAGCGGACTAGATACGTTTCCTGATCCTGGAGCCTGTCGAATCTTACAAGATAGAATGTATGATGTCTTTGTGCCTCTAGACTTTCTTTTCCTCGCCCTGCTGTTCCCCCGTACCTTAAAGTACGTTCTCTTCCTTTGATATACGATTCCCAACCCTTTTCCCCCTCTTTGCCTTTTTGTACTTGCTTTCCCCGCCGCCAGTCATATCCCTCTTCATTACTTCATGGACCCTCAATCCGCATCCAAAGGGGTCATCTGTGCTCCTTACTCCGTTCAGATCTTTTCCAGTTTTCCGCTACGCCTTTGAAGCGGAGAAGAGGAAAACTCAGTTCCGGGAACCGTTTCCCTCTTGCCATCCCTCCCTTTGCTTCCACGGTTTTTCAACTTCTCCCATCGATCCTCTTTTGTGCCCTTCTTTTATAGATAAGATTCCCGGATCGGGGCAACGCCACAAGTAACCTCCGGTCTGTGTTTTGTCGTCTCCTAGAAGGTGAAGTCCTTTCCCCCTTTTTTTTCTTTCGATCCCGAAACAGACCTCCTACCACACTGCCGGTGCCCCCGACCATGTGCTGAAAACGTTAGCACCCCTATTTCGTCCCCCCGACTGTTTTTCTTCCTGACTTGTTAGGGAGAGATGGGATCAGTCTGTTTGTGCCAGACCAATCTCTCCGTTTCTGACTTGGCGGGTCTTTCCCCCAACGACGCCCTCGTCTGCCCAGGTCATTCAGGGCCGGATTGTCCCGCCTTCTCCTTAGGGCCAAAAGAATGATTTCCCCTCCTTCTTTTCTTGGAAGAGTATCATTGATTAATTTCTGGAATTCTCATGCCCCGAGTTTCGTCTCTATCACCCGACCATGGAGTTGAACGTTCGTCTCCTCCCGGTAGTTTTTTTTTGTTTCGCGTGGCACTTTCCGTGCCACTGCTTCCAGTGGGGTCCTCGACCTTCTCTCCTCCAGCGAGAGCCTTTCCTGTGCGTTACCTGGTTTTTAGGCGGGAACCGGACTCGTTTCCTTTTCTTGCGACCCTGATCTAAGCAGTTATTTCTCCCCCCTTCAGGACGCTGCGTTTTAACCCTCCGATCAGTGTCCTTCGCTCCCGATCATTTTCTTGTTCTCCTGACAGCTAACGTTTTTCCCTGCAGCGCCTACCCTTCTGACGGGATACACTCCAGTCTTTTTCGTTGACGAACACCTCTCTTGTTGATGGATAGTCTAAACCTCCCTCTGAGGCGGGATGATCGTCTTCAGGGCGACGTATAGGATTTGATGTTTTTCTCGGCTTCTCCCTCTGATCTCCCTCCTCCTCTTGGGAGAGTCCGGCTCCTCCGGCCGTCGATCCTCATGCCCCCTCCTGCTAGTACATATGCTGCTCCCTCCGGAGAAGGAAGAAAGAACCCTCCTCTTTTAACGAGCTCTATATCCGACCGTCTCTCCGGTGAAAGTTCGACTCTTGTCTTCCTTCTTATCCCTTGGTTACCACCAAGAAACCCTTAGCGCCTTCCCATCCACCTGACCTTTCTGAGAGATCTGTTTTTTCTTCTCTTACTGCATTGAGGCCTCCCTCCTCTGATCTTTTTTATTGCGAATAGTCCTTCGGCCTCCCTGCCTGCACCTCTAATGCGATGTCCCTACGCCTGTCGGCCGGTACTACACCCACGTCCATTAAGTCCCAATTTCCTCCCACCCTTCCTGGCTACTCCAAGTCCCCCGTGGTCTAGGATGTGACGAACTCCCATCGTCTTCAGCTCCTGGAGCCTGTCTCGTCCATGGGACCATCGTAACCCGGTATTTCTGTTGGTGAAGAAAGTTAGTTGGTTTTTTTCGGTTTCCCTGTAAAGACGTCCTTTCACCTTGGACAGGGTCTCCCCCTTACTTGGGCTCTTTTGTTTCCAGAATTTATCGGAGCGGAACGTCTGTACGAAGTTTTACCAGGTTTCATCCCCACTTTCTATAAGGTACGGTACAATCATGTAATAGATCACGACAACACTGTATGGGTTTCACGAGGCGGCTTTTTAGCTGACCTGGGGGACATCCTTATTTAAGCAAGTGCTGGTGACAGTGCGATCCCCCTTTTCCCACAACATCATTCCACTCACCCCATGGACTTTGCATCCTTCAGATCTTTCGACAGCGATCGGCAAGGATGCCGAGTCCCGTGTTCTGAGACTTTTTATCTTGTTTCCCAGCAGACGTTTCAATGACCCTCTGACAGACGATTCTGTTGCTTCGCTGCACATGTTTTTTCCTTTTCTTTCCCGTGAAAACGGGCTGGATCCCGCTGCACCTTTTTGACCTATTTCCTTTTTAGGAGCCTGTACGATCTCTCGACCAGTTTTTGTCCTTTCCTCGTACGGAACCTTTTTCTTCGGGAGTTCTGTCGCCCAACCCTTCCCTTTCACCTTCTCTGGGGTCAGAAAAACAGTATTCTTGCCTGTTTATTTTTTTTGTCATTATACTCTTTCCCCTCTTCACCCCCTTACCTTTTACTAGGCTCTTTCTTACCTTGATTCAAGAGCTGAGAGTCCAGGAAGTCCATGACCAAGGACGGCCTTATTGACAGCTTCTGCACGGCCCTAATCTTCTTCGTCCAGAACGAGGAGCCCGCGATTATTCTCTCTTTCTCCATTTCTTCTATAACATTGAGAAGGCATTTGACTCCCCTTTTCGGAGTGCATACAGTTCCTCTCACTTGTTTTTCCAAAAGGGGTGATATGGCCGTCTTCGTCGAGGCGAGCCTTTTTTCGTTCCCGTTTTCTAACTCTCACCCTGTTTGAGGAGGAGTTGTTTCACGTTGATGATTTCCGTGACTCAAACATTTGCCGTAGATGCTGTTTTTTCCTCCCGGTCCCCGTATCTATAACGCAGAATAATTGACCCTTTTCTTCCTTCCCCCTTTGGTAGCTCACAGATACCGCGTTTTTTTCCCGACGACCTCTAGCCACTTTCTCTTCTGTCTGTGAAACAACCGCGGATTTCACCACTCCGCTGGATTTTCTCTTCACCTACGCCACGAACCGCCTCCTTCGCTACGGTCCTCCGCGTGGATGGTTATGTTTTCCCAAGATCGGTTTCGCTTCTTTGCTTTCTCTGTGACGCGACAGAGATGCCCTCCGTGATCGTACCCAGGTCTCGAGCCCACCCTCGCCCAGCGGGAAAGGCGTTGTCCCGATGATCCCCCCCCCTCTTTCCAGGTGGCTCGGTCCCTCCCGCCGACGTTCATTCGTTTGTAGATACTGCCTTTCCAAAACCATCCATTTTCCCCTTGTCAAGCCTACCACATACACAGAGACAGCTAGGCTTTTCCCTGACGAAACGGTTACCCGCTCTTCCTTTCGAGCAGTGAGTAGAATTGGCTTGGAAAGAATACCCGTCTTTCTCTCCTCGCAATGGCCTAGTTTCCTATCTCGCGTCTGTTTTTCGAGACTCTTTTAAGAATTCCCCTCCCTTTTTGGCGAGAGGCACCACCACGCGCGAACTCCAAGAAAATGGCCCATATGCTCCCTTACCGCAGTCAATCGCGAGCACTTCGTCTTCTTCTCACCTCTTTTTTCCACGACGGTATAGCTATGGACCTTGAGCGCCCCATCGGGCGTTCCTTCACGGTGTATAATTTAAGGTAGGTTCTTCCTCTTTTCGATCTACCTCTCTGTTCTTCTCTCCTCCCCCCCAATACACGAAAGAGGGGAGGTTTTTTTCCATAATGTGAACCCTCCTTTTTATTCCGCTCGTCCCTGAGGATTTTTTAGACGAGGGTTTCCAGCGCCTCCCACGCTGTGTCCCAGGTGCTCTTTCTTCGCATTAACTTTTTTCCCCCCCTCGCGACCCCGGAGACCAGCAAAACGATGGCACTCCGCTCCTTTCTGACGCGGTTTTTCTCGCTCTACATTCTTTGTTTTTCACCAGAGTTGTCACAGCCAGACGCCTCAATTCGCCTATTCCCACAGCAAGCGAGATGTTACGCAGCTACGAGTCCGCCTCCTCCTTCAAGGACTCATCGCGTCGAGGTAGGAACCCTTCGGCGTCCCCATCCCGCCGTACTCTTTTTGAGATTTTTCCCCTCCCCCTCATTCCCCTTCTCTTTTTTTCCCTCCCCTTTTTTCTCTTTAGTCGTCCAGCACGCCCCTTCACCCCCAACTTTTCCTTTTGTGTCCTTCCGTCTTCTCGTCCAGTCCTGCCAGAGCACCCCGGTGAATGAAAAATCCCCTGCTCCTTTCTTCTCAGGCCTCACTGAGGAGCCCTCATCGTCCCCTGCGTATGAGCCCAGCCCCGCCCCGTTTTTTTTCTCGTCCCGTCTCATCTTGGAGAAGTCCGTTGACAGATCGCATGCAGATGCGGCCTTCCTTGCATCGGACTTCCTTCTACTCGCAGCCGTGACCGTACACAATCCGCCTTCCTTTCCCATAGCAGCCTGGTTGAGCGGAAGACGTAGCCCCACCATTTCACCTACTGAATTTGCCTGACTCGGTTGGACCCTGGAACCCAGATAGGTCTCCCCCATGCGCCGGCTTGAGATAAACCCCTTACCCCCCCCGGCCAGCCCTTCCTCCCTTCCCCCCACCATAGATCACTTCGGTCAGAGGCGATTGAAGAGAACTTCTCCGGGTTTTTAACCAGTTTCGGGTCCCGACCCTCGTTTCTGTTTTCACAGGCAAGTTCCCCTTCCCACCTCTTTTTTTTCCTGATCCCCCCTTTCTCGTCTCAATCTCTGATTCAAATAGGCGCAATACACTACTCCCCCGCGGTTATTCCCCTTCTGACCAGCCGGTTTCAAGAGGCTCTGTCCGAGACCCTCCTGGCACTAACCTAGGTCCCCACCACTGACTCCTCCGATTTTCCACACCGGCCCCGTCCGCCAAAACCGCCTGAACAAACCAACTTACACCCGGTTCTTTCCACTTTTGACCTCCTTTCTTCAGCTCCTCTTCCTCCCCCACCTCTCGTGCCTTCGACTGTACCGTCTCTTGTTCTTTAGTCAACAAACGGACGCCTTGAAAGGAATTGGGACCTGTCTTCTTCCCTTTTCAAGCTA
>Ga0179591_1304598_pt1 | contig 10282 bp, 16 predicted proteins | sample CZOMad2_1_08_16f_FD_182891 | JGI IMG/M metagenome (GOLD analysis project Ga0179591, IMG submission 182891) | Vadose zone soil fungal communities from Angelo Coast Range Reserve, California, USA - CZOMad2_1_08_16fungal (PacBio error correction) | ecosystem: Environmental > Terrestrial > Soil >... | reverse complement strand
TTCGCGCATTGGGGGTCTTAAGCAGCTCGTTGGGTTTTTTCTTTTCTGACAGCGCCCCCCCCTGTCTTCTTTTTTCTTGCTCGCTCTTGGCTTGGCGCTCTTCCCCTTCGAAAGCGCGGACTCTCCTTCGCTTTGCAAGCTTTTCTTTGCGCGCCAAGCCGGCCCTTTCCCCCTCGGGAGTGAGCTTTTTTTCTCACTATCCCCAAAACGACGTGCTCCTCCGCCCTGGAGCTCCTTCTTTTTGACCCGGTCGGATGACCTTTTTCCTCGTGCCGCAATACAATTACTCGCCTGGCGGAAAAAGGATTCCCTTTGTTTTTAGGCATGGGTCGTTTTTGGCCGCTACGCTGATGACATGGAGGCAATTTGCTCGAACCAGCATTTCACCGTTCAACCTCTTGAAGGAGTTCCTTTCTTTCCGCTTGACGGTTCCTCTTTACTTTTCTGCGGCCATTAATATGTTTACGCCTTACGCGAATTGCCCTTTTCCGCCCTCCCCTCCCACAACTTTCCTTTTGGCAGGACCCCGCGTCGTGCTTCTTTCCTCCTAACAACCGACTTTCCTCGGTTTCAGGTCCATGGACTGTTGTGGTTCGTCATTGGCACTTTCTTCCTTTTCCAAAAACCCGGCTCTTCCTTTTCCTTCTTTTTTCCAAACTTCCCCCTTTGGAAATGACGTGCACGTTTTTTCCCTTTCCTCTTGTGAAGAGTGGTACTATGCCTCCCATCCACAGTTACCAGGACGACAGCTCCGATTCTTTTTTTTTCTCTCCGACGATGGAAGATTTCGTAAGCCCTTTCTTCCCCCCCGTCGGGGCCGATGTGCCAAGACGGCGCCATGTCTTTAGTATAACTCCTTTTTTTTTCGACCGCTACAGACTTTGCCTCTCCATTACAAGCCGGAGACCGAACTAAGGCGGACGCGCGCTTAGGATTCTAGAAGAGACTTTTTTTCCATACCTGTCCTATTCTCCTCTTCCATGAGGATGAGTAGTCCGATTTCCTGCCTGGAGTTTTGGTTGGTAGATCTCGTTTTTAGATGTATTTTTTCCCCCGAAGCTTCATGACTGGCGACTGGAATTAGCCCTCTTTTCTATTATTGGCCCTCTTCCCTCGGGAGGAGCCTTTCGAGACGAGGCCCTTTCTTTCTTTCGCTTCGGCTTTTTCCTATCCTTGCGATTCTTGAGTTTGTTCTCCGCTACGAGATTCGTCTTTACTTGGTCGAGGATAAGGGCTTCCGTCTCCAAGCGCATGTGAACGGCCCCCTTTCTTTTTAGCGCCCACCATTTTTATCTTTAGTAGTTAATACCCCCAGGACAGAGACCTTCCTTGCCCTTTTCCCTTTTGGATTTCTCTTGCCGTGGTCGTACCATTCGCCCCTGCGTCAGGAAAGTAGTGTCATCTTAATTCTTCTTCTTTTTTTCCCCAGACCTAACTTGTCGGCCTCCTTCTTTTTTTAGTGCCCGGGGTTTGGATTGATTTTTTTATCAAATGGGTCAACGTCCCATTTCTTTCCTGACGTACTAAGAGTAGGTTCGCATCCCCAATGCTGAGTGCCGGTTTTTACCTTTCTTTTTGCAGTTTGTGAGGGATGTTTTTACCTCGTGACATATCGACGGTAGAGGACTTTTTCCCAACCGCCGCCTGATTTTTGAGGAAAACCAGCTTTTTCCCCCTGGTCGCCCCCGAATGAAATAGGAACCTTGTGCAGAGCTCTGCAGTTGTCTTTTCTTTTCTTTCCTCGTAACAACGACCCCGCCCCCATTCAGTTTGATGCAGTTCAGTTTCTTTACTTTCTTTGCCGAAACCTTGTAGCTTCCCTGTTTTTCTTTCCTCTGCGTCCCCTTTTCGTCTGGTAGACCCCTTCGGTATGATGGCGACCCTTTCCTCCCTTTATTTAAAGGTTTCTCTGACTCGAGTTTGACTGCTCATCCCCGTTGGTTTCTCTCCCCGCCATGCTTGGACGGGTCGCATCCCTTCCCCCTTCGCTATGCAAGCGAGCTTTTTTCTTTTCTCTCTTTCTCTCCTTTCCCTCAAGACTGACCGCCCGCATCTTTTCCTATCCCTCCTTTGGTTAGACTGTTCTACCAAAATCTCACACGCGGGACACGAATAGGTCCTTTTCATTCAACTGACGCACGCCTCTTCCCACCTTCTTTCCCCCATCGAATTCGACCCCCAAGCCCTAAATTGTTCTGGAGCTCCCACCCTTTCCTTCGATACGACAACCTTTTCCTCTTTTTCGAACAGGCGCCTCACGAGCGGCCCGCTTCTTTTCCCCCTTCCTTAGCGAAGTTTTTTCCCCTTTGTTAGTTGGTGAGAGGCTCTAGGTGCGTGTGCGTCGGCCGCTTTTCTCCTTTTTTATTTCCGGACCTGCCTTTTTGCTTTTCGTTTTTTCGAGTCTCCCCGTCGACAACGGCCCCCCAGCTTATGATTTGAAGCTGGAATCGTCTTTCAGGTTTCGTGAGCCTTTCCTTTGCCTTTTTCTTCTGGCCTTCCATTCCTCGTCGGCTATGTCCATCTCTTTTCGCCTTCGCGAATGTCACCGCCGGTTTTTTTCGCTTTGAGTAGGATCTCTTTTTTCTTTCGTGGAGCGCTATATCTTTTCTCTTGTCGGCCACATTGGCTCATGGCTGATCGCCCCGGCTTTCCATATTTCCTCCGACCATTTTCCCTGCTGCAGTTGAGTGAGAGTCTCCCTCCTCGTTTTTTTCTGAGTCTCGCTTTGCAATTTTTTTTTCTTCCTCTTTTGCCCGCGGAGAGTCGTCCCTTGCTTTGATAGAGTCCTTCCTTTCCCTACCTTCGACAGGTTCTGCCATGTTGAGTTGCTCTTTTCGTTTTAGCGATCGAGTTTCGTTATGAAGCCTTCTCTCTTCGCTTTTTTTTTATCACCCTTTTCAGGGCGAAGTGAGCTTGTCTGGTCCCTTTTTCGGTAATTAAGTGGATGTTTCTTAAGCCTATTCAGGTCGTATTCTCTTCCAGCGTTCAGCTTGAAAACCAGCGCCTGTGAGCTAATTTGTCGCGACAGTCATTTGATCTCCTTTTATGAAAACATTTCTTTCTTCCTTATCTGTTTGGGCTTCTTTTGCCCCTTTGGCCATCTTTTCCAGAAATGTTTACTTGACCCATTCGAGGGGCTGGGTTTTGCGGAAGGTCGAATCTCTTTTTGTGAGGAGGTAGGGGTAGCAGTCGCCAGCGAATGGGGTTCGGGTGACAACCAAGTAACTTCCCTTTGCCGAGCGGACTTTGGAAGTTCAGCGACCACTCCGCCGACGCGAAGCAGGCGTCGTCTAATCTTCTTCTCTCTTTCCCCTCATTGTGGTGTGCTGAGTGTCCTGCCGGCGCTATTGAGCGACGCTCTTTTTCCTCGCGTTTTTTATTTCGTTAGTAGCGCTAAAAAGTCCCGATCTTCATTTTTTTTTATTCTTTGTTCCCGCGCTGGCGATCATCGGATCATCGCCGAAAGGGCGGTCCCCCTCCTCTTCCTCCGGAGTAGAACACCCTTTCCACTTCCTCGAACTTTTCCGCACCTCTCTTTCCCTCCCCCACAGGAAGCCGACCTTCAGGTTAGCCGGCGTACCTGTTCCCCCCAACTCGGAGGGGAATCCCCCCCCTACCCCACCTTCCGTCACCAATCTTTCTTTCCCTGCCGGACAAGATCTGGCCCCACTTCTAGAGCCTGGCTTGGTGGCTTTCCCATTCCCCTCTCCCCGCATTCCTTCCTTTCCGGCGAACCGTCCTGTCGGCCCTGGAACATTTTTTTCAAGAGCCCCTTTTTTTTCCCTTCAGAACATTGGACGCGAGACCCTCTCTCTCTTCGCGCAGCCCCGAGCAACTCGACACTTCCCCGTAGAAAATGTTCCCTTCTCACTTCATTCTCTGCTCGTCCTCCTCCCAATGCCGACGGCTGGTGCCTTCCCAAAAATGGCAAAACCAACTCCCTTTCCCCAAAACAATAGCCTCTTTTTTTTTTTTTTTTTTCCTGGAGCCGGTTCACGCCTTTTTCTCTCAGGATTGGCAATCGGTTTCTTTTTTTCCAAGCCCGAGCCCCTTCCCCGTCTCGAAAAGTATCTCTTTTTTCCCTTCGGTACTCGAGCCCCTCCCTGCCGCCAAAGCGTTGAATTGCCCCTCCCTCGGATGACCTTTTTCTTCCTCCATTGGCAAAAGGGGGCCTTTTTTTTTTCAACTCTGGAGATTTTCCCTGTCCCTTGAACCGGCTCGCGCTAGGCTCCCCACGGCGAGATAAATTTACGATTCCCGTCTGTCGCAGTTGGCAAGGGCCTCCTTCTGAACCCCGCGATGGCCTCCCTCCAAAGGCCAGGTCCATCTCAAAGCTCAAAATCCCTTCTTTTTCTAAGAGCCTTTTTTTTCCACCCCCCTCCCATCTCCCTGCCGCGCAGCCACTACCCGCCAAGTAATACTTTGAAGACCTGCGCTGTATTAAGAATCGCGGCGGCTTTTTGTTTTTCCCCTTATTTTCAGTGTAGTCAGTTGTATTTTTTTCTCACTCTTTTGGCCGCTCTGCATTTCGGCTTTTAACTTTCTAATTCTAATTGTATCTTTCCGCGAATTGTGCCCTTCTCCCTCATCGATAGTTCTTTTTTCCGAGTGGCGCGTTTCTCCCTTCATGCTCCCCCTGTCTGTAGAGCCCTCCTCTTTGTTTTTTTACCCCAATCGACAAAGTCCCTGCCCCTTTTACCCTCCCGCTGGGCATAGCGTTAACTTTTATCTTTTGTCTGCGACCGCCCCCAGGTCTTTTTCTCTTCTTTAAAGAAAGGGTCCCCTTTTTTTTTCCCCCCTCTCTGCCCATGGGCACTGGAACTTCCTCTTTCGGCGGCGCCATCCGATTGTTCCTTTGTCTACAAGCGCCTCTGAGCGAGTAAGAAATACTTTATTCCCCGGTTTTTTTTTTAAGTATACAAGGACGTCCCTCCCCTTCTCAAACTGAATGTTTTCTGGCGTTTTTGACGTGGTTGCTACTTTCCTACATGACGAGGTCCCCCTCTCTTGCAAAACCCTCTCCTATTGGTCATTTCTTTCCTCGGGCTTGAGGGTCTTGTTTTCCATCCCAGCGTCCGACTTTTGCTTTTAATCTGGGGCTCCCCTTATCTCTTCATGTACGTGGTTTCCTTCCCCCTCCCAAAAATGCCCAACTCTCCGGCCGTTCGAAAACGGCACGCCATTTTGTCTTCCGACGGGAAGATCCCCTCTTTCTGTCAATTTTGGCCGTTTACCCTTCTTCTACCGCCCGATCAATTACCCAAGGGCACCCTTCTCCTCGAAGGCCGCAGTTCGTCCTGTTTTAGACAAAGTCTGGAACCTTTCTTTTACTGGTCCGGGCCGAGTGTTCCCCCCTTCCCTCCCCAATCAAACTTCTCCCTGTACTCCAAGCGCGATGGCATCGTTTTTTTCGATTGCTCTGGCAAATCTTTTCACCCCGTACCGCAAGTTGCCCCCTTCCCTTTTGCCTCCGTCGAACAAAGACGGTCTCTTTTTCCCCTTCTACAGCAACGGACGCTTCTTTCCCTTAAGCCACTTCTAAGTTCCCACCCTCCCAAAGAATCGCCGGCCAAGTAATTAGGATTCTCCTCCTTGCTGGACTTCTCTTTTACCTGAATTAACCTTTGAGATGGAGTAGTCTCTTTTTTTTTCATCGCTGACCTCTTTGGGTTTGCTCTCTCTTTACTACTAGAAGTTGTTGTTGTCTACAGACAGTCAGCGCTGCCCCTGCCGTGTTTCCCTCGACTAATAGTCCTTTTTTCAGTACTTTCCGTGCAGGCAAAGCTTCGTTAGAGAAGTACGTCTGTTCCGGCGCAATTCCGTCTTTCTTGTTGTCCTTAGAATTTGTCTTCATCGCGTTTGTATATCTGGTTTTTTCCGTCTTGTCGACTTCGGTCCCCCTCCTTCCCTTGCCTGTACGTGTTGAGCGCCCCCTTACTTGAACATCTTTCCTCCCTTTTGTGGTAAGGCTTTGTTCTATCCTTTTTTTCCCACGCGGTCCAGCCTCTTTTGCCTCGTCATGTCCAGAGTTTTAGTTTTTTCGCCGCTTAATTCGGCGGAGCCGTGCTCTTTTCTCTTTCTGTCACGAGAACCCACTTTTTCCCGTTCACATTTTTTGTTTTTTTTTACCTGCCCGTACTCCGATTTCTCCGTCTTAATAAACTTTTTTCTTTCCTCCTCACGGGATTATGGTTGTGAGGGAGGTCTTTTTTCTTTTCCCCCTCGCGTAGATGCGTCTTACCTATGGAAAAGCGCCTCGCCGTCTTTTTTCACCCAGCGATTTCTTCCCTTTCCCACATATTCAATAGCTCCCTTTTTTTTTTGATCGACCATGCTGTTTCTAGCTTGCCTTGTCGGTCATAAGCGGACCTTTATGACCCATTCAGTTTGCTTGCTTTTCCTTCCTTTCATAGCTTTGCCGACCTCCTTTCGATAAGTATTGCGTTACGATTCCCCCTCTTTGAGACCCCTTCTTTTTTTTTTTCTTTTCCTTCTTTTTACATTCTACCCAGGGCCCCCCCTTTTCCTTCGTTTTGATATAGGATAGAGTCCTTCTACCCAAGTGTCCTCTTCTCCCAGCCATGATTGGCTGTTCTTCCTCGTTGCAAGCTCCTTTTCTGTCCGCTTGTCGCCAGGTTTTTCTTGTTTTTTCTAATCCCAGAGCGAAACGTTCTTCCTCACCCATGTGGTAGCCTGTTCTAACACACCCTCTGCCAGACGGACCCGCTTCGGCCAGAAACAGCCCCCCCTTCTCTCCCTTTTCAATCATAAAATTTCCTCGTAATGCGTTGGCACCTCCCTCATCAGATCGCAAACCGCTCTATTCCTTCCTCCGCGAAACTTCTCTGAAAGATCTACTCTGGCAGAAGCCCTTTTTTCCTTCGCGCAGGGAGCCAAGTATTAATGGGCGTGGGACCGTTTTCCTCCCTCATTGGCGGTTCTTTGTCGGCGGTTCTTCTCGGCGCTTTAGATTTGATCATTTCTTTTTACACTGGAATTGATTTTTTTCCGTCCGTCGACTTTTTCCCTCCCCCCTCTCTGCTTGAACGAGGGATCCCCTTTTCTTTCGCCGTTGGAGATTTCATTTTTTTTTTCCTTGCCAAGGACCCTTCCCGACTTCATACCTTGACCTTTTTTTTTCTTTCCTCCTAGGGATGTTACCACCCATTTTTTTTTTCTGTGAGATTTCGTTCTTTTTTTTCCTCTCGAGAATATGCTCTTCCTCTTGCCCAATGTTCTCTAGGTTTCTTTTTCCCATCCTTAAGAGCCTGAGTGAAAATTCTTCCTTTCCCATTTTGCTTGCGCTGTCATAATTGCTTTGTTTTTCTTTTTGTTGAAGTTGCTTTTTCCCTTTTTCTAGTAATTTGCGTGATCTTTCTTCTTCTTTTTTCTTGAGAGTGATTAGTATCCCCAGGTTCGTCGCATAGTGTAGGTTGATCTTGGCCCTCGTTTCTTCGACGGAGAGCTTTTTTTTTTTTCTTCAGTTGAGCGCTTTTGGTACCCCCTTTTTTTTGACAAATGTAGCTTGTCGGCCATTCCCTATCTTTACATTTGAGCTCTTTTTGTAATTTTCGTCGCCACCTCTCCCTCGAATCGGCACCTTTTCCGATCGTTTCTTCTTACATCCTTCTTGTGATCGGAGATTTTTTTTCCTTGCCCTCCTCGATTTTTTCCCCTTTTTTCCCCTTGTTCTTTGTGAGCCTTCAGGGGCTTCTTTGCGCCCCCTTTTTCTTTTTCCCAGTCTGTCTTCCTTTTCTTTTCGTGGTGACCGTGGGACCTTTTTCTCTTCATGAGGGCTTTCCTTGTTTCTTCCGTTGATCGCCTCTCTGGAAAAAAGAGGCTTTTCCCCCCTCTTCGAGCGGGAATTTGCATCGCGACCTTTCCCTTTTCATCTCCCGTCCTCCGAAATCTTTTTTTTTGGACGTAGCTCTCTCTTTTCTTTTCCCTCTTTTTTTTTTTTTGGAGAGATCAGGCATTCCTTTTCTCCTCCTGCTGACGGCGCACCTTCCTCTCTCTTGATCGACGTGGAGTCTTCCCCCTCTCCTCTTCCCTTTAATGATCCGTGGTTGCCTCCCGCTTTTTTCTCTTGACATTCATAGCCGAAAGTGACTCTTTGTCCGCGGGGTCGAAAGTTTCTCCCTCCTCCCCATCACAGAAGTTTTGGCCTTATTTTTTTTTCCGACCAAAGGCCGCCCCTTTCTTTTTTTTCCCACACGAACTTTCCTGTCCAGAAAGAGTTCTTTCTCCCTGTCCGGCGACACTTTTCCCTCTGGGTGTTTTTTTCTATGGCTTACTTACCTCTCTGGCCAATTCCCTCCGCCGAAAGATTTTTTTTTTCCCTCTCCCCTGCAACCTTACCCTCCCCTTTCCAGAAAGGTCGGCCCGCTTCACGGAGGAAAATTCAACACTTTTTCCCCTCGTCCCCCCCTTTTTTTCCCCCCTCTTTCTTATTTGCCGGCGACAAGCTCTCTTTTCTCTAAGATGGCCGTCTTTCTTTCCTATTGCGGCAGAACATGGAGCCCCTCAAGCCTGAGAAATGACCCCTCTCCAGCCCTGGCCGACGCGGGGCCCCACTCCCATTGCAAAAGCAATTCCGTCCCCCCCCTCCGCAGATGGACACGCTACTCCCTCCCCTGTGCAGGATGTTCCCCCTTTTTCCTTCTTTTTTTCACCTTGCCCTTGACCGCCACTCTTCTCCATCAGGATAGCGCTCTTTTCCCCCTTTCGGCCTCCGAAGCACTTTCACGCGGGAAATGTTTTCTTTTCGTCGGCGAAAAGGTCCCTTTTTTTTTTTCTTCTCGGAAATGCGACGGCCCGCCTGTTTTTCTTGCCCGGGCAAGGACCCCCTTTCTTCTTCTCCCAAAGGCGGCCCCTCCCGCGTGACTCTGGGCAAGTGATTTTTTTCTTTCTTTTTTCCCTCCGATGGCTCGAATTTCCCTTCCAGTTCCGCTGGCCGAGGCCGAAAGAGCCTCTCCTAAATATACGGGCCCTCTGCCTTCCCCCACCGGAAAACGACACCCCCCCCAGGACTACGTTGAAGCCTGATCTCTTTCTTTTACGTCGCGGAGGCCTTTTTTTCTTTTTTTCCGGTCGGTCTTTTTGCCCATGTAAGGGTTGTCTATTACTTTTCCTTTTGGCCGAGCCAGCGCCTTTCGCTTTTCGAATTAGCTATTTCGGCTGTTGCTCATTCTTTTTCCGCAAATCATCTTCGTTTTTTGGGTCGGGATGACTTTTTAGACACTGTCCTCGTATTCGCCGCTCTCTGAGGGCTTTTCCTCTTTGTCATTTTTTCTTTACCCCCGTAGCCCCACGCGACCTCCTCCCTTTTACCCTTTTCTCTTGCATAGAGTTGTTTTCCTCGTCATTTCCTGTCGACACGTGCCCCGTATTTTTCTATCGGTCTTACAGAATTTTTCTCTTTACGGACCTTGCCCGATGGGCCCTTGGACCTCTTTTTCCCTTACCGATGCAGACACCTGCGCGGCATGGAAAAGCGTTTTTCGCAAATACTTCTTCCCTTGTTACCCAAAGCGTTTACAGGACGTTTCCCTTCCCCTACAAACTGATGTGGTCTTTTTGCCGATGACGCTGATTTACCCTTACTCTTGATGGCACTCCTTCCTCCTCCCCGACGGCAACCTTGAATTATGTTACTCTTGCCTTTTTCTTTCCTTAGCAGCTGCTGGTTTTCCCCTCTTCTCCCCAATCTTCGATGTTCGCATTTTTATCGTTTTTTTTTCAAGGCCTCTATCCGCCCTCCCCCCCCTCTTGTGTCCCGACCTCCCTACCCACTCCCCCCCTCCTTATAAGGACTTTTTTCTTCCCCTTGAGTGCCTTTATGCGACTTTCCCACCTCTTCAAACAGCTCTTTACGTCAAGGGTATTCCCCCCTATTTCCAGGGCGGACTTGTACGCCCCTTCAACCAACTTTCCCCCCCACGGCTCAGTCTCAAGGATGTTTCCCCCTTCCCTCCCCCCCTCTGATGCCAAGCCTGAAGATTTTTTTTAGTGGTACGGGTCCGTCTACATCCAAAGGGTTTCCTTTCCGCCAGAGGCCTTTTTTTTCTCCGGGCTCGTTCCAAACTTCCTTTTTTGACCCACCTCTTTTTCCCGTCGAAAAATTTCCTTTTCCGCGGACCAGTTTCTTCCTTGGTATCCGTCTTAATCGAAAGGTTTCCCTCCGAACGCCTTTTTTTCAGAGCCCGCGCCAATTTCCTTCTTTTTTCTCCCCGCCCTAATGGCCTACTACCTTTTTTTCGGATGAGTAGTCAGAGTCCCCTTT
>Ga0179591_1295451_pt1 | contig 10282 bp, 11 predicted proteins | sample CZOMad2_1_08_16f_FD_182891 | JGI IMG/M metagenome (GOLD analysis project Ga0179591, IMG submission 182891) | Vadose zone soil fungal communities from Angelo Coast Range Reserve, California, USA - CZOMad2_1_08_16fungal (PacBio error correction) | ecosystem: Environmental > Terrestrial > Soil >... | reverse complement strand
TGCTGTCGTTCCTCTTCTCCTCGCCATCCTCTTCCGATTTTTTTTCCCTAATTAGAGCCCGGCCATGACGAGGAGAGTGGTCCTAATCTTTCCCACTTATTGAATTTTTTGGTACCCATGGGACCTGATTTTGTGAGGATGACGTGATCACCTTTTTTGTCCCCACATTCTACCCTTGTTGAAAGGTTTTTTTTGGTAAAGATCTCTGGCCCACGGCAAACGCGCCTCCTGGGGGAGTAAGAATTCAATTTTCTGCACTTCCCCAAACACACATCAAGGGTATGTGCCCGACCATCGAACTCTTGCACCCCCCAAAGTGAAGATGCACCTTGCTCGCTCGCTCTCCCCTGTTTTTTCTCCCTTGTTTACCTCCGTGGTCAGTTCGTTCCGGAATTGGCCCCCCAAAGGAATAAGCAGAGTTTTTTTCCTTGAATCGGCCTCTTCCCCCGCCCCTCGCTCACCAAAGAATTAAATGTTGCCGAAATTCGATCGCCCCCCCTTTTCTTCACTTCAGTGATGATTACCACTTGTCCTTCCCCCCCCCCCTATCCATCCCCCCCACGGTTTCTTCGAGACTTTCCCCTGGGCCGTATTTTATGTCCCCTCCCGCGAGGTCTGAAAGTACGGAGGTGTTGCGGGTGACTCGTTGATGCCTCCCGAGAACCAGCCAAACCTCCCTTTTCAAGTTGCGTCCCCCTTTTTCCTTTGTTTTGTGTTTAGCAGGGGAGAGCCGGGCCCCCAAATAGCTCGTCTCCCGCTTCTTCGTTCCGGACTACAACGATTCCATCTGCCGAGGTATAATTTTGCCGTAGGTAATGACTTTTATTTTTTTGCCCACCCTTTTTCCCACCTCCTTCTCCCAGGTCTCACTTTTGGTTGGACCCTGCCTTATGTTTCCCGAACATCGTCCCCCTTCTCGCCACGTTCTTTTTTTTTGATCCCTCCACCTCCAACAATCTTCCGTCCTGCTTCATCCTTTTTGGCATTAGGATGAAACTCATCACACCGATTTCGCTCCTTCCCCTCCCCCTTTCCAGAAAAATATAACTAATCATTACTGCCCAATCACATCCCAACAGCAGAGGTGGCACAATCCTCTCTCTAATTTTTTCCTGGCTGAATGATTCCCGGTTGAGCCATCGTCATGTTCTTTGAAATCCGTCTCTGACCACGACAGACATCATTCCCCCTTCGAGTGAATACAACCCCCCTTCAAGCACTTTCATATTTCCTTTTCGATTTCCCCCGTTGGGGAGGTCAATGGAGACGGTCGACTTTTTTTTCGTTTGCCCTGATCAGTTTTCGAAGCAGGCCCCATCTTCATTTTATTTTCCCTGCCCCTTCCCCCTGACAACCCCTATATGAGGCTTCCAGTCCATTTTTTAGTTTCCCTTGTTTGGTCAGTTTAGAGCACTACATTCCCCCCCTTTTAGTTTTTCATTCGATGACACAAATGACTTTTTCCCCCCCCCGAGCATGGTGAGTGCTCCTGCCCCCCCTCTCCCCTCCGAAGCTCTTGCCCAAAGTCGGTTCCAAGGGAAACTCAAAAAAAATCCTCCCTGCGGCTTTTAATAAACTTTAGACCCAGTGGCCACCATTAGTCCTTACGCTAATCCCTTAATGTGAATGATCTTCTTACAAAAGCCCGTCTCGCTCCAGCCCTTCTTCTTCCCTCCCAGAAGAAGGTTTCTGAACCGTGGCCACAATCATTGCCGTTCAGAACCACTATCCCTTGTGTGCGAAAGAGTTGGGTGCTCTCTAGCGAAAAAGGCCTTGGCGTCTGGTGGTACCTTCCCTTTCCCAGTTCATTAGAAGGTTTAGTCCTCGCTTGCTTGTCACAGTCCTTGCATTACCACACTTGCTCCTAATGTAGTCTCCCCCCTATCGCCGGGAACTAGAAGTGTGTCTTTATCTCCTTTCCTTACCCGTCGCCCCGTTCCTTCTTTCTTATGGTTCAGTAGTCGTCACCCGGTGGTCGACGACGTTCGGAAAAGGAGAGTCATCTCCCCTGTGCCGTTCGATTCCCTGTCAGGTCCTTTCCCCTGTGAGGTAATGGGTTCGGAAAAAGGACCTGTTCAACTTTTTGTGAGACCCGTGATTTCCCCCCAGACGATTTGCATGACGAAAACGAAACTTTTTCCGCTCCTTTTTTTGGCCTTGCTTCTTAACCAGAGGTGCTGGATTAGGCCTCAGGCCCCTTCAACACCTGCTTTCTTTTGGCAAGCCTCGCGGGCAGCATCCGAGACCTGAGTTTTTGGGGTTGGGCATCTGTTCATGCTGTTTTTCGGTGACCACATGAGTCCCCCCTGATTAAGATTCACCGCAAGGACTGTCTGCTTTTCGTGAATTGGCGTCGCGGTGTCCTACCCCGTTCTGCTCCCAATGAGTGTCGGTTTTTGTCCAAGGGAGCACCATGCGCCGCCCAAGTCCCTTTTCCCCTCCCCTCAACACTTTTATGCAGAAATTCGGGGCATTTATTTTCTTCCTTGCCCCCCAAAAACACCGCACCGTAACCATGGACCGGTTCATCCCCTCCATCTATTGCGATGTTAAACCTAACATTTTTCCTCTTCCCCCCCTTTCAAGACCCTTGCCTCAAAATGTCCCCTGCGCCCTCCTACCGCCTCAATGTTATGGAAAACCCTCGGAACTGACCTTCTCAAATCTGTTTTGATTTTTACCTGCCGAATGATGTAGTCGTGAGCGCCTTATTGCCAGGCCTCACCCCCAAGGGCGAAAAGTCCGGTTCTCAGCCCCATTTCCCCTCCTGCTATGTTTACCCGAACCTATTCTGGTGAGTGGATTTGATGGTCTTCATGAGTGATGTGAGTATTCTCGAGCCCGACTCTAGAAACAATACGGTGTTAAGTGTGCCTTCCTCTGCAAAGACGCATGTGAACTTGGTCAATTAACACATCACTAAAAGCCCCCCCAATGATTGGTTAACTTCGTTTATCCCCAAAAGAGAACCGCTCCTAAAGTCGATTGCGGCCCTCCATCGCATTTTTTAAAGTAACCAGTGCTTTTTTCCCGGTGGATTACCTGGTATTTTCCCAGAATTCCCTTCCCCTTTCCATTAAAAAATTATACTTGCCCTCTTTCCTTTAGATGTTATGCCCCTCTCCTACTCCTATAAGTTTCCCTTAAATTTCCCCCCCAAGGATTTTTCGTGGACTTCAATTTCCCCCCCTTCTTTCCTTATAGACCCCCCCCCTCCTATTTGCCCCTTTAATTACGACGCACCAGAAATTGCTCTCCCCCCGGACGTAGGAATCCTTTTTCCCCCTTTGACATTTGCCAAGAATCTGTGTCCATTCCCCATAACATGTTTCTCAGGGGGAGGGAAGTTCTAGCAGGTGTTGTTCCCCCTTCTACCTGGGGGACTCTCGAATTCGTTGCCCCCTTTTTTCATTGTCAGTTCGAAGCGCATGGATACGTCCCTATTGATTCCTCTTCTCCCCCCCCCCAGAATTTTAGAAGGTGCCCCCCTCTTCAGAAGGACAACTCGGTCCCAATTCCCCCGCCCACCGTGGCAGATTCCCTAGAGAGAAATTTCACGCTTGGGTTCCCTTCTGCTTTCGACCCCAGCACCTACATCTTGATTTGTTTGTTTCTTGCCTCCAATTAGTCATAAAAACCTGGATCGATCTGGACTTTTCCCCCCCCTCTCTGGACCCAAAACACCACACCACCCCCCTATGACTCCTTTTTTTTTCTGCCCTGATGACGACCCAAATGTGTTCTTTAACGTATCAGACCACTCAATTCCCTTCCGCTTTTTAAATTTCTCCCCACCAACTCCTTCCTCGTCATGTACGGACGCCCCCACTCATGCAACCATCACCGCATCAGACCCTGCATTCCACCTTGTACCTCCCTTCGACCCTACCTCCCTACTCTCACCCCCCCACCCCAATCATTTCACTTATCTCCCTTCTCGCCTCCTTTTCCCTCCTCTTCCTCTCTTCCCCTCCCTATACTCCCTTCTCTGCCCCCCCCCGCACCCCCCTCCATCCCCTTTCCTCTCCCTTCACCAAACACCTGTCCTACACAACGCACTACCGTCTCTCCCCACTCCACGCTTTATCCACCAGTCGCTCTTGTACTTCTCCGCCCTCACGCACCCCTATCCCCCGCCCCACTTAACCTTCCCCCCCCTCCACTAATCACTTCCACCCCACTCACCCCACCTTCTCTTCATATCTTCCCCCCTCCTCATCCTTTGCCTCACCTCCCAGCCCCCCTCTTCCCCACGACCTTTTCTCCTCTACTCTCGTCCCCTCACACTATCCTCCTCACCTCCCATCTCCCCCCATCCCTCCCCACCATCCTATTAATCCCCTCTTACGCGCCCCTCCTCCATATTCCCCCAATCTCCGGCGCTTACATTATTACACCTCCCCTTCTCTCATTTCTTTTCCCAACTTAAAGCGATCCTTTTCATCATAAGCCGTTAGTATCTCTTTCGTTGATTCTCAGTCTCCCCTCGCCATCGATGAATGACTTTTGGGGAATATATTTTTTAGTTTTTTTGAACAAAACAAAACAACACAAACGGTTTTTTTGTTTTTGCACAACATCCCTTTCATGACGAGGCGATTTTCTGTCCCGCTTCCCCCCCCCGGCCCCCCCGCGATAATGAATGCGATTGTGGTGCTTTCCTTGAATGAAGGTCCTCCCAACCCTTTGGACCGGCCTTTGGCGTAGGTTTTTGGTCCAGAGCCACCGTCTTACCCCCCTCTTTGTTCCTTTCCCTTGTTTTCCAAGTTCAAACACAACCCCCAATCAAGAGGTAGGGGAGTAGTTCAAAATCGAAGCGGCCCCACACCCTCCCCCTGGCCCTCCCCTTTTCTAGCCAAGATGCCTTTTGGCTTGAATTTGCTGTTACCGACCCTGTTTAAGTGGAACGCAACTGCGAAGTCAGCTGTTGCCTTTCTCAATTTTTCCCTCTTGGTTCAGAACAGCGCTCGCGCCATCCTTAACCCTTTTTCCATTAGAATTAAACCCGGCTCACTACTTCGGATCTCTTAAACTTGCGACATTCCCCCCTTCATCCAGGCTCCTTTTCTTTTCGTCAGAATGTCTTTTTTTTTAGTAGGAAATGTACACCGAAGGTATCACCCTAGATTCCTGATACCCCTTCAGCTTCAGGGCGTTTGTCCGTGATGTTCGCCGAGAAAGCCACCCCCCAGAAGTGGGAATTTTATGAAGTTTTTCCCACGATCCGTTTTGATCAGGCTTCCCCCCCTTTCGACTCCATTTTTTTCGGCGAGGTCCTGGAACAGAATGACCCCCCTTCTTTTTTTTCTGCCGATCTATACGCGTTAATGCCGACTTCCCCCCTTCCCCCCCCAAATCCTGCCGCAATTGACCCTTGCCCCATGCTGCTGTGCCGCCCCACCTTTTTCGTTTCTGATCGCCCTTTTTTGGTGGATCCAGAACCCATCCCTCCGGATTCTGACTTTAAGCCTGTCTTGGCATAGGATGCCCTCCCCTCTTCCCCCTAGCCAATGCCACAGCGGCCCCCCATCCCCAAAACCCCACGACACTGCACATCCCTCCCCCTCCCCTTTTCTTGGAAAAAAACAAAAAAGTTCCTTCGCTCTGGCATTGCCCTTTTTCCCCCTTTTTGTTCCTTGCCGGTTGGCCATCCGGTCCTTCATCGACCACACGAACATTCCCGGCGCGTGAAATACATTCCCCCCCTTTTTTTCAATCCGATTTGGCACACTGAATTTAGGTGTGTTCTCCAATGGCGAGCTCACCTTTTGAGGCCTCTTTCATGCTTTAAGCTTTTTTTTTTCTTCCACTCGGACACTTTTTCATTTTTTAAAAAGACCTAGAAAGAGTTTCGGCACGGTCCATGGTTTCCTGGTTTGTTAGTTTATGAAGAAATATGGCCCTACGTTTGACTCCTTTGAGGAATTTGCACAAGATTTCTCGGACATGGTGGTTTCCCTTGGTTTCCCCTCTACAATAATTTTTTTCTCTTCCCTTTGGCCCACGCGACTCTGGTTAAAAGTCAAATCTTTTTTTTGGTGCCAGTAGTGATGGGTGCTGATCATTATCAGAGCCCCATGTTCCTCCATGAGAAATCAGAGAAAGGTGATTGCCCCCCCCCTCTCCCCACCTCCGTCTTTTTTGCCAGACTCTATGATGGAAATAGAAAGCCCAGGTGTTAGAGCCCGTCACAATCCCTCCCTCTTTGCCGAGGAAGCAGCGATAAATCCCCCCCCGGTTCGTGTGCCTCTGGGACTTATTTTCGACACTTTTCAAGGATTAGACGGTGTTTTTTTCGATTGCCGTGATGACCCCCCCATCCAACCCCTTTCCTGACAAATGGTTCCCCCCCTCCGCCAGAACGCCAGTTTTTGCAGGCCCTGAGCCTTTCGAGGACTAATTCAAGTAGCGAAACGTTTTTTGAGCTCTCTCTTTCCTCCTCTCTTTTTGTTGTTGTCCTTTTTCTATCTTTGATTTTTCCAAAGTATTTTGATGAATATCCCCCCTGCTCGTGTCAGGGCGATCTTTCGTACATCTTTAGGGATGTCATTGGTTCCCAGGACCTTTCATCAAGCCCCGAAGATAAATCAGAATCCTTGGGGCCCAGATTCCCCTTTCCTCCCCCGCTTTGTTTTTCTAATTTTTGATTCGCCCCCAACCTCTGATTAACCGTCCCCCTTGTTTTTTTCCTCCCCCCACGGCCAGATTTTTTTTGAACGGTTCGGCTCAACACCTGATTCGTTTAGATTTTAGCAGCATAGTCGGGAAGGCTTAGAGACGGAGTTTGATCGGGTGTCTTTTTTTTTCCCTGTTTCTGACTGGTAAGGGTTCAATGGTCTCCTGATTATGGAGCCTCCCCCCTCCCCCCTTTTCAAGGAATTTCCCTTAAACTCTGGTGTCTCCCCCGGAAGGTCCCTGGTTTGCCTCCCAATTCACCTTTCCCCCCCTAAAAAAGCGTGTTAACTCCTCAAACTCTTTAAGAAAAGGGGCCAACGTGCCCCTACCCAACCTGGAAACACCATGGACCGGGTCCTCCCCCTCCCTCCCTAGCTGTCTTACAAAAGACCTTGAATAGGTCCCTTGCATCGACCTGAAATGATCAGTCATTTTCCCGGCCCTTGTCCTTCATTGATACTCCCCCCTAATGAATGGCCAAATCGGCTTGGTACCCTCCTTTTGACCCTTTGGAACATCTGTTTCCTTCCGAATCTGCTTTCTTTCTTGTTTCGAGGCGCTTTGGCCAGAGTCACTCCTGAAGGGGCCGACAAGTCCCTCCACCCGCAATTGTAAACTCGAAGGCGAAACTTTTCCACCACCCCCCCTATGCTGGTGAGGGAGATTGTGTCTCAGTGGTAGTGAGGATGTTTTTGCGTCATTCTCGTAACCCCAAAACGTCTACAGAGTGAATCCTATGCCAAAGTTATGAAGAGGATTTCCTGATGGTCTGGCCAAGTACCGGCGATCAAGTTGCTTCGACATCTAGCATGGGGTAAACGCCCAAGTGCTGACCGGGATCTGATTCTGACCTTGTTTTCAGACGGCCTCCCTCTTCCCCAATTTCTCCCTCTTCCGAAGATCGATGAGTTGTTATTTCACTGGTCCCCCTGCCGACGCCTAGAGACTGCGTTTTTTTCCTTCTCCCTTTTATAAAAACCATGTGAGGCCCTCGAAAAAGGCACGTCGGCTTTCATTTTTTCCCTCCTCCCCGCTCCCTCCTTTCCTTCGGTGGAACTCTTTTGGAATTGCCAATTCGGCCCAGGTCATTCTGCTACGACAATGATGGTGCTGGATGAATGTTTCCCCTTTGACTAGCATGTAGTGCGCATGGTGCGAGTTTTTTCTCCATTTTTAACATGTTAAGTTCATGCTTCTCTCTCCTTCTCCGCTAAGTAATCGATACGATTCAAGTGCTTTTCCCACACCCCCCTCTGATATCCACATTTAGCCTGTAGAGTTCCTGACAAGTCGCGTCCCCAGTCCCCCTCAATCCCACAACACTGTCAGATGGGCGTAGCAAGTTTTACTTCCTGGGGGCATCCTTTTCTAGACACCTAACTCTTGATGTGGTTTTTTTTTTTTTCTCACCCCGAACCTGCTTCCCTACCCCCCCCATGAAACTTCATCCTCTTTTCTTGGCCATCCGCTTTTTTTTCCCCAAACTTACAGAGCTGACCTCCACGGAGTGGTTGTCGACTTTTCGCATTCCTCACCGTCATCCTCAAATCAGGTCCATTCACAATTCTCTTGCCATTTCCTTTACCCTCACACTATCTTTTCTTTACTGCTGGCTCTATTTATAGTCCCCCAACTCCTGATATGGCGAGGAGACTGAATTCCCCCCCCCTCTTCCCTTTAAGACCCATTCCTTTGTTTTTTTTTGAGCTTGTTGATGCGGGGAGGTCCTCAAGTCTCCTCGCCATCGACTTGACTTTGGTTTTTCATACTTTTTAGCGCCTCCGGGACATGTTCGCTTCTGAGGGTTTTCTCAAATTCTATTTACTTCTTGACATGATTTGGTGACTGCTCGAATGATCAAGTCATCACTTCCCCCCCCCCTTTTTTCTCCGAGGAGTAGGTTTTGGTCCAGAGCGATGGCCCTAAATCTTTTATCATCTTTTTCTGGAAGCCTGTTCCCCTTCTCCTATACCCCCCCCCAAACATCAAGAGGAGGGCTAGTCGAAATCGAAAGAGTCGGCCCTCCGAGGTCCGGCGTCCTAGCCGCCACGGTTTTGGATTGGAATTGTTCCTATTATAGGACATGGCATTCCTCACCGTTCATCTTCTTTAAGAGGTTGGTGAGAGACTTCCCGGAGCAATAGGACTTTCCTTTTCCTGCTCTCCAAAGCACATGAATTTGATCCCTTCCTTTACCCCTGCTCCATTAATTCCTTCCTCTTTCAGAACACATGCGTCCTTAAAGCAACCAATTCCCCCCCCCAGCCCATTCAGGTCTCCCATTTCCGAATTCTCTCCAAAGATTTTCCCACCTCTGAGGCCGCCTGACTGCGCGCAGGGCTTTTGATTCACTTCTCCGTCTCAAGCACCAGTGTCCTTTTTTTTTTCATGGCTCCCCCTTATAAAAGTTTTGGAGCAGGTGGCCAGGTCCCCCCCCCCCCCCCCCCCCCTCGATCGTCTGGCATTTTCCGGATAAGAAATCGAATCGTTTGCTAGGAAGAGGATTTAATTCCGCTTATTCCCCCCCCTCTTTTAAACATTTGGGTGACACACATATTCCCCCCCTGCCCCCTACTTTGACCCCCCCTGACAATTGCTGATTTTGATTTCGCAATCGCCTGATCGTTTTCTCACTTCAAACGCCCAGGTAACATCAAGGACCAGGTTCTCATATTCTTTTCCTCAGGATTCCCTCTTCTCCACTATGTTGGTAAGAGATGACCTCCCCTCCAAGCCTCCTAACTATATTCACACAATCCTTCCTCACAAGTTCCCCGGGTTACAATTGTGCCAATTCACTTCGCTGGAGCCCCCTCCCCTGTTTTTCAGGATTTTGGCGAGGCAAATCGCCATCCGACTCATTCCCGCGTGCCCTTCCCCCCCACCAGATTCACATTTCAATATGGTTAACAGGTTGGACCATGCTGTTGTGCTGTCGCGGTCGTTCATTTTTTTTCGGTTTTTTTTTTACCTCTTCTCCGTTTACTCCCTCTCCTCAGGACATCTACTATTTTTAAACGACCTCCTCCCTCGAGTTCGAGATGACCCCCCTTTAGGGTTCAGTTTTGTTCTTTGCAGAGCACGTCCCATCAACGAATTTCTCTTTGTCATTCCATTTCCTTTTTCTTTCATGGTGAGTGCTCCTTTTTCCTTTCCCAAACGAGACAGCTCCTTTTGTCCCTTCTCGAAGGACTTCAAAGAAAAATGCTTGTGCCTTTTTGTTGTTTCTTTCCCCCATAATAATTAATACCAGTCCCCTGACCCCTGCACAGCGAATCATGAGCCAGGTGTCCTCACCCCCGACCCTTCCTTCTCTGCGACGAGGATTCTTTCATCGCCCCGAAGCAGGTTCTCGACCTTTTCCCCTAGTTCCTTTTTCTGACCACTATCCGATGTTTTCCGATTCCAGAGGTTTGGGCGATACCACCGCGAAACGGTTTCGTGGTGTGCCCTCCGGCCTCCCTGTGAGCTTCGCTGCGTGATAATTTTTTTTTTACCAGTCCTTGACCCTAAAAACCTTTGTCCCTTAAACTTGACACATTTCCTGCCGACAGACCCAGACGGGCCCCGAGGCAGAGCGAATCTCACCCCGTCGCGGAACACCGTG